>PDWJ01000538.1_pt1 | contig 55490 bp, 50 predicted proteins | sample 1430881 | NCBI WGS metagenome assembly PDWJ01 (sample SAMN01162460, study PRJNA174530) | Oral metagenome, whole genome shotgun sequencing project. | biome: Marine environment; feature: Marine mammal; material: Swab sample of the gingival sulcus; isolation source: swab sample of gingival sulcus...
GGAATTCCAGGCTTTGTATCAAAACATACGTTGGTAATTGGATCATCGTACTCAGGAAATACTGAAGAGACAATTAGTAGTGTACTTCAAGCCGTGGAAAAAGGTGGACAATTGATCGGAATTACCTCAGGAGGAAGATTAAAGGAGCTGTGTGAAGAGGAGGGATATGATGTGATTGTGGTGCCAGGTGGAAATCCGCCGCGTGCTGCGTTAGCGTACTCGTTGGTACAATTGCTACACATCTTCTCGGAATTAGGATTGGCATCGCGCATGCGCTTAATGGAGATGGAAAAAGCACGTGATTTGATTGTGGCGGAACAGGATTCAATTCGTCAAACAGCACGTGAAATGGCCAATTTCGTTCATGGAAATGTGCCGGTCTTTTACGGAACAACGGATTATGAGCCAGTACTCGTTCGTGCACGTCAACAGTTCAATGAAAACGGAAAGAATCTAGGTTGGAGTCATGCCATTCCTGAAATGAACCACAACGAGCTCGTTGGTTGGGGCGGTGGAGATGATCGTTTTGCGCTCGTGGTTTTTGAAACCGATGATGTGCATTCGCGTAACGGACGCCGATTGGAAATTACCAAAGAAACCATTGCGAAAAAGACAAAGCATTTGATGACGGTTCACTCGAAAGGAAAATCGCGCATCGAGCGTTCAATATACTTCATCAATATTGTTGATTGGGCTTCGTTATATATTACAGAGTTGAATGGAGCAGATCCAATTGATATTGAGATTATTGATTATTTGAAAGACGAATTGTCTAAGTTTTAGAAAAAATAGGGACTTCGATTCCGCTCAGTTCTCATAAGTTTTAAAGAACGTGCTGTCCGAGTGGACCCGAAGTCAGAAGTGTTTATTTATCACCCATGTCCAACATACCAACAGTCATTTTCAAAGATCTCGGCGTTATCGATTACAAAGAGGCGTGGGATTTTCAGGAGAAGCTTTTCAAGCAAACGGTTCAACATAAAATTGACATCCGCAATGGTGAGCGCAGCGATGCAACACCGAATTACTTGCTCTTCTGTCAGCATCCTCATGTCTACACACTAGGGAAAAGCGGTTCGAAGGAAAACCTCCTGTTGGATGAAGATGGACTCAAAAAATACGACGCTACGTATTACGAAATCAATCGAGGGGGAGATATCACCTACCACGGACCCGGACAGCTTGTGGGGTATCCCATTTTTGACCTGGATCACTTCTTTTCGGACATCCACAAATACTTGCGTTTCCTCGAGGAGGCAGTCATTCTAACCTTAAAAGAATTTGGAATTGAGTCGGGGAGAGTAGACGGCTTGACGGGTGTTTGGGTTGATTTTGATGGAGACAATCCACGGAAAATCTGTGCAATGGGAGTCAAGAGCTCACGCTGGGTAACCATGCATGGAATTGGCTTCAATGTCAATTCTGATTTGTCGTACTTCTCACACATCATTCCGTGTGGTATTGATGACAAAGCGGTTACGTCTATGGAACAAGAACTCGGGCATAAGCTCGATATGAACGAAGTGGCGGATGTTCTCAAGAAGAAGCTGGCCGAGCAATTCAGTTATGTTTATTCCTAAATTATGAAACGTATCCTCAAAAAGACTGGGAAATTTCTTCTTTTCACGTTTATTGCGGTGTTCATTTCGGTCAATGCTTTCATCTTGTTGTCAGGTCGATTTTACCTTTACAAAGGAATTGCAAGCACCTACTTAGTTGGGAAAACGGGACCGACCATTTACGATTTGAATGTCTTCGAATACGCAACACTTAAAGCAAAGGGAGGAACCGACTGGAAGAAACATCCCAAATTGAATTCTCAATGGATTTCTGAAGACCTCCGCGACTACATGGAGGATTTGGAAACAAAGGCATTTTTGGTGTTCAAGGGAGATACGCTGTTATATGAGGAGTATTGGGATGAGCATTCGGATGAAACACGTAGTAACTCATTTTCCATGGCGAAAACAGTCGTTTCGATTTTAGTGGGAATTGCGATTGATGAGGGCAAGATCGAAAGCTTGGATGTAAGTGCATCAAAGTATATTCCTGAATTTCGCGATGATGACCGAAAGAAGATTACCATTAGAAATTTATTGATGATGGCTTCAGGACTCGACTGGACGGAAAGTGGTAAAAATCCCCTTTCGGACAATGCAGAATCATACTATGGTTGGGATTTACGGGAACTCGTACTTAGTCAAAAGTTAATTTCGGAGCCAGGTAAAACATTCAAGTATCAAAGTGGCAATACGCAATTGCTCGGTTATATTCTTGAGGAAGCAACAGGCATGGACCTGACAAAATACGCTGAAGAAAAAATTTGGTCGAAAATTGGAGCGAAAAACGATGCTTATTGGAGTTTAGATGATGAAAATGGAGACGAAAAGGCGTTCTGCTGCATCTATGCAACGGCAAGAGATTATGCGCATCTGGGGTCGCTTTTGCTGAATGAAGGAAAGGTGGGGAACGAACAAATTATTCCAAAGTGGTATTACGACCAAATGCTGGTACCAAATTCGATGGAAACGCCCGAAGGTGTTCCGAATACACGGTATGGATTGCATGTGTGGACGTATTTTGGAAAGGCAAACCCCGTTTATTACTATCGTGGAATCAAAGGGCAGTACATCATCACCATTCCCAAGGAAAACTTAATGATCGTTCGACTCGGGTCTAAACGAAAGCCAAACTTCGAGATTCCAGATCACTTCAAAAATGACAAAGAGTACATTCAACAAAACAGTCATGAAGTAGGACATGCGCTTGATTTATTTCAATATATTGCGCTCGGAAAAATGATCAAATCGCAAACAGAGTTTTAGATTATGCGCGAAGAGTTATTGGGGCCTAAAGTTGAAGGAGTGGCATTTGCCGTGATACAGCAGTTGAATGAGCTCAATGAAAAAATCTATAATGTATACCTCCTAAATCTTCGTGAAGACATCATGGAGGGAATCATCGTAACAAGCCAGGGATACGGAAACAACCTTACTACCGGAGAAACCGTTCGAACATCAAAGTTGAGACATTCACTCGAAGTTTTGTTGCCTCAAGAAGCAGCCAAAATTGAGCCTATTATGGAGGAAGTATTTGGGTTGGCGAACGAATACTGGATTAGTTTTTGGGTCGATGGAACCCTGTACGATAAAAAGTTTGTCTTTCTACCCGAATCAATTTCTGAAGAAAACATGAAACTGATTCCGCTTCTCGGAGAAGTTGGAGTAATGATCAAATAGACGATTAACGGGTTAACTTCATAAGTAACACCAAGGTTTCGTATATTTGCAGTAGCATTGATAGGAAGTTGAATCAAATCAGAGTAGAATGTCTAAATCAGTATTGATTAAAATTACAGGCGTAGTAGCGATGGCTTTCGGGATGTTTGTCTTTACAAATTGCGGTGGAGAGAAACCTGGAATTGATTCTCAAGACGTTAGCATTGATGATGATTACTATGAATTTCAGGATTTCATCTTGTCTGATCATGGTATTCCAGCGGTTATTTCTCTTCCTGATGAAACAGCGAATATCGGAGCGTCAACTCGACCTGAAGTGAAGCACGAAGAATCGTTTAAATGGGAAATCAACGTGGGGCCAAAGTTCCAATTGTTGATCGAAGATTTTGGAATTCTAGATGATCTTGTTAAGGAGAAGAAAAAGGAATTGGCGGATCAAAAAATCTTCAAAATCAAATACCTTGTTGATGAACCTGAGCTGATCGTGTACGAACGTACATTGATGGTGACGGGATCCAAACATGCTGCTCCGGAAGTTGGAATTGAACATAAATCATATCACGTTTACGGTCAAAAAACGATCGATAAGATCATTTATGGCCTGTCCACAGCGCAGGAAGGATGTGAAAAGCATATTGTTGAATTAATGGCAAAGTCGATCAAGTCGTTCAAGCCATTTGCGCCGAACAAATAAAATTACTTTCATAGAAAGTACCCAATCCATGGAAATATCTCGCGAAAAAGTCTTGGAAGTGCTAGGTTCAATCCTAGAGCCAGATTTAAAAAAAGACCTTGTTTCTGCCAATTTGGTGGAGGAATTATCGATTGAAGGATCAAAAATCAAGTTAAAAGTGTTTGTGTCAAACCCTGCTTTGCACGCAAGAAAACGCATGCAAGAAGCATTGGATTTTAACTTGAAACGCGAATTCGGTGATGATATCGAGGTCGAATCTACAGTAGTTGGATTGCCTGCCGAAGCAAAAGCGGTACATCGCAAAATCTTGCCAGAGGTAAAGAACATCGTGGCAATTGCATCTGGAAAAGGAGGAGTTGGAAAATCTACGGTTACGGCAAATTTAGCTGGAGGATTGGCCAAAGCAGGATATCGCGTTGGAATAGTGGATGCTGATATTTACGGTCCGTCTATGCCAACCATGTTTGACGTAGTCAATGAGCGTCCAACCATGCTGGATGTTGATGGTCAGCCGAAAATCAATCCTGTACTCAGTTACGGAATCAAAATGTTGTCTATCGGATTTTTTACCGAGCAAGACAATGCCGTAGTGTGGAGAGGAGCAATGGCTTCGAAGGCGCTTACACAAATGTTTACCGATGCGTATTGGGGTAAGTTGGATTACCTACTAATCGACCTTCCTCCAGGTACAGGAGATATTCATTTGTCACTTATTCAAACAGTTCCGTTAGACGGGGCTGTAATTGTGAGTACACCTCAAGAAGTCGCTTTGGCGGATGCTCGAAGAGGGGTGAACATGTTCAAATTGGATTCGATTAACGTTCCTGTGGTGGGAATTATTGAGAACATGGCGTGGTTCACACCCGCAGAACTTCCAGAGAATAAGTACTACATTTTTGGTCGTGATGGTGCGAAGAACTTAGCACACGGAATGAATGTTCCTTTCTTGGGACATATTCCATTGGTGCAAGGTGTTCGTGAAGCAGGAGATATTGGAAAACCAGCTGTATTCCAAGAAAATAGTCCTGTTGCTAAAGCGTTTGATGAATTAGTTACTACTTTTGTTGAGCGCGTTGAGAATATGAAAGATAAAAAAGAAGCACATGTCCATTGATAAGAAAGCCATAGAGGAAAAAGTTATGAGCGCGATGGAGCAATTGCGTCCATTTTTACACGCAGACGGTGGTGACATGGAATTGGTCGAAGTTACGGATGATGCTGTTGTCGTTGTGCGATTATTAGGCGCATGTAGCGATTGCTCAATGTCGATGATGACGCTCAAAGCTGGACTCGAAGAAGCGGTGAAGAAAGTCGCTCCAGAAGTGAAAGAAGTGCGTGCACTCGATCCAGAGACTGTCTAGAACTCGTTTTAATTCCTTTCATTTAATGGTTCACGTACATTGCGTTTACCGACTGAGGTAATTGACGTGCGTCATACCCCTAACTCAATACAAACGGATACGTTTTTATCTCTTCGTCATCTTTCATGATGCGTAGCGTGTATTCTCCCGGCTCCCAACCACGTACACGAACAGAGAAGTCCATTGTTACCTTTTGAGATTTACGCGGCGTTGCTGGAGGCATTTCAAAGCGCACTATACCATCTTTATCGATGACTTCTTGACGGATAATCGATTTTCCATCCGAAGGAAACTCTACTTTTCCGCGCACAATAATGGTCTGGGATACAATTCGACGTTGTTCATTCACAACTCGATGCTGTGGAGAAGTGTACCATGTATTCTTTTGATTAGTAAGTTCAGCAACATACTTTCTAAATTCCTGTGTTGCAGGATTAGTTGGTTGAATGTGCGATACAGAGCGGTTGTCTGTAATTGCCCAAACCGCATCTTGAAACGATTTTCCGTCAATATCCTTATCGGCGATGTACCCAATGGCATCGGTCAATTTCTTGTTGGTGTTTTTTGAAATTTTGAACGCCCCTCCAGCTGAAGGGCTCATGTCTGATGCTTCAGTGCAAAAAGCGGCAATCATATGTGTTTTTGATCCATTGGGTTCCAGTACAATGAAGTCCTCTTTCAATTGAATTAAGGTTTGTTCTTCATCTTCACCAGGAACATAGGTTGTACCAGCAGGAACGACGATTTTCAGTTTTTTGTTGCTGTTATTGGTTACTGCCAACTTAACCGACTTACCGCTATATCGACCAATAGAAACTGCTTCCGCTTCGATTGTACCAGATGAAATGGCTGCATTTAGCGTCATTTCTGTTTCTGCCATTGGAGCGCGTTGAGCTGAGATAATCAGGGCAAAAACCAAAAGTGCTAGAGGAAAAAGAAATAATTTGTGGAGGGAAGGGATTGGTTTCATAGATGTGACTTTCAATTATAGCGAAGGCGTTTGGAAAAGTTACGTTTTACTCCTCCTCCGTAATATTATTCACCCGATCTAACAGTTTCGCAACTTGGACATGTCCTTGAATAATATCTGAAAAGACATCCATCTCTTCATCGTTCCAATCGTATTTGTCCTTGAAATCCTCGTAAGATAACTCGAGTAAATCTCGTGTTTTTTCGTTAGCAGCCAATTCCTTTTCGAGGTAGGGTGCCGTTCGATACATTTTCAAGCTATCAATCGCATCCAAGTACCGTTGTTCGTGTTTGTTTGGAATGTGCTCGGAACAGCTAGACATCAAAAGTGCTAAACCTATACTGGGAATTACTCGCTTTACTCGCGTCGTGCGTATGTTCATCATATTTTTAGGGCTTGTTTGCGGTAAACGGTTCCTGATTCGTCTTCAAAAACAAGAAGATACATTCCGCTTGTTACATGGGAAAGGTTAATTCTCGTTGAATGGGAGTACTGAAAACACTCAACCTCTGTTCCTTGAAAATCGTAAATAGTTAATGTTCCCGATTGAGGTGCCGAAATATCGATCCACTCGCGGAATGGGTTGGGTTGAACGGACACTTGGACCTCCAGTATTTCATCAACATCGAGGTGTGTCAAGTAGTATTCGCAATCTTCGCCAGAAGGATTGTACAAAGTAAATGCATCATCTTCGAAGCATTTGAAAGTGAGCATATCATATTCAACAATATCTCCATTACAATTCATTTGACGTGGAAAAGGTTGAAAAGCGCTGTTCTGATCGAGAAATCCGAAGCGTTCAACAAATACACCCGAAAGACCGATGGATGAACTATCAACCGTTGCCAGAGTAATCGTTCGAAAGGTGGATGAATTGATGGTGATTGACCCTGTATTTGTGACTTCAACAAATGAACTATCCGTACACCCCGAACCTTGTAGATTCGTAGTTCCTATGAGCCATCGATCGCCAATACTAGCGCCAAAATTGAACAAGGTAAAGAATTGGTTATCGTTCCAATAGAACACGGTGTCGCCAACAACATAGGTAAATTGATCGGGAAATTCGGTTGAGTCCAATAGTTGAATCGTTCCATACTGATCGGAAATGAAGCTATATTTTTTGGTTTCTATCTGCTGACATACTTGACCTCCCACCGTGGTGTCTTGTGTATGTTCTAATCGATAGAATCCACCACTTGAGATGTTCCAGTAATCGTAATGCCACGTTGCACCTTCATCTACCCACACTTGAGAAGAGGAAAAAAACGGAATAAAAAAGAGAATAGATAGCCAGTAATTCATGTTGAACTAATTTGTAGTCAAGATAAAGTAAATCCAATAAAAAAACCTCCTCTTTTCAAAAAAGAGGAGGTCTTAAGTATTTATGGAGCAAGCTTATTTTGCTGCTTCGTACAATTCTGAAACTTTCGCCCAGTTAATCACGTTGAAAAACGCGTTGATGTAATCAGGACGACGGTTTTGGTAGTTCAAGTAGTATGCGTGCTCCCAAACATCCAATCCTAAAATTGGTGTTCCAGTACATCCTACTCCCATAATTGGGTTGTCTTGATTCGCTGTTGAACACACTTCTAATTTTCCATCATTTACGCACAACCAAGCCCATCCAGAACCAAATCGTGTTGCTGCTGCTTGAGAAAATGCTTCTTTGAAAGCGTCAAACGATCCAAATGTACTGTCGATGTCTGCTGCTAAGTCTCCTGAAGGAGTTCCCCCTCCGTTCGGGCTCATTACAGACCAAAACAATCCGTGGTTGTAAAATCCACCTCCGTTATTACGAACAGCTGGATTGTCAGCGCACGATTTCAAGATGTCTTCGATGCTTTTTCCTTCGAAGTCAGTTCCAGCAATCGCCGTATTTAGTTTGTTTGTGTATCCTTGATGGTGCTTAGTGTAATGGATTTCCATTGTTCTAGCGTCAATATGTGGTTCCAATGCATCGTATGCATAGTCTAATTTTGGTAATTCAAATGCCATGATATTTATGTTTTTGATTTGTGATTTTGTTTAGGCAAAGGTACTAATTCATTAAACATAAAGTCAAGTTAAAAATTAAATGATCCTATAAGAAAAATCTATATCTTAGTGATGTTAAAGTTAAGCCATGATTAAACGACTACTGATTATCGTGTGTTTGCTCCCAATGTTTAGCAACGCGCAAGTTTGTAATATCGACTATTCACAAACATCCCCAGGAATTTACCCGGATACAATGCCATCAGGAATGGTAAATCAATTTTACGATGAAGACATCACCTTTGTATTGCCTCTAGATACACAAGGCTTCGATTTCACGAATTTTCATATTCTATCGATCTCTTTGCCTGTCGGCTTGTCTTGGGAGTGTAATAACGCTGCGAGTAACTGCGATTATAATCCTCAAGTGAATCAATACGGATGTGTGAATGTATATGGGACGCCATTGCTTGCAGGTCAATACAATGTGGATGTTACCGTAATTGCCGACTTAACAGTCGCTACAGGAATTCCGACGTCTTTTTCCGTCTTTATGGAAATATTGCCAGCTAGCGTGAGTACCACGAATAATGGGTTCAGCATGGCTGGAGCGACAGGTTGTAGTCCTCAAACAGTTGATTTCACCAATAACAATCCTGGATTACTGGCCTATTCATGGGATTTTGGAAATGGAAATACATCTACCGCAGAAAACCCGGTTCCGCAGATTTATGCAACTCCAGGTGATTATGAAGTAAATTATGAAGCGTGGTCTACGCTGGATACCTTGGAAATCTATACGATGACAAACTTAACGATACAGAGTATGTCCAATTATGGAGGAGGTTTCCCATCGTACGAAAATGCAGATGCCTATTACATTATCTATGAAAATGGTGCTGTGTTTAGTCAGTCGGGAGTGATTGCTGATACCGATCCACCTGTCAGTTGGTCAACTTCACTCGTGCTCGATCCTGCCAATTCGTATACAGTCGAGATTTGGGAATCTGATGCGGGAGAAATTGGTTTTGGAGCGGATGATTTCATGGGAGTTGCTGCTTTAAATCTAAATGGATGTGTTGGATGTGCAGTTGGAACGTCAGTGATTGATTATTCTATTTCATACCAGCAAATTCTACCGACTCCTACGGTTGTTTCAGTAGATACTGTTCACGTTAGTGGCTATCCAACGGTTCCAACGGTAACATGGGATTCTATTCCTCATACCTTAACATCGAATAATTTTGGAGATAGCTACCAGTGGTACTTCAATGGAAGCCCGATTGCAGGAGCCACAGACACTACGCACATCGTTCAAAATTCTGGATATTACCATTTGGTAGCCATTAATTCTAATGGGTGTGTGAGTTTTTCTGATACAACGCTTGCCGTATTCTGTGATAGTACTTTTGTTCCTGAAATCATCATGAACAGTTCTGGTAATTTGATTGTGATGAACGCTGGAAATTCTGATACTCAGTGGTTCTTCGATGGAAATGTTTTACCAGACGATACCTTGGATGTTTGTGTTCCAACGGTCTCGGGCGATTACACAGTGATGCTCACGGATGAATATGGTTGCTCGTCAACTTCGGCGCCGCAAGCTGTTACGAATGGCTTGATGGACTTGACGCAGCTCAATTGGCAAATGTACCCGAACCCAGTGGAGAACATCGTCCATATACAGGTACTAGAATCGAGTAGAGTAGATCAGTTTGAAGTAGTCGATATGCTTGGTCGTGTGATGATGAAAGGTGGTGAATTCTCAGGAGAGTATCAGTTCGACGTCAGCGAGTTAAATCAAGGCTCTTACATGGTACGATTGATTTCGAATGGACAAGTTTTCACAAAATCACTACTTATTCACAAAAAATAAAATTCACTTTTATTTAGCTTGAATTCTTTGTAGTTTCGGTGGTAACCAAAATCGATAAAAATGAAAAGAAATTTTATGTTCGTTGCAGCAATTGCAGCGGGAATGGCAATGACAGCATGCGGTGGAAGTAGCGCAGAACAAGATGCAGAGCAAAAAGTAGACGAGCTTTTCGACCAGCTTGATGAAAAGTTGGATGAAGCAATGGAAGATGCTATGGAGGAAGCTCAAGAAGAAGGTGGAGCAATCGATGAAATGATGGATGAAGCCAAAGAAGAAATGAGCGACGCTGTTGAAGATGCTAAAGACGAAGTAGAAGAAGTTGTTAAAGACGGAAAAGAAATGACAACGAAAACTGTTGAGTCAACGAAAAAAGACATGGGAATGTAATCCCGAAATTCTTCTAGAAAACAAAAAAGGGAAACTTGGTAAAAGTTTCCCTTTTTTTGTGGGCTAGTTTTTGTTTACATGGTTTTAATAGCGCTGAGCTTATTGCTCAAATCTTGCAGGGTTCGCTGTTGTTGAGATATTTTCAATTCAATGTCTTTTTTGGCCTCTTCTTTGGCGCTAAGTTTAGTTGATAAAACGTCAAGATCCGCGTCGATCTTTTCAAGTTCTGAATCCTTTTCGGTAATGTCAATTTTAAGCTCGGCCAGTTTGCTCTCCAATTTTTGCTTTTTCTTTTCGATCTTTTCCCGACTCTTTTTCTCTTTTTGTTGATCCTTTGTTAAGTCGGAGATGTCATCAATAACGTCGTCTAAATTATCTTCAGATTTTTCAAGCGTTTCTTTTGCTGCGCTAAGATCGTTCTCGATGAAGTCTGAAAAATAGTCTTTGGCGAAGTCTTTCAAGAGTGACTTGCATTTAGATGCTTCATCTGGATAGTCAGTTGAGTTCAGGTACGTATCGCCGCCAAAGTTTACCCAGTACCACAATGTGATTGTTGATCCCTTTTCTCGAACTTGTGCGTCCAAATTGAAATGCTTTTCACTGAATGATGGAACTAGAATGTTTTCGGCTGAAATCTTCTTGAAGAATGACTTCAAATCGTAGTTTTTGTCGCGTTCCTCTAAATAATCTTCAAATGCTTTTATAATGTCTTTCTCACTTCCAGCGAGCACAACGCTGAACCCGTTACGCTCCACATCATCGAGTTGTTCCTTTCCTTCAGTTACGTCAATCGTCTGAGGGATGTTAATGCTTTGAGCAAAGCTCTGTTCGGTGAAAAATGCGAGAAATAAGAAAGTGTATATGTATGTCTTCATGTTATAAAAGATAACAGAATAATTCAATTATGCTAGAAATTAAACAGTTAATTCACGATTACTTTCAAAAAGTGTGTGGATTAATCCACTCAATAGCGATAATCTTTTCGCATGAGAGCACTTCGAATAAGCCCTATTTTTCGGAGTACTTTTTCGAGTACTTTTCCATTAATTCATATTGGAAATTGGTCGGTTCAATCAATTGACCGTTTACAATACCGAATACCATCTGGTTGGTCATCATGTCGAGTGCGTTTCCTTCCGAAACAAAGAAAGTGGCAGATTTACCTTTCTCTACGCTACCATAGTCTTCACCGATTCCCATAATCTCACAACTCCACAAGGAAATAGCACTTACGGCGTCTTCTTCGCTCAATCCGTATGCCATCGCTGTTCCTGCTAAAAACGGTATGTTACGGGCGTTCATCGCTTCCATGTCGCCTTCATTCTGAATGCAAAATTTTACACCTCCTTCGTGAAGCAGAGCGGGTAATTTATAGGGGTGATCAATTGCGTCCTCTTCATTTTCGGGAAGACTATGCGGTCGAACAACCATCACGGGAACTTTTGAATCTTTCAGTAATTCGGTAATCAAATGTGCATCGTATCCACCAACAATTACAGGGTAAGCGAGTTCCATCTCTTTGGCAAACTCAATAACATCTACCAACTCTTGAAGCTCGTCTGCATGAATATACACACGCTTTTCTCCCTTAAAACAACCGCGCATTGCCTCCAATCGAAGGTCTTTATTTTCGGGCACTTTTTCTGCAGTATACGCTTTTGCCAATTCAAAAAACTCACTGATTTCCTGCTTGCGTTTGGCGTATTTCTCATTTTTTTTCTTGGGTTTTGGTTCGGCCCACCAGCCTCCACCTTCCATACTCGATGGCCAATTCAGGTGAATACCATCATCGGTTTTGATCGTTGCATCTTCCCAATTCCAACCACTTGTTTTCATGATGGAAGAACTTCCCGAAATAATCCCACCTCGTGGAGTTGCTTGGGTGATAAGAACGCCATTGGATCGAACAGTGCTCAATACATTGGATTCTACGTTGTAGGCAATTTGAGAGCGAACATGTGGGTTGTACGTTCCAACTTCATCGAAGTCTCGCGTAGCGCGAACAGCATCAATTTCGGTTAAGCCCAACGTTGAATTGGGGGCAACAAATCCGGGATAAACTTGTTTTCCAGTTACATCGATAATGGTGTCCCAGTCACTTTCTTTAACTGTGATGGCATATGCGTTTTTGACGAAGGTGATTTTTCCATCTTCAATACCAATAGCGGCGCTTTCAAAAACTTCTCCGTTTCCAACGTGCAAATTCCCACCTTTAATCAAGATTCTTGAGGGCTCTTGGGCAAGTGCAACGCTGCAGATAAGGGTGAATAATACGATGAATGACTTCATAATTAATGCTGATTTTCTTCTGTTGAACCTTCTTCTCCGAGCGTGTTGCAATGGTAATGACCTTTCTTTTTCTTAACAAAGTCTTCTTTCTCTCCTGCTTTGTTCGCGTTGAGCATTTTCCCAATAATTCGTGCTTTTTCAGCTTGATTTCGATGATAACGCGCTTCGTCTTTCTGTGCCTCGTAAAGGATAACACCATCAATTACGGTGTAGTCAACTTTTGCTAAAATAGAGAGAGGATGATCGGTCCAAAGCACTAAATCGGCATCTTTTCCCACTTCCACTGATCCCATTCTGTCGTCAAGATGAAGTAGTTTCGCAGGATTCAGCGTGACCATTTTCCAGGCGTCTTCCTCATCCATTCCTCCATACTTTACGGCTTTTGCAGCTTCTTGATTAAGTCGACGTCCCATTTCGGCATCGTCTGAGTTGATGGCAACCACCACGCCTTGATCATGCATCATCTTGGCATTGTAGGGGATCGCATCGTTTACTTCGTACTTGTACGCCCACCAATCAGAGAAAGTCGAGCCTCCAGCGCCGTGCTCGGCCATTTTGTCGGCTACTTTGTATCCTTCGAGTATGTGCGTAAATGTATTGATTCGGAATCCGAGAGAATCGGCAACGTGCATCAACATGTTGATCTCCGATTGTACATAGGAATGGCACGAAATGAATCGCTCTTTATTCAAAATTTCACTCAAAACTTCTAGTTCGAGGTCAACGCGATACTTTCCTTCAGCCTTCGCTTTTTGATAAGCACGTGCGCGCTCAAAGCCATCGTAGTACACTTGTTCTACACCCATGCGTGTTTGCGGAAAACGAACGCTGTTGTGAGCTCCCCAATTGGATTGTTTCACATTTTCACCAAGCGCGAACTTGATAAACTTGGGAGCGTTGTCAATGAGCATTTCATCGGGAGTATGTCCCCATTTTAACTTGATTAATGCAGATTGTCCACCGACAGGATTTGCCGATCCATGCAGAAGTTGGGCTGCAGTTACACCACCAGATAATTGACGATAAATATTGATGTCATCGGGATGTACCACGTGACCAATGGAAACTTCTGCAGAAATGGCTTGACCGCCTTCATTAACTCCTTTCGAAATGGCAATGTGCGAGTGCTCGTCGATGATCCCTGATGTGAGGTGTTTACCGCTTCCATCAATTTGTATGGTTTCGCCCGGAGCATTTGGCTTTCGTGTTCCAGCATAGCTGATTTTACCGTCTTCAACGAGTACATATCCTTTCTTTACAATTCCCTCGATGCCGTTGGTCCAAATCGTAACATTGCTGAACAAGATCGGTTGGGCTTCAGGAAGTGAATCGAATCCGTAAGACATGTTTGGAAACCATGCAACGGCCATAGAATCCGCTTTAAATGGTGTTTCTTTGGTTTTTTCAGCAGACTTTCCTTTCGATTTCTGAACGGCGTGCCACTTAACCCAATCACCTGTTGGAGTCATACCTTCTCCTTCAAAAATCTTTAAGCGATGATTGACTTTTCCACGTAGGTTGACGCTCCCTTTCCATACCGAATCGTTGATGCCGAATTGAAGGGTGATATCCGTTTTGTCCACATCAATGGAAGCTTTGATCTTTTCGGAAGATGATGTTTCTTCATTCGTCTCGATGCTTGCCGAAAATGCTCCTTTCGATTTTTCTTCCAATGTAAGCGTAAAGCGTCGCTCACCAACCAAAACGCTGTAGGTTCCTGCAAGTTGAGGGTCTTCAAATTCATCAATAATGGTACGCTCTCCCAGAGACCAAGTCTCCAATAACGTGGCGTTTTCAGTCTCCAGTGGATTACATGAAAAGATGGAGAAACTCGCCAATTTACCCGATTCCAGAGATCCGATTTTATCATCTGCTTTAATGAGCTTCGCTGGGTTCAGCGTTAACGCTTCAAGCGCATCGGGAACAGAAAGTCCGTGTTCTATTGCTTGACGAAGATGCGTCCAAAATTCTTTCGAGGTTTTATGTCCGTCCATCGTAATGCAAATAGGAATGCCACTCTCTACCAAAATTGATGGATTGTACGGAGCCATTTCCCAATGTTTTAAATCACTTAATGGAATTTGTCGTGCGATATACGGATCGTTAACATCATAGGCTTTCGGGAAGTTGATGGGAAGAATAATGCTGCTCGAAAGTGCTTTCAACTCTTCGGTTATTCCATATTCATTTCCTGAACCGATGTAAGCAAAGGTTCGGTTGAATTCATCGGCAATTTTCGCTGCACGAAGAATTTCCCATTTATCGTCAGTATAGAAAAAGCTGGGGGCATTCCATTGTTGATTCAACGCTTCGAGGGATAAATTTCGATCCGTCTGCTTGTTCGATCCATACCATTGGGCATCGTACAATGCTTGACGCAGAAGTGCAATGGATCCCATTTGTGACGAAGGATACGTTTGTCGAGAAACGCCTTTCTTGAATGAGTAAAAACTTCCCGACCCCATGTTAAGGTTGGGTTTGTAGAATTCTGATTTTGCTAAAGAAACGAGAGCGCCTTGTCCTTGGGCAACTCCGTCTTTTTGATGCGTGAAAACATATCCAAACCCAGCATCTAGATACGGCTTATTCGCTTTCTCATCGATTGAATAGTTCTGAGCTGCGTCAATTTCTGGATGAATGGATTCGTTCCAATAGTAAGAACCGGGCTTTGAGCTCTCAAGTTGAGGACGTCCATTGCCTTTTCCTGGAACAGGTTTACTCACTCCAATATCACTCGATAAATCGATAAAGGCGGGTAAGATAGTCAAGCCTTCACAGTCAATTTCAACGGCGTTTTTTGGAATAGAAATTCGTTTTCCGACCTTTTCAATGATGGCTCCTTTAAGCAGGATTGTTCCGTTTTCAATTATTTCAGTGGGAGAAACATAAATTCGAGCATTTTTTAATGCGTAATATGGAGCGCGTGAAGTGACTACTCCATTTTGAGGCGTTTGGGCAATTGATTCCATTACGAAAGTACAGAAAATCAAAAGTATAGTTGCCTGTAGCAAGTTTAATTGTCGCGTCATGGGGTGAAATTAACAATTTGGCATGAGATGGTGAAGTTCTTTGTGGTTTCCGTGAGCCATTTTCGTATTTTTGCCAAAAACGAATAATTATGAGCGCACTTATACACGCACATTCAGGCTTAAGATGGGTAGCATTATTGCTTTTGATCATTGCTATTTTCAACGCATTGAAGTCTCAATCTTCTGGGAAATATGAGAAGAAGGACAAAATGATCAACCTTTTTGCTATGGTGATGCTACACATTCAATTGGTGATTGGTCTTGTGTTGTATTTTATTTCATACAAAGTAAAGTTCGTTGAAGGATGGATGTCGAGTGATGTAGCTGGAGGAATGTACAGATTTTACGGGCTTGAGCACATTTTAGGAATGGTTATCGCTATTGCCATTGTAACAATGGGTAGAAGCAAAGCTGAAAAGAAATTAAAAGGAACACGCGACAAGCATCGAAGAATTTTGATCTCCTACACAATTGGATTGATCATTATTTTAGCGATGATCCCGTGGCCATTCCGTGAAGCATTGAGAGGCGCATGGTTCTAAAAAATCTCGCATACATATCAGTTAGTTTGATCGTATTGTCTGCATGCACACAGGGCGAAATCAATACGGTTGATAGTGGAGATAAAAACGCAGAGGTCAATGGACGCCTGCTATATATGAATCAATGTGCATCATGTCATGGTGCCAAAGGGAACTTGGGTAATTCCGGTTCGAAGGATTTAAGTAAATCCAAGTTGAATGAAGATGCCATCATGAAAATTATCATGGAAGGTAAAGGAACAATGCCTCCTTTTGAGTATTTGTTAGAAACAGATCAAAAGAGAGAAGCAGTGGTGCAACACGTCATGTCGTTGCGTAAAAAATAAGGGAGAAAATAGATGAGTAAGGGACACGTTCTTGTTGATGCGGTAGAGGAAAAGTGCGTTTTGGTTGGAGCAATTACGCAGGAAATTACCGAAGAACAAGCAAAAGATTATATTGATGAATTGGCCTTTTTGGCTGAAACTGCTGGTGCCACAACGGTCGAGACCTTTTTGCAAAAAATGCAGGTGGCTAATCCGAAGACATACGTCGGGAAAGGAAAGCTGGAGGAGGTTCGCGATTACGTGAAATCGAATGAAATCGAATTGGTGATTTTTGACGACGAACTAAGTCCTTCTCAACTTCGAAATATTGAGGGCTTTTTAGAGATGAAGGTGTTGGATCGAAATACCTTGATTTTGGACATTTTTGCAAGTCGTGCACGAACTTCGCACGCGAAAACACAAGTGGAACTCGCGCAATTGCAGTACATGCTCCCACGATTGACACGTATGTGGACTCACCTTGAACGACAGAAAGGAGGGATCGGATTGAGAGGTCCGGGGGAGACGCAGATTGAAACTGACCGTCGTATCATTAAGGACAAAATTTCTTTGCTCAAAAATAAATTGGCGAGCATTGATAAGCAGAAGTCTGTACAGCGCGGAAATAGAGGACAATTGGTTCGTGCGGCATTAGTCGGCTATACCAACGTTGGAAAAAGCACGATCATGAACATGATTAGTAAGTCTGATGTATTTGCCGAAAATAAATTGTTCGCGACATTGGACACTACCGTGCGGAAAGTCGTAATTGAAAACTTGCCATTTTTAATGGCCGACACTGTAGGATTCATCCGAAAGTTACCGCATCAATTGGTGGAGTCGTTCAAGTCTACACTAGACGAGGTGCGCGAGGCAGATGTATTGATTCATGTATTGGATATTTCACATCCGAACTTCGAAGATCATTACCAAGTGGTGAATGAAACGTTGAATGAAATTGGCGTAAGCGATAAGCCTACAATCGTTGTATTCAATAAAATGGATGCCTACGAATACGTTGAGCTCGAAGAAGGAGAAATTCCTGATACCGATGCGAATCCTTCATTGGAGGAGCTTAAAAAGACATGGATGGCTAAGCTGAACGATACAAAGTGTGTTTTCATTTCAGCTCAGAATAAAATCAACATTGAAGAGTTTAAGGAAATCGTTTATGAAGAAGTGAAAAGCATTTTTCAGGTGCGTTACCCGTACCATAATTTCCTCTACTAGTAGAGAGTGATTTCCTCACTAAACGAAATGTATTAAAGCAAAAAAGCGCCTATCAATCAATAGGCGCTTTTTCATTTTATAGTTTTGTCATTTAAGGCTTCTTACCATTCACGAGTTGAACAAATCCATGTCCTTCGTGCTCTTTTCCATCGATTCCTGTAACAGTGTATCGTACGAAGTATGTTCCATCTTCAGCAAAATTACCACCTTCAATGAATCCATTCCATGCAGAGTTCAATCCGTTCGCTTCGTATACCACATTACCCCATCTGTTTAAGATGATAAACTCGAGGTCTGCAGCATTTTGAACATCAATGAAGAAAATATCATTTTGGTTATCACCGTTCGGTGTAAATACGTTTGGAACGTAAATCTCAGGTTGAGGGTAGAAACAACTACCATCATCGAACAATGCATTTGGATCATAGTTCTGTGCCGTTGGATCGGTACATCCACATGACGTTACAGTTACCGTCGCATACGTTGTGTCTGAACATCCTCCAGCATCCGTTGCTACTAATTGAATAAGCGCTGTATTCGTGAATACTTGTGTTTGAGGATTTGTGTTCGTTGTCGCTACAACATTCCCATCAAAGTTCCATTCATAACTCACCGCATTTTGACTTGTGTTTGTGAAAAGTACTTCCAGTGGAGAACATCCTGCTTGAGGCGAAGCGTTGAAACTTGCTACAGGTGGAGGTGTAACATCTACAAAGACACTGTCCTGTGCTGTACAAACATCATCTATTACAGTAAAGTAGTACCAACCAGAAGAGATATTTTCCCAAACGGTCGCATCAATAGAGTTCGGACTGTTTGCTCCAGGTCCAACCCATTCGTAGAGCGGAGTTCCACTTTGCCCCGTCACAACTGCACTCACGGCTCCTGTAGGATCACAAGGCGCGGACGGGAATGAGAGAACGGTATCCACCGATAATGTTTGATTCAAGGTGATGGTGACGGTATCTGTTCCCGTGTAGCCGCAGGCGTCCGTTGCGGTCACAATATAGTCGATAGAGCCCGATAAGGTTCCTTGGGGTGTCGATAAGTAGACGGTATCACCTGTCTGGTTATTTGGGTCATTCCATGTGTACGTGTAAGGTGCTGCTCCTCCTGTTGCGGATACATCTACCATAACTGAATCGTTGGCACAGAATTCCAGAGGGTCTGGTTCGTTAATTTGGATATCAACGGTATCAACGATATAAAGCGTTCCGCTGGATACGATTGTATCTCCACAAACAGTAATGGTCGTTGCCGTTATCGTGATAAATTCAAGGTTATCAGGAATTCCATCGGCAAGTGGGTCAATCGTTAGAATTACAGTGTCTTGACCTGGAAGGAAAGTAACTGGATTCTGAAGAGCAGGGTAATCTGTACCACTTGTTGCTGTTCCAGTAATATCATAGTTTACAATCAAGGTGTCACCTATTTGCGATTGAGGACGAACAAACATCAAATCTGCTGTTGTACAGCCTTCAACTACTGTTGTGTCTCCAGAAACTGTTGCTACTGCAACTTCGACTGCTTCAGAGCTAAATGAATTCGCTTGTAAGAATACTCCCGAGTCATATGCTTGGTCGCCAACATTACAAATAGCGAGTTTGATGTGGTATGTTTGATTACATTGAACAGATGCGTTGGCAGAAAGAACCGTAGTTAGTCCGTCATATTGAACAGCGGTTCCATATGCTGCTCCACTTTGGTTGTCGGTATAAAATGCTGGGTATTGTGATGCTCCAGGTCCAAGGTTGTTGATAGTAACAGGAACAGTAGTACCTGGTATGATAGCAAGGTTTTGTCCTCCAGCTGGATATCCCGCCAAGGTGTAAGGTCCTGTTATTCCAGGTCCCCATAAGAAAAATCCAAAAGCATCATTATAGCTTGATGGAGAGAATTCTGGATATTCATCTGAACCAAACATGTAATTAAATGAAATGGTATCACCAGATGGAACGAAGTCAAACTCCAAAACGATTCCATTAGTGGGAGAAGCGTTGGCAATGGCGTTCAAATGTGGATCTGTTCCTACGTTTGGTGTTGCGGGAGTATTGTCTGTAAAACTTCCACTACTGTTTGGACCAATTGCCCCAACACTATTACCAGTAGTTAGTACAACTCCGCTTGGAATTGGGAAAGTTGTTCCTGCAGCGTCAAAAAAGGCTGCGTTACCTTGAATATTTGTTGCATTGAGTGGTGTTCCATTTACCGTGATGTTGGTTGCAGTTACCCCGAAACCAAGTAGAACATTTTGAACTAATTCCGCTGGAGTTTGCGTATTTGTAACGTTTATCTGCGAAAACGCTGATGTTCCCAGCAATATCGAAAATGCTGAAACTAAAACTGTTCGTAATGACATAAAAAGAGTATTTACTAATTAGACTGTAAAAGTCCCAAATTGGTTGCACGAAAATCGAATATTCGATCCGAATTCCCTAATTATTTTCGATAAAATAACGACTTTTAGAGTTCTCAATTAAAAAATACAACATGGAGAATACACAAAACTACATTGCAGAGAACAAAGAACGTTTTTTAGAAGAGTTGCTGGACTTGCTTCGAATCCCTTCTATTTCAGCAGATGCAGCGTATGCTGGAGATGTACTTAAAACGGCAGAAAACATCGCTTCAAACCTCAAAAATGCAGGGGCAGAAAATGTAGAAATTTGTGAAACGGCTGGATATCCGGTGGTTTATGCTGACAAAATTATCGATCCGTCACTTCCGACAGTTTTGGTGTACGGACATTACGATGTGCAGCCTGCAGATCCGATCGATTTGTGGACAAGTCCTCCCTTTGAGCCTGTTGTAAAGAAAACGGACATTCATCCTGATGGAGCGATTTTCGCACGTGGAGCTTGTGACGATAAAGGACAAATGTTTATGCACGTGAAGGCTTTCGAAGCAATGGTGCAATCAGGAGAACTTGCCTGCAACGTTAAGTTTATGATTGAAGGTGAAGAAGAAGTGGGAAGTGAAAACCTCGGAATTTTCGTGAAAGAGAACAAAGAGCGTTTGTCCGCGGATATTATTTTGGTTTCAGACACAGGAATGTTAGCAAATGATGTTCCATCCATCACAACTGGACTAAGAGGTTTGAGTTATGTGGAGGTAGAAGTAACAGGACCAAATCGTGATCTACACTCAGGATTGTACGGAGGTTGCGTAGCGAATCCAATCAATATTTTATCGAAGATGATCGCATCTTTACACGATGAAAACAACCACATTACCATTCCTGGTTTTTACGATCGCGTAGTAGAATTGACGGATGAAGAGCGTGCTGAAATGGCGAAGGCTCCATTTAGTAAGGAGTCGTACTGTAAAGCATTGGACATTGAAGATGTTTACGGAGAAGAAGGATACTCAACAATGGAAAGAGGTTCTATCCGTCCGACTTTGGATGTGAACGGAATCTGGGGAGGTTACACTGGAGAAGGTGCGAAAACGGTGATTGCATCCAAAGCATATGCAAAAATTTCGATGCGATTGGTTCCAGATCAAGATCCTGAAGAAATCACAAACTTGTTCTTAAATCACTTTGAATCGATTGCACCAAAAGGAACAAAAGTGAAGGTGACACCACATCATGGTGGAGAACCAGCAGTAACGCCAATCGATTCTGTTGGATACAAAGCAGCGAGCATGGCTTACGAAAAAACCTTTGGAAAGAAACCGATTCCTGTAAGAAGTGGAGGTTCTATTCCGATTGTAGCAATGTTCGAAAAAGAACTCGGTTTGAAGACAATTTTGATGGGATTTGGTTTGGATAGCGATGCGATTCATTCACCAAACGAACACTACGGATTGTTTAATTATTACCGCGGAATTGAAACCATTCCACATTTTTACGTTGCATTTAGTGAACTGCATAATAAATAAGTCATGAAGTACATCATAGTAATCGGTATTGTTTTGGGAATGGCAACGTCTTGTACGTTCTATGAACCAGAAATGCGTGGAGGCGAATCCTTCAAGATGGAGAAACTCGACGGAAATGAAGTTCGCTTTTCTGCTGGCGCTAAGGTGTACAATGGAAATTGGTTCGCAGTAAAATTGAAAAAATCAACATTTGATCTCTATGTCGATGGTGATTACATGGGAAAAGTGCACTTGCTGAAAAAAGTGAAAATGAAAGCAAAGAAGGAAACAGACCTTCAAGCAAATTTTTTAGCTGAATTGGAAGGAAATGCACTGATGAAGTCGCTCGGTTTAGCCATGAAAGGTGATGTCGAGGTGCGCATGATAGGAAAAATCAAGGGAGGAGTGTTTATCTTCTCTAAGAAGTTGGATTTCGACGAAAAGCGTACTGTGAATGGAAGATCACTTAGCGGAAGGTAAATGATTGCGGAGCATTTATCCTATAAATATTGAAATACACATATGGATATGTATCGTGGGCTGAGTGAAGTCGAAGCCCACGGTACTATTCGATTCAAATTACCCTTCTAAATACAAACGATGAATTCGTGAAGAGAAGTGCGTCATAACTTCGTATGGGATCGTGTTCATTTTGGACGCGAGTTCTTGAATGGCTTGATGATTTCCAATAATCTCCACACGATCCTTTTCGTGTACGTCGATGCCAGTGACGTCCACCATTATCATGTCCATACAGACATTTCCTACTATTTGGCAATAGCTTCCATTGATAAAAACACCGCCTTTCCCTTGACTTAAACTTCGACTCAAACCGTCAGCGTAGCCAACTGGAATCACGGCAATTTTCGTTTCCTTTTTCGCCATGAAAGTACGGCCGTATCCTACTGAGTCTCCCGGGTTAAGATGTTTCACTTGCGAAACCGAGCTGTACCAAGAAATGGCAGGTTTTAAATGCTGAGACGTATTTTCATTTGCTGAAATACCATACATTCCCATGCCTAATCGGACCATGTCGAACTGCGCATCTGAATAGTTGACAATTCCCGCCGAATTCAAGATGTGACGAAGAGGTGTGTTGGGTAGTTCCGCTATCAGCTGATTGGAGATTTCGGTAAAAAGCGCAATTTGTTGAAGTGTAAACGAGGAAGATGGTACATCTGATTCGGCCAAATGCGAGTAAATACTCTTCACCCATATTTCAGGCTGCGATTGTATTTTATGTATGAGTTGGTTGATATCATCAGCTCCAAACCCCAATCGATTCATGCCCGTTTCCAATTTAATGTGAACAGGATAATTGGAACGCCCCAGCAAAACGAGTTGTTGAACAAAAGCTTCCAGTTGGCGGTGAGAGAAGATGGCTGGTTCTAACTGATGTTCAATGCAAGCCGCAAATGATTCTTCTTCACAGTTCATTACCATAATGGGCAGTGTAACACCACTTTCGCGTAGTTCAATGCCTTCATTCGGATATGCGACACCCAAATAATTCACACCAATACGTTCGAGAAATTGCCCCATTTTGGTGGCGTTCGATCCGTACGAGGATGCTTTCACCATGCACATCAAACGGGTGGATTCGTTCAAGGTAGACTTCAAGTACGAGATGTTTTTTCGGATCGCGTCAAGATCGATCTGTACATATGTTTGATGCGGATGTAACTTCAGTTGTGCTGCCAATTGTTCCAACTGGGCCGCTCGATTTCCTTTGATGAGCACCGAAGCATTCGAAAGTTGAGCTGCCGTGTCGGCATTTGGAACATGCTGTATGACCTTGTCAACGGAAAATTCCTGCGCAAGCCGCGAAATCCATTCAGGAAGTTCAATTTTTTCAGTTCCGAATCCAACCACGAGTATGCGTTTATTGTTGGGCGCATTCGCCATTTGATATTCCAATGCGTAGCGAAGTGAATCTTCATCCAAATTGTATGCATCGTTGAGAACGGTCGTATTTCGAATCCCTTCGAACATTTCCAACCGCATCGAAAGTGGCTTGAGTAAAGCAATGCGTTCTTTAATTTTTGCGTCGGAAACGCCAATCAGTCGTGCGGTTGCGATAGCCAGCGACGCATTTAATCGTTGTATTCGATCGTGAGACGAGAAATCCTTCAGAAATGAGTTGAATGTTGTTGGATCGATTCCTGTCCCATTCGATATAGAAAGATTCATCTCTGCAGGAAACACAAAGTGCTTTGCATTTTTAAATAGTAGAAGTTTCTCTGCCAAATGCGCTTCCTTCGTTGAAAAATTAGATCGATGTGCGTTGCCAAGCCCTGTGAAAATACCGTAAGTCGGTTGAATCATGCGAACGAGGTGTTCCATGTCTCCTGGCTCGGATATTCCTGCTTCAATCAAGGCGATTTCGGCCTGTGGTGTCATTTCCAATAACGACAGCGCAACACCCAATCGAGAGTTATAGCTTTTTGGACTCCTAACAACGCGAATATCGGAGGAAATTAATTCAGACAGCCATTCTTTGACGGTCGTTTTCCCATAGCTTCCTGTGATAGCAAGTACAGGATAGTCGAATTGCTGGCGATGAAACGCTGCCAAGTTTTGCAAGGCTTCAAAGGTGTTGGGAACAACGATTTCGTAGGTGTTTTCTAAATGCTTCGTACTTCCACTTTTGGAAACTACAAAATGACGAACACCTTTGGCGTAGGCATCATCGATAAACGCATGACCATCTCGAAACGAGCCGTGCAAGGCAAAAAAGAGTGAAGATTCGCCCGAACTGATCTTTCGAGTGTCGTATGACACGTTCGTAATCACTTCATTTGAAGTGGTTGTTTGCGAGAAAAGCGAAGAAATTTTACTGTATTCGTAATTCAGTTTCAATGCGCGATTTTGTTGTAGCACGATCGGCAAAGTGGCTTGTATTCGTCAACTGCTCCAACGAGTACTTGCTCTTTGTCCTCAACAGTTCGATGAGAGAATTGTGCCAAGTTACCGCAAGATACGCAAATCGCGTGAACCTTCGTGACGTATTCAGCAATCGATAATAATTTTGGCATCGGACCGAAAGGAACTCCTTTAAAATCCATGTCTAGTCCTGCAATAATTACCCGAACGCCGTGTTCTGCCAAATGATTACACACCTCCGTGATGTCATCATCGAAAAATTGCGCTTCGTCAATCGCGACTACGCGTTCTTTCTTCCAAATATCCAAAATCTCCTTTGAGCTATTCACGCAGACAGCTTCAAAACTTGTCCCCTGATGACTCACCACATTCTTTTTGTGGTAGCGATTGTCAACTGTTGGTTTTACAAGTAATAATTTCTGATTGGCAAATTCCGCGCGACGTAAACGTCGGATTAATTCTTCCGTTTTTCCTGAGAACATGGAGCCGCACACTACTTCAATCCAACCGTGTGATCGACCTTCTTCTGGAAAATGCTCTAAAAACATGACTTTTTCTTCTATTTGGGTTATCAACAACTCACCGAAGAGAACTCGGGATGATTTCTGATGGAAATGCGCTCGATTGAGTTAACTTTGGGAGTACAAATTGGCTAATTTGAAGGACAGTAAAAATTGTTCGTTAGCAACTTGTTTAAAATGTTGAAAAATCATGGATGGATTGAAAAATTATCGCGAAAAAATAGAGAACATCAGCAAATTGGTGGATAAAATGGACGGTGGAGAATTGTCGATCCATGAGCTCGTAGAGCTGGAAAGCTTGACGCGTGAGCTGCACGAGAGAAGCATCATTTTGAAATACAAAGCCTTTGAAAATAAGGTGGGAGATGCTACTTCTGTTGAGGTGACCATGGAAGTTGTTCAAGACGAGGAAGAAGTGGAAGAAAAAGAAGAACTGTTTGAAGAAAAAGTGCAAGTAGAAGCACCCATTTTGGATTTTTCAATGTTCGATGAGCCAGAAGAAGAATTCACTCCAGAAGTGAAAATTGATGTTGTAGCAGAAGAAAAAGAGCCAGAAGTGGTAATTGAAGCTACACCTGAACCTGAACCTGAACCTGAACCTGAAGTGGCACCAGAACCCGAGCCTGAGTCGATGAAAGAAGAGCCGATTGTGCCGACACCGCAGGTTGAACCTAAAGCGGAAGAGCCAACTGTTGAAGTTCCAGCGGAAGAACCAAAGGTGGAAGTAAGGGAAAAAGGATCTTCGTTCTTGGATCGATTAAGCATTTCGGATAATTCCATTAGTTCGCAGATTGCGGAACGAAAAATTGATACACTTTCTGGAGCGTTCGGAATCAATCAACGTTTGCTCTACATCAACGAATTGTTTGATGGATCGGGAGAGGAATTCTCAGATGCAGTAAAAATGCTCGATACACAGCCAGGACTCGACGATGCAAGCAATAAAATCGAAGAATTGGCATTTAAATATTCATGGAATCCTGAGGAAGAAACAGTACTTGAGTTCCTTGCGATTATCAAACGACGTTATGCTTAAATTTCTCTCCTTTGCTAGTTTACTTTTGATCGGATTTCTCTCAAATGCACAGATTGAGGAAGTCCGAAGAATTACCAAGACTTTATGTTCTCCCGAATTTCATGGTCGTGGATACGTAAACAAAGGAGATTCAATTGCTGCCGATTTTCTGGTGGAAGAATTTAAGAAAATTGGAGTCGGAGCGTATAAGAAAACACCGATGCTTCAGCCTTTTTCAATTGAAGGGGTGAATCGCTTTCCGAAGGAGATGTCGGTTCGGCAGAACAATCGCCAATTGGAGCCGGGCATACATTTCATTGTTGATGCTTCTTCCAATGGAGCGCACAAATCTTTGGAGCCATTTGTTATTTCAATCGAAACAGCCTTGGATGCCAACTTGCTTGGTGTAGAACTCGAACGATTTGTTCAGGAACGCAAAGGAAATGCACTATACCTCGATTTTGGGTCGGCAACTGGAGATACACTCAAGCAATTGGCGGGAATAGGGAAAGCGTTAGCAGTGTATTACCCGGTAATCGAGGTGGTCAATAGTAAATTTACATGGTCGGTTGGAAGGGAGAAACTCAATCATCCGCTGATCTACATTCAAGATTCGATTGCTGATCGTAATGCGAATTATAAAGTCGATATTGATGCTGAATGGGTGCAATCATACCAATCACAAAACGTTGTAGCATATATTCCGTCGAAGAAGTTGTGCGCAAAAACAATTGTGTTTACGGCACATTACGACCATCTCGGACGAATGGGAACAGATACCTATTTTCCTGGAGCCAATGATAATGCGTCGGGTACCGCCATGCTCATCACAATGGCAAAACACTTCAAGGAAAATCCTTCAGATTACAATATTCTTTTTGTAGCCTTCGCTGGAGAAGAAGCTGGATTGGTTGGTTCGAAATTCTTTACGGAAAACCCCATCCTCAAACTGAAAAAAATTCGCTTCCTGATCAACTTGGATATTATGGGGTCTGGTGAGGAAGGTATCACGGCAGTGAATGCGACCTTGTTCGAAAAGGAATTTCAATTACTTACCGATATTAATAACGAGCAGCAACTATTAGCACGTGTCAAAAAACGTGGGCCTGCTGCTAACTCCGATCACTACTGGTTTACAGAAGAAGGTGTTCCCGCTTTCTTTATTTATACCATGGGACCGAACAAAAATTACCACGATGTATTTGATAGTTACGAAGAGCTGAGTTTCGTAGAATATGATGACATCACTACGTTATTGGTAACTTTCGTTGAGCGTTTGGAAAAATGAGCAGTTTTGGATTGGTATAATCCGTGCATATTTGAATATAAATCACTTACGTAACGCTCAAGTTTTCACTATTTTGGTATCGAATAAGCGGATGTTTTGCAAGGAACACGCGTTTCATTCAACTTAAAGCTGCATTATGAGAACAATCTATACACTATTAATTGTCGTTTCGTCGTTTCCTGTTTTTGCTCAGCCGTATGCTGGAAAAGCGCTTCCAGATATTGGATTTGAGAAGTCCGCAGGTTGTACGCCGCCAACAACATCAACATTCATGGAGTTGAACAACGTCAGTGCGTTGATTCATACCGCAGGTAACTTGTGGCAAGTGCCCGGTCAAAACCTTTCTCAATATGAAGTTCCGAAGAATTCGGGCATCATGGCGCTCTTTACTTCTGCTTTGTGGTTAGGTGGAATAGATGTCAATAACCAGCTGAAGTTAGCAGCTTTGCGCTATCGAAGTGGACAGGATTATTGGACGGGGCCTCTCACCGAAGGTGGAGCTGAAACGGACTACAACAACTGCGCATTTTACGATAAACATTTCATCACAACACAAGATGAGGTGCGTGAGTTTGTGGCGTGGTTTGATGCAGGAATTTATGATCAGGAAAATGGAACCAATACGCAAAGTGAAGATTATCCAGGATATGTCGTTCCAAAGATCATTAAAGAATGGCCAGCACATGGCGATGAGACAGCCGGACAAGATTATTACTTAGCTCCGTTCTTTGATCGAAATGAAGATGGAACATACAATTGGGAAGACGGTGATTACCCTTGGCATGATATCAACAAAACAAAGACGTGTGGTGTTGATCGCGAGGTTTCTCTCTACGGAGATATCAACTATTGGTGGGTAATGAACGATAAAGGAAATATCCATACAGAAACAGGAGCAGATCCCATCGGAATGGAAATTCGCGCCCAAGCTTTTGCCTTCGCATCCAACGATGAAATTAACAACATGACGTTCTATAATTATGAACTGATCAACCGAGGAACACAAACACTATACGATACTTACTTCGGATTTTTTACGGATGGAGCGCTCGGTGATCCACAAGATGATTACGTTGGATGTGATGTGAATCGTGGATTGGCATACTACTACAATGGCGATAATTATGATGGCGATAACGCGGGATGGAAAGGGTACGGAGATAATCCACCTGCAGTAGGAGTTGACTTTTTCGAAGGACCTTACCAAGATAATGACGGAATTGATAATGCCTTTGGAATTGGACCTGGAGAAGCATTGAATGGAATTGGATATGGCGATTCAATTGTAGATAACGAACGTTTTGGAATGCGACGATTCTTGTACTACAGTAATGTAGGACAGGGGAATGTGAACCAAACCGACCCAATTATCGCAGGAGATTATTACAACTACATGCGCGGTTTTTGGAAAGATGGAACGCCTTTTTATTATGGAGGTACTGGACACTTTTCCGATGCTCAGGCAAACACAACTGTACCATGTGATTTTATGTTTCCTGGAGATACAGATCCACTCGGATGGGGAACAGGTGGTCAGCCGCAACCGTCATGGACGGAAGAAAGCGCAGGAAACACACCTTACGATAGACGTTTTGCACAATCGGCTGGACCTTTTGTGTTGAAACCCGGTGCCGTGAACAATATCACCGTAGGTGTTGTTTGGGCGCGTGCTTCAGGTGGAGGACCATTCGCTTCAGTGGAAGTGCTTCGCAGAGCTGATGACAAAGCGCAAAAGCTATTTGAGAACTGTTTCCGTGTGTTGGATGCACCACATGCGCCTGATATGAATGCGCAGGAGTTAGAGAACGAGATCATTCTCACAATCAGTAATCCGCAAAATTCAAATAATTATAACGAAGAATATGTTGAGTTTGATCCATTTATTGTTTCAGAGGACACAACGGCAGATCTTTCTTATCGTTTTCAGGGATACCAAATTTTCCAATTGAGTGGACCGGATGTTTCCATTTCGGATATCGATGATCCAATGAGAGCACGTTTAACCGCACAATGTGATATCGAGGATGATATCGACCGTATCATCAATTTTGAATTCGATGAATCGTTGAATGCAAGTATTCCTGTCGAATGTGTGGATGGTGAAAACAAAGGAATTCGTCATTCATTCAGAATAACAAACGACCTCTTTGCTCAAGGAGAGTCGCGATTGGTGAACTTTAAACGTTACTACTTCGTAGCGATTGCGTATGCCTTCAATCAATTCAAAGATTACGATCCAACCGACCCACTATTGTTGGATGGTCAACAAAAGAAATACCTCGCAAGTAGGAAAGCGGCCTTTGGTGATGTGAAAGTGCTCGAAGTGATTCCGCACAACCCAACGCCAGAAGCGGATGGAACGGCTCAAAATATTGAGTACGGTTCAACACCACGTATTACACGTATTGATGGCTATGGAAATGGAGGAAATGATCTCGAATTGACACAGGCATCAAAAGATTACATTTTGACAAATGGAAAGATGGATACGCCTACTTACGAGTACGGACGGGGTCCAATCAACATTAAAGTTATTGATCCATTGAACGTGGCAGATGGCTATTTCGAGTGTAAATTCCGTGATTATGCAATTAAACCAACATTCAATGATGCAACGGAGGCTTCATGGGTAATTTATCGTTACGATAAACAGGGAGGAAACATTCTCGATTCGGTTTCTTCTGAGCGAACAATTGAGTTCAATAATGAACAGTTGATTCCACAATGGGGAATTTCAGCTCAAATTGAACAGCAACAGTTTTTCAAAACAGATTTAACAGGAGGAGGAACCGTTGCGCCTTATTCAACAGATCCAATTCGGTCAGACATCTTCTATTCAGATAGCTCCAAACGATTCTTGTCAGGTGTGCAGGATAACAATTCCTTCTTTCCAACAAACTGGATTCGATCTGGTGACTATCTCCCAACTACCGATGATTGTGCTCCAGGTATAGAGTACTTGAATCCCTGTAACTATCAAGATCAAATCGGTGGAGATGACAAAAGACAATACAACGGTTTGCTAGACGGAACAATTGCGCCACACAAGTTGGTTGGATATGAAGCCGATTACATGCCCATCGCTTACTACAATGTATCGTCGGGTAATACGTATAGAAATCCTTCATCGATTAGTTATTTACCTGGAGTAGATATCGTTCTTACAAGTGATCCATCGAAATGGACGCGTTGTCCTGTGATTGAATTGGGACGTGATGCAAATTTGAATATTGGTGGAGCAGAACCAGGACAATTGAGAAAAAGCCCGAGTTTAGACATAAATGGTCAAGTTGAAGGTTCTGGGATGGGAATGTCTTGGTTCCCAGGTTACGCGATAGATGTGGAGTCAGGCGTTCGTTTATACATGGCCTTCGGTGAAAACTCCTTCCTTGGAGCAGAGAATGGCGCGGATATGCTATGGAATCCTACGGATCGTCTTGTTGACGGAGTTGGAAACCCATTGATGGGAGGAATGCATCCTGTTTACGTATTCGGCTATAACTATGCATCCATTAACGGTGATCCATTTATCGGAGCTGATTTCCCAGCGTACATTCCGAATGATGCAGGAACGAATGCAGGAAATGAGTTATACAACCAGTTCCAATTGATTGAAGCAAACAATACACAGGCTAAAAAGTTCGTGTATGCGAATTTGGCATGGGTTTCCTATCCGCTTGCAGCGACTGGCTACGATATTGATCCGTACAACCTTCCTACGGAAGCAGAAATCGAATTACGCGTAAATAAAGAGTACAAGAACTATTTTGCGACTGGGCAAAACAACAGCCGCCCGATGTATTCTTGGAACATGGATGAAATTGCAACGGTAACAGGAAGTGACGATCAATTGGCAGAAGCTTTGAGAATAATCAACATTGTACCGAATCCATATCTTGCTTATTCGGAGTACGAGCGAAACAGGTTGGATTCTCGCGTTAAAATCACAAACTTGCCAGAGCGCTGCTATATTTCGATCTACAACATGCAGGGGAAATTGGTGAAAGATTTCAAAAAAGACAGCCCAATAACCTACCAAGATTGGTTGCTTATCAACCATGCAGGAATTCCAATTTCATCAGGAGTCTATCTTATTCGAGTGGAAATTCCAGGAATTGGATCACGGGTGTTGAAGTCATATATTGCTATGCGTCAGCAAGATTTACAAAACTTGTAGAGATCAAAAAATAGGATATCGACCAAGAAAATTTTGCATAAATATGTATTGCTGGTATGTTCAGCATCTTGAAAACGCAACCTTTTTAGAAAGTTGTACGTCATGGAATTGAACTTAATAAAGAAGAAATACCACATTTACATTATGAAACGTAATATCCTACTTTTATCATTGATGTCACTTTTTGCACTAGCTGCATGTAAAAAAGAATCAGTTGAAGAACCAACCGCGACTTTAGACGTGGAAGAAAAGAATTCAGTCCTTGTAGCAAAACATACATGGACGGGTTGTGGCCCATGCGGAGGCTGGGGATTCGAGAATTTCAATGCTTTGATCAACAACACGCCTGAACACGTACACGTCGCCTTCACTACAGGGAATTTGGGTGGATACGGAAATCAAGCGATTTATAATTTCATGCAGAATACCTTCGAAATTCCAAATGCAACTCCAACTTTCCACAACAATTTTGATCCTTCGTTAAGTGTTGGTGAGGCGGAGCAACTGATGGATGCACAAGGAGTAATTGCGAATGCAAATTACGAGATGAAATTTGAAGGAGATAAAATTATCTTGAATACCACAACGAAGTTCTTTAAAGATGTGACCGGAGTATTCACTATTGCACCGTATCTCGTTTTGGATGGAATTGTTGCCTACCAAAATGGACATCCTGATGGAAACAACACAGAGCACAAGAAAGTGGCGATAGATATCGCTAAACCGACAACAGTTGCTCAAGCGGACTTTGAAGGCTACACGGTTGCTGATGGAGCGGTGAAAGCTGGACATACAGTAAACCTAGAATTCGAAGTTGATGCCGATGCTAGTTGGGATCCAAATAACGTTTCTTTTGCCTTGATGATCTTTCAATCTAACGGTGACGGAACATTCAAGTTGATTAATACATTCTCAAAATAATCAGCATGAAGAAAGTAATCACATTAGTAGCTGTCACCTTGATGGCAGCAACAACTTTTGGGCAACATGAAGTAGGAGCGAAAGCAGGGTATAACTACCTCATGACAAATTACGAAGGCTCAGAAACGGAATTGGAAACAGACGGAGGAGGTTATCATCTTGGAGCTTACTATAGCTACACGCCAATGGATAATTTGTTCCTCGGAGGTGAAGTGCTTATTTCGAGTAGAAGATGGAATGCCATTTCGAGCTCATCAACAGCAAGTAGTATCACCACGACACAAGAAAACTACTCTTTCTATTCCAATCATTATTTGGATATTCCCTTGTCGATTAAGTATGGATTAGACATGCGCAAAGGTCGATACGGAGACAGCAAATACTTATTGTTTTATGCAGGACCATCAGTTCATTTGCTAATGGGAACCAAAGGAAGTGTTCAGCGAACGACGCGTGTAGATGCACACAATCAAACAACTGTATTGCAGAATGAGGAAGAGTACAATACAGACGATTTGCGCGAGTATTTCCGACCTGTACAGTTAGGGTTCAACGCTGGAGTTTCATACCGATTTGGTTTTGGATTGACCGTTGATGCGCGTTACCAAGCGTTTGCGATGCCTTCGAATAAAACAGATTTGGATGATCTCGCAAATAGCGAATGGGATGGCGTGTTGAAACAGGGAATGTTCATGTTCTCCGTTGGATACAGCTTCGTTCGCGATTAATTCAAAAAGATACAATTGAGTACCGCCCCTTGATCAATTCGAGGGGCTTTTATTTTTATAGAGAATTAGTTAAAGGTTGATTACATTGTTGTTATACAAAATGTAATTGACTTGTGCGTGAGGCATGTTGGGGCTAGATAAGCAAATCAGCTATATCGTAAAAAAGGACTTTCCCACGCACTTTCTATTCTCATGAGTTTGAACAGTACTTAAGGCGGACAAGATCCAGCTTGAATAAAACAAAAGGAAAGACGAAGGAGGATTAGTCAATAACTAAAAACTTCTTTATGGAAACCATCAAACAATGCGTAGGTATCGATATAGCAAAAGATAGCTTCACAGCTTGTATCGCTTCTATTTCGGTTCAATCAGAGATTATTTACAGTGAAATCAGGACTTTCACAAATGAAAAGCCAGGGTTTAATCAATTATCACGTTGGGTTAGAAAACAACGAGAGAAGAATACACCACTTGTCTTTTTAATGGAGGCCACGGGTGTCTATTACGAACAATTGGCGCATCACCTTGTTTCAATCAAACAAACCGTTCATGTTGTTCTTCCTAATACGAGCAAACATTTCTTTGCAAGTCTAAATATTAAGACCAAAACGGATGAAGTTGATGCCAAAATATTAAGTCGATTTGGTGTCGAACGAAAACATAAGAGCTGGGAACCTCCACGTAAGTCAATACTCCATTTGAGGAATTTGACACGTTATTACGTTCAATTACAGGAGCAAAAGACTGCACTAGGTAATATTAAGCACAGTAAAGAAGCCTCACACGATATTCAAAACCTCATACTACGAAGCAATCGCACACTGATACGACAAATCGACAAACAAATCGATCAGATCAAAGCGCAAATCGAACTGTTGATAACCAAAGATGCCGAGCTTAAACGAAAAGTTGATTTCATCTTAACCATTAAAGGTGTTGGTCTAATTACGGTGGCTACCATTATAGCTGAAACACTAGGATTTGAGCACGTCAAAAATGTTAAGCAGTTGGTGAGCTATGCCGGTTACGACGTTGTACAAAGAGAATCGGGAACCTCAATAAAGGGAAAGACTAGAATATCTAAAAAAGGAAACCGATACATCAGAAATAGTCTTTACTTCCCAGCTATGGTGGCTTGTAGGTATAATGAAACCCTAAAAGCAAACTATATCAGAATCATACAAAAAAAGCCTTCTAAAATGATCGGACAAGTAGCAATACAGCGTAAATTACTCATCTTAATATATACTCTATGGAAGAACCAAACAGTTTATCAAACCAATTATAAAAAGGTAGTCCCGCCAAAAAGCGAGACTACACAAGATAGATCTCCCCAAGGAGAACTTCTTTGAATTACAAAAATACTTTTTTGTCTTTTACTTGGTTTTAATAACAGTACCTTTTTTGTGTAAAAAAGTGTAAATAGTACCCGATACACTTCGCATTTTAATTGATTCGAAATAGATTTACGATATGCTTTTTAAAAGGATCAAAATAGTCTTCATTGTATCGGTGCTTTCCTTGTTTTCACAGGGAGGTTTTGCTCAAACCGAATCAGCACATGCCGAAGTTGCCGTGAGAATGATGGGGCATCAAATTTTATTGAATGCAGGTGACAGCACATCACTCGTTTTACCAATTGAACATTCAAATCAAACGTTTCGGATACAATTTGCCACTGACTTTTCTTTTTCCCCAAATGAATTGATGAATACGGTTGACAGTATCGCAAAAGCGGCGAAAATTGCTCAAAAATACCGTGTAGAAGTTGTAGAGGCAGCTTCGGAGAAGATTGTGTACAGCAGCGAGGTAAGTACTACTTCAGATTCTGCTTCCATTGTTCCATGTCAAGGACGACAGTTCGACAAAGCTGCATATAGCGTTTTATTCACAATTGTGGAGCCCTTTGATCAGGCAGAAATCACGCAATCAGAAAATGAAGTTCAGCAACATGCATCAACTGAATCGAATGGTTCACTTACTTTTCTCTGGATTCTTGCGGCACTCATCCTACTTGCTGGTGGGATTTTTTGGTGGAAGAAAAATCACTCTTCAGAAGAGGAGAAGGTATCGGAAACAGTTCAAATTGGTCGATACCGTTTCGATGAACGTAACATGAAGTTGTTTCTGAATAATAATCACGTCGATTTAACCAGCAAGGAAACGGATTTATTGAAGTTGTTGTATTCTTCGGTCAACAATACCTTAGAAAGAGACGAAATCCTGAAAGTTGTTTGGGGCGATGAAGGCGACTACGTCGGAAGAACGCTTGATGTCTTTATTTCAAAATTAAGAAAGAAAATCTCCGAAGACGAAAATGTTCGGATCGTCAATGTCCGTGGCGTTGGTTACAAGTTGATCTTGAATGATTAGTTGGAGTTAGCCATCGGCTAGAATCGAACTTACTTCCTACTTTCAAGTGTCGTTTCAGGACACATATACATTCCCCTTGTGGCGGTTTTTCCGACCCACATACTCCCCACATTCCTAAAAATATCTTATCCCTTTTCGAAAAGAAAAATACTCCGCGTAGTACGCGTACTCCCAGTGCAAAAGAAATGCATATTCACGACGTAATTTTGTTTCAAGCGATTGAGGCTAAGCTTTTTTAACTCATGATTAGAAAAGTCAAATTGCGCAAACATTTTAGTTGAAATCGTACTTCTCTGTTTTTCCGTGGTTAGGAAGAATGGGTGGATTACAGAGGGGTCATTCTTCCTGTTTTTAGATCGGACACGGTGTCTCGGTCACTTAAAATTAAAACAGAAGTGATGAATATTTCAAAGAATAAAAGCAAGGTGTATTTTTTTATGACCTTGATGGTTTTAGCAGGGTTGTTTTCGTGTGAAAAGTACGAACAACAAGAGTTAAAAAAAGCAGAGGTCAAAGTTACACCTTCGGAAATGAAAGGTGGTGATGACGAAGAGGAAGCCATTATTCAAGGGATTGTTCTGGACGAAGATAGTACGGTTGTGATTGGTGCAACAGTAACCATTTTCAGAACAAATACCTCAACAGCTGTTGACACGTCGTTAACAGATGTAAATGGACAATTTCAAATGAAAGTTCCTTTGGGGGATTATTACTTTGAAGTCCTGGAAGGCTCGCAAGTTACAACTACAGATGATTTCACGATAGCTGGTAATTCAAACATTACAATTACGCTATAGCGGTCATACTTTTCTTCGACGGGGACATGTAATTATGGCACATGTCCCCGTTTTTTTTGTTTTCTCATAACTGATTTGCCCGTTTACACTACTTAGAATCATATTCATAAGCGAGATCCCCATCGAATATTGATTGGTTTCTTTTTGATGCAGCCCCACTCCGTTATCCTGAATTGTCAAAGAAATTTCATGTTGATTCGTTTCTTCAAGTTTGATTTCGATTTGTGGGTTTTGAATGGACTGAAAGCCATGCTCGAAGGAATTGCTCACCATCTCGTTCATCACCAGTCCTATTCGCAAAGCAATGTCGTAGTCACACAGAATGGATGTGAAATTGGAGTGTATTTTCACTTCCTTGTCCGATGTATTCATTACTAAGTCAATATTGGCAAGCAGTTCTTCAAGGTATAAGTTCAATTGAACTTCTTTACGAGTCGCTTTCTCAATCAACAGGTAGCGTTGAATTTGAGACATTGCTTCCACTCGATGTATATATTTTTCAAGTATAGACGAGATGGCAGAATCCTTATTCGTCGTTCGATCATATTTTAACATGCCTCCAAACATTTGGAAGTAATTTTTTGTTCGGTGTGTTAACTCTTGGTTGAGGTAATCGATCTGTTTATGACTTTCAGATAGTTGCTCGTTTTTTAGTTCGGTTTCCTTTTTGCTCTTGCGCAATTTAAAATAGAAATAGGCAACGGAGAAGATGAATCCCAAAGAAAGAATGATTCCCCAAAATAGCGTCATATTTCGGAAGGATAGCTGTTCATTTTCAATTTCTTTGATCTGAAGAAGGTTGTTTGTCGCGCTTATTTCTTGATCCTTCTTGAGTACATCGTATTCAACTTCAAAACGAGCCATTGCTTTTCGACTATTTTCGCCAAGGACTTGTTCTTGCAAAGCAATAAGACGTTCATATTTTCCATTAATGTTCTCTCCTTCTAATTTCCCGATTTCAATTTGTGACCTAACAATATCGATTAGTGATTGATTGAGAGCTAAACTATCTGCAATTACAAATGCTTTGTCGAGCATGATACGCGCATTCTTGAGATCTTTCTTTTTGATGAACAGTCCGCCTAAATGCCAATAGGCAGATGCCATTTTCGCAGGGTTGTTTTCTCTTTTCCTTTCATCAAGAGATCGAAGGAAAAAGTATTCTGCGCTATCCAATTTCCCAGTTCGGGTGAATAAAGTTCCGATTTGCGCATAGTTGGAAGCAATGGGAAGTTGGTGTGATTCTTTGATTTTTTTTGCCCTGAATAGTTGTTCACGCGCTTTTTTATAATCTCCCAAATCACTGTAAACCTGGCCTAAATTGTGAGCAGAACGCGATACTCCTTTTGGATACTGCAAGCGCTCATACGTTTCCATCGCAGATTTGTGGTAGTAAATCGCTTTTTCGTAGTCTTTTAAATCCTTGTAAATGTTACCAAGGGCATCATGCACCATCGCGATCTGCTTTTCATCCTTGATTTTTTCGAATAAATGAAGCGCTTTTGTAAAGTTCTTTATCGCAGGTTGATTACTCCCAAGACCTTTTAACGCGAGACCTAAATTGTATTGTGATTGTGCAATTAATGTATCATTTCCAATTTTCTTGTAGGTGTCCAATGCATGCTGATACGATGCTAAGCTTTCTTTGTAACTTCCTTGTCGCCATGCAACTACACCGAGATTGTTATAGATAATGGCTCTTTCCTTAAGATGTTTAGAATCCGTAGAGAGGATGAGCGCACGCTTCAAAAGTGAGTAGGCTTCTTCGTTTTCTCGCGCCTTGAGATGTTCTTTTGCATGTTGCATCAACGAATCGAGGCTGGTATTGCCGACTACCAGAGTTGATAGACTACAGATGAATAAGGTCAAGAATACAACTCGTTTCATTTTCGTTAGCTTTGTAATGCTAAATATACCTAACCGTTTTGATATGAATATTTTGATTGTGGAAGATGAAGCGCTCGTGGCTCACGATATTTCTCAGAAACTGAGCAATTTAGGGTATAATGACTTGTCGTTTGCAGATAGCGTCAAAGGAGCTTTGGAACAAATAAATAATGTACGTCCAAGCGTCGTTCTGGTTGATATTGAGCTAAAAGGAGATTTGGACGGAATTCATCTCGGGGGAAAACTCAATGAGTTTCAAATACCGTTTATCTATTTAAGTAATCTGCAGGATATTCGAACGTTTGAACGGGCAAAAGCAACGAATCCTTCTGCTAATGTTCCGAAACCAGTGAGCTTGTTACAGCTACGAAATAGTCTTTTGGAGATTCCAAGTGAGATAAAAGGTACACAGAAGTTCATTTCAATAACGCACAAAGGAAAGAAGTATAAAGTAGAAAGAGAAAGCATACTTTTTTTAAAGGCTTCAGGAAACAACTCCGAAATACATTTTCGAGATATGAAGCGAATTTCTTCTACGCCGATGGGTAATGTTTTAGAGAAAATCGGAGATCCTTGCTTTATCAAAGTACATCGGTCATACGTTGTGAATATGAAACACGTCAACTATTACGAAGGAAACATGATTTTTCTGTACGGGCTGAAGGACCCAATCCCCATGAGCGATAAATACCGGAATGAATTCATCAATAATTTTGATGTCGTCTAATTTTTTAAGCTTCTTTTTTACGGATTCGGATAGGTGAATACCGTATCTAGACATTTTTTTAGAGGGTTTGATGTCGGAATAATGTTCTTGTGTGAAAAAAGCACATGGCATCGAAGTATTCCCCTTATCAAATTCTTCAGCTTCTTCAAGTTTCATCTTGGCGCTGTAAATCAACACTCGACTATACGGGATTTGCATCACTATCTGAAGCAATTATACAACACAATGTATCGAACGACTTTGCTGATATTCAACAAAACTACCTGAACGAGCTGTTAAACGATGCGCGTAAGGAAAAGGAAGTCGGAGGACAGGTCAGTAAGAGTGAACAATACATTAATGCAATTCTTTTCTATAACGATTGTTTGTCTTGGAAAGATTTTCAACAAGAAGTGGCCAGGTGTGAGCGCTTCCTTGATGTGCCCAAAATTGATTTTTCAAAATCACAAAAGCAAGGCATCACTGTTATCTACGATAAAGTCGAAAGCGCTTCCTTGAATCAAACAATTGCGTATTTGCAAAGTCATACACAGTTGGCTGTTTCTGCTCTGCCTATCGAGGTGAATGAAAACCTGAGCCTGCTAGACACTTTCGATAAGTGCATTCAAGAATTTCCGTTTATCGTTTGGTGTATTTCTGATGCTTGCAACGATTTAGATCTTTTATCATCGACCCCTGAACTGGAAGCGTACATTTCTTCTGGTCAAATCATACCTGTGCGTTTGTCGCGGGACTTATCGAAACGAAACCTAACAACTTCATTTCTTGGAAAAAAGCCAATCAGTTCTGGTTTGCTCGGTTTTTACTTGAGCATTGCACTCATCCAGCAGGATATGGAGGTGTTCAATAGCTTACTCGAAAAAGATGAGGTGAAAAAGTCACCATTGAATTCATCGCGATTTTATGTGGGGCAAAACACAGGAACGATTTATCAAATTGACAAATTGAAGGGAGGCAACATCACGCTTGGGGGCAATTTTGTTCAGAAAATCCATAAAAAAAGTAAGAAATGAATTCAGAAACAGCGTCTATGACACAGCGTAACACGAATCAGGTTCATAATCTTGAAGCCGAGAATGTGGCTCTAGGAGATTTTCATCAAGATGTCACAACCGATAATTGGGCCATGGGTGACATAAATCAGACGATTTATCACCAGCAACCTTCATTTTTGGAAGTGAATCTTACCGGAGATGATGTTGAGCCGTCCCCTACATTTCTCCCAGATGTTTCTGCGTTATTGGAAACGAGAAAACTGATCGTTTTGAAAGGAAATGATTTTTTTGATGTTTCCAGCTTTGGAAAACAACTCGCGAAAGTCCTCGAACAGAAGCATACGCACCTTTCTACCATTGAATTGGTGGAAAATGAAGAGAATAAATCCTTGTTTGAACAGCTCAATCAGCAAACGGAATCACGCATTGTTATTCTCAATTCTCTTCATCCAAGACATATCCAATATGACTTCGAAAAGTTGATTACTCTTTGTGAACGAAACAACGCTTTTTACATTGTTATAACCGATTCATCGCTCGACACATGGTTAAAGTCTGGGCAGATACTAAAGGATTTTTGGTTTCAGATACCAGAACTTGCCCAATACAATCAAGTTGAATTGAAGGAGTGGTTCTTGAATAAACTGGAGGCTAATCGTCCATTGTTTTTATCGGAGGAAGAGTCGATTTCTGAGCGTACATTGTTTAGTGAAAACATCAATGTGAATGAGATACTTCAACAAGTGTCCACTCCTCAGAAGCTGACTGTTTTCCTTGCGATAGTTAGAAATAGAAAGCATCCACTTTCTGACTCAAAGTTGACTGAATCACTTCAAAATTTGAATAAAAATTCGGAAGACATCATTGCAAAGTGGTTCAATAACCTGGACCATAGCCAAAAAGTAATCGCGATTAGTGCTTCATTGTTTAATGGTCTTTTCTGTTCCCAATATTTCGAAATACTTACGGAGATTTCAAACTCTCCCTTTTGGGATAAAAGCACGCGCGTAATTGGCTCGTTGGATTATTTCAACATTGAGTTTTTACTTACGTTTTACCGATTTGAAACTACAGATGAAGGAGACCTCTTGGTAGCCAAGAATCCATTTGTTCGTCCTGCCATTCTTCGTGCGGCAATTGATCACTATCCACGCCACATTGAAAAAGCTCTGGTCACTTTTATGAATGTGATGGAGAATACGTACCAACGGGGACATACCAAGTGGGAATTGTATGGAACTACTCAGCGAAGGTCGCTTATTCGTCAGGTGTTTATTGAAACGGCTCGCGATATTGGGCTGTACCAACTGGGAAACATTGAGAGCATTTATTTACAATTGGCAGCGAGTAATCATAGTTATATTCAAGGAATTGCTGCAAAGTCTATTGCACAATATAGGATGTTCGATCAAGATGAACTCTTGTTTCAAACGATTGAAAAATGGCAGACAAGCAAGCGAATTCAGGATCGTATCGATCTTTTTCTGAGGGAAAAAACGGACAATAAGCAAGAAACAATTGCTGCGATCAAAACAACAACTATTCGGATGTTGGCGTATGCCGCAGACTACGATCAGCCGAATCAGCTTCATGAAAAAATCATCGATAATTTAATTACGTATTCGAATGATTCTGATCAGAAGGTGCAAGCAACACTGGCATCTGTGCTTCCCAAATTCATTCATCATCATGCATACCAATTAAGGAACTACCTGTTTGATCATTTCATGATTCATGATGTGTATTCATCTGCCATTAGCGACGGATTGTTCGTTGCCTATCGGGATTATCCAGAAAGAATGAAAGAGGTGATGTTGCATTGGATTTCCATTTGTCAGAAAGAAAACTCGAAGGAAAATAGGCGACAAAAAACAACGCAAAGAGACAACCGCTTAATTGTACTCATTGAAACCTTGATGAAGATTCCAGAATTGGAAATCGATCGTGGCTTTTCAACAGAGGAAATGTACGAACTGGCAATTGAACTACTGAAACAAGAAGGTCGGGCGAAGATCGTGGACATGATTCTCTCATTAATAGCAGGAATCCAATCAATAAACTACGAACTGGCATATAAGAATCTCGATTCAATTCTCGCCTTTGTATCACGTGAACAGCGAAAGTTAATGACGCAGCTGTGGGTGTTAAATTACATGAAGGAACGCGAACATTTACGCGGAGCAGATTTCGAAATAGTCATCAACGGAGTGAGTTATCCTGTGTGGGAAAAGCCAGATGAGCGTCCGCTAACGCAATTGGAGGAAGCCTTGTTTCAATGGCTGAATTCGGGAAAAAAAAGGGCACAAGAGTTTGCCACATTGACCTTTCTCGAGATTGCACACTCCTTCGAACGAAAAGAGTATGAACTGATTCGAAATCACATCAAAGAAAGAGAACTCAAGAAACACCAAATGAGAACCAAACAAAATGTTGCTCAGATTATGCATCAAACGGCCACTGTACCTCATTACATAGGTCTCGATTTTTGGTTGAGGTTCCGCATCTTCTTCTATCTCCTTTTCGAGTCGAGGCTTACGAAGGAAAAGCTAAAAGACATCATTATGGTGTTTCAATCTGCAAAGTACTCGAAAGAAGATTTGAGGTTCGTCATTCACAAATGGAATCAGCGAAAAAGGGGAGAACTCAGTACAAAACTCGCGAAATGGTTGATCAAACTGTTTCACAATATCAAAGAATAGCACCGCTTCTATTGAAGTATTAAAATCAAAAACACCACGTCATGGACGAAACACCAACAAAAAACGAAGAAAAGGGAATAACCTATAGTCAACTTGGGTTTAAATCAGCAATGAAGTCGAGTTCCCACCTTGGAGCCATCGAAGGACTGCTAGCTACAGCGTATAATTCATTCCTAAAAAAGCAAGAATTGGATGAAAAAGGAATTCAGGATCGAATTCTTCAATTAGAATCTGAGGTGGTACAGGAAGAAGCAAAGAAGAATGAATTGCAGGGAGATATTAATGCCCAAAAGGAAATCATCGACTCGAATAGGGAAAGAACACAAGAACTAGAGTTGGAGAGGATAGAATTGAAAAAAGGGGATAGAGATGATGAAGCTACGAGTGAGTTAGCGCCATTTATCATTGCATCCTTCATTGCACTCTTGCTCACATTTTATTTGTTTTTGTTTTACTCATCAACAGGTTTTTCTGTTTTCTATGGAATTGATACCGACATCGCTGGTTTTATTAATTCGGATGTGTTTTCAATGGCGAAAGACAAAGGGAATGGAGCGCTCATTTTCGTTATTCTGTTTCCGGTCATATTCCTGGCAGTAGGCTTTGTGCTGCATTCATTTCTGGAGAATAACAAGTTGAGGAAAAAGCGAAACAAACGTCCTCGAGTGCTCGGCATTATGCTAATTCTTTTGGTGACGTTTGTTGCCGACAGCATTATCGGCTATAAGATTTCAGAAGGCGTTCATATCAATGCGTTCAACATGGGCTTGGTAAAAGATGTTTGGGAGTTCGACATGATCTATACCGACGTGAATTTTTATCTCATCCTCATCTTAGGGTTTGTAGCCTATGTCATCTGGGGAGTTCTTTTAAACTATGTTTTGAGTCATCCCTACCTGAAAAGCTACAGTGAACGAACCAAACTTCTAATTGAAAACTTGAACGAACGAATTAAGTCTTTACGCGATGAACAGTCTGATAACATGAGCAAAATGCACAGGCTCGAGAGCGAATTGGAAACGGTGAATGGTCGAATTTCCGCAAAAAACAAAGATATAATTGGTTACAAGGGAAACGTGATTCCCGTAGATATTGCTCTGCTTAAAGCATCAATAGGTGAGTTTATGGGCGGGTATCAGGTATATACCACCAACAGCTTGGGGAACACACCAGAGACAAAAGCGCTTATTCAAAAAGCACTCGAGATTCAGGACAAATGGCTGAAAGAAAAAATCAAATCAATTGCTAAACAATCCTAGTTATGCTTACAGAAAAGAAAAAAAGTAGAAAAAAGAGAAAGGCGCTCATATTGTTTGCTTCCTTTTGCGGTGTATTTGGCCTATTCGTGTTCCTGCTGATGGGCGCTTCACTAAAAACCGAAGCCATACGCTCTTTGGCGAGTTGCAATAATAAAGAGGAGGTAAAAGAACTCTATCAACAGTACAAAAATGAGCTCTTCGATAATGAAGATTTCCTAACCGAAGTGCGCTTGCGTTTAGTTGACCTGAACCTGCCTGATAGTAGCTTGATGGAATGTCAATCTTGGTTGCCGCAGCCGCCTACAAGTTTGAACGTAATTATTGTTCCAGATCTATCGCGAAGAATTACAGATGAAGATAATAATGAGCATCAAATAGTGAATGATCGAGCAATTATTCAACATGCATGGGAAAAGTTTACTAAAGAAGTGAGTCTGAAAAAGAATTCAAAGGATTGCTTTCGAATAACCATCGCAGATCCTGAACAAGCACAAGGACAGTTCGATCAGATTGCAGATAAACTCTTTTTTGATTTGTCGGTCCACACGAATAAAACGAATCGATTGTATTTTACCGATTACAAGAAGCGGAAACTGTTGAAAAATACAGATGTTCTGTACGCAATGAGCATGGAGAATACGAGTGGAGCGGATTATTTATCCTTCTTCAGAAGATACTGCGAACGCTTGTTGAAGAAGTCGGATTTATTCAATCGTTACGAGAACAAAATCATCATTCTAACAGATGGTTATATCGAGAAGTCGGATGTCACATATACCAAGCTGGATGTCGTAGCTAAACACAAAGCATACGATATGACTAGCTCAGGAATTACGGAATTAATCACTCGAAAGAATTGGAACATTCCTCTTGCAGAAGTGAATTTGAGCGAGACAGATATACTGGTTTGCGAGGTGAACGAGAGAAAAAAAGGCCGTGGCTTTCATTATCAAATCTTGCAGGCCTACTGGAGTGATTGGTTAACGCGAATGGAACCAAAATACTTCAATGTTATTTCGAGGAATTACTCTATGAATCAAACTTTTCAAGACATCGATAAGTTTATGGAACGGTGAATTTTAAATGTGAAATTCCTGAGTTCAAATTCTTCAAAACCTGATTCAGCCTTTTTTGTTTTGTATCGCAGTCGATATGGCAATTTTCGGAGGAATAATAAATCGATCGAGATGAAAGTAAAGAATAAGAGAGGTACGTCAGTTAGAACATGCTATTGCAGCAACTGGCTTCAGCATTGGAGAAAGTTTACGGGGGAGGTTACTTATTCTTGCAGAGCAGAAGGATGTAATCGGACGGATATTGTTGGTGCTCATGTTTTACGAACTGTTTCTTATGATAATAGAGAATACATTGTTCCCTTGTGTAAACTACACAACAAGGCGGATGGATTTGTTGAATTGAAGCCGTGGACCAAATTGGCTCCTGCGAACGTCAAAAACACATGTGGAAATGGCCAGTTACTTTAAAAACGTTCTTTGGATAGTTGCGACTGCTGCGCTCCTTCTATCATGTGGAGATACAGAAACGCAGAAAAAGAAGTTGGACTTTCAGAAAGTACCTTCGCGGGAAGTACCAACACGAGAAAAGCCATTGGAAACAGAGGTGGATAACGATCGAATTGAGATACAAAAACAACTCAAAGAACAAGCCCGAAAAGATTGGCCGAATGATTTTGTAACACAAGAATATTGGGTGTCTAAGCAACTCGAAGATTACCAGATCATGCGGTCTTTGCCAAATAATGCGATTAAAGCACAGGCCGAGAGAGATTTTCCATTGGATTTCTCAACACAGAAGTATTGGTACCATGAGCAAATGCAGGCTAAAAATAGAATGGAGTAGGAGAAAGAATAATTAATGAACCGTTTACTCGTCATAGTGTTACTTGGCTTTCACTTCATTTCGTGGAGTCATAGCGGAGGCACGGATCGACGTGGAGGACATCACGATAGAAGTGATAACAGCTACCATTTTCATCATGGGGAACGCGCCCATCTGCATGAAAATGGTAAGTGTTTATTGGTGTCAAGGCAGGCTCATCGAGGTACGATCCAAAATGAGCCTGCCTCATTTCCGTGGTGGCTAGTGACAACGTTTTTTAGAATAATTCTACTAATGATAATAGCAGTGATACTGTATAAAGCCTTTCTTTAGCTATCTGCTGGAATCGAAATTCGGAATGTCGTTCCTACACCAACTTGCGATTCTAATACAAATACTCTTCCCTTGTGATACTCTTTCACAATTCTGCGAACAAGCGATAATCCCAATCCCCAGCCACGTTTTTTAGTGGAGAATCCAGGGGAGAAAATCGTTTTCAGTTGGTTCGATGGAATGCCTTTTCCAGTATCTTTTATGTCGATGTGCACCCATTCTGGCGATCCGTGAAGAGTAACATTTAGTTTCCCTTCTGCTTCCATGGCGTCAACGGCATTTTTACAGATGTTTTCAATCACCCATTCAATCAACGAGGCGTTGTGCTTGGCGGTAACAGGCACCTCGGGCAGTTCCACCGTAAAATCTACTTTGTCCGATATACGTGGACGCAGGTACGTGGTGATGTTTTGAACGGTTTGGCTGATGTCAGTACTGTCGAGCTTCGCTCCTGAGCCAATCTTCGAAAAGCGGTCCGTTACTTTTTCAAGTCGAACGATGTCTTTCTGCATTTCAGAAGTGGCCATTTCGTCCGCTCCTTGTGCTTCCAAAAGCTGAATCCATGCCATGAGCGACGAAAGAGGAGTCCCCAATTGATGCGCGGTTTCTTTCGCCATTCCTGCCCAAACTTGATTTTGTTCGGCTTTCCGGAAGGTGCTAAAAATGAGGTAGCCGATGAGTGCGAATAATCCAATCACGGTGAACTGGATATATGGGAAATATTGCAACTGCTTCAACTCTGGACTATTTCCGTAATAGAGTTTGTTCTTTTCGCCATTGTTGAAATCGATCGTAATGGGCGGATTCTGTGATTTCAAGTCATCGAGGTAAGACCGACTGTTTTTGGAATCAAATTTTTCCACGTTTGTACCTATGATTTCATCGGTTTTGGAATTGACCAGAAGCACCGGAACAAGTCCTTTGTTGTTGAGAAGGTCGTTGTTAAATGCTTGAATCAATGAATCACGTTCTTTTTCGAGACGCGTAATTTCTTTCGAGTCGGTGTAGGCGTAGGTCATGAAGAGACCTTCGTAAATCTCAATTCGAAAGGGCGGATTTTCTTTTTCCCATTCATCAGCAAGTACGATCAAAGAATCATCAAATAGTTGCAGCAATTCGCGCTTGGATGCGTTGGGGTGCATGGCACGAATATCGGAGGTGTCAAAACCTAGATTTCTACTTCCAGAAATAAAGCGGTTGTCGTCCAGTACAATAACGGGAATGTCTTTGTTCTGACCTATGATCCGCAGTGGAAAATCGTAATTTTGAGATCCATCCAGGTTGGTCGCCATCGAAACTTCTTTCGTGGCATCGATCCACAGCTGCATTTTTTCTCGTTCTTTTTCGCGTAACTCCGTGAAGGTGTTGTTGGTGAGTTTCACCAATTCGATTCGTTTGTTAATCGTTCCTGCCCACTGTTTCGCTTTGGCTTTTTCGCGCAGCGCAACCTTAGAAACGATACGATTGGAAACAAAAAGCGAGGCTCCAACCAGTAGCAGAGCGAAAATCAACAGGGCGATTTTCCATTTTTGTTTGTTGGAGTATAAATTCATTCGATCATCTAAGTTAACGAGAATAAATCAGAATTAGTGTTTCGCTGAAAGCTGAAGAACTTCTTCCACTTTTGTGCATACGGAATGGTGATCAAATCGTTCCACAAGAGCACCGCGTGTTGCTTCTTCGAAGTGAGGAGGAACCGCAAGAATTTGATCTATTTTCCGCGCTAAGTCGTCCGAGTTCATTGTCTCAAAGAGAATACCTCCTTGATCTTGTTGCAAAATTTCGGGGGTGCCGCCAGCGTTACTTCCAATTACGGGTGTGCGTGCTGCCAGCGATTCAATGGTGACCATGCCCACAGTTTCCGATTCACTCGCCATTACCATCCAATTGATACTGCGATAAAAATGAAGAATTTGATTGGTGTATGGACGAAAAATTACGCGATTTCCCAATTGATGGTCTTCGATATATTGTTGTAATCGCATTTCGTATTCCGTTCCCTCATGTTGAGTGGTTTCTCCCATGAAAAGAACTGTGAAATCGGAATACTGACATTTTGTGATAGCTTCTAAGAGAATTTGTTGACCTTTTTTGGGGTCAAAACGCCCTGCCATGCCGATAATTGTCCCTGTTAGAGGAAGGTTTAGTTTCTTTCGAGATTCTTCCATTGAAGGCAAGTCAGCAAATTTCTCTCGATCGATTCCAGATGGAATCACCACAAGTTGATTGTTGAATCGGGTTTGTTGTTGTACTTGTTCCTTTAGCCAGTTCAGCGGACACGACCATACATCAATGTTGCGAAATCGAAGAGTATGGAAAATACTTTTTTTGCGAATACCCAACTGCATTTCCATGAAATACGAAACGTGTAAGCGGTTTTTCAATCGGTGTTTTAATCCCGCGGCCAAACTCATATCTCCAGGTTTTCGAATGATAAAATGCGTAATTCCTTCGGATTCAATAATTGCCTGAGCCCGTTTTACCGCTTTGAAATCGTACCATCTTCGATGAGGTTCAACCGTAACAAATGGGAGTTGCATTTGCTGGGCATGGTCGTGGATAGGAGCGTCGCGAATACCAAGCACAACTATTTGATGTCCGCGCGAGGCCATCCATTGCGCATTCCTGAGATGATTCATTTCTAATCCACCCCAGCTTTGAGAACTACAAAAGTATGCCAGTTTGATCTTATTCATGCGCGTTTCTTGGTGTGCTTGTTTCGCACCCGTTCGAATTACAAGAATAAGGATTTTTCAAGTTCAATCAATCAACCAAGAGATATGGATGTCAAATAGGAAATGAACGCAAAAGAGATTTCCAGGTTTGAACTTGTGTGAGAGCGATTCTCGGGTTTAATCTCCGTCATTATCTTGGTACGTAATCAATACACCGAACGCAGAAGTCATATCCGTTTTTAGGTTGATCACTTGCCCGTGGAGCAGAGTGTAAAGATTATCAAGTTCCGACGCATTTGTCACCATTTCTTCTTCCAAACTGTTCTGGAAGCTATCAATTTTTGAAATGATTTGGTTGAAACGTGTGTTGATTGCATCTGCTAACTCTTTACGGTCGAGGTGAACCAAGTATTCGTAAAATCCAACACCTGATCCAGATGAAGCGTTTCTGTCTCCGTTGTATAATCCTTGGTGACTAACAATACTGCTTCGCAACAAGTCTAGAGAGTATCCGCTGTAACGCGCTTCGATATAATCAGGAAGCTGAATGCCCAGACTTTGTTTTCCTAACGGAATTCCCAATTTTGCGTTTTTGGCAATCTCATAATCTTTATTGAATTCGTTCACCAATAATGAAAACGCTGAAGTTGTTTCCGTCCCTGTTGATGCAACAAAGGTGCTTTTGTATCCATTCCATTCACTTTTCACTGCGCTTACGTCGCTCACCATTTTGTCGATGAGATCAGAAACATAGTTTGCGTAGTTGGGCGTGTTGATCAATTTATCCAAGGCGTCAGATTGATACAAAAGATAATCCAAAGCGGATAATCCAATGGCGTCTGTATTGGAAGCAGAAGCGAGCGTGTAGCTCCCCGAACTAATATTGTTTTGAATTTGAGTCGTGTCTGAAGGAAAAATTCCTGTTGCCGCCTTCAATCCATTATTCATAATGGGACCGAAGTCGTAAATTTTCACCGATTGCCAAGATGAGTATGCTTCTTTCCAATTGTTGCGAACCAAATCAAGGTTGGCTTGGGTCATATCATTTTCGAAATTCTCGAAAGTAGTTTTTAGTGTGTTCAAATGATCGTTGAAGCCATTTAACTCGGGTACAATAATCGCAGATGCAACATTTTCAAGCAATGAAGCTTTATCGAAGGCAGCAGTTTCATCTGGGTCCTTCTTACAACTTGCGAGAATCAAAACAGTCGATAATGTTATAAGTACGTACTTCATCTAATTCGATTGAAAATATAGCGCGAAGATATATCCATTGATTCGGATGTACAATACCGTAAAATTGGTATTTAGATTCATTCTAATTTAATTCGGTCAGGTTTCTGTAAATTATGCTTTAATTTTGAACACATGACATCAACAAAAACAAAGGCACTGGCAATTTTTGTGGTTACCTCCATCGTCTTGGGAATCATATTTTTTGTGGCGCCAATTCAGTTGTTTGATAGTCAGATTCATTATGTAGAGCCTCACCGAGATTATATTGTTGATGCTCCTTTGAGTTTAGCAAATTACATCGGTCTATACACAGATGAGGCAAGCATGGAGTTTGTCGAATCCTATTGGCTAACTCCCAAAGGTTGGTTTATGGTAATCGCTTTCATTTTTGGTTTACCAGCGCTTTTAGCGTATAGAATTTACCTAAAGTCTAAAAAAAACAGCAAGTTATAATATTGTAAATTAGGTAAGTAACCTGATTTTTATTAATTTGGCCGCCACTACAGAATAATTGTCGCAAACCACACATTCTATGAGACGAACTCTTACAGCCGTTGGCATGCTTTTGTCAACAATGCTTTGGGCCCAGCACAACAACGAATTTTATAACGATGGTGCCGAAGTAACCGTTCAAAATGGTGCAGAAATGTACGTCATGGGTGATTTTCACAATTACCAAGCTACAGGCTTGCTAACCCATGATGGATTCATTGAAATCCAAGGTCATGTTCTTTCTGATAATCAGTTTCAACAGCGCGGTACAGGAACAACTTTAATCACGAATGTAGATGTGAATGCAGGTCAAACGCAATACATTCAGGGAAGCTATGCAGTCCGTGGCGGTCAATCGGCTATCGGTGTCAATGATGGTTCTTTTTATGATTTGGAGTTGGCGAACGATCAAGGGATTGTTTGGTTAAATGGTACTGGAAATGTTGCGGATGTTCGAAATTCAGTCAATTTTTCGGGAACAGGAGCACCTTTAGTAAACAGAATTATCACACACGATCCATCTGCACTTCCTGCTAACGGTAGCGGTTATGTGGCAACCTTTGGATTGATGAATCCTGCGCCAGGAACGGCTAATTTGATTAGTAATTCTGTAGCAATCGGAGGAAATAGCTCGGGAATTGATCAAGGATATATTCAAGGAAACTTCAGAAGAGCCATTTTGTCGACAGGCGGAATTTACAACTATGTTTTGGGACTTGAGCCTGCTGGTGCAGGTGCGCAGCGTGGAATGCAGTACATCCACCTCGATCTTGCAGCAAATAATTACGATGTAATTTCGGGATTTTTCGAAACAGGACTGGACAACACCTTTCCAGTAGCAACGGAATGTAGTGGATATATTATGAGCTACTATGGTGGTGTTGATCACGGACAATGGGTCATGTCTGATATTACAGGTTCAGGAACAGGGGTATATACCGTTCAAATGTGGCCACAAGATGATAATTTCCCGGGCCAATCGGTTTGGATGATTACCAAAGACAATTCCATTCAAGGAACAGCAAACGTTTGTGGGCCAACACCAGTTGGATTATCGAGAAGCGGATTTGCTGGAATGGGACAATTTGGTGCGGCAGCTACAAGCATACTTCTACCAGCCGAATTACTGCACATTTCTGCCAGTCCTAATGTTGATCACATTGAAATTGATTGGACGGTAGGATCAGAATTTAATCTCGATTATTACGAACTCCAACGAAGTGAAAACGGGATCGACTTTCAAACAGTTGCAACAATTGATGCCGTTGGAACGACACAAGAAGAACAACAATACGCCTATGCGGATTACGGCGTAACTAGAAATAAAAACTACTACTATCGTTATCAGTCCGTGGATAATGATTTCTACACCGAATATTCGCCCATCGTGAGTGCGCAAATTACGGGTTCCGATAACTTTTCGGAAAGTATGTTGCTCTATCCAAACCCAACAAATGGAAATGTATTTGTAGACCTTAACCTTGAGCTTAAATCGGAGATTTCAATGGTTGTGTTGAACAATGCAGGACAGAATGTTGAGGTGAAACAATTTTCAGGAAATGCTGGAAATAATGTGTTCACCTTGGATGCAGCCTCATGGGCAAGTGGCGTTTATATCGTCGAACTCACCGAAAAAAGAACAGGGGAAACAGTTAGAAAAAGAATCGTTAAAAACTAAATTATTGAATTATGAAAAGCACACTTACGCTAATCGGATTTTTTCTGATTTTAAGTAATTTAAGCGTTGCACAGAACGTAGGGATTGCTGAACCAGCTCCAAACAGTAAGTTGGATGTGGTTCAGACAGAAACTACTGGAAATACGCTCGAATTGACGCATGGAATTACGACCAACACAAGTTCGGCAGGTTGGATTAAAAACAGTGGTACGGGCTATGGTCTCCATGTTCAAAATTTGTTAGGTACAAGTAATACTGCTGTTGCACGTTTCCTACAGCTCGGAACAGGAACTTCGGCACACGGAGCAGTTATTAACATGGATGCAGCAACTGTGTTGGGGGCAACGGGACTCCTTATCGATCAATCTGGATTGGGAGTTGGATCTTATGTTTCCATGGCAAATGCAGGGTCTACTTCATCTGGATATTATGTGGGGCACGCAGGTAGCGGCGATGGATTAACGATTTTCCAGACAGGAACAGGAATGGGAATTTACAACGATGTGGCAGCCGGGTACGGTGTGTTTAACGTTTTGAGCAGTTCTTCAATCGGTACAATCAACCTTATGGGAGCAGGTGGTACCGGTGAATTAATTGATGTCGGAACTTTTGACGGTGCTGGGGTAGTGGTTGCAGCAGTAGATAACGTAACAACGCCTACAGCTGGTGGAGACGTTTTCGCTTTTGACGGAGTAGTACGAACAGCTACGCCAACTGGAGTTTTTGTAAATGGAGGTGTTTTAGCTGGGAATCAACACGGTTTGGGACATGCGTTGTGGCTACAACATTCTGGTACATCGGGTAGAAATTCTGAATTTGCCACAACATCTGGAGCCAATACTGATGCAACTATTTTTGCACTTCATCAAGGTCAAGGATCGGTAGTGTTGGCACAAAATCAAAGCAACGCAATTACTGGAACTATCAATGTAGGAGATTTCTCATACACAGGAACAGATTTGGCAGACCATGTTGGTGTCCAAGGTTCGAGTACGCCTTCTGCTGGATGGGGAATTGGTGTTGTTGGTCAAGGTGGATGGTACGGAGTAGCATCTCTAGGCGATTTTACAGCAACAGGAGTGAAAGCATTTACAATTGATCACCCTCAAGATCCAGAGAATAAAGTACTTCGTCACTTCTCAATTGAATCGAATGAAGTATTGAACCTTTACCGCGGAATGATCATCTTGGATGGAAATGGTGAAGCAACTGTTGAACTACCAACTTATTTTGATGAAATCAATACCAACGTAAGTTACCAATTGACGGCAATTGGAACGCCAGTTCAACCGTACGTGCTAAGCGAAATCTCTGGAAATACTTTCGAAGTAGCAGGAGAGCCTAATACGAAGGTTTCATGGACAGTTTACGCTGATCGAAATGATCCATATATCCAACAGAATCCTGAGGCAAAAGCAGTTGAAGTTCAAAAAACAGGTGATCGTCAAGGAAAGTACATGAATCCAGAATTGTATGGAATGCCAAATTCAAGTGCAATGTTCCCAAAAACGGAGACGCAGACAGGAAGTCAGCGAAACCCGAATGTTTCACAGCCAGCATTGGATAATGTGCGCCAAAAAGCGGCAAACACGCAGCCTGTGCAAATGAATCAAGGAAACGGACCTAGCGAAGAATAATCAACTGTTTGAAATAGAGAAAGAGAAAGAAATCCTATTTTTTCTGTAACGTCTGTTACATGAAAACGATCTAAACGGACGTACTTTTGAGAAAAAATAGGATTATGTTCAAAGGATTGTTTAAGAAAACGGATTATGCGCAACTACTAAAGGATGGCGCTGTGATTATTGATGTTCGAAACCCAGGTGAATTCCAAAGCGGATGCATTCCAGGTTCAGAGAATATTCCACTTCCAAAGATTACTGGGAAGATGAAGCAAATCAAATCGCTTGGAGTTCCTGTGATTTGTGTATGTGCGTCAGGAATGCGATCAGGATCTGCAAAGGCGCAATTGAAAGCGGCAGGAGTAGATGCATACAACGGTGGAGCGTGGACGAAGATGATTCCATATGTGGAGTAGTTATGTAGACACGATAATCAGGTCATATAAAAATGGGTGGGCGTACTTTGAAAAATTAGTGACGAACCCATTTCCAGACGAAGGAGTCAACATGTTTTATTTGTTGATTGTTGCGTCGCTGGTTATTTGGGGACTCGAAATTGTGATTCCTTGGAGGAAAAAACAAAAGGTGTTCCGCAAAGACTTTTGGCTTGATGCGTTTTACATGTTCTTCAACTTTTACTTTTTCAGCTTGCTGATTTACGGTGCGCTTTCGAATGTTGTCATCAAAGCACTTAAATCATTACTAGCACCGCTGGGATACGAAGGAGGGCATCTTATCGACTTTTCAGAATTGCATTGGGGGCTACAACTGTTTGTTTTCTTCATTATTGCAGATTTTGTACAATGGTTGGTTCATGTGATGCTCCATCGCGTTCCATTCTTATGGAAATTCCATAAAGTACACCACTCGGTAAAAGAAATGGGCTTTGCAGCACACTTACGCTACCATTTTTTCGAAACCTTCGTGTATCAGTCGGCAAAGTATTTGACCTTGGTCATGCTCTTTGGGTTTTCATTGGAAAATGCCTTTATTGTCTACGTGTCAACGGTGGTAATTGGGCACCTCAATCATGCAAATCTCGACTGGAGCTACGGCCCGTTGAAATATATATTTAACAACCCGAAGATGCACATTTGGCATCATGCGAAGGATCTTCCAGAGAACCATCCTCATGGCATGAACTTCGGGATTACACTTAGTTGTTGGGATTACATTTTTGGTACGGCGTACGTTCCAAGGAGCGGCCGCGATATCGAATTAGGCTTCCCAAATGACGAATCATATCCAGAAGGATTTATCGGTCAGGTGATCGAACCCTTCAAACCAGAAAAACAATGAAAAAATATTTAGGATTGGCCGTAATGGGCTCTCTAACACTTGGATTGGCGCCATTTGTACCGCATCCGCATATCTGGAAACAATTGAAAAACCTATGGTATGGTAGGGAAATGCTCGCAATGGACTGGCTCGACTTGTTGATGCATGGAGCTCCATGGGTTGCATTAATTGTGATCTTAATCGGAATGGGATTGGAAAAACGAAAGGCTGTTACGGGTACGAAAAAATAATCTCACCTCGGCACCCAAATACGTGTATAAAACGGATTTGAGTAAGCTGTCTTCAT
>PDWJ01001298.1_pt1 | contig 55258 bp, 45 predicted proteins | sample 1430881 | NCBI WGS metagenome assembly PDWJ01 (sample SAMN01162460, study PRJNA174530) | Oral metagenome, whole genome shotgun sequencing project. | biome: Marine environment; feature: Marine mammal; material: Swab sample of the gingival sulcus; isolation source: swab sample of gingival sulcus...
CTGCGACATCACAGCGGTTGTTGTTCGTCGCTTGCGTGCTACCAGCAGGCGCCCTCCTCGCTCCTACGCCGTGATTCCGCATCCTTCGCGCAGCTCGGTACGGTAAGCGGAGCAGCGCTCTAGCATCTCAGCATCTCTTTCCTCGCGGCAGCCCATCATTGGGTTCATCGTCGAGCAGCAGGCCACGATCGGCCAATGAGATGTAGTCGCCGTCGCCGAAAATGAGATGGTCGAGGAGCGGGACGCCACAGAGACGCCCCACGGCCGCGAGGCGATCGGTCAAGGCGAGATCATCACCGCTGGGCTCGGGATCGCCGCTGGGGTGGTTGTGGGCGACAACCGTCGCCGCCGCCCCCTCGCGGAGCAGTGGCCCGAAGACCTCTCGCGGGTGGACCTCGACGGAGGTAGCCGTCCCCATGGCGACGCGATGGCTCGCACGCACACGGTTTCGCGGGTCGAGCGCGACGGCGACGAAGACCTCCTGGCGTAGACCGACCAACCGAGGCAGCAGCAGCTGGTAGACATCGTCGCTGCAGGTGAGGGGGCCTGGCCGTTTGCGAGTCCAGTCGACGCTGAGCCGCCGGCCTAGCTCGCCTAACGCGACCAGCGCACAACCCCGAGCGCGGCCGATGCCCGGCTGTCCTGTCAGCTCGCCAATGCCTGCGGAGCAAAGGCCGCGCAGCCCGTCGAAGCGCGCCAGCAGTCGCCGACAAACGTCGACGGCGCTGCCATGACCCGCGGTGCCGCCACCGATCACGAGCGCTAGCAGCTCGGCATCGCTGAGGGCCGCGGCTCCTTGACGCAAGAGCCGCTCGCGTGGTCGCTCGGAGGTTGGCCAGGTGTGGAGAGGAGAGGCGTTTGGTGATGGTCTCATGGCACGGTGTAAAGCAATAAACGTGCCAGTTACAAGACGCGCCGCGGAAGAAAAAAAGGCTCTAATTTCATTCGCTTGACGTGGAAGGCGTGGGCGCCTTGCCAGCTTCGTCACACGCGCGACCGGTTTCCGGTCCGGCCGCGCCGGCAACCGGCGCGATCGGGCCTCTCGCCAGCAGGAGAGCCAGCCGGCGTGAGCGCCTCGCTACGTGGCCTTCCGCCCAGCGGCGGTAGCCTCGCGCTTACGGCGTAGGCGCGCTTTGAGCTGCTTTTGCGCGTGACGACGACGCATCTTCAATGACTTACGGCGATCTCCGCGACCCATGATCTGCCTCCAGCGACGGTCTCTGAGTAATGGAACGGACGCCCTCGCGAAAAGGACGAACGCTGACGAATACCCCAAGGCTCCGGGGGCGTCAAGGTTCGCCAAGGCTTGCCAGTCCTGCTAGTCTCCGCGGTCATGCGTAAGAAGCGAATCCTCGTCACCGGCGGCGCCGGGTTCCTCGGCTCTCACCTCTGCGACCGTTTGATCGACAGCGGTCACGAGGTGGTCTGTATGGACAACTTCTTCACCGGCGCTCGAGGCAACGTCTCCCACCTGCTGGACAACCCGCGCTTCGAGCTGATGCGCGGAGATGTCACTCAGAAGATGGTGCTCGAGGTCGACGAGGTCTACCACCTCGCCTGTCCAGCGTCGCCGATCCACTACCAGCGCAACCCCGTGCGCACCATCAGCACCTGCGTGGTTGGCACGCTGAACATGCTCGAGCTCTGCCGGGAGGTCCACGCCAAGCTGCTGATCGCCTCGACCTCCGAGGTCTACGGCGATCCCGAGGTGCACCCGCAGCACGAGCGCTACTGGGGCAACGTCAACCCGATCGGGCCGCGGGCTTGCTATGACGAGGGCAAGCGCTGCGCTGAGTCGTTGGCGGCATCCTTTGCTCGCCAGTACTCGGTGCCGGTGCGGATCCCGCGGATCTTCAACACCTACGGTCCACGGATGCATGTCGATGACGGCCGGGTGGTCTCCAACTTCGTGCTTCAGGCGCTGCGCGGCGATCCGATCACCATCTATGGGGAAGGGCAGCAGACGCGTTCGTTCTGCTTCGCCTCGGATCTCGTGGAGGGGTTGATCCGGCTGATGGACTCGGAGGTCGACGCGACACCGGTAAACCTTGGCAACCCCCGAGAGACAACCATCCGCGAGCTCGCCGAGCGCGTGATCGCGCTGACCGGCTCGAGCTCGGAGCTCGCCTTCGAGCCGCTGCCCACTGACGATCCGACGCGGCGACAGCCCAACATCTCGCTGGCAAGAGAGGCGCTCGGCTGGAACCCGGAGATCAGCCTGGACCAGGGGCTGAGGGCGACCATCGCGTATTTTCGCGAGGCCGATGTCGAAGACTAGTCACCTCGTCACGTGCTGCCGGCCAGCAGAGGCTTGAAGGTCCCCCCAGAGCCTGCTTTTCCCTCCCGGTTATCTCGCGTCGCGGCTTACGAGACGACGCTAGAGATCATCATCGTAGATGGCGCTAGAGATCATCATCGTAGATGGCGCTAGAGATCATCATCGTAGATGGCGCTAGAGATCATCATCGTAGAAGATCGTGTCGCGCCGCTTGGTGAAGGACTCGATCCGGTGGCGGTCCGGGTCCGAGAGGTCGAGGAAGCGGAGCCCGACGCCGGGTGGGGTGTCGTCGTTGGGGTTGGGCACGCGGAGCCAGCGCACCTCGGCGTCGACGGACACGGGCTCCCCATCGTCTGGTAGCGAGAACTCGACCTTCATCTTCGTGCCGATCTGCGCTGGGTGATAGGTGGCGATGAAGAGCCCGCCCTCGCTGATGTTGTCAAGGAAGCCGGTGTAGAAGTTGCTCTCGCTCGAGAACGTCACCGCTGTCTTCAGCACCACGCGTGGCGTTGCTCGTCGATCAGCCCAGTTCTGCTTCGCCGTCTGGCCCATCGTTTTTCGCCTCCGTTGTCTCGATCACCATCGGCTGTCGCGCGCGGACATTTAGCTCCAACCCTCTCCGTATCCCTTAATTCCACCTCGAGACCGTCGTTGTAGTGGGCACGGGTTCGGTGGAGCGAGCCCGCTCGAGAGACCGCCTTTCACGGCGAAGGGGTTCCAACGTGCACGGCTCGACCCTCGCAGCGTCTACCTCGAAACTGTTGGCGATTGTTCTCCTGCTCGGTCTCGCCTCGTCTGCCGCGGCGCAAGGTCAGAGCCTGCAGTTCGATCTCCAGCCCTTCCGGTTGACCTCGACCTCGTGTGGGCTGCTGAGCGTCGAGGGCACACAGATCGGCGCTCATCTCTACCCGCGCGCGGTCGTACAGCTCTCCTATCAGCGCGATCCGCTGCTCTACGAGGGCTTCGGGCAGATCACCACGGCCGTCGGAGATCGGATCGCGGGAGAGGTCGCCGTCAGCCTCGGCCTCTTCAACCGCCTCGAGGTGGGCCTCGGGCTGCCGGTGGTGCTCCATCAGAGCGGCGAGAGCCTCGGCGCCTCGCCCACTGTGGGGGGCTCGCCGGTGGTGAGCGCCCGCGGCATCGGCGACCTTCGCGTGGTGCTCAAGGGGAGGATCCTCGGCAACGGTGTCAAGGGCTTCTCCCTCGCGGCGCTCGCCTCGCTTCGCATCCCGACCGCCCAAGACAACACGCTGGCTGGGGCGGGCTTCGGCATCACGTCGCAGCTCCTTGGCGGCGTTCGCTTGGGTCGCCTCAGGGCGAACTTGATGCTCGGCTACCGGATGCAGCCCGAGCGCAAGCTCTACTCATTGACCATCGACGACGAGCTGGTCTTCGGCGCCGGTGTCGAGGTGCGGATCTGGAGGCGTCTCTCGGCGCTCGCAGAGCTCACCGGGACGACGGCGTCGGCGTCGCCCTTCTCCGCCGCCCAGACCTCGCCGCTGGTCGCCCGCGGCGGCCTGCGACTCGGCGTCGGAGCGTTTCAGATCGCGGTGGCGGGCGGACCGGGGATCATCGCCGGCTATGGCGCGCCGAAGGCGCAGGTGCTGGCTAGTGTCGGTTGGGTCCCGGGAGGATCCGACGCCGACGCCGATGGGATCCCGGACCACAACGATGACTGTCCGCTGGAGCCCGAGGACCGAGACGGCTTTCAGGACGCGGACGGCTGCCCCGACCTCGACAACGACGGCGATGGCATCCCGGATAAGGAAGACAGCTGCCCGCTGCAGCCGGAGGACAAGGACGGCTACCTCGACATCGACGGCTGCCCCGACCCGGACAACGACGGCGACGGCATCCCCGACAAGAAGGATACGTGCCCGAACGCTCCCGAAGACAAGGATGGCTTCCAGGACGACGACGGCTGCCCCGATCCGGACAACGACGGCGATGGCATCCCCGACAAGAAGGATACGTGTCCAAACAAGGCCGAGGTGAAGAACGGCATCAAGGACGACGATGGCTGCCCAGAGCCAGATCGTGACGCCGACGGCATCCTCGACGAGGAAGACGCCTGCCCCGACGAGGCCGAGGACAAAAACGGGCTAGAGGACGACGACGGTTGCCCGGAGGATCCGGACGGGGATCTGATCCCGAACCACCGCGACCGCTGCCCCAACGAGCCGGAGACCTTCAACGGTTATCAGGACAAGGACGGCTGCCCAGACTCCAAGACGCCAAAGGTGATCATCCGCCGCCGTGACATCCTGCTCTCGGAGGCGGTCTATTTCGACACGGATAAATGGGACGTCAAGCGCCGCTCCTATCGTGTGCTCTTCAAGCTGGCCAAGGCGATCAAGGGTAACCGGAGGATCCGCCGAGTCTACGTCGAGGGCCACGCTGATCAGCGCGGCTCGGAAGAGTACAACCAATGGCTGAGCTTCAAGCGAGCCAAGACCGTGGTGAACTATCTGGTCAAGCTTGGCGTCAACCGCAAGCGGCTGCGTGCCCTAGGGTGGGGACAGCAGCGCCCAGACAACACCGCGGGCACCCAAAAGGGGATGGCGAACAACCGTCGGGTGCGCTTCCACGTGGTGCGCAACACCCGCAGGAGGACGCCATGAGCAGTCGACGACCAGGCGGATCGAGCTTCGTGGCCCTCGCCCTGACGCTGTTTGCGCTGGCGCTCTCGAGCCCCGCCTTCGCGGCGGGCTCCAGCGACGCCGACGGTGACACGATCTCCGACGTCGACGAGGGGATGGCGATCGGTCGGGATACGGATAAGGACGCCACGCCCGACTACCTCGACAGCGACAGCGATGGAGACGGCATCCCCGACGCGATCGAGGCGGGCGACGTCGATCTGGCCACCGCGCCGCGCGACAGCGACGGAGACGGCATCCCGGACTATCTCGACGTCGACAGCGACAACGACAACGTGCCCGATGCGGTCGAGGACGCCAACGGCAACGGGACGGTCGATCCCGACGAGACCAGCGCGATCAGCGACGACACCGATGGCGATGGCCTCGAGGATGGCAAGGAAGACCTCAACGGGAACGGGCAGATCGACCCGGGCGAGTCCGATCCCCTCAACCCCGACACCGATGGTGATGGTCTCAAAGACGGCGTGGATAAATGCCCCGTGGAGGCGGAGGACCTCGACGGCCTCCTCGATGGTGATGGGTGCCCGGAGGTCGACGCAGACCAAGATGGCGTGCTCGATGTGATCGAGGTGGGCCACGCTTGCCTGAACCCGCTCCTGGCCGACTCCGACGATGACGGGCTAAAGGACGGCGAGGAGGACGAAAACGGCGACGGCAAGGTCGATCCCGGCGAGAGCGATCCCTGCGATGTCGACACCGATGGAGACGGCTTCAAGGACGGCGAGGACGGCTGCCCGACCAAGCCGGAGGACTTCGATGGCGATCGCGATCGCGATGGCTGTCCCGATACCGGGACTCCGGTCGACTACGGCGTGACCGAGGGGGGGATGCCCGATGGGGGTATCGACGGCGGCGAAGCGGATCGCGACGGTGACGGTATTCCCGACAGCGTCGAAGATGGCCACCGCTGCCTCGACCCGGAGCAGGCCGACTCGGACGGCGACGGGGCGCCCGACGGTGAAGAAGACCTGAACAAGAACGGAAGATTCGAGCCCGATCAGGGCGAGACCGATCCCTGCTCGTCGGACATCGACCCCGTCGGCGGCCCCCGCTGCGACGTCGGGGTGCGGATCGGCGCGCCGCCCCTCGTGCTGTTGATCCTGCTCTTCGGGGGCCTCGTGCTGCGTCGGCGCGCTGCGAAATTGACCAAGGCTGGGTAGGTATGCCAATGCTTGGGGGCGGGCGGCATGCGCGCCTCTTGCAATAGCGCAATAGATCGCCGCCGATCAGCGTTGTTAGCTCGAGCCAACGACGCATTGTTGGTCAACGTGAAGGAGGAGCGGAGTCCATGCTCAGGTTATCTGCCGTAGGCTTGTGTGCTGTACTGTTTGCTGGAACTCTCGTAGGTTGTGGTGATGACGAGGGCGACTCGATCTTCCTCGAGTCGCTTGGCCCAAACATCACCATCCCAGTGGGCACGAGCACGAAGCTGCTTCTCAAGCTCTCGGCGCGCCCGGCAAACGATCAATTCATCGACATCAAAAACGACTACAGCGAGTATCTGATCATCTGCGAGGGTGAGGACTGCGACGCCCAGAGCGTGACGGACTCGGTGCGGATCCGACCCAAGGATGATCCCCCACAAAAGATCGTGGCGGTCAAGGCGATCAAGGCCAACAAGAAGGAGCTCGAGATCACCTTCACGATGCGCGGTGCGACAGGCCTCGCGTCGTCGCGTTCGATCCTGATCCGTCCAGAGGGAGTCTGAGGAGAGGGGGGAGGCCCCCTTTTCGTTTTCGACGGTCGCTACTCACCCTGGTCTTTGGTCTCCAGCGGCTTCATCTTGAAGCGCCGGCCGTCGACCGTCCCCTCCAGCTTGAAGGTGCCATAGACGCCGTTGCAGTCGAAGTCGCTGCGCGCCTCGATGGTCAGCTTCTTGCCATCGAAAGCGTAGCGGTACTGGAAGTAACTGCGGGGACCGGGCTTGAAGCCGAGCGCCTTCCAGGCGCCCTTCTCGAAGGCCGCGCCGCCGACGCAGGTGCCCTGCGCGTTCTTGCAGCAAGGCTTGGCCGGCGTCCAGGGGGTCTTGCCTTTCTTCAGCTTCTCCTGCATTAGCGCCATCCGAGCCATCGTCGCGATGCGTTGGGTGTTCATCCACCCCTCCATCGCCTTGGTGCGGCGGATGTACTTGTGGAAGGCCGGGATCGCTATCGCGGCGAAGACGCCGGCGATCGTGGTGAAGAGCGCGCCCTTCTGGCGCTCCTTCAGCTTGGCGTAGCGAGTCTTGGGGTATTTCTCTGCCAGCTCGAGGAGGGTCTTCTCGAAGGTCGCGGCGTCGCCGGCGAGCTTGGCTTGCAGGCCCGTATGCCAGAGCTTGCGCGCGGCGTCATCGGCGGCGTTGCCCGTGCGGTGGAGCGTGTGCGCGCTGGCGACGATACGCAGCTTCTGTGGTCCGATCTGGGCCTGACCAAAGCTGATGTGATCCATCTGGTCGAAGAGGAAGCGCCCCAGCGTCAACGCCGCGCCGAACTCCGAGCCGATCCGCGACGGCAAGGCCTGCTCCAGCGAGCCGGCGATGCCCGCCAGCGGGTCACCCACGGCGAGCTGCAGGCCGGCGATGGTGCCCTTCTTGTAAACGGCCCGGTCTTCGGCGGTGAGCGTGGCCAAGAAGGCCTTGGCGTCGGCCTTCTCCGTCGCGGCGATGGTCTCGACGGTCTTCAGCGAGCCGATCACCAGGCCGAGCTTGCCGGCGGCGATGCCCCAATCGAAGGTCAGCGGCACGGGCTTCTGGGCGCGCACCTGCAGCCGATAGCCTGGCCCGCCGGCGATCGTCTTCTTGCTGAGCGTGATCTTGACGTTCTTGTTCTTCTTGGTCTGCTTCAGCTGCGCCTCGGCGAGCTTGCCCAGCGTCGTCACCAGCTGGCGGGTCTTGGCCTGGTCGCGAGCGCCAGCGATGATCGCCAGCTCGCCGCCCGGTCGCTCGAGCGCAAGCACCTCGCCGGTGAAGTTCGAGAGCTGCTGCAGCAGACCGCCCAGTGGGCCCTTTGATGGGCCGCTCCGCCCCATCGACTTGGCCATCCACAGCTGGGCCAGCATCTGGAAGGGCAGCCGCAGGTAGGCGCGTGAGGTCGAGCCGGCGGCCAGGCCGAGCAGCGGGCTATCTTGGGGGTCGCTCTGCACCGTTGGCCCGAGCATCCGCGTGGCCTGGGCGAAGGCGGGCGAGGAGAGGTCGGCCTGGACGGCGACGCCGTCGGCGGCGACCTTGGCCGTCGCGAAGACGTCGGCCTTGCGATCGCTTACCCAGAGGAAGGCCGTGGACTTCTCGATCTGCGCCTTCTGCGCGGGGCTGATGTGTTTAGCCACAGGATCGTGTCGCTTGGCCTCCTTAATCCAGGTCGCGGCGGCCTCCGGGTCGTTGGTGCAGATCGCGCGCTTGCCGGCGAAGTAGCAGTTCGCTGGCTTGCCGTCGCGCTTGGGTGTGAGCTTGTGGAAGGTCAGACCGGAGACCTCGGTCTTGCTCCAGCTGCCGATCTTGCCCGCCGCCTCGCGGAACGCGGCGAGATCGGACAGCGGCAGCAGCACGAAAGCGTGGCGGCGCTTGCCGATCACCGCGACAGTGCCCTTGGGGTCGAGGCCGAGCTTGGACAGCTCCGCCGCGGTCCAGGGCAGCGGCACGGGCAGCCGGGCGGTGAACTGCCTGGCCTTCTCGAGCAGCTTGGCGCCCGTCGGCATCGCCGCGACGGAGCCCTTTACCGCGTCGAGGATCTTGTAGAGCTCGCCGAGATCGCGGATCGCGATCAGGGTCTTGGCGCTGGCGGGGGCCCACTCGAGCACGCTCGCCGTGTTCCAGGGGGCGGTCGCTGCCTTCTCAGCCAACCCGCCGCCCTTGCCCTTGGCTTTGGTTGCCTTGATCTCACCCTTGGCCTTGACCGGCTTGTTCTTCGCTGGGCCGGCCTTTTTACCCTTGCCAGCTTTTTTGTCTCCGCAACCCGCCCAGACCACGAGGGTCAGTGCGGTGAGCAGTGAAATGATCACAGGTCCTTTTCTTCCGATCATCACGTCCTCCAGAGCCTTGGGCGACCATCGCGGCGCCAGCCTAACTCCAGATCGCGAGCGATGGGAAGGGGCGTCGGGAGGAGGGCGCTCGAGCAGCGCTGTGGAGTCGAGAACGCGAGCACGGTCGTTCTGTCGACCTCGCTATCACATCAAGGCGAGGGAGTGGCTCATGGGGGTTGCTCGCGCCGCCAGTCTCGCTAATCTGAAACTCGGCTGAAGCATGGAACCGACGATTGTCCAAAGACGCGACGTGAGTCATGGAGAATGGCGCCGCAGTCTTGGAGAATGGCGCCGCAGTCCTGGAGAATGGCGCCGCGGTTCCTTCGCCCGCAAGAGGCTAAGATGACTCGCCGATCCGGGCTCGAGGTCGTGCCGACCAGCGTGCGTCCTGTCTACGATCTGGTGGTCCGCGAGGCCGACGGCACGGAGCATCGTCTGGTTTACGACATTGACGAGGTGACCATCGGCCGCGCCGCGGACAACGATCTCGTGCTGCCGGCGGGGAACGTCTCGGGACGCCATGCGAAGCTCGTCTGCCGCGACGGTCGCTTCATCCTCGCCGACGTGGGCAGCACCAACGGCACCTTCGTCAACGGCCTGCGGATCGACGGTCCGACGATGGTCCGCGGCATCGATATAATCGTGATCGGCTCGTACTCGCTGCACTTCGACGATAGCGACGAGGCGGAGGTCGAGATCCTGATCCAGAGAGGCTCCTCGCCTGCCCTCGACCGCTGACCACGTCGAGCCGCTCTCCGCTCTCTCGGTGTCGCTCTCAGCTCTCGATGATGCCGCGGGCGACCACCGTGCGAGCGACGGCGACCACGGTGGTGTTCTCCGTACCTTTGAAGGCCTTCAGCGCTCGGTCGAGCTCGTCGCGCTCGAGAAAGATGCCGTCGCAGGCCGAGCAGTGACGGACATGCACGCCGCTGAGCGCGGCGATGGTCAGCTTCCCGCCGCAGGCGGGGCAGGGGCGCTCGACCAGCGGAGCGCCGGAGGGGATCGTCTTCTGGTCCATCTGCGCGCGCAGGTGAGCGAGGGCGTCGCTCTCCTTGGCCGCGAGCGCCTGCACCTCGTCTTTGTCGAGCCAAAGCCCGTGACAGGCCGGGCAGAGGTCGACCTCCACGCCGTCGACGTCGCGGGTGACCATCCCGACATCGCAGATCACGCAATGACGGCCCGCTTCACTTCTCTCGCTCATGGTCGTGCCTCCCCGTGCAGTGGTTCGCTGTCTGGCCGGCCTCGGCCAGCAGAGCCACAGCATAGCAGGTCGAGCGCTTGATGGCCCTCGCCCGTCACCAGCTGCTGCGGCGACGTAGCACGGTGACCGGCGGATGCCAGCGGCCTCGCGCCTGGCCGACGAGGTAGATCGAGCCGGTGACCAGCACGAGGTCTTCCGCCTCCGCCGCCGATAGCGCGCGATCGACGGCGGCCGCGCAGTCGGGCTCCGCCGAGGCGTGGGCGTGATCGATCGCGAGCTCGGCGAGCAGCTCGGTGGCGGGGCGGGGGGCCTTGGCGTAGACCGCTGGCTCGGTGAACGTCACGGTCGAGGCGCGCCGCACCAGCTCGGTCACGGCGGGGCCGGGGCGCTTGCTCGCCAGCCCGCCGAAGACCAGGTGCAGGCGTCGCGAGGCGCCGAGGCTGCCAAGCGACCCGAGCAGGGCGGTCAGCTTGTCCGGGTTGTGTGCGCCGTCGAGGACCACCTCGCAGTGGTTCTTTGGCCCTGGCGCGAAGCGCTCCAGGCGCGCCGCCAGGCGAGCCCGGCTGAGCCCGAGGCAGACGGCCTCAGCGTCGACGCGCCCCGCGCTGTCAGCCTCCTCGCAGGCGGCGATCGCCAGCGCCGCGTTCTGCGCCTGAACGTCCCCTCCGCAGGCGAGGGTCAGAGTGTCGATGTGGAGGCGGTCGCTGCGAAACCAGAGGCGGGTCTGGCCGTTGGGAGCGGGGGGGAGCAGCCCATAGTCGCGCTCGGGACGGACCTCGCGCAGCGGCGCCCCGACCTCTGCGGCGCGACGGCGCGCGGCGAGGAGCGCGAGCTCGCCATCGTGGCTGGCGTGCACCACGGCGCGGCAGCTGGGCTTGATGACGCCGGCCTTGTGGCGGGCGACGTCGTTGAGGGTCGGGCCGAGGGTCTCGAGATGGTCGGCGCCGACGTTGGTGATCGCGGCGACCCTCGTGTCGAGCACATTGGTCAGGTCGCTGCCGCCACCAACACCGACCTCCACCACGCCGAGCTCGACGGCCTCGCGGCGGAAGTGCTCGAGGAAGAGCGCCACCGAGCCCATGCCGTGCATAGGCACCTCGGGGCCGCGACAGGCCTCCGCGTGGGGGCGCAGCCACTCGATCAGCGCCTCGTAGTGCTCGACGCTGGCCAGCAGACCGTCGATCCAGAGCTTCTCGGTGGCGACCTGCAGGTAGGGCGAGATGTGCAGGCCCGTACGCACGCCGGCGGCGCGCAAGATCTCGGCGACCATCGCGCAGACCGAGCCTTTACCAGAGGTCCCGGCGACATGTACCGCGCCAAAGGCTCGCTGTGGATCGCCGAGGCGCGGCAGGAAGCCGAGCATCCACTCGCGGCGGGTCTTCTCCCGTTTCGAGGAGGGCGGCGGCGTATCACGGCGGATCAGGTCCTCGTTGATGTAGTGATTGGCCGCCTCGTAGCGCGACCAGAGCTCGCGATCGTCCATCTTCGGGCTCAGGGTGCGCGCAGGCGTCGCGCATGAGAGAGGAGCTGCTTCAGGCCGTCGTCCTCACGCAGGTGGCAGGTCTCGCAGAGGTGGACCGAGGCGGCGATCTGTGGGCAAAGGCGGGTGCTGCCCTTCGGGGGCGTGGTCGCGGCCGTGCCGTGGCAACGCTCGCAGTCGAGCTCACGTTTCGCCGTGTCGACCAGCATCGTGCAGCGGTGCTTCGCTCCTTTGACCTTGGCGCTCGCTCCGAGGGTGTGACAGCGGGTGCAGGGGGTGTCGATGCGCAGCTCGGGGCGCTGGCTATGAGCGGCGTAGGTCTTGCGCTGCGGCTCGTCGGCGACCATCAGCACATAGGTGATCAGCGCCTCGAGGTTCCTTGTGCCCTCGGGGGTCTCGCCGAAGCGATCACGATAGGTCGCGTCGCGGATCGACCACATCGAGGCTGTGGGCAGCACGGCGCGGGAGTCGAGCAGCCAGCGTCGCAGGTAGGCCTCGCTCTTTTGCGGGACGGCCCGCAGCGACGGCCCGATCTCGGGGGCCTGGTGGCCTGGGCCGTGGCAGCCAACACAGGTGCCCTGATGATAGGCTGCTAGCCCGCGCTTCAGCTTCTCCATCCCGGCGACCTGGCCGATGATGTGGCAGCGCGCGCAGGCGACCTCGGCGTGACCTTTGGGCAAGAAGGGGTCACGTCCTTCGCCGAGAGCCGGCGCGTGGGCCAGCTTTTGGGTCAGCTTGCCTCCGTCGCCGCCGTGGCAGGGCACGCAGCCGATCACGGCCAGCTTGGGATGCCCCTTCACCGCGGGGTGTTTGTCCACCGGATGGCAGCTCTGGCAGAGCTCCCCTTCCCCGAGGATGTTCTGGGTCTTGATCGGCTTGGGGCCACGACCAAAGAGCAAAAGCCCCACGAGCGCCGCGACGGCGAGCAGCAGCAGCACGACGAGCAGCTTGATCAGCGGATGACGGCGGCGCTGAGCAGAAGCGTTCATGCGAGGCGCCACGATAGCACTATCTCACCGGCGGTGGCATCGCACACGACGTCGCTGGCTTTTCGGTCGGAGGGGTATCGATCGTTCTGCAAACCGAAGTTGGAAGTTTTAGCACTTGGGAGTTTTCGTTTTTGCGAGCCCGCCAAACATGGTACCCCCACTTACCCAAAGGAGGTTCCGATGGGAGCCCTCTCGGCGGAAGTGAGCGAGAACTATCTCAAACACATCTACCACCTGTCTCTCGACAGCACGCCCGTCAAGACCTCGAAGCTCGCGGCGGCGCTGAACCTCAGCCCCGCCGCTGTCACCGAGATGGTCAAGCGGCTCGATGAGCAGAAGCTGGTCGATTACCGCCCCTATCGCGGCGTCTCCCTCACGGACAAGGGGCGGCAGCACGCGCTGATCGTGCTACGCCGCCACCGGCTCTGGGAGGTCTTTCTGCATCAGGTGCTGAAGATGCCCTGGGGCAAGGTTCATCAACACGCCGAGAGCCTCGAGCACGCCACCGACGACGAGCTCGCCGACTATCTCGACGAGTACCTCGGTGGGCCGGCCTTCGATCCCCACGGACATCCAATCCCGGGAGCCGACGGCAGCGTCGACGAGGTTGATCGCACGCGCCTCACGATGGTCGGCCTGGGTGAGCGGGTCGAGATCGTGCAATGCGCCAACGAGAACCAGGCGCTGCTCGAGTACCTCAAGGGGCTCTCGCTGATGCCCGGGGCGGTGGTGACCATCCGCGAGCAGGCGCCTTTCAATGGGCCGCTCTCGCTCGAGATCGAGGGCGAGGCCGTGATGGTCGGCGCCGAGGCGGCGCGCACGCTGCTGGTCAAGGTCCTCGACTGACGTTGGAGGCTGTTTGCTCGACTGGCCGCCCTTGACGGTTGGGAGCGTCCTGCCTGCGACCTGCTTCCCACGTTCCCACGTTCCCACCGTTGGCGATCACCCGAGCCAACGGCAAGCTCGCGTCGTTCTGCTATGCTGGTGGTCTCTGACTGACGAGGCACGAACCCAGCGGAGTCCAGGACCAGCGATCGTTAGCGAAGGTGCTGGTCGACGGACGGCGCTGCCTGGAAGGAGGGCCTGAGATGGCATTTGGACGAGCGACCGAGATGGTACCGGGGGCGGCGGTGTCGTCCTCGACACAAGAACGCATCGCCTTCATCCGCCGAACCTATCTGCACCTCTTCGTGGCCATCGTGGCCTTCGTGGGGCTCGAGGTGCTGATGCTGAACCTCAGCTTCACCCGACGGCTGGCGTTCCGGATGCTCGCCAGCCCGTGGTCGTGGATCGCCGTGCTGCTGGTCTTCATGGTCATGGGTTGGGTCGCCGACAAATGGGCCCACACCGCCGAGTCGAAGGAGATGCAGTATCTCGGCCTGGGCCTGTACGTGGTGGCCGAGGCGATCATCTTCTTGCCGCTACTCTTCATCGCCGCCTACTACTCGGATCCCTCGGTGATCCCGACCGCTGGGCTGCTCACGGGGGTGGTCTTCGCAGGGTTGACCGCTACGGTCTTCATCACCGGCAAGGACTTCTCCTTCCTCCGCGGGCTCCTCATGGTGGGCTTCTTCGCGGCGCTCGGGGTGATGCTCTGCGGGCTGATCTTCGGCTTCAAGCTTGGCCTGCTCTTCTCGAGCATCCTGGTCGTGCTCGCCGGCGGCTATGTGCTCTACGTGACCTCCAACGTGCTCTACCACTACCGCACCGACCAGCACGTGGCGGCCTCGCTCTCGCTCTTCGCCGCGATCGCGCTGCTCTTTTGGTACATCCTGCGGATCGTGATCATCCTCGCTGGCCGCGACTGACATCGACGAGAACGACGAGAACGACGAGAACGACGAGAACAACAAACTCATCGTCGTTCGTTGACGGCGTTCGGTGGGCGCTCGCCAGCGAGCGCGGCGCGGATGTTGGCGATCGCCATGGCGACCATCTCGCGCCGTGTCTCCACGGTGCCGCTGCCGACATGGGGCAGCAGCACGACGTTGTCGAGCTCGGCGAGCCCTTCGCTGAGCTGAGGCTCGTGTTCGTAGACATCGAAGCCCGCCCCGCGCAGCCGACCATCACGTAGGCGTTCGACCAGCGCGGCCTCATCGACGACGGGCCCGCGGGCGGTGTTGATCAAGAAGGCGTCGTCCCGCATCCGATCGAGGCGCTCGGCGTTGAGCAGGTGGCGGGTCTCGGCGGTCAGCGGGCAGTGCAGCGAGACGACGTGGGATCTGGCCAAGAGATCGTCGAGCTCCAAGACCTCGGCCTTGGCCTCGCCCACCCCGGGCAGGGAGATCGGCGAGGTCTGCCCCGCGGGGCGGTTTGGACGAGCGGCGACGGCGACGCGCATCCCGAAGCCCAGAGCTCGCCGCGCCACGGCCTGACCAATCGATCCGAAGCCAATGATCCCGAGCGTTTTTCCCGTCAGCTCGGCGCCCAGCAGCAGCGACGCGCCCCAGCCGTGAAAACCGCCAGCGCGGACCATCCGATCGCCCTCGACGACTCGCCGTGCGATCCCGAGCACGAGCGCCCAGGTGATATCGGCCGTGGCTTCGGTCAACACATCGGGTGTGTTGCTGACCCAGACACCTCGCTCGGACGCTGCGGCGAGGTTGATATTGTCGAAGCCGACGGCGTAGTTGGCGACGATCTTCAGCTGCGGGCCTGCGGCGTCCATGATCCCCGCGTCGACCCGACGGCTGAGCAAGGTCAAGATCGCTGACGCACCAGCGCAGGCCTTCCGCAGCGCCGCGCTGGGGTCCTTGGACTGAGCGAGGTCGAGGTGGTCGCAGGCGCCGAGCGCTGCGAGCGGGGCCAGGTCGCCGGGGAGGGGATCGGTGACGACTATCTTGATGCGTTCTGTCATGGCGAGAGCCTAGCAGCCTGTTGATCTAGCCCTCCCGTCGCGACCAGCCTTGAGAGCTTCCCCACACATTCGGGAGCCGGGTGCTGAGCTGCCGAGCCGATTTCGTAGCCGAAGAAACGAGCCTTACGGGGTGGTACGGCGAGCGTTCTGAGGCCTAGAACGCGGCCGGCAGTGCGTTACCCGGCGACGGGAGGTAAGCGGGTCAGCGCTCTAGCAAACGCCGGCGGAGCGTGGGTTCAGAAGGAGAAAAGCCCCCTTCCACGCGGGGAGGAGGCTTCCTCCAAAGGCTCACTCAGCCGTGGCGCCGCTCGGGTCGCGGCGGCGCCCGTTTTGGCGACTGAAGCGAAGGCTATTGCTGCTTCACGCCCGTGCCGCCTGCGGCTCCGAGGGCATACAGGATGATCTTGATCACGCAGGTGACACTGAAGCCGATCATCGCGATCCACACGACTTCACCCAGAATGCCGACACCGCCTGCGATGAAGGCGAGCATCTTGCCCTTGTTCAAAAAGAGCATGATACCGGCGACGATGCAGAGGATCGCCGCGAGCAGGGCGACGATGCCGTAGACCATCATCCCGGTCCCCGCGCTGCCGACCTTCTTCATGGTCTTCTTGTTGAGATTGAGCTTGGCGCGGCTGGTTCCGGACTGCTTGGCGGCCTTGTCGAGCTCCTTGTTGAGCTTCTCTAAGCTCGCTCCGCCCGCTTTCATTGCGCCGCCGCCGATAAGCATGCAGCCGCCACCGACGAGACTCCAAAGACCAACGATCATGAACAGAACACCACCCGCGATTCGCATTCGTTTCCTCCTTGGCGGACTCTCCGCAGTATCAAGCTGACGTTCGAGGCGCTCCTAGGGAGGCGCCATCATTCAGACGTTCCTTCCATCTCTGAGGGCTTCGACCTTAAGCTAGGCCTTCTCGAGACAGCAACCAAAATCCCAAGCAGGAAGCTCGGAGCCTGAACTCCCTGTTGGTTTCGAGGCGTGTCGTACGGGCTGTTGGTTTCGAGGCGTGTCGTACGGGGCGGTCGAGCGCTTCTTGCCGGAAAAAGAGCCGCGCGCGCTCCGGAAAAAGAACCGCTCGCGCTGTTGGGGGTTCACGCGTCTCCAGCGGCCGCTTGACCGCGTCCGAGGGACGTGGAAGCTTGCCCTCGAATGCGCATTCTTGCCGCCACCTTGGCCCTGACGGCCACCGTGCTCTGCGCGTTGCTCGCTGGGGGCTACCTGCTCAGCTCGCGCACCACCACCAGCGCTTCGACCATCCGGCTGCGCGCCCGCGCCGATCAGCTTCGCGAGGCCAGCGACGAGCTCCTCGATCCCGACGCGTTGGCGGCTCGCCGCGCCGCGCAGATCGAGGCCGGCCGCGCGGCCGCCGCGGAGGGTAAGAGCGCTGCTAGCGCTGCCCCTACCACCCATAGGCATGCGGGCCACGCCGGCCATACGGGCAGCGCTGACGCCGACGGGCTCGCCGTCGCCAGCCGCCATCATGCCCTCGGCGTCGCGCTCGCCGCTGGCGCCGGTCTCGGACTGCTCGCGGTGCTGCTGCTGCTCTTCAATCGCGCTCGCCGCGTGGCGATGGTCGGCGTGCTGGTCGGAGGGCTCGTCGGGGTGCTCGGGTTGGTGCTCGAGGGCTTCGTCGTGCTCTTCGTGGTGATCACGGGCCTACAGGCGCTGGCGCTGCTGCTGGCCTGGCGGGCCAAGCGACGCCCGGCGAGAGCGACGCCGTCGTCCACTGAGCCTTCGCCCGTGGCGCCCACGCCCCCGGCAGCCAGATCGCGTTCATCCGAGCAAGCCGAGGCGGAGGCCGCGTCATGACCGATCGCCGTCTTCAAGCCGTGCTCTTCGATCTCGACGGGCTGCTGGTCGACACCGAGCCGCTATGGATCCGCTCGGCGGGCGAGGTCCTGGCGCGGCGTGGGCATCGCTGGGATCTGGCGCTGCGACAGCGGGTGATGGGGCGCCATCCATTGGAGGTGGCGCGCTTCATGGTCGAGCACTACGGCCTCGATGACGACCCCACGGCGCTGATGGAGGAGCGACTCGAGCTGCAGCGAGGCCTCTACGCCAGCGAGGGGATCGAGCCGATGCCCGGGGCGCTGGCGCTGGTGCGGCAGCTCGTCGAGGCGGGGATTCCACGCGCCGTGGCTTCGGGCTCGCCGACCGCGCTGGTCGCGACCTGCCTCGAGGCCCTCGACCTGCGCGCGAGCTTCAGTTGCGCGATCGGCGCCGACCAGGTGAGCAGAGGCAAGCCCGCGCCGGACGTCTTCCTCGCGGCGGCCAGCGCCCTCGGGGTGGAGCCTCGCGGCTGCGTCGTGCTCGAAGACGCTAATAACGGTGTGGCGGCTGCGCTGGCGGCGGATATGATCTGTGTCAAAGTCGCTCGGGAGGGGCGAGGGGCGACGGGCGCGCAGCTCGCGCGAACGAGCCTCGAGGCCCTCGACGTCTCGACCCTCCGCGGGCTCTTTACCTAGCGTCAGGGTGCGTCAGGGGGCGTCCGCGGGTGTCCTCTTACTACCGGATCGAGGTGTTCCGATGCAGAGAGTCAGCTGGCAGCTGGTATTTCTTCTGAGCCTCGCGCTGCTCGCGCCGGCGTGCAGCGACACGACCAAGGGCGAGGCCGGCGAGGGTACCTCTGGCAAGGGGGCGAGCTCGAGCAAGACGGGCACGGCGGGCACGGCGGGCAAGGCGGGCACGACGGCCACAGCCAAGCCCGGAAACGCGAAGACGCGCCCGACGTTCTCGATCTTCGCCAAGCCGGCCTTCGCCTACGCTGGACCCAAAGGCGGACCCAAGCAGGTCAGCATCTCGGACATCGCCGAGCGGGCGGTGCGGGGCGTGGTCAACGTCCGCTCGGAAAAGAGCGTCGACGCCTCCCACCACCCGCTGCGCCGCTTCCCCTTCTTTCGCGGCCGGGGCCTGCCCCGCCCACCCCGTCAGCGCCGAGCCCGCAGCCTCGGCTCGGGGGTGGTCGTCACCAACGACGGCGTCGTCCTAACCAACCACCACGTGGTGCGCCACGCCGACCAGATCCGCGTCACCCTCTCGAACGACCAGGAGTATGTGGCGAAGCTGATCGGCTCCGATCCCAAGAGCGACATCGCTGTGCTGCGGATCGAAGACCCGCCCAAGAAGCTCCACCCGCTGCCGCTGGCCGACTCGACCAAGCTGCGCCTCGGTGAGGTCGTGCTGGCGATCGGCAACCCCTTCGGTGTTGGCCAGACGGTGACCATGGGCATCGTCTCGGCGGTGGGCCGGGCCAACGTCGGCATCGTCGACTACGAGGACTTCATCCAGACCGACGCGGCGATCAACCCCGGCAACTCCGGCGGCGCGCTGGTCAACATGCGCGGCGAGCTGGTCGGCATCAACACCGCGATCCTCTCGCGTAGCGGCGGGTACCAGGGCATCGGCTTCGCCGTACCGACGCAGATGGCCAAGCCGATCATGGAGAGCCTGCTGCAGCACGGCCGCGTGATCCGCGGCTGGCTCGGCGTGATGATCCAAAACCTCGACAAGCGCCTCGCCGCGGCCCTCGGCCTCAAGGTCACCCGCGGCGTGCTGGTGACCCAGGTGCAGCAAAACAGCCCGGCGGCGGCGGCGGGGCTTGCGCGCGGCGACGTGGTGGTGAAGGTCGACGGCAAGCCGACGCGCGACGTGGCGCGGCTGCGAAACGCCATCGCCGTGGCGGGCGCCAAGCGGAAGGTCACGCTCTCGGTGGTGCGCGGCGATAAGACCTTCGACAAAGAGGTCACCCTCGGCGAGCTGCCCAGCGCCAAGGTCGCCACCTTCACCAAGAAGCAGGGCGGCCTCGGCGGCCTGACCCTCGAGACGATCAACGACGGCCACCGCCGCAGCATGGGTATGCCGCGCGGCGTACAGGGCGTGATCGTCACCGAGGTCACGGCCGGCAGCAACGCCGCGCGGGCCGGCCTGCGCAAGGGCGACGTCGTGCTCGAGATCAACCGCCGGCGTGTCGCCAACACCGCGCAGTTCACCCAGGTCTACCGCGCCGCCACCGGCCAGATAGCCCTGCTCGTCGTCCGCGGCGGCGCGTCGATGTACGTGCTGCTCGAGAAGTAGCTAGCGCGCGGAGGCCGTTCAGGCGGACGTGGACGCGTCAGGGCCGGAGGGGGTGACGGGAGAAAGCTGCTAGGCAGCTGCCCATCGGAAGGAAGCTTCTCCGGTCATCGTAACACCGAGCATGGATGGTTTTCGGTAATGAGATCGGTTTGGTGCGTCTACTCAATCGATCGATATCATGCATGTTTGGTGGTTGTTCTACCTTGGGAGAGTCGGATGCTCTTGAAGCCTATTTATCTCAGTGCGCTGGTCTGTGCTGTCGTCGCTCTGACGTCCTCTGCCGAGGCATCTCCCCCGTCCTCTGCCGAGGCGTCTCCACCGTCGACGAGCAAATGCTATCCCAGCTGTCGGGGAGGGTTCATTTGCTCGCCCGACGGACGTTGCGTCAGCCCCTGCAACCCCCCCTGTGGCGACGGTGAGACCTGCACCACAGACCATCGCTGCGAGCTGACGCGGACGCAGTCGCTCCACACCTTTGTGCTCCTCGGCGGCTTCGGTGTACGTACAGAGCGCATTAGTTTCATCTTAGGCGTCGGCCACGCTGACGAGAAGTACAACGGCACGCTGACCTCCTTTGCCTTCGACGTCGCGCTCTCCTACGAGCTCGGCCGCGTCCACGCCTTCTACACCTCCATCGTGGGCTCGCTGCTCGTCGACCTCATCCCCGACGAAGTCAATGATGACGATGACGCGCAGATGCGAGGCGGAGGCTCACTGAGCTTCGGATATCGCTACCTGCCGGCCAAGCACTCGGCCTTCGGCTTTGGCGTCGGGGCCTTCGGACGGGTGACCTCGCCCTATCGCGAATTCGTCTGCGCTGGCTTCGGTGTCGAGCTGAAGGCGCTCTTTCAGCACGGCCTGTTCCGCCTCGAGCTCTTCGCTAGCCCGGGGCTGAACATCAACGCGGAACTGCCACGTTATTATGCGCGTTTGCCGCTCTTCGCCATGGGCATGGGTTTCCGCGCTGGCGCGGCGATCTAGGCGCTTCCCCACACATGCCTCCCGTCGCCGGGCACAGCACTGCCGGCTGCCTTCTATGCCTCAGAACGTTTATCGTATCACCCGTATGGCTCATGTCTTCGGCTACGAAATCGGCTCGGCAGCTCAGCACCCGGCTCGGTCCCGAATGTGCGGGGAGGCTCTTAGCTACGAGATTTCGCCCTCTTCATCCAGACCCGACGCGGTGACTTTAGGAGCATAGGCAGAGTCAATCGACGGAGACGCCGCTCCAATCACCTCGCCCCTACAGGCGCTTATTGAGCCGCAGCGTCTCGCCATGGCGGATCTGCACCGAGAAGCGGCGCGAGCGTCGCCGGCCCGGGCGGGTGAGCTTGATCTCGTAGTGGCCGGGCTTGAGCGCGATGCGCCCATCTGATGTGACGCGGCCGATGGCTTTGCCGTCGACGTGGACGTCGGCGTCGGGCTCGGCGTTGACCACCAAAAAGCCCACGGTGCCAGGCTTGGGGCGCTCGGAGAGGTAGGCCCGCTCGCGCCGCGTGGTGTCGTCGCCGAGCTGGATCAGCTTGGACCAGCTGACGTAGTTACGGCGTCGGACGCTCAGCAGGTGCATCCGATCGCGGCGGAGCCTCACCGTGCAGGGCGTGTAGCAGCGCTCGCGTTTCTCGTCGTCGACGTAGACCGCGGCGTCGCCCGGCGAGGAGCTGACCTTCAGCGTGCCCAGGCCCTCGGGCGCCGCCGCCCGATTGGGCGCGGTGGTCGAGGGCTCCTCCTCGGGGGAGACGGCGGGGGCGCTGGGCGGCGGCGTGGTGCTGCCCGGGGTGTCCCCCCGACGGGCGGGATCCTCGCCGAGGTCGGGCCCGGAGAGCCCGATCAACGCTACGATCGCGATCGCGAGCACCAGCAGCACGGCCGCGGCGATCAACATCGCGCGCCGACTCCGCGGCCGCTCCTCGTGTTCGTCGACGGAGGTCCGCTCTCGCGGGACGCCACCTTTGCGCAGCAGCGCGGCCGCGGGCGGGACGTCGCTCGAGCTCCGCTCGGGGGCCTCCTGCGGCGTCGAGACGCGCGGCCCGTCGTCGTAGCCACCGTAGGCGCAGGGGGCGCGCCGCGGCGGCGGCGTGGTGTAGGGGGGGGCGTTGAGCCCGGAGGCGACCAGCACCGAGGAGGAGCCGCTCTCGTCGAGGGTCGTGGCCTCGTCGCCGCCGGCCTGGATCTCGCCGTAGCGTGACACCAGCGCCAGATCGTCGTCGTCGAAGGCTTGGCCGCGGTAGCTCGGGGTCGGGTCGTTGGGCAGCGGCGGGAAGGCTGGGCCCTCTCCGTAGCCGTCGGGCGTCGGGACCTCGCCGCTAGGCCGCAGCGGGCGATCGACGATGTCGTAGACGGGCTCCGAGCGCTGCGTGCGGCCGCGGAGGCGCCTCGAGGCCGGGGCGAACGTGTCCAGAGAGAGGGTCGCGTCCTGATCATCGGGCATCGGGATCTCTGGGTCGTCCCAGTAGTCTTTAGGGGCGTCGTCTTGCGGCCTGGCGTCGCCATAGCCGGCCAACGCTCGTGGTGAGGCTTCGGCGGTGGCGTCGTCGAGGTCGCTGTCGTCGAAGCTCGGGTGCGCCGCCACGCCACGTTGAGCCAGGCGCGTGGGTTGGTAGGCCAGCGCTACGTGAGGCTCGTCGCGAGGCGGCCCGCTCCGAGGGTGTCCGCCTGGGGTGGCGCCTCGGTCGGCGCCGCCGAAGTGGCTGAGGTTGATTTGCCGTGTCGGCTCCTCGGGCTGCTCGTCGTCGTCACTCAGCTCGCCGGCGCGCCGAAACGCCGCCGCGGCGCTGAACTCGGGCGGCTTCGGTTTGGCTGCGGGCTCGCCGGTGAGCACGCTGGTCAGCGCGATCCCTGACAGCTCCATCCCTGAACGCTCGCCGTTGGCGCTGGGGCTCGAGCAGGAGCGGGAGGCGTCACGGAGCAGCTCGGTGCCCGGATGCGAGCCCTCCATCTCCTCCTCTTCATCATCGAGGTTCCACTGCGAGGGATCGTCACCGCATTTTTCGCGCAGCTCTGTCGCCAGGTCTGGCGCGGTGAGCATCTGGTCGTTGTCGAAGGCCAGCTGCATCAGCGCCTCTTGCATCTCGGCGGCGTCTTGGAAGCGGTCATCCGGGTCGAAGGCCAGCGCCTTGTCGAGGAGGCGGTCGATACCGCGGGGCATCCCGGGCTGGTGCTCTAGGGGGAGGCGCTCTTGACCGTAGATCTGGTCGGGTGTCGACAACAGGTCGGCGACGAAGAGCCGCTCGCCGGTGAGCATCTCGTAACAGCAGATGCCGAGGCTGTAGAGGTCGCTTCTGTGATCGATCGGCCGGTCGGCGTAGGCCTGCTCTGGGGACATGTAGCCGACCTTGCCCTTGACCCGATAGAAGACCGATTTATGGGTCGAGACCTTGGCGATGCCGAAGTCGGCCAGCTTCACCTCGCCGGCCGCCGAGATCATCACGTTGGAGGGCGAGATGTCTCTGTGGATCAGCTTCAGATCGTTGCCCTGAGAGTCGCGTTTGCCGTGGGCGTAGGCCAGCGCGTTGAGCACCTCGCGGGCGATGAAGAGCGTCGCCGCTGGCGAGAGCGTGTCGCCGCGGCGCTTGACCCGGCGCAAGATCGCCCGCATGTCGCCGCCGCGGACGTACTCCATCACGATGAAGTAGTCGCTGCCCGCGGCGACGAGGTCGATGGTGTGGACGATGTTGGCGTGGTCGAGGGAGGCCGAGAGCTTGGCCTCGCGGAGGAAGAGGTCGATGAACTCGGGCTGCGAGGTGAACTCGGGCAAGAGCTGCTTGAGCACGACCTCCTTCTCGAAGCCGCCCATCCCGACCTTCTTGCCGAGGTAGATCGCCCCCATGCCGCCCTCGGCGAGATACTCGACGATGACGTATCGGTCGACGTCGGTCTGGACGACGGCTTGGCTCATCAGCCTAGAAACTATAGCTGATGATGGGTGAAACGTTTACTTTGGGCGGGTCAGCGCGGATGAAGGGGGCGATCGGCGCGCGATGCAGGTATGCTCGGCGCCGTGGGGCAAGGCGTGATCAAGAACCCGCTGGCGGCGCTGTTCTCGCTGCGCGAGCGGGTCCGCGACGAGGCGGAGCGGGCGGTGGCTGGCGCGCTCGCGGCGGAGGCCGAGGCTGGGCGACGGCTCGACGCCGAAGAGCAGGCGGTCGCAGCAGCGCAGGCGCGGCTGCGGGAGGCCCTCGCGACGGCGAGCGGCGGCGTGGCGGATCTCTTGCAGCGACGTGAGCGCTTCGCCATGCGGCGGCGCGACGAGCTTGAGGCGCAACGAGAGCGGCGCGATGAGGCGGCGCGGGCGCGTTCGGCCGCCTCTCGAGAGGTCGCCGCGCGGCGCGAGGCCTTGGGCAAAGCGCAGGTCGCGCTCGAGATCGCGGGCAAAGCCGCCGAGCGCTGGGACGCCGAGCAGCTGCGCGAGGCCCAGCGCCGAGCTGAGCTCGAGCTAGAGGAGCTCGTCTCCGCCCGAGCCGCCCGCACCTCTCGCTGACGTTGACCGGGGGATCAGCGGGGCGTGTTTGGCCAGCCGCGAGAGCGCGTGGCCGGCGATGCGAAAGGGGATCCAGTTACGCCGGGGGCGCGCGCCGAGGGCCTCGTAGAAGCTGATCGCGGGCTCGTTCCAGTCAAGGACCTGCCACTCGTAGCGCTCCCAGCCACGGGAGACGCAGAGCTTGGCCAGCGCGGCGAGCAGCGCCTTGCCCACGCCTCGCCCGCGGAGCTTACGGCGCACGAAGAGATCCTCGAGGTAGAGGTTGCGCTTGCCGGTCCAGGTGGAGAAGGTCGAAAAGAAGAGCGCGAAGCCGGCGACCTCTCCCTCGACCTCGGCGAGCAGCACCTCGAAGGCGGGGTTGGGGCCGAAGCCGGCCTGGCGAACGTCCTCGACCGTGGCGGTGACGGCGCTGGGCTCGCGTTCGTAGATCGCGAGCTCGCAGACGAGCTGGTGGATCGTCTCCGCGTCGTCGGCGGTGGCGAAGCGCAGGGTGCAAGGGGGCGTAGGGTTGGGCATGACTCCTCCAGCGGGGGCGACGGCGCCCCGAGGGTCACTCGGGGGCGAGGTGGGCGCAAGCCTTGCGTCGCGAAATGGGTCGTCTAGAGTAGCGCGTCGCGTTGGGCCGACTTCGAGGAGAGACTATGCTCACGTTGGCAGAGATGGCCGCACAGTTCAGAGCCGACCCGAATAAGGAGTATCGCGTCTTGGTGGGCTTCGAGTGGGAGCTTCTGCTCTTCGAGCGAGGCACGCTGAAGCCGCTCGGCTACCATGGAGAGCGCGGCCTCGGGGCGATCCTCGAGCACGTCGCACAGCGCGAGGGCGCCACGTTGGCCGCCGGCACCCCCCCAAACAAACTGCCGCTGCCCGACGGGGGTCAGATCTCTGTCGAGCCCGGCGGCCAGTTCGAGTTCTCCAGCGCACCGAGGCCAACTTACGGCGGCTGCATGGCGCAGCTGCGGGCCTTCGAAGAGCTCGTCGCGGATGTCTGCGACACCTTCGAGGTGCAGGCGTTCTACGGCGGCGCTACGCCCGTGCATACGGTCGACGCGATCGGGCTGGTGGTGCCCAACGAGCGCTACAGCATCATGAATGAGTACTTCCCGCGGGTGGGGCAGATGGGGCGCAAGATGATGCGCCAGACCACCAGCGTCCAGGTCACCTTCGACTATCGCGATCGGGAGATCGGCACCGAGCTCTTCCGCACGGCGCTGCACCTGGCGCCTCTCGCCGCGGCGATCTTCGCCCACGCGCCCTACATCGACAACGCCGACACGGGCTACCGCTCCTACCGCGGGCCGATCTGGGCCGCGACCGACCCCGCGCGCTGCGGCCTGCTGCCGGGCTTCGAGCGCGAAGACTACAGCTTCCTCGACTACGTCGCCCACGTGGTCGAGGCGCCGATGTTCTTCGTCAAGACTGAAAAGGGCGTGGTGGACGCTGGCGGGATGACCTTCGCCCAGTTCAACCGCGAGGGCTTCCGCGGGCGGCAGGCGACCATCGACGACTTCCTCCTGCACAACTCCACGATCTTCACCGACGCGCGCTTGAAGAACACGGTGGAGCTGCGCAGCATCGATGGTCAGGATCCGACGATGCTGCCGGCGGTGCTGGCGTTCCTGTCGGGGCTCCTGCTCTGCGACACGATGCGACCCCGCACCCTGCAGCGCCTCGAGGCCCTCGAGCTCGACTTCCGTCGGCTAGCTCAGGAGCTCCCTCGCGACGGGCTCTCCGGCGAGATCGCCGGCCTGCCGGCGCGGGAGCTGGCCTGCGAGCTGATCGAGAGCGCTCGCGACGGTGTGGCGACCTGCTTCCCCGACGGCGAGCAGGGCGTGGCGCACCTCGACCCGATCCTCGAGCTCGCCCAGAGGGGCCTGACGCCAGCAGACGTCGTGCGCGAGGAGTACGGCGACCCACGCGCCTGGCTCGCCTCCGGCCGAACGTTTCCTGCCGCTGACGGGAGGGACGCTGGTCAGCGCTCTAATCTGTGACCGGGGTAGCTTTCAGCGCGGCCTTGCCGTCTTTGATGTAGACGCGGAAGCGGACGTCCTTGCATTCGTAGCGATCCATCAGGCTCTGACGGTTCTTCTTCAGCTTGGTCATGAAGCGGTCGAAGGTCACGTTGTCCGTGCTCTCGCCGCAGCTTCGCTTGATCGCGATGAACTCATCATAGATCTGGCGAAAATACGTCTGACGCTCGTCGCTGCCATTGCCGCTCGGGAGAGGGGCGAAGGGAGCGCCGGTACCCTGTATGGTCGGCTCGCGGGGCTTCTTTTGCGCCGTGACCTGAACCTCGAGGGAGGCGCCGACGTTGGCGGTGCTGTCCAGGCCCGGATCGGGGAGGGACATCGGGGTCAGTGACGGCAGCGCGCTGGCACCGTCGGTGGACACGCCGAGAGGATCGAGTGCGAAGGGGGGTGGGTCCTCGCCGCTGCTTCCGCCGTAGGTGCTGACCGACGCCAGCGGGGGCATCGCGTCGCCGCCGCTCGGGCCGTCGAGGCTCGCCATCTGCATCGCCCCGCCGCCGCTAGGCTCGAGATCCGTCAGCGGCATCACGTCCTCGGCCGCGTGAGGCGACGTTTCGATGGCCGCGCCACCCTCGAGCTTTACGCCTGCGCTCGCGATCACGTCCATCGAAGGCGGGCCAGAGCCGCCAGGGCGCGCCAGCGGAGGCATCGCGCCACCATGGGCTACCCCGATGCTGGCGCCGACGGGCGGTCCGAGCTCCTCGATGCGCCCCGAGCCCAAAAAGCCTGGCGTTGGCTTGTCATCGTCGAGGATCCGGTTGATGTCCTTGCCCGACCGCTTCGGCGCGCGATCGACGATCTCGTTGATCAGCCGCGCGAGGCGATGCTGCGGGCCCCGGTGGGTGTGCTCCTCGAGGCGGCTGATATCGGCTCGGCTGAGCTTATACACCTGGTCGATCAGGCGCGACAGCGGGCTCGAGTGCTCCATCTGGAGCAGCAGAAAGCCGAGGATCACCACGATCAGGAACACGCCGCCGAGCAGCAGCCAGAGCCCGGGAGGGAGGTCGGTCTTGTTCAGCTTGCCCAAGGTGGCCAACAGGCCGTCGACCCGCGGCGGCCTCGCCGTGACCGCATAGAAGGCGTCGTGGGCGAGCGCGCCGCCGACCAACGGTGTCAGTACGACGATCCGCTGCTTGGCGCCGCTGCCGATGCTGAAGACGTTCGTGCGGCCTTGCTCGCGCCACTCCTTGCGGCGGCTGTCGAAGGCCTGCGGCAGCTTCTCGAGGCGCTTGTCATCGATGGTCGACGAGAGGAGCTTGCCGCGCAGAAAGAAGGCGAAGTTGGCGTTGGCTAGCGGGGACTTGGGCACGCCGACGAGCTGGCGCTTGAGCTGCGGGGCGTAGTCCTTGTCGACCTCCTGGCCGAGCAGCAGCGCGCCGACGTAGCGGTTGCGTCCCCGCGAGACGATCGGGGCGGCGGCCATCACGAAGAGCCGGTTGTCGATGCTCCAGGTGTCATCGAGCTGGTACCCGCGGAGCGCCGCGGCGACCAGCGGGTAGCCGACCAGCCCGTCCTGGCCAGGCGTCATCTTCGCTGCCCCGAGACCAACGCGACCGACCTGCTTGCCGGCAAAGTCGACGATGATCATCAGCTCCGGTCGCGCCTTCTTCGGCGTGTAGGAGAGCAGCTCGGTCATCACCGTCTGCGAGCGGCTCTGCAGCTTGCTCAGATCGCGCTGCCTGGCGCTGGCCTGCTCGAGGATCTCGACCAGCCGCGCGTCACGGGCCATCTCCGCTGCGCCGTCGATCAACGCGCGAGAGCCGAGCTTCAGCGCCATCTGCGCGTTGTGCTGGGCCAGGTCGAGCTTGTAGGAGCTGATCTGCGCCAGCGAGCGGGTCCCGGGCTTGGAGACGGTGATCGCGGCGCCGAGCCCGAGGGCGACCGCTGCGGCGAGGAGGACCAACCAGACTCGAGTGAACCACATCAGCGGCTAGTCCTTTTTCTCGGTGGTCTTCAAGGCGTTGATCACGATGTCGGCGTGGGTCTGGCCGGCGCGAACGGTCAGCGGCTGCCGATGGATCCACTTGCCCGCGTACCAGACGGCGAGCTGGTAGGTGCCAGCTCGCACGTTGGGGAAGCGGAACACGCCGTTGTTGTCGGGGAGCGCGACCTGCGCCTTGTCGGTGACCAGCACCGTCGCGCGCATATGCGGAAGCTCGGAGCAATGCAGCTGATACGCTCCTGTTTTCGAAAACCTATGCGTGCCCTTGTCGCCGGGCTCGATCGTCAAGGGCTTCATGAAGCCCTTGGCGCCCGAGGGCTCGAGGAGGTGGAGCTGCCAGTCCTTGTTTTCGAAAGAGACCTCGGTGTTTTTCCGTACGGCGAGCACCGGCGGGAGGAACTGGGCGTCGCTGATGGTGATCGTCGCAGGATAGGCGGGCTTCGCCCTGGCGTCGCCTTCGATCGCGACGATCATCCGGCGTCGCGGATCGAGGAGCGGGGTGGCGATCGGCAAGAGCGGATTGCGCAGGGCACGCCAATGCCCTCGTGGGAGGCGAGCGAGTTTGTCCAGGAGTGATCTCGGTAGCTTGATCACGCCCTTGACCGGGTACGCTCGTGCTGGCGAGCTTGCCAGCGGGCCCATCGTCAGCACCATGGAGAGCAGCGCTAGGGTCGCGCGGACCATCGGTCCTCCTCACAGACGGCCCCCGGCCTCGCGGTGACCGCAGCTCGAGCACAAGGCGACACGCGAACCGCCAACGAGCGGCTAGGGGGTCCACGGCCTCGGATTGTCTCGGATTCTATCGTCGCTGGCTGTGGTGTCAATTTGCACACCACACGCAACAATCGATCGAGTGAGCCGATAACCCGCCGCGTGAACCTGATCGTACCGCTGCTCGCCCTCGGGCTACCTGTGGGGCTCTCGATCGCCGCCGCTGGCGTCTGTGATCCAGGGGTCGCGCTCTTCACGGTCTCGCTTGGTCTGATCCTATCCTGGTGGGGGCGTCGGCGCTTGCTGGTCTTTGGGGTCTCGGTGCTGCTGGCGGCGACGGGGGCGGGGATGCTCCTCGGCAGGGTGCTGCATAGGGGGAGCTCAGCGCCGCCAGCCTGCAGCGTCGAGCACGCCGTAGGGCCCACACCCGTCGAGCTCGAGCTGGAGCTCGCCAGCGATCCGTCGTCGCGGGCCAAGGGGGGAAGAAGGCAGCTAGCCCGCGCTCGAGCGCTACACGTCGCCGGCGCGCCGCCGCGGCCAGCTTGTGGCATCGTGCAGCTCTATCTGCCACCGGGCTTGCCCGAGCTCGCTATCGGCCAGCGGCTGCGGATCTCGGCCCGGCTGCTCTCGGCGCGACCCGGGCGCAACCCTGGCGCGGCAGCGCGCTGGCGCTGGCAGCTGGCACGCGGCGTGGTCGCGCGGGTCGCCCCGCGGGCCTCCAACGTCGTGCTGCTCGCCCCTCGCCAGCCTGCGGGAGGTCTGGCGACGCTGCGCCGGCGTGTTCGCCGCGCGCTCTCTCGCGTGAAGCAGCGCCGATCCCGGGCGATCTTGGCCGCGCTGGTGCTCGGCGAGCGCGGCGAGCTGACATCAGAGCAGCGAGCGCGCTTCGCCCGCGCCGGCCTCTCTCATGTGCTCGCGGTCAGCGGGCTGCACCTCTCGCTGGTCGCTCTCGGCACCTTGGCGTTGATGCTCGCGCTGCTCCGTCGGCTCCCGCCTTTGGCGGCGCGGATGGATCCCCGACGCCCCGCGGCCCTCGTGGCGCTTGGGTTGGCGCTGCTCTACACCCTGCTGACCGGGGCTGCGCCGGCGACGGTGCGAGCCTGCACCATGGCCGGGCTGCTGCTGTCGGCCTATCTCGTCGGCCGCGCACCAGACCTCCTTCGCCCCCTGACCTTGGCAGCGCTGCTGCTCCTCGCTGGCCAACCCTGGCTCTTGTTTCGAGCGGCGTTTCAGCTCTCTTTCGCCGCCGTGATCGGTATCGTGCTGATGCTACGCCACGGTCGCGTCCGGGGCTGGATGGCCTGCCTCGTCTCCGGGGAGCGTCGGGGGGTGGGCTGGCGCGGGGCGCGCTGGATGCTGGCGCTGGTCTTCGCCTCCGTCGGCGCGACTCTGGCGACGGCGCCGCTCGTCGCGAAACACTTCGGCGAGGTGCCGGTCTGGGGCGTGCTGGCGAACCTACTAGCCGTGCCGCTGACGACCTTTGTCTTGCTGCCGGCGGCGGTGCTCGGCGCCGCTCTCGGCGCGCTCTGGCCGCCCCTCGGGAGCTGGCTGCTGAGCGTGGCGGGAGGGGCCGCCGGGCTGATCGACGAGGTCGCCGCGATCACCGCGGCGGCGCCAGCGGCTGCGCTTCCCCTGAGGCTCGGCTGGGCCGGGGCCCTCGGTAGCCTGCTGGCGGTCTTTGGCCTCCTCTGGGATCGCGCTGGCTGGCCGCGACGTGCGCTGATCGTGGGCGGCCTGATGCTCGCGTTGGTTGTGCCGCGGGTCGAGCTGCCGTCGCCCCTGCGGGTGACCTTTCTCGACGTGGGGCAGGGCGATAGCACGCTGCTGCGACTACCGAGCGGCGACGCCGTCCTCGTCGACACCGGGGGCAGCGAGCGCGGGGGCTACGATCCAGGCGCCCGCCGGGTGGTGCCGGCGCTACGTACCTTGGGCGTTCGTCGCCTCGCTCTGCTGGTGATCAGCCACCCCCACGCCGATCACGTCGCTGGCGCCGAGGCCGTGCTCGAGCAGCTCGAGGTCGAGGAGGTCTGGGCCTGCTGGCATGGCCAGAAGAACCGCTGGATCGAGCGGCTGTCGCGCTGGGCTCGTCGTCGGAGAGTCCCCTTGTCGCCACCGCGGCGCTGGGCTCGTGGTGGCGTGCGGATCACGCCGCTGTGGCCGCGCGGGGAGGGTGAGAGCTGCGCGGTGGTCGGCTTGGGCGCCAACGACAACAGCGTGGTGCTGCGCGTCGACCACGGCGCGTCGTCGCTGCTGCTCGTGGGTGACATCGAGCGCCTCGCCGAGGACGCGCTGGTGCACGCGGCGGCGACCCCTCGGTCGAGCCCTCCTGGCAGCGAGCTGCGCTCGACCCTGCTCAAGGTCCCCCATCACGGCAGCGCAACCTCCTCCACGCGATCCTTTCTGCGCGCCGTCAAGCCGAAGCTAGCGGTGGTCTCGACGGGACACGGCAACCGCTTTCGCTTGCCACATCAAGAGGTGCTGCGGCGCTATCGCGCGCTCGGCATCGAGCTGCTCTCCATCGCACGCCTTGGCTCGATCTCCGTGGTGCTGCGTCGCGATGGCGCGCTGAGCTGGCGGCCCGCGCTCTCACCCTTCGACTGACCTGATACAAGCCCCTTCGCTAGAGTTCCTAGAGCGCTGATCAGCTTACTGGACCGAGCTGCGTGAAGGATGCGGAATCACAGCGTAGGAGCGAGAAGGGCGCCTGCTGGTAGCAAGCAACCGACGAGCAACAACCGCTGTGATTTCGCAGACCAGCGCGGCGCTCTATCCTCTCTCTGGGGCTCTCCGCGCTGCTCGTGCTCGCGGCCTGCTCTGATGACAACAGTGCAGTTCAGCGCGACGCTGCCCCAGCGGATGTGCTCGTCGTCGACCAGCGGGTCGATCTGCTACGAGCAGATCTCGCCGCCGACCTGGCGCCCTCGCGGGATACAGCGGGCGTGCCGTTGCCGGGCTTCGGGGCGCTCATGGGCGACTGCGGCGTGCTCGACGACACCGAGTGGAGCGCCGCCAGCTCACCTTTTTACTTCAGAAACGCCATCGACTTCGGCGCCGCGGCGTTCGACGAGACCAAGCTCTCGGCTGGTGGTCAGAAGGTCTTCACCGACGGCAACCTCGGGGGCAACTCGTTGCACAGCGAGGTCTTCTCCTATGAGGTGCTCTATCGCTGCGAGCTGGCGACGCTCCTCAAGACCGAGAAGGACATCACGTATCTCGACGACGGGGGCAAGAAGACCGACCTGCTGGTCGAGATTGACGGCCGCAAGGTCGGGGTGAGCGTGACCCGGGCGTTCCACTACCCGCCGGGGCAGCCATATACCGAGGCCGAGGCGAGGACGCTCCTTGAAAAGAAGCTCCCCGACGTGCTGGCCAGCGCTGCCAACGCCAAGGCGGAGGACGCCTGGGAGCGCTCGATGCTCCACGTGATCGCCGCCGACGCCCAGCACGCGGACGTGGTCAAGACGGCCTACGACCAGCTCGACCCCCAGGTCCGGGCCAACACCCTGCTGCTGGTCACGGTCACCGACGGCAAGGACGACTACATCTACTGAGGAGGTAAGAGGGTAAGGCTTGGCGGTGGGAGGATGCCGTGGGGGCTCAGCGCTTGGTAATGACGGCCTCGACGGAAGCCGCCAGGATGTCGAGGCCCGCGTTCAGGTCGCCGTCGGGGGTGGTCAGCGGGGCGAGGAACTTCAGCACCTCGTCGCGGGGGCCGGAGGTCTCGATCAGCAGCCCGCGCTCGAAGGCGGCCTTGGAGACCTCGCCACCGATGGTGTGATCGGGGAAGCGCAGCCCATAGATGAACCCACGACCGTAGGCCTCACCGCCCCAGGCCTTGGCGATGGTCTCGAGGCGCTCGCGCACCTCTGGGCCGCGGCGCGCGACGTCCTTCATCAGCGTGTCGTCCCGCCAGTACTGCTCGAGGGTGCTGGTCGCGGTGACGAAGGCGAGGTTATGCCCGCGGAAGGTGCCGTTATGCTCGCCTGGGGACCAGATGTCGTGCTCCGGCGCAACGAGCGTGAGGGCGAAGGGGAGGCCGAACCCGGAGAGGGACTTGGAGAGGCAGACGATGTCGGGGCGTAGCCCTGCCTCCTCGAAGCTGAAGAAGGCGCCGGTGCGACCGCAGCCGACCTGCACGTCGTCGACGATCAACAGCGCGCCCTGGGCCTTGGCCAGCTCGGCGAGGCGCTGCAGCCAGCGTACAGAGGCGACGTTTACGCCGCCCTCGCCCTGCACCGTCTCGACGACGAAGGCCGCCGGCGCTTCGAAGCCGCTAGAGGGATCGTCGAGGTAGGTGCGGATCACGTCGATCGTGTCGACGTCGGCGCCGAGGTAGCCGTCGAAGGGCATCCGGTCGACGTTGTTCAGCGGTAGCCCCGCGCCGCGGCGCTTGCCCTGCGCGCCGGTGAGGCCGAGGGAGCCGAGGGTCATGCCGTGGAAGGCGTTGGTGAAGGCCACCACGTTGGGCCGCCCGGTGACCTTGCGGGCCAGCTTCAGCGCGGCTTCCACGGCGTTGGTCCCCGTTGGGCCAGGGAACATCACGCGGTAGTCGAGCTCGCGGGGCGCGAGGATCTGCGCCTTGAAGGCCTCGAGGAAGGTGCATTTCGCTTCGGTTGCCATGTCGAGGCCGTGGACGATGCCGCCCGATTGGACGTAGCCCACGAGCGCTTCACGCATCGCCGGGTGGTTGTGGCCGTAGTTCATCGTGCCGGCCCCGGCGAAGAAGTCGATGTAGCGCTTGCCGTCTGCGCCATGGATCGCGGTGCCCTCGGCCCGGCCGAAGACCGTGGGGAAGGCGCGGCAGTAGCTGCGCACGGCGGACTCGTTCTGTTCGATGATTGGATGCATAGGTGTCTCCGACTCGCGTTCTGCGAGAACTTCTACCTGGCGGGTGTTGGCGACAACCCTTTCTTGGCGAGCATGGCTCAGCACGGGCTGTTTCGCCGTGACCTCCGCCACGCTCAGCGCTCGCCCACGCTGCTAGCCTCATCTGCGTTGACGCGCTCGTGACGGCTAGATAGCCTCAGCCGTCGCTTCTCCATCTTAGGAGCTTCCCCACGAATTCCTCCCGTCGCCGAGCAGAGCACTGCCGGCCGCTTTCTAGGCCTCAGAAAGTTCGCCATACTACCAGTATGGCTCATTTCTTCCGCTACGAAATCGGCTCGGCAGCTCAGCACCCGGCTCGGTCCGGAATCTGTAAGGATGCTCTTAAGCGAGAGGGCGTGAGATGGCGGGTCTCATAGGTATCTACCGCTTCGATGGGGCTGCCACCGACGATGATCTTGGGCGCCTCCAACGGATGGTCGAGGTGAGCCTCGAGCCGTCGCAGTTCGCGACGAGCCATCGCGTGGGGCCGCTAGTGGTGGCCTACCTCGGCTACCGCTTCGAGCGCGAGCGCCTGGGCGAGCACCTCGACGTCGACCATCCCAACGCAGACCACCCCAGCGTCGATGTGGTGATCAGCGGCTACCTCTTCAACGACCGCGAGGTCTGCGCGCAGGCCGACGGGAACAAGGGGCCAAAGACGATCCCCGGCGGGATAAGGGCGCTCTATTTGCGCGATCCCGACGGCTTCGTCGAGCGGCTCAATGGGCGCTTCCAGGTGCTGATCTACGATCACGAGCGGCAGCGGCTGACCATCGCCTCCGATCGCCACGGGCTGGTGCCCAACTACGTCCGGCGGACGCCGGAGACCTTCGACGTCGCCAGCAGCTTGGTCGCCCACACCGTCTCCGAGGCCCCGCTCACGCTCGATCGCGCAGCGACGACGCTCTATCTGATGTACCGCCACTTCGTCGGCGAAGGGACCTACTTCGAAGAGGTCTCGATGCCGCCGGTGGCGAGCGTGATCACGGTCGAGGCGGGGGAGGTGCGTTCGCGCCAATACTGGCGCTACGGCTTCGCCGAAGCGCCCCCCTGGCGGACGCCGGAGAGTCACGTCGAGGAGATGGGGCGGGCCTTCGAAGAGGCGATCGCGCGGGTGGCTCGCGAGCCGGGCTCGATCGCCGTGCCGCTCAGCGGAGGTCTCGACTCGCGCGCGATCTCCGCCCAGCTCTGCCGCGAGGGGCGGGCGTTTTCGACCTTCACCTTCGGGCGCGAGGGCTGCCGAGACATCGTGATCGCCAAGGCTGTCACCGCACACCTCGGGGTGCCGCATCATGTCTCCGACCTCGGCCCCGATTACCTGCTCGAGAAGTCTGCGCTGATCGCCCGACGCACGGACGGCGCCTATCCGGTCGATCACGGTCACATCGCCGCGATCCTCGACGCCGCCACGCCAGCGAACCAGGTCGCCGTCGACGGCCTGACGGGCGAGATGCTCTCCTCCGAGAGGGTCGACGACACCCGCTCCCGCGTCGCCGAGACAGACCCCGAGCGGGTCTTTGCGCTGATCAGCAAATACTACCAGACGACCTCCGACGCCCTGGTGCGGGCGCTGATCCCGGACACGCCCTCGACCACCGAGCTGCTCGCGTCTGGGGGGTCAGGGCTCTCGACGCAAGGCCACACCTATCTGGCCTCGCTGGTCGACCTCTTCTGCGACGAGCAGCGGCAGCGACGCTTCTGCCTCTGCGGGCCGCGGATCCTCGGCGGCGACCTGCGCGTGTTCTGCCCCTTCTACCACTACGACTACGCCGACTCTGTGCTCTCAGCGTCGCCAAAGCAGCGTGCGGTCCAGCGCCCCTACATCATGCTTCACCGCAAGATGTGGCCCGAGATGGCGCGCATCCGTTGGAACAAGACCGGCCTGGCGCCGCGGGCGCCGGTGCTGGCCCACCGCACCTCGATCCCCATCGACTCGGCGATCTCCTGGGTCACCGAGCAGGTGCAGCGTCGCGTGCCCTTGCTGCCGCAGCTTGTACCTTTCAAGGGCTACGAGCGCTACAATCGTTGGTTCCGGCACGACGCGGCGATGAAGGCGTTCATCCGGGAGGTGCTCCTGGACCCTCGCACCCGAGAGCGCGGCGTCTTCGGCCCTGGCGCCGTGCGCAAGCTGATCGAGGACCAGGAGCGCGGTCGCGCCCGCAACGCCGACACGATCTCCCAGCTAATCGCGACCGAGCTCTTCTTCCGCCAGGTCGACGCCGTCCGCGCTGGCTGAGGCTGGCGGCCGAGGCCGAACGCTCTCACACTGATAGCAATCTGATATCAAAAGGGAAAAAGGAAACTCTGAGCGTCTTGGTTGCTCTGGACAGGGGCGAGGTCGAGTGCTACGCCAAGGTCGACGAGAGGGAGAAAGACGACCACCATGAGCCTCACCGAAGCGCAGATCCTCGACGCCCTCAGGCCGATCCAGGATCCCGATCTCAACCGCAGCATCGTTGACCTCGGCTTCATCCAGAAGGTTGAGATCAAGGGCTCCAAGGTCAGCTTCGACCTGGTGCTGACCACGCCGGCTTGCCCAGTGCGAGATATCCTCAAGAAGCAATGCGAGCAGGCGGTCGAGGCGCTCGACGGGGTGAAGAAGGTCACGGTCACGCTCGGGGCGGACACCCGCGGCGCGCCGATGGCCGATCGTGAGGTGCTCGCCTCGGTGAAGAACGTGATCGCCGTGGCCTCGGGCAAGGGCGGCGTGGCGAAGTCAACGACCTCGGTCAACCTCGCCGTCTCGTTGGCTGAGAGCGGCGCGCGGGTGGGGCTCCTCGACGCCGACATCTACGGCCCTTCGATCCCGACGATGGTCGAGCTCGATGTCGAGCCGGCGGGGACGCATGACAACCGGCTGATCCCGGCCGAGGGGCTCGGGTTGCGGCTGATCTCGATGGGCTACTTTCTCCCGCCCGGGAAGGCCGCGATCCTCCGTGGTCCGATGGTCTCAGGGTACATCTCACAGTTTCTGACCAACGTCGACTGGGGTGAGCTCGACTACCTGATCATCGACTACCCGCCAGGCACAGGCGACATCCAGCTCACGCTCTCGCAGCAGGCGGCGGTCACCGCGGCGGTGATCTGCACCACGCCACAGGACATCGCGTTGGTGGACGTCGCCAAGGCTGTGACGATGTTCAACACCACCAAGGTGCCGGTGCTCGGCGTGGTCGAGACGATGAGCTACTTCGTCTGCGATCAATGCGACAAGCGCCACGACATCTTCGGATCCGGCGGCGGCGAGCGGGTGGCCAAACAGGCCGAGGTGTCGCTCTTGGGCCAGATCCCGATCGACCCACGGGTGGTGATGAGCGGTGACGGCGGGCGTCCGATTGTGCTCGAGGCGCCAGAGTCGCCAGCGGCGGCCGCCTATCGCGAGGTCGCCGGCAACGTCGCGGCGAGGCTGTCGACGATCAACGTCGAGCATGACGGCAGCCTCGACAGCTTCAGCCTCGAGTGGCGAGCCTAGTGGCCTTCGGGAGAGCGTGATGGCAGGCGACAGACACGACAGCGACAGACACGAAGACAGAAACGAAGACAGAAACGCAAACGAGGGGGAGGACGGACGGAGAGACCTCGGCGTGCGCCGCATCGCCCAGGTCGATCGCACGACCCTCGGCATCGAGTGGAACGACGGCGTGCGTCAGCGCTGGAAGCTCGCCGAGCTACGCCGGGCCTGTCCCTGCGCGACCTGCGTCGACGAGTGGACCCGCGAGCGGCTGCTCGATCCCGAGACGATCCCCAACGATCTGGTGGCCACGCGCGTCGACTCCGTGGGGCGCTACGCGCTGCGGATCAGCTTCGCCGACGGCCACGACACCGGCATCTACACCTTCTCGATGCTCCGCGAGCTGGCCGACAAGCGCCAGGCCTGAGCCGCCTGACCGAGGGCAGAACGGCGTCAGAGCGTGCTGCGCAGGTAGGCGGTGGCGAGGGAGTCGGCGTATTCGTTCCAGAGCGAGCCATCGTGGGCTTTGATCCAGCGTAGCTCGACCTTGGGGTGCTGGCCGGCGAGGGCGTAGGCCTGCTTGACCAGCTCGAGGTTCTTGATCTCGCCGCCCTTGCGCCGCCAGCCGCGGCGCTCCCAGCCGGCGGCCCATTCGTTGATGGTGCTGACGCAGAGCTGGCTGTCGGAGTAGATCGTCTCCTCCGCGTCCTCTGGCAGCAGCTGGTAGGCGACGATCAGCGCTTGGAGCTCCATCCGGTTGTTGGTGGTGTCGGGATCTTCGCCATAGTCCTCGATCAGGACCTCGCCATCGCGGACCCAGACGACCCCCCAGCCGCCGGGGCCGGGGTTGCCCGAGCAGGCGCCGTCGGTGAACACGCCGGTCTGGGGGCCACCGGAGAAGCGCTGCCGGACCTCGGCGAGCGGCAGGTTGAGCTCCTTGCTCGCCGTCGACCCGCCGCCCCCGCTACGTCGACGAGCGCCGCCACGACTGCGACCGCTTCGGCCACCACCTCCGCCACGCCCAGCTGGCCCCTTTGGGGCGTCCTTACAGCGCAGGCAGACCTGAGGGGTCCAGCCAGGGTACTTGTCGAGGGCCGCCTGCGGGACCGTGAAGTCTCTGCCGCAGGTCTTGCATGTGAAGCTGTTGCTCATCTTGGCTGCTTGGTTTTGTCGTGATGGCGAGTGGTTACGCGTTTTTCTTCGGCGACACGCAACATCGGCGCGCTCCTGCCGACAACCGCTATACCACAGGAGCTCGTTCATGAACGCAACCCGCCTCGTCCACCGCCGTCGCCCCCACCTTCTACTCGCGATCGCCGCGCTTTGGCTCGTGGCGGCCTGTGCACCGCGGACCAAGCTCAACCCCCACGCGATCTTGCGTGTCCGTGAAGGGATGACGTTGATTCAGCGTGGCGACCTCGACCGCGCCGAGGCGCGCTTGACCCTGGCCCTCGAGTACAACCCCAACTACGCCGAGGCCTACAACGGGCTGGGGCTAGTCTATTACCACCGCGGCCAGCGTTGGCGCGCGATGAAGACCTTTCGCCGCGCCCTGCTGCTCGACGGCGAGCTGGCCGAGGCCCATAACAACCTCGGGGTGGTGCTGCTCGAGCGCGGCGACTATCGCGACGCGGCCGCCTGCTTTCAGGCCGCGCTGGCGATCGATCCAGGCTACGCCAACGCTCGGTTCAACCTCGCCCTCGGCCTTCTCCAGACGGGCAAGCTCATCGCCGCGGAAAAAGAGCTACTCAAGACCCTCGCCTCCGCCCCCCAGATGGCGTCGGCGCACGCCGAGCTGGGCTGCCTCTATGTACACAAGAGCCGCCGCGCCGCCGCCGACCGGGCCCTACGTCAGGCGCTCGCTCTCTCGCCAAAGCTCGCGGCGGTGCATCGCTGCCGTGGGCGACTGCAGCGGCAGGCGGGTGACCTCGTCGGCGCCGAGGCCTCGCTGCGACGAGCTCGACAGCTCGACCCCAGCGACGCCGAGGCCCTCCATGAGCTGGCGATCGTGCTGCTCTTGTCGGGCAAAGAGAAGGCGGCAGAGCAGCAGCTCAAGACGCTCATCGCGCGTCGCCCGAGACAGCCGGAGGTTCATTTCGCGCTCGCGTTTCTGCTGCAGGCCGATCCCTTGGACGCGACACGACAGGTGCGAGCCGAGCGGGCGCTTCGCCGGGCGTTGAAGCTGCGATCCGATTATCCGGCGGCGCAGCTCCTGCTTGGCGATCTGCTGGCGCGGCAGGGGCGCGAGAAGGCGGCGAGCCAGGCCTACCGTCGTTTCCTGAAGCGTGTCCCCATGGCGCTGGTCGATCAGCGCCAGCGCGTTGCGAGCTGGCTTCAGGCGCGAAACAAGCCGCCCCAGGGCGAGCGGCCAGCCCTCAGCGCGATTCGAACGGCTCCACACACACCCGCTGGGCGCTGAACAGGACGAGAGGCTAAGCAGGGGGGCAGGGGGTCACGTCGTCTCTTGGCAATGCTACTCTGGCCGACGATGGATCTCTGTCTCGAAGTCGAGCGCCAGGCAGGCCCTCCTTTCTCTCCCTCGGCACAAGAAGGCCCCTCCGCGGCTGGAGACGGGGCTCTACCGGCCAGCACCTTCAGCTACCGTTTCACCCAGGAGGAGGTGCTGATCGGGCGAGCTGAGGCGGCCGACGTTCGACTCCCCGATCCCGCGGTCTCGTTGGTGCACCTGCGGCTGCTCTCGACCGAGGACGGGTGGGTGGCTGTCGACGCAGGCTCGGCCAACGGGACGTTGCTCGGCGGTCGACAGCTGGTGCCCGGTAAGCTGACCCCCCTCTCTCTCGGCGCGCGTCTGCGCGTCGCGGGCTTCGTGCTGCGTGTGGTGGAGCCTAGAGCCGGCGATGAGGCGATCACACCCCAGCGAACAACAGAGCTGGCCAGGGCGATGGTGCAGGAGGCGTTCTCCACGGCGGACGAGGGGCTGCCTGAGCTCGAGTTTCTCTCGGGGCCGCTCTCGGGCGATCGGCTGCGTCTGGAGCTCGAGGAGAGCACCATGGGTCGGGGTGAAGAGAGCACGTTCTGTCTCCCCGACGGTGACGCCAGCCGGCGTCATGCGCTGCTGAGGCGCGACCACGCGGGCGTGATCGCGCTCGATCTTGACAGCAAGAACGGCCTCTTCATCAACGAGCAGCGGGTCGACGGCGAGCTTCGATTACGCCACGGCGACGAGCTGCGGCTCGGGCGTACGCGGCTGCGCTTTCACGATCCCGCGGAGGCGCTGCTGCTCTCCCTCGGCGCGCAGGCCGGTGAAGACGAGGAGCCAGACGAGCTCGAGGACGATGGAGAGTCGGAGTCGAGCGTCTCGAGCGTCTCGAGCGTCTCGAGCGTCTCGAGCATCTCTTTGGCCGAGTCGGACCAGTCGACGCCGAGCGTACCCGAGCCCAGCGCGAGCGTCTTCGAGCGGAGCGCGAGCGTGTCCAAGCCAAAGGCCTCGATGGGGGCTACCCGAGGCGAGCTGTGGGTCGTGTTCTTAATAGGCGGGCTGCTGGTCGCGGGGGCGGTGGGTGTGGTGATGTATTTGCTCTAAGAGCATCCCTACACTCGGGACCGGAGCCGGGTGCTGAGGCTGCCGAGCCGCTTTTTTCGCCGAAGACAGGAGCCATACGAGTGGTTTGGTGAGCTTTCTGAGCCGCTTTTTTCGCCGAAGACAGGAGCCATACGGTGGTACGGCAGAACACTCTGAGGCCTAGAGCGCTGACCAACTTACCTCCCATCGCTGCGCTGGTCTGCGAAATCACGGCGGTTGTTGCTCGTCGGTTGCTTGCTACCAGCAGGCGCCCTCCTCGCTCCTACGCCGTGATTCCGCATCCTTAGAAAGCGGCCAGCAGGGCTGTGCCCGTCGCCGGGAGGCCTTTGTGGGGTGCTCCAAAGAGCACCGGACTAGCGATCAGCGCTTGCGCGACTTGCGCGCCAGCTTGCGCTTGCGCTTGGCCTTCGCGCGGGAGGCTGAGCTCTGGGGCGGGCGGAACTTGCGCTTGGGCTCAGGCATGCCGGGCATCCCTTCGCCACCAGGTCCTCCGGGGAGGCCCATGGTGCTCATGAACTTCTCCATGTCCATCCCGGCGAGTTGCTTCATCTGCGAGAGCTGACGGATGCCGGGGATCTTGCCTAGGAGGCCGCTCTGCTGGCCGATCGACATCATCATCTCGCGCATCGTCGCGAACTTGTTGATCAGCTCTTTGACGTCGTTCTCTTCGCGACCAGCGCCCCTGGCCACGCGCCGGATGCGCGACTCGTTGAACTCGGGCTCCTTCGGCTTGCCCTTCTTGTCCTTCGCGCCCGACTCGGTGGGCATCACGATGAAGAGGTCCGGGCGCGAGCGCTCGGACTTGGTCATCGAGTTGATCATCGCCTCGATCTTCACCAGCTCGCGATCGTCGAGGACCATCCCGTCGGGCAGCCCGTTGGGGAAGAAGGGCAGCTTGTCGAAGAGGTCCGAGAGTGATCCCATCTTCTGGATGGTCTTGACCTGCTTCAGGAAGTCCTGCATATCGAACTGGCCCTGAAGCATGCCGATGGCTTCTTTTTCGGCAGACTCGGCGTCGACGACGTCCTCGAAGTCCTTCATCAGGCCGACGATGTCGCCCATCCCCAGGATGCGGGAGGCAAGACCCTCGGGGCGGAACTCCTCAAGCTTGTCGAGGGACTCGCCGATACCGAGGAACTTGATGGGCGCGCCGGTGACCTCTTTGATCGACAGCGCGGCGCCACCGCGGGCGTCGCCGTCGAGCTTGGTCAGGATCACGCCGCTGATGTCGAGGCGCTGGTGGAAGGACTTGGCGGTGTTCACCGAGTCCTGGCCCATCATCGAGTCGACGACGAGGAAGATGTTCGCTGGCCGCGTGCGGAGCTTGATCTCCTCGAGCTCTTGCATCAGCGGCTCGTCGATGGCGAGGCGACCGGCGGTGTCGAAGATCACGACATCGCGGCCCGTGCGCGAGGCCTCCTGCATCGCGCGGTCGCAGATGCCGACGGGGTCGCCGGAGTCATCGGAGTAGACCGGGATGTTCAGCCGCTTGCCCAGCACCTTGAGCTGGTCGATGGCGGCCGGGCGGTAGACGTCGGCGGCGACGAGGAGGGGCCTCTTACGCTGCTTCTCGAGGTGCCGCGCGAGCTTGCCGGTGGTGGTCGTCTTTCCGGAGCCCTGCAGGCCGACCATCATGATCGCCGAGGCGCCCTTCTTGGCCAGCTGGATCGACGTGTCGACCGGGCCCATCAGGGCCGCGAGCTCGTCTTGGCAGATCCTGACGAAGTGATCGCCCGGCGAGACCTTGGCCTTCTTGCCCTGGGCGCGGACACGCAGCTTGACCGTCTGCCCGAGGGCCTTCTCTTTGACGCGGGCCAAGAAGCGCTTGGTAACCTTGAACTCGACATCGGCCTCGAGCAGCGAGATGCGCACATCGCGCAGCGCCTGGTCGATGTTGTCCTCGGTCAGATCGGTCGCCCCGGAGAGGCGATCGCGGGCGGCGCGGAAACCTTTGCTAAGTGTCTCGAACATCGTGCTCTTCGTTGTGGCTCGGCGACCTGGATTCCCCTTGAATCGATGTCTTCCCGAGCAAGTCCACCGGATAACACAGGGGCCTTGTGCCAACAACCCCACAGGGTAGACTCCCAGCTCGACGGATTGCGATATGTCAATGCGACTACGATCTAGCGCGCTCGCTGCAGCGCTCGCCGTGCTGGCTCCTTCCCCGGTGTTGGCCAAGCCCCTGGATATCAACTGCAACCCCGCTGAGGACGGCGTCGTGTTGCTCGACGGGATGCTGCGCGATTGGCGTGGCGTCGATGGCGTGTACGTTCGTGGCGTGAGCCGCGTGATCAAGGGGCGAAAGCACTGGAATAACGCCAAGGACGCCAGCTTCGAGGTGCTCTGCAACTACAGCAAGACCACGCTCTATCTGGCGGTCGACGTCACCGACGAGTACTTCGCCAGGACGCGCAAGCTCCGCGCCGACGACCACCTCGAGCTGCGCTTTGGCAGGCATGTTCTCGAGATTTACCCCAGCGATCTCAAGAAGATAAGAGGCGTCGTGCGCTGGCGTCGGGGGAGACGGCGGCGCAAGGCGAGGGGCATCCAGATGGCCGAGGCCAAGCAGCTCCAGGGCTGGTCGGTGGAGATCGCGATGCCCCTGTCGAAGGTGCCGGGCTACCGCAAGGGCAAAGAGGGGGTGCCCCTCTCCGTGCGCTTCATCGACGTCGACTGGCGAGGCAAGGTCGACAGCGTCGTCGGCAGCGGAAAGGCGCGGCTGGTGATCGCGCAGGTGACCGCCGATCTCACCGCGTTTCTCCGCGCGATGAAGGCGACGCGCAAGCAGATCCGCTGGCGCGGCTCGGCCGACGTGGTCGGCGACAAGGGCCTCGAGCAGGTCCTGCTGGTCGGCAGCCGGGTCGGCATCGTTGGCTCGGGGCTGCCCGGCGGCGGCTATTTTTACTTCGGCCTGCCGGTCAAGACCCCGAAGGATGTGCGCTGGGTCAAGCTGCTCGACCTCAACGGCGACCGGCAAAAAGAGATCGTGATCCGTTATACCCAGCGAGGAGGCGGCGGCCGGCGTGATCTGCTGGCGGTGTATCGCTTCAACAGCGTGAACAAATTTGTGCGTCCCTTTGCCCACGAGCTGACGAAGGGGCAGGGCGCCAACATGATCACCACTCGACTGCGCTTTATACGTTGGCGTAAGCGGCGCCGTCATGGCGTCGAGATCGTGATCGACAAGCCCAAGGCCAAGGGCTACACGCGGGCGACCTACAAGGAGCGGCAGGCCACCGACGTCAACCCGATCGTGCTGCCTTGGGGCGAGACGACGAAGCGTCGCTACCGCTTCGAAGGCGACGAATACTCCGAGCAATAAGCAGCTTGTGCGGGGCGCCGGTCTCAATGATGTCGACCTCGGAGCCCTTGTCGAACTTGACGTTGATGAAGGCCAGCGAGCTCTGCTCGGCTCGGTAGTCGAAGCCGTCGACGCGGCTGGGCGGGGGTGGGCGGGGCCGAGGGCGCCCCGCCGCGAGAGCGGCGCTCGAGCTAGTCGATGATGAGCTGACGGGCCCAGCGCTTGTAGGACGCGACGACCTCGGAGCCCTTGTCGAACTTGACGTTGATAAAGGCCAGCGAGTTCTGCTCAGCTCGGTAGTCGAAGCCGTTGATGCGGCTGCGCGTGACCTCGACGCCGTCCATCGCCACAGCGAGGGAGGAGGCGATCGGGACGTACTCGAGCACGACCGGCGACGCGGCGCCAATGATGCTGTCGATGATCACCTGCAGCGTGTTGCCGAGATCGTGCTGGCAGACATCGCCGACTTGGCCACCGAGCTGCTGGGCTAGCTCTCTGTAGCCGTGGCCGACATCGGCGCCGCAGCTGTTGTTACAGACGCCGCCGATCAGGTGAAAGATCGCCGAAGCCTCGGGATCGGTCAGGCCCTTGAAGAGGTCGAGGTACTTCTGGATCGCGCTGTTGATCTGGGTCTGCTTGCCCGCGCTGAGCTGGCAGGCATCTTTTTCTTGGTACGACACGATCGAGGAGAGGCTCTGCGGAATCTCGTCTGTCGCGACGATGATCACGACCTTCGCCTCGGGGCGGATCTTCGAGGGGGCGTTGCTGGCGCGCGGCAGGTGCTTCTTCACCGCCTCTTCGGCGTTGACCAGGCCGTACTCGCTTCCACCCTCGTAGCCCGGCGGGTTGTTGATGCAGGAGCTGAAGACCTGCTGCTCGCTTGGCAGCAGGAAGCGGTCGGTGCCGCCTTTGTCGCTGCTGTTGTTCGAGATCTTGGAGCAGAACTTGCCAACCGCGTACTTGTGGCTGCCGCTCGGCGTGCAGACGTTGGTCACGCCCATGCGGAAGTCGAGGCCTGAGGCGAGGGCGCGGGAGAAGAAGTTGTTGGCGTTGTTCACCACGTCCTGACGCTCGCCGCTCATCGAGCCCGACTCGTCGATGACCCAGATGATGTCGGCCACCGGCAGGCTGGTGATCGTGCCCACGTCGCACTCGTTTTCGACCTCGTCGGAAAAGACCGCCACGGCGGTCCCGTTGGAGAGGTCGTCGACGAGGAAGCCGGTCTTGCGTGACGGGTCCTGGTAGTTGCTGCGGAGCGCGACGGCGCCCATCACGATGATGCGACGCTCCTCGGGCTTGGTGGTGTCCTCTACTGGGAAGCCGTCGGCGTCGAGCTCGAGGTTGCCTTTTGTCTCCTTGAAGGCGAAGCGGCGGATCGTCACGAGGCGGATCACGAAGTCCGAGCCGCTCGTGCCGAAGGGCTGCGGCAGGTTGGTCAGCGTCGCTGGGGTGCGGCCGAGGACCGTCGCGATGAGCTCGTTGCGCACCGTGGAGACGTTGGTGTTCGCGCCAGAGAGGTCGAGGATCGTCCCGCGGACCTCATCGTATTTGTCGTGGCTTTTGCCCTGCGTCCCCGAGGCGCGGACGGTGAGGGTGCCGCTGCCGCTGCCGCTGCCGGGGGGCTTGGTTGTGAGCTTGGCGATGATGTCGGCGATCTCCTCCTGGACGTTCTTTTTGGTCGCGGGCATCGAGATGATGAAGCCGGCCACCTGCTCCTGCGTGTCCTCGTGGTCGATCGCCGCGGCGGCCTCTTTGTCCTTCCTGGGCGGGGCGATCGTGATGTCGCCGTACTTGGCGCTCAATTCGAGGGCGAGGTGCCAGTCGCCGCTCTTGTTGGGGTCGGGTTTCGGATTGGCGCTCTTGCGCTCCATCACCGCCTTGCGGCCCGGCTTTTCCTCGGTCGCGTCCCGGCAGATGAAGGATCCGCGCTCGTTGTCGAACCTGCCGTCGCCGAAGGTGTCCTTCAGCGTGGGGCTGGTCTCGCCGTTGGAGCAGGAGAAGTCGACCGGCGGGGTGCACTTGCCGTTGATACACGTTTGGCCGCCGCCGCAGCCCTCGGCGTTGAGGATGCAGGTGCCCTTTTGGGACTCGCTGGGCTTGCCACACTCCACGAGGCAGCAGCCGAGCAGGCCGTCGCCGTTGGTGTCCTCGTCGTTGTCGAGGACTCTGTCGCCATCGGAGTCGATGTCGAGGTAGTCCGGGACGCCATCGCCGTCGGAGTCGCAGGGCCATTTCTCTTTGGCCTTGCCCTTGCATTTCCCCTTTGTCCCGGCCTCGATCGCGTCGGAGATCCCGTCGCCATCGGAGTCGAAGTCCTGCCAGTCCGGGTTGCCATCGGTGTCGCTGTCGCGGCCGTAGAGGCAGCCCTCCTCGCCGTTGAGGATGCCGTCTCCGTCGTAGTCTTTGTTGGGGTCGCAGGCGAGCGCTCCGTCGAGGAAGGTGGTGACGTCGATCTTGCCGCCGTCGCCCACCCCGGGATCGTCGGTGTTGGAGCAGCCAGCGATGAAGACGGCTGCGAGGGCAAACACTAGGGACCTATGCATAATCAATGACCTCCAAATACAGAGGGTGCGCGCAACGCGCCCCTCGAACTAACGTGTTCGATGGCAGATGGCTTCCCAGCCTACTCGTTTTGGTGCAAGGTCCAAATCGGATCGGTCCCAGGATGACCAAAGACCCTTCACTTTTTTCCGCGGAGCGCGGTACTCGAGAGATGATCGCGAGAGAGCCCGGCGAGGCGATCAGCACTCAAGCGACGCTAGCCGAAACGGCCGAAGTCGAGCAACCCCTTATCTGCCCACCAGAGCATATATCGACGCCGGATCTCTTGGCGCTGGTCGAGTGAGAGGTCGCGGTCGTAGCCGAAGCCCACCCCCGTGAGCTCCTTCAGCTCGAACCAGGCCGATTCGCATATGTCATTGTTTTCATGTATTAAACCGTCAATAAGCCACTCGATGCGGTGCCGCTGTCGGTTCTGGTCCCACCAACTGCGCCAGGCGCTCGGTCCCGTCCCACAGTCTTGCTTGGTGAGGAGCACGAGCGCGCGCCGCGCCGCCTCCGCGACCTCTTGCTCTTCGTCGCGCAGCTGAGCGATCAAAGAAGGCGTCGCGACGACATCCCCAAGCGCGGCTAACGCCTCCATCGCGGCGCGCCGCGGACGTGGCTGCGGGTGGCCGAGGTCCTCGCGAAGCTCCTGAAGAATCTCCGGGTATTGGCTCAGCTCCTTGCAGCGCCGGAGGCCATAGGCGGCCGCGTGGCGGACGGCAGGATCGCTGTCGTGGAGTCGCTCCGCAAGCAGCGCCACTGACTCGGGAAAGGTCAGCTCCGAGAGTAGATAGGTCGCGTAAAAGCGGACATCATCGTCGCCGTGCGCGAGCAGCGGGGCCAGCCCAGGGATGACGGCTCGCCCGATGTGCATCAGCACCCGCAGGATCGTGCTGCACTCGCTGACCAGCGGTAGCTCGCGAGTCTTGCTCCGATCGAAGCGCAGCTCGCCTGGGAAGCGATTGAGGATCTTATCGATCCCCGATCGTCCGCGACGCCGGAGCTCGGCGAGGATGTCGGCAGCGTTGCCTTGGCCTCCGTCCAGGTCTCCAAGGAGCTCGTCGACGGAGCGGTCGGCGATCTCGGTGTCGAAGTCGACGATGACGTTGCGCACCTCGGTGTCGCTGCTGAAGGCATCATCGGCGCCTCGAGCCTCGAAGGCAGACGGGCTATCTGCCATCTCCATCTCGCCCGACGCGTGCTGGGGGCGATCCCGGTCTCGGGCCGATTCATCTGCTCTGACGGGAGCAGGCTCCTCCAGCGGTTGAGGGCGGAAGGGCGTGACGGGTTTGGTGGGAGCGGTCGTCGTTGCGCGCTTCGCTGTCGACGCGTTGGCCTCGCTGGCGTTGGCCTCGCTGGCGTTGGCCTCGCTGGCGTTGGCCTCGCTGGCGTTGGCCTCGCTGCCTTCAGGCTTGGCTGGCGCTTCTCTACGGGCCCGCTTGTCTCGTAGAATCAGCTGTACCAGGGCCGAGGCGGCTCCTTCCACCAGCCTATCGAGGGGTCCACGGACTGACGAGGGCACGGGGGCGTTGGGGTGATGGCCGATCAGCAAACAGACGGTCTTACCCCGCAGTTGAATCGGCGCGATGGCGAGGTGTGGCGCCAAGACCTCGGCCTCGAGGAGCACAGTGGCGCTGGCGTCGGTGTCTGGGGCAGGGCCGATGTAGATCGCGCCATCCTGAGCGGCGCGCGCGACGACGGAGGGTAAATCGAGGCGGAGCAGGCGTTGGCGGACCGCGCCGGCGTCGAAGCTGGAGCCGCGGGAGGCGAAGCGGCCGCGCAGCTGACCGGCACCTTGGGTCACGTAGAGGTCTACGGCCGGCAGCGAGTAGCGCGCCCCCCGGAGCGCCGCGAGCAGCACCTCATCTCGAGTTGTAGCGCGGGTCATCGCCAGCAGCGCCTCGTCGAGGGGCAAGGGCGCGTGTGGGTCGGTCGTCGCCGTCGGCTTTTCAGGAGGGGGGGGCTTGCCCAGCGGAGGGTCCTCGGTGAGCAGCCCGGCGGCGGCGCTCAATCGGAGCTCGGTCGCGGCGGGGACGCTCGTAGGCCCATCTTCGGTGGCCTCGTCCTTGACCAAACCGGCGATCCGTTCGGTGGAGCGTCGCTTGCCGCGGGCGGGTTGGTCACGAAGGATCTCGGGGTGTTGATCGGTCTCGTGGGGTTTCGTGGCGTGAAAGCGCGTCGTGCGTCGGGTCGCAGGATCGATCGGCGGTGAGGGGAGTGGGCTGTCGCTGACGATCTCGGCAGGCTCCTCCGCTGGTTCGTCGCTGACGATCTCGGCGGGCTCCTCCGCTGGTTCGTCGCTGACGATCTCGGCGGGCTCCTCCGCTGAGTCGTCGCTGACGATCTCGGCGGGCTCCTCCGCTGAGTCGTCGCTGACGAACTCGGCGGGCTCCTCCGCGGCGCCGGCCGGGTCTTCCGCGGCCGGGTGTTGCACAGCCGGGTCTTGCGCGGCCGGGTCTTGCACAGCCGGGTCTTGCACAGCCGGGTCTTGCACAGCCGGGTCTTGCACAGCCGGGTCTTCGTCGCGGGGCGCGTCCTCACATGTGTCGGGTTCCACCGGCGTGTCCCGCGCCCTTGCCGTCGGCTCGATGGGGGTATCGTCTTCGACGAAGGTCTCGGCTGGGGGTGGTGTCTCCGAGATCTCGCTGCCAGTCGACGATGGCTCCTCAGCGACGTCCTCTTCCGAGGGGCGCGCTTCATCTCCCGCCTCTGGCATGTGGTCATCGAGGGTCTGGAGGGGGATGAAGCCGGCATGGGAGGGAGAGCGCTTGACCGGCTCGAGAGACGAGGCGCCTTCGGTGCTGAAGGCCTTGGTCGCACCGCCGCGGAGCGACGCCGCCAGGGGCGGTCGCTCGCCGAGCTTGCCCAGCAGCTGTGCGAAGCGTCGAGGCAGCTTACTGCCATAGAGCTGCTGTCGCCCCTGGAGCACGCGGATCTCGGTGGAGGCGCAGGCGTGGAGCTTCGCTCCCAGCTCGTAGGCCAGCTCCTCGAGCGCGACGTGATCGCTCGTGTCGTCGAGCAACACATGGAGCTTGCCGTGGGAGAGGGAGATCGGGCAGATGCCCAGCCGCTCTGCGGTCTCCTTGGGCACCTCGGCGGCCACCTCGGCGTCGATGCGTTCGAGGAGGTCCGGGGTCATCGGGGTGAGCCCGGCGACCTTGCTCAAGAGCGCGAGGAGGACGTCTTCGTCGACGAGACCTCGCTCGAGCAAGATGGTGTCGAGCGCACCGCCGCGCACCACCTGGCGCGTGAACGCGTCTTGCAGGTCGGTGACGTCCAGCAGGCCTTGCTGCACTAGCATCGAGCTGAGCCTGGAACTCATCGTATCCCTCGCTCCGCTCTATCCTGAGCCGATCTGTTGCCGTACTACGTAGGTGCCGGCGAGCCAGTCGTGCAGACCTCGCTTGTGTCGGTCAAAGCCGATCCAGAGCAGCCCTAGGCCAAGGAGGAGCAGTCCGATGACGAAGCCCCCGCAACGCAAGCACGCGCGCCACCACTCGGGGCGTTCGCCATAGACGTTGATTACCCGTACCCGCAAGAGCTTCAGCCCCGGTGTGCGTCCGCTGATGGCGACGAAGAGGAACGCATAGAGCATGGTCAGCGCCACCGCCAGCGCGAGCACGCCGTAGAAGGCCAGGCCTCCTTTGAGGAAAAGCTCGAGCATCGTCTCGATGTGGAGGTTCCCAAGACGCGTCAGGGGCATGCCCGCGACTCGCGAGGCGAGGTAGGCGCCAGCGGCGAGCACGGGCAGCAGCACCACGGTGTCAACGAGCCCGGCGAGCAGCCGCCGCCAGATGCCGACCACATAGACCTTTGGGCCTTCCTGGTCAGGCTGGTCGAAGCTCCTCATGCGCTGGGGCTCGTCTTTGGTTGCCATCGGCTTGGCGTCCGCCGCCGAGCCCGTCGGGAGCGAGGCGCCGTCGTGTTCGACGGGGCTGGCCGTAGGCGGTCGGTCGGACATCCTGACCACTATATTGGGTTGCTCTATAAAGGCAAGATCCACCGCGCTTGAGGGCGTCGTACGACGAGCTACGAAGCCAGCGGCGTCCAGGACCCGCGATCGTTCACGTTGTCGTGTGGGGGCTCCTAGTCGAGGCGGCCGCTGGCGAAGGCCACCAGGGCCAGCAGCGTGAGCGCCGCCGTCTCGCTGCGCAGCACCTGGGGGCCGAGGCTCACGGGCGCGAAGCCCTCCCGTCGAGCGAGCGCGACCTCGTTCTCCGTCAGCCCGCCCTCGGGGCCGACGAGCAGGGTCACGGCCTCGGCCTCGCGGAGGGGCTCGACGTGGCTGCTCAGGGGCTGGCCGCCGAGGGCGGCGACCAGGCGCAGCTCCCGCCGCCCTCGAGCGACCATCAGCGCTTCGGAGAGGGGCTGTGGTGCCGAGACCTCGGGCAGCCGCGTCCGCTCCGATTGCCGGGCCGCCTGGCGTACGACCTCGAGCCAGCGCACCCGTTTGCTCTCGGCCTCTCGTGGTCGCGCGACGGAGCGATCGCAGAGCACCGGACACAGCCGATCGACGCCGAGCTCGGTGGCTTTTTGCAGCACCAGCTCCGAGCGACCGCCACGGGCCACCCCGTGGAGCAGGCTGAGCCGAGGCAGGGGTGGCGCAGGGAGCCTCTGTCGCGGCGAGAGACGGAGCCGAAGCTCGCGCTTGCGAACCTCGATGATCTCGGCTTCGGCGGCCCAGCCGTCGCTGTCGACCAGGAGCAGCGCTGCGCCGGCGTCGAGCCTGAGCACGCGCGTGAGGTGATGATGATCCGGACCGTCGAGCCGCAGCGCGTCGCCTTCGGAGGGCAGCGGAATGGAGAGGAAGACACGGCGAGCGGAGGCCGAGCGCGTCAAGGGCGGGTCAGGCCCGGACGCGCAGCAGCAGCGCTCGCCAGCCGCTCTCCTCTTCGCTGTACTCGGGCTCGAGGGAGAGGTCGCGGGTGTACTGCAGGCTCAGCTCTTTGGCCTGCTCGCCGAGCAGGCCGCTGAGCACCAGGCGTCCGAAGTCGTCGAGACGACCCGCCAGGGTGGTCTGGACGTTCGGGCGCGAGAGGACGTCGTAGGAGAGGTTCGCCAGCACCAGACTGTAGCGCCCCTCGAGGTGCTCTGCGGAGCCCTCGCGGACGTCGATACGATCGGAGAGGCCGTTACGCTCGATGTTCTCGCGGGCGACGGCGACGGCGATGGGATCATTGTCGATCGCCACGATCGTACAGACCTGCCAGAGGCGGGCCGTGGCGATGGCCAAGATCCCCGTGCCGCAGCCGAGGTCGACGACGGACTGGGGCGTCGGGCAGAGTCGCGCGATCCGCTCGAGGGCGTGCATCACCAGCTTCGTGCTGGCGTGAAGGCCGGTGCCGAAGGCCATCCCCGGATCGAGCTCGATCATCAGGTCGCTGGGCTCGGGGGCGTGCTGGTCCCAGCTCGGCTTGACGACGAAGCGGCGGCCGATACGGGCGACGTGAAAGTGGCGCTTGTAGGCGTCGACCCAGCTGTCCGGGTCAGCCTCCTCGCTCTCCCAAGCGAAGGGGTCGACCTCGACCCCCATCTCGCGAAGAGACGCCAGGAGGCGCTTGATCGCCTTGACGTGACCTTCGACGTCGGAGCTGGGCAGCCAGACTCGGAGCTCGACGCGATCGTCGGCCGGCGCGTCGAGGGTCTCGCCATCGCGCTGCTCGACACCACCGCTTCCGAGCTCGGTGAGCAGGTTGCTTACAGCTTCCGCGGCCGGCTGTGGTACGCGGAACGTTACTTGTGCGAGGTCGGTGACCAACACGGTGAAAACCCGCTGCGTTATAGCGAGTTTCCATCCAGCATGTCAACGAAGCGTTGCGCCTTTGGCTCAGGTCTGGCCAGCAAAGTCGTCGCCTTTTCCGAGGCTTTACAAAGATGGAGGCGGCGTGCTAGTCCAGCTAGGTTAATGGTCGAGTGCTGGTGTTTGGGAAACAAGCACCGATTGCCCGGAGCTCTGCGGAGCTGCTCACCGGAGGCCGATGATGGCGACGTTCAGCGGGCTGAAGGTCTTTTCGGCGACCAAGGCCAAAGAGCGTGAAGAGCTCGGTCAGCGGATCACGACCTGGCTACGTGACCATCCCGAGCTGACGGTCATCGACAAGACCGTCACCCAGAGCTCAGATCGCGAGTTTCACTGCTTGACGATCACGCTCTTCTACACCCAGGGCTGACTCTCTGCGCCGCGGTTTCGTGGCGCCCTCTCATGGCAGAGCCACGACTCGCTGGCCTCGGGCTCCACACTGGAGCGGCGACGGAGGTGGTGCTCTGCCGCCGGACCACCGCTGGGATCACCCTCTGGCGTCGCGACAGCGCGCCTGAGGAGCGCTTTGACGCCTCCTTGGAGGCGGTGGTATGTGGCGCGCGGCGGACCACGCTGCGCGCGCAGAGTGGGCGCACCTTGTCGACCGTCGAGCACGCTCTGGCGGCCTGCGCGGGGCTTGGCCGCTGGGAGACGTGCATCGCTGTAGACGGGCCAGAGCTCCCGATCGCCGATGGTAGCGCACTACCCTACTGCGAGCTGCTGGGAGATGGCCCGGAGGCGCCAGGTCGCCCCTGGCGGGTGGCTGGCTCTTTCGCATGGGAAGGAGCTCGCGGCGCTCGCTACAGGCTCGCGCCGGCGGACCACGGTCGTCTCAGCGCCACCAGCGTCTTCGACCATCCGCTGATTGGCACGCAACGCATGGGCTGGGACGTTGGTGATGTGGGGACCTTCCGAGCCGAGATCGCGCCTGCGCGCACCTTCGGCTTCGTCGAAGAGCTCGAGGCCCTACGACGGGCTGGGTTGATCCGCGGTGCCACGCTAGAGTGCGCGCTGCTCTTCGACGCCGACCAACCACTCGGCGAGCCTCGCTTTGCCGACGAGCCTGGGCGCCATAAGCTGCTCGATCTGATTGGCGATCTGGCGCTGCTCGGTGGCCCAATCCGCGGCGTGCTCGAGGCCGAGCGTCCCGGCCATGGCGCGACAGCCGCGTTTCTGCGCGCCGCGATCGACGCTGGCGCGCTCGTTCGCGAATAGGTCGGTCACAGCGGCTTTCGGCCCAAGCTCCCGGTGTCAGGTGTCGAAGACCCCGGTGTCAGGTGTCGAAGACCCCGGTGTCAGGTGTTGAAGAGTGTCAGGTGTTGAAGACCTCGAAGATCCCGGTGTCAGGTGTCGAAGATCTGTGCGGCGGGGAGGTTGCTCGGTGGGACGCAGGTCGGGCCGGTGGCGAGGTCCGGGGTGAAGATCCAGTCGGTGAGGATCGCCTCGCCAAGATCCACCGACTCACCGCAGGCGGTCCAGCCGACGAGCCGCGCGATGCGCTCGATCTTGGTCGTCTGGCGGTAGAACACGCCATACATCCCCGGCAGGATATGCCCCGAGAGGTTCAGCGACTGGCTCTTATCGGTTGAGAGGGTCTCGTTGATGTTGACGCCGAAGCCGGCCGAGAAGTTGACGCCGAGGGCGAAGGGGTTGCTGGGCAAGCCCATCGTGACCCCGACCTGCGCGTTGTAGTTGAAGCCCATGGAGCGGGCGCGGGACTCGCTTTGGGTCTCATGGTAGCTCGAGTCGCGGCCGATGTTGCCGCCGGGGATGCAGTCGGTGACCTGCACTGGCTGGTAGCGCTGGGCGATGCGATCGTTCTCGTTGTAGATCATGTCGGCCATCCTATGGATGGTCAGCGTCAGCGAGAGGCGGGCGCTCTTACCGGCGGAGTCGACGACGGCGACGTTGACGCTGATCGGCATGTTGTTGCCGCCTGGGGGGATCTGCTTGGTCTTGAGCGACTTCAGCCGCGTCGTGCCGAGCAGGTCTTCGCCGATCTTCAGCAGCATGTTCTTGGTGCCGCCGTCTTGCACCACCGAGGCGCGACCTTGGGTCACCTCGTCGGTGATCAGCATCGCTCCGCTCTTGGGGATCACCGAGCTCGGATCAAAGCTGCCGTGGCTGAAGGCGACGTCCCAATGCTCGAACATGAAGGTCCAGTGGAAGGTCAGGGGCGTGTCCGCGGTACCTTCGCGTAGGCCGATCACCTCGGCGGTGAAGGCCATCGGCTGCCCCTCGCGGGTGTCGGTGATCACCGCGTTACCGCAGGCGACGTTCGTTGGCCGCACGATGCGAGGAATGATCGAGGGTTTGATGTCGATCGTCACGGGCAGCCCGGTGGAGGTCGTTTGGCTGCCGTCGAACCCGGTGTTGGTCACCGTCAGCTGACCGACGAAGCGGCCGAGGCGATCACCCTGCGGGTGAAAGACCACGTTGGGGAAGAGGCGCCAGCGCACCTTGGTCGTGTTCGAGGGGTTGGCGTTGGTGGTGTAGTCCACCGCGTGGTTGTTGCCCTGGTCGTCGAAGAAGGTGCCCAAGAAGCGGACCGTCATCGAGCCATGGACGCCGTCGATGAAGTCCTTGCCAAGGATCGTCATCTCATCGCCGACGGCGAGCTCGCTGGGGGAGGCGACGTAGAGCGCGGGGGTCTTGTTCTCCCATTTGGGAAGAACGCCGCCGCTGTCCGGATTTGGTGTGTAGGGCGTCCCCTCGCCACCGCAGGCGCTGAGCAGGATGCCGAGGGCGATGGGCAGTCGGTAGCGGGGGCATTTCATAGGGCTCTCCGGCTTTCGTTGGGGGGCTTTCACCAGCTGCAGCAGGTCGCGTGCCGAGCGAGGACCACCCTCCGAGAACGATGATACCCGAAGTTCTAGGGCAAAAACAGTCATGTAAGACAACGTGCTCGATCGCGCGAGGGATCGGGGGAGCGATCGAGACCGGACGACGAGCTAGAGCGCTGATCCGCTTACCGGACCGAGCTGCGCGAAGGATGCGGCATCACGGCGTAGGAGCGAGGAGGGCGCCTGCTGGTAGCACGCAACCGACGA
>PDWJ01000541.1_pt1 | contig 55157 bp, 48 predicted proteins | sample 1430881 | NCBI WGS metagenome assembly PDWJ01 (sample SAMN01162460, study PRJNA174530) | Oral metagenome, whole genome shotgun sequencing project. | biome: Marine environment; feature: Marine mammal; material: Swab sample of the gingival sulcus; isolation source: swab sample of gingival sulcus...
CACGCGGAAAACGGTGATGCTTGAACGGGGATCTGCGCAGCATGCTCAACCTCAAAAGCTCAAAACTGACCGACGCCGACGATTAACGCAACAGTCCCCAGGAAAGAGGCCCGCCATGACACCAGACGAACCTACACCACAGCTCAACGAAACCGCTACCCAACATCAGGCCGCGCTGTTGCGCCTGCGCCGGTTTATCGGGCTGATCGGATTTTCATTGCCCATCATCCTGTTGATTGGGGTGCATGGATTAGGCGTGGATATGGAAAACTCCATCTCCGAATTCTTCTTTTCCGAATTGCGGGACGTGTTCGTGCTGTCGCTCGGGGCGGTTGGTGTGTTCCTGATCGCCTATCACGGGCATAGCCCGGCCCAAGGCGAGGTTTTGACCGACTGGCGCGTGTCGACAGTTGCCGGATTGGCGGCGTTGGGAGTCGCACTGATCCCCACCACATGCAGGCACGGCGGGATTTGTTACCACCCGCCCAACCTGCTGGATCATTGGTTTGTCAGCGACAAGATGCAGAACACCCTGCATTTCGGCTCGGCGGCGGTATTCCTTGGCTGTCTTGCACTTTTCTGCCTTGTCCTGTTCCGGCGCAGCAACTCCGACGTGCTGCCGGATGACAAAGCCCTGCGAAATTTTATCTATGCCCTGTGCGGCCTTGTCATCGTGGCGATGGTGATCCTGCTGGGCACATTCAAGCTTGGCTACAAGGACACGGGACACGCCTGGGACACCGCATGGCATTTCACCTTCTGGGTCGAGGCTATCGCGGTTTGGGCTTTTGGCATTGCCTAGCTGGTCAAAGGCGAGGCCCTGCGCAATTCGCGCACCGGGTTTTTATATGGCGCGGACGGTGCAAACGATTTTTAGTCTAAAAATCGTTCCCCGCCCGACCTTTCAGTTTTCGTTAATATCGGTGTCCCACACCTTGGTCTGACCGGCCCGCACACCCGTGACGCGGCGCATGACCAGCCAGCCGATCAACGAGGCGACGGCAAAGATGAGCGCCATGGCGGGAACCGACCCGGATAGCCACATGGCCAGCGGCCCGCCAATGGCCAGCAGGAGACCCACCGAAGCCGCCCCAACCGCGAATCCAAGCAGGATAAACCCCGGTACAAACACTTCCAGGATGGCCAATACCAACGCTGCGGCCAACCAGACCCACCAAGCTGCCAGCATCATTTGCCCCCTTTCAGCATATTGAACGCATCACCGAACGCTTCCAGCGCGCTTGCGGGCAACAACACGGTTTGTTTACCCTCTCCCGCGCCCACAGCTGCCAGCGCCTCGACCTGTTTCAACGCCACCTGATATTGCGCCGCCTCGATTCCGTTTTCACGGATCGCCTTGGCCACCACCTCGGTGGCATAGGCTTCCGCCTCGGCCGAGATCCGGCGCGCCTTGGCGGCTTGCTCGGCCGCGTAAAGCTCCGCATCCGCAGCAAGCTCAACAGCGCGGCGTTCGCCTTCGGCCTCGGTCACCTGAGCCCGCCGGGCCCGTTCCGCATTCAACTGTTGCAACATCGCGTCCCGCGTTGCCTGATCCAGGTTCACGTCCAGAATTTCGGCCCGCGTCACTTCGATCCCCCAATCATCCACGGCGTCTTCGACCAACGCCTTGATCTGGGTGATCAGCTGAGCGCGGTTGGATTGCACCTCGTCCAGCTCCATCTTGCCGATTTCGGCCCGCACGATCCCGGCCACCGTGGTGGCAATCGCTCCATCCACGTCGCGAATGCGGTATACGGTCTTTTCCGGCTCCAGAATGCGGTAGAATACCGAAGTCTCCACCTGCACCAACACGTTGTCCGACGTAATCGCGTCCTGCGTGGCATTCGGCAACTGGCGTTCAAGGATGGAAATCTTGTGTCGCACCTTGTCCAGAAACGGCACGATCAGGTTGATCCCCGGCCCCAGAACCGACCGCAGCCGTCCAAACCGTTCAACCACGTGCTTTTCTGACTGAGGCACGATCCGCACCCCCAGCAGGATGCAGACAATGATGAAGGCCGCCAACAGCAGCACAACAATATTCCCGTTGGCAAATTCGGCCAACACCCCGGTCGTGTCCATGAAACCCTCCCTTTCAAACAACACGCAATCTGTTGGCCTCAATATGGACCCTGCGATTGGGTTTAAAAAGGGGAGATCCCCGAAAATCGCGCCTTATCCGCATTTTCCGGGGTTGGAGAAGGGGTCAGTCATACACCCGCTGATCGTCGATCACCTTGCCGTCATTGGGCAGGCTTCCGGGGCTGACAATTTCGACCTGAGCCTTCAGCTTCAGAACCTCGCTCACCGACCGGGCAAAGGCATCGACATCGCCATTCTCCGCCTCGATCTGAACCGTCATCGTGTCCATTTCGCCTTCGCGCCCGGCAATCACGCGGGCCTTGGCGATTTCGCTGTGTTTGGCGACGAGCGCAGCGACCTGTTCGGGGCGCACGAACATGCCCTTGATCTTGGTGGTCTGGTCCGCGCGTCCCATCCAGCCCTTGATGCGGGTGTTGGTGCGGCCACAGGGGCTTTCCCCGGCCATCACCGCGCTAAGGTCTCCGGTGGCGAACCGGATCAACGGATAGTCGGGGTTCAACGTTGTCACCACAACTTCGCCCACCTCGCCCGGGGCCACCGGGTTGCCGGTGCCGGGGGTGACGATCTCCACGATCACGCCTTCGTCAAGGATCATGCCCTCCATCGCCGGGCTTTCATAGGCGATCGACCCAAGGTCGGCGGTGCCGTAGCCTTGCAAACACCTGATGCCGCGATCGGCATATTCCTGACGCAGGGACGGGAACAACGCCCCACCGCCCACGGCGGCCTTGTCAATTTTCAACGCCAGCCCCATGGCATCCGCTTTGTCCAGGATGATCTTGAGGTAATCAGGCGTGCCGCAATAGGCGGTCACGCCAATGTCATGGGCCGCCTGGGCCTGAAGCTCGGTCTGGCCGGTGCCAGCAGGCAGGACCGCAGCACCAATGGCGCGTGCGCCGCATTCAAACATCATCCCGGCAGGCGTCAGGTGATAGGAAAAACAGTTCTGCACGATGTCCTCGGCGCGCACACCGGCGGCAAACATCGCGCGGCCCGACCGCCACCAGTCGCCATTGATTCCGCCGGGTTCATAAATCGGGCCCGGGCTTTGGAAATAATGCGCCACGTTGCTGACCGGCAAACCGCCAAAGGGCGCGGCGGCCTTCTGACGCGCGCTCAGATCCGATTTGCGCAGCACCGGCAGAGCGGCCAACCCGGCCAGGTCAACCAGAACGTCCATGCCATTGCGTGCCAGTTGAGCGTTCAACGCCTCAAGCTGGGCGGCCTCCCGCGCGTCCTGCGACCGGGTTTCCAGGTCGTCATAAAACTGGCTCATTGGTCGAACCTCCACTCTTGTTGGTGTGCGACAGTATGCTGAAATGCCGCAGGGTAAGCTTTTCCGGGGAATCGCGCGCCAATCGCGCGCAACTTCCTGTTTTTATGGATAATGAAAGAAAGGATACCGCCATGGCACGGACCAAACCCGACGCGTTCAACAGCCGACTGGCCTTCCATGATGACCACCGGGTGACGAAGACCGATATCGTCCGGCGTATCACCTTTGGCCCCGAAGGCCCGGTTATGGAGGCCAAGCTTGTCCAATATCCCGGCCTTAGCTGAGCCACCGCTTGCGGCGGCGATAGCTGCGTACATCGCGAAACGACTTGCGGCCTTCGTCCGACATGCCAAGATAGAATTCCTTCACATCCGGGTTTTCCCGCAGATCGGCGGCGGGGCCGTCCATCACCACGCGACCGGATTCAAGGATATACCCGTAATCGGCATAGCGCAGCGCAACGTTGGTGTTCTGTTCGGCCAACAGGAAGGTCGCGCCTTCCTTTTCATTCAGGCTTTTGACGATCTCGAAAATCTCTTCCACCAGCTGGGGCGCAAGCCCCATGGACGGTTCGTCCAACAGGATGGTTTCGGGCCGCGACATGATCGCGCGCCCAATGGCCACCATCTGCTGTTCGCCGCCCGACGTGTACCCGGCCTGGCTTTTGCGGCGGGTCTTGAGGCGCGGGAAATAGTCATACACCATTTCCAGATCGGCCGACACCGCACCGGACCCGTCCGTGCGGGTATATGCGCCGGTCAACAGGTTTTCCTCAACCGTCAGGTGTTCAAAACAATGACGTCCTTCCATCACCTGGATGACGCCGCGTTTCACCAACTCGGCAGGGTCCAGATCCTGAACAATCTCGCCGCGATAGGCAATGGACCCCTTGGTCACCTCGCCCCGTTCGCTGTGCAACAGGTTGGAAATGGCTTTGAGCGTGGTGGTCTTGCCCGCCCCGTTGCCGCCAAGCAGCGCGGTGATGCCGCCCTTGGGCACGTTCAGGCTGACGCCCTTCAGAACGAGGATCACGTGGTTATAGATCACCTCGATATTGTTGACCTCCAAAAGGGTCTCTTTGGTGTTTCCGGCGTCCAGCATGGATCACTCTTCCTGACGTAAATTTCGTGATGTGCCCCCGGCCCGCACGGGCCGGAGGCGATGCTTCTCACCAGGCTTAGTTACAGCCTGCGGTGATGTTGTTTTCCTTGGCATAGGCTTCGGAATCCGCCTTGATCAGCGGCTGAACAACGTCCATGTCCGCGGACTGGAAGTCCGAGATCAGCGACCAGCTCTTGGCGCCTGCATCCCACTGAGCGATGGCACCGGTGCCCGGGCCGCCGTGGTTTTCACAGGACACCGAGAACGCCGGACCAAAGCCGGGCATCCCCAGGCTTTCCATCATCTCTTCGGTCACTTCCAGCGCCTCGATCCCATCGCGCATCATCGACGGGGTGATGTTGTTGGTGCCGTGAAGCGCCTGAGCCTTGCGTGCCGCTTCGGTCATCAGCATCGCGGCATAAAGACCACGGTTGTAAAGCGCCGTACCGATCTGATCGCCCGCACCGGCGGCCTTGCCCGCGTCAACCACATGCTTTTGCAGATCAGCAAACACCGGGAAGTCCTTGCCGACGTTGTGGAAGGTCACAGCCTTGTAGCCATTGGCGGCCTCACCGGCGGACAGCACGTCGTTTTCAGTACCCGACCACCAGATGCCGACAATGTTTTCCATCGGGAAGCGGATGTTGATGGCTTCCTGAACCGCAACCTGGTTCATCACGCCCCAGCCGTACAGGATCACATTGTCAGGACGCTCGCGGCGGATTTGCAGCCACTGCGACTTCTGCTCCTGACCGGGGTGATCGACCGGGATCAGCGACAGTTTGAAGCCATGCTTCTTGGACAGCTCTTCCAACGTGCGGATCGGCTCTTTGCCATAGGCCGAGTTGTGATAGACCAGAGCGATCTTCTTGCCGTTCAGGTCGCCATGCACATCCTTCAGGTGGTTGATGATGCGCGACGCACCGGCCCAGTAGTTGCTCGGGAAGTTGAACACGTTGCGGAACACCGCACCGTTCGCCGCCGAAGTCCGGCCATAACCGGGAGTATAAAGCGGGATGTCATCCGCAGTCGCTTTGGGGATCAGCTGATAGGTGATACCGGTCGACAGCGGGTTGTACACCAGCGCGCCCTGACCCTTGGTCGATTCATAGCATTCCACACCCTTTTCGGTGTTATAGCCGGTTTCGCATTCGACAAGCTTGATCTTCTCGCCGTTAACACCGCCGTCACGCTCGTTGATCAGGGTGAAATAATCGGCCCAGCCATCCGCATAGGGAATGCCACCAGCCGCATAAGGACCGGTGCGATAGCTCATCGACGGAATGACCAGATCGGCCATCGCCGGGGCTGCTGCCATCATGCCGGCCAACGCCGCAGTAATAAATGTCTTCTTCATCGGGTTTTTCCTCCCATTATTGGTCCGATGTTATGTACGAAGGGCGTTTGGGCCGCCCTTCAAACCCGTCTGGCAATGGCCCCGCCGATCAGTGCGGGAAGGGCCACAGCCGCAGTTTCTCCTTGGCGACGCGCCACAGTTGGGCAAGCCCGTGTGGCTCGGCAATCAGGAAGATCACAATCAACGCCCCCACGATCAGGAACTCAAGATGCGCCGCCGTATCCGTGGGCCAGCCAAGGCCACCCACAAGAACGTTCTTCAACAGCACCGGCAACAAAACCAAGAAGGCCGCGCCAGCGAAAGAGCCAAAGATTGACCCCAGCCCACCAATGATCACCATGAACAGAAGCAGGAACGACTTGTTGATCCCAAAGGCCTCGCCCACTTCCACGGCCCCAAGATAGACCGAGAAGAACAGCGCCCCGGCGATGCCGATAAAGAACGAGCTTACGGCAAATGCGGTCAGCTTCGCTTTCAACGGGTCCACCCCGATGATTTCCGCCGCGATATCCATGTCACGGATCGCCATCCATTTGCGCCCGGTCATGCCGCGCGTCAGGTTGCGCGCCACAATGGCCAACACGGTCACAAAGACAAGACAGAAAAGATAGGCCGCCCAGGCGCTCACATTCGGACCCGTCACCTCGATGCCGAACAGGGTGCGTTCCGGCGCGCTGATCTGACCCGAAGCGGAGTAGTTATAAAACCACGGCACCCGGTTGAACAGCCAGACAAGGAAGAACTGTGCCGCCAGCGTCGCCACGGCAAGGTAGAACCCCTTGATCCGCAAACTGGGCAGACCAAACAGAACCCCGACCCCGGCGGTGATGAAACCGGCGATGATCACGTGGAAAAACATGTTCACTTCTGGAAACGAGGTCATAAGCTTGTAGCACGCATAGGCACCCACGGCCATGAACCCACCCGATCCAAGCGACACCTGACCGGCATAGCCCACCAGAATATTCAACCCGATCGCCGCGATGGCATAGATCAGGAAGGGCAGGAAAATGGCGTTCACCCAGTAGTCGTTGACCACGAAGGGTACAACGGCAAAGGCGAACAACAACACTGCGTAATACCGATACCGGTCGAATTTAATCGGAAAGGTCTGGCCGTCATCCTGATAGGACGTTTTGAAATCGCCTGCTTCACGATAAAACATCAGACGGTCTCCCCATTTGCATAAGTTTCTTCAAGATGCGCCTTGCTGGCGCGATTGGCGGGCGTGGCGTAACCGATGGCTTCGCTGTGGCGCACGAGGGCCAGATAGGCCCACATGCCCAGCGCCCCTCCGGCGGCGGCAAGAATGGTCGCCATGACCATCTGCCCGCTGTTGTCGGTGCCTGCCGTCAGGGCAAGGTATCCGAAACACCAGAACCCGGCCCAGGCAACCACGTTGAGTATGGCGATAAGCTTTTGCATGTCCGCTTACACCCGCTCGATGATCTTTTCGCCAAACAGCCCCTGAGGACGGAAGACGAGGAAGATAAGCGCCAGCACATAGGCAAACCAGTTCTCGGTCGCACCGCCCACCATGGGCCCGATTGCGAATTCGAACAGCTTTTCACCCACGCCGATGATCAGACCGCCAACGATGGCACCCGGGATCGACGTGAACCCGCCCAGCATCAGAACCGGCAGCGCCTTCAGCGCGATCAGGGACAGCGAGAACTGAACCCCCGACTTGGTGCCCCACATGATCCCCGCAACGATGGCGACAAACCCGGCCAGCGACCACACCATGACCCAGATAAAGCTGAGGTTGACCCCAACCGACAGCGCCGCCTGGTGATCATCCGCCACCGCACGCATGGCGCGGCCCTGCTTGGTGTATTGGCTAAAGGCAACCAGAGCGGCCACAAGGATGATGGCAATCAACGTGGCGACAAGGTCAAGATTGTCGATGAAGAAGCCATAATCAAATATGCCAAGGGTGAATTCATCAATCCAAAGGTTGATCCCCTGCGGAAGCCCCACATCCATCTTCTTGATCTCGGATCCCCACATCAGGTCCCCAACCCCTTCCAGGAAATAGGCAAGCCCGATGGTGGCCATGAACAGGATGATCGGCTCCTGCCCCACCAGATGGCGGAAAATGAACCGCTGTACCAACCATGCGAAAAGGATCATCACCCCCGCAGTCAGAAGAATCGCCAACAGCGCCGGAACATGCCAACCGAAATGGTGGATATCCGTGCCGAATACGGCGTTGATCAGGTGGCTAAAGGGCACCTGCCCCTCCATGATGCCCACAAGGGTCAGCGCGGCAAACAACGCCATCACGCCCTGGGCATAATTGAAGATGCCCGACGCCTTGTAGATCAGGACAAAGCCAAGCGCGACAAGCGCATAGAGGACCCCGGCCATCAGACCGTTCAGGAAGACCTCAAATCCGAAAATCAGTTGTTCAGGCATTGCTCAGGCCTCCTGCAAACGATGTGTTTTTCCGGCGCGACGGGGTGGCTTCGAGGGCGGCGTGCCGGAAAAACACGGGCACCTCCTGTTGAAACCGATCAGTCATGGCTCACCCCCAGATAGGCGTCGATCACGTCCTGATTGTTGCGCACCTCGTCCGGGGTGCCGTCGCCGATCTTCTTGCCGTAATCCATCACGACCACGCGGTCGGAAAGATCCATGACCACGCCCATATCGTGTTCGATCAACGCAATCGTGGTGCCGAATTCGTCATTCACATCCAGAATAAAGCGGCTCATGTCCTCTTTTTCCTCGACGTTCATCCCCGCCATGGGTTCGTCCAGCAACAACAGCGACGGCTCGGCCGCCAGCGCCCGGGCCAGTTCAACCCGCTTTTTCACACCGTAAGGCAGGCGGGCAACAGGCGTCTTGCGGATCGCCTGAATTTCAAGAAAGTCGATGACCTTCTCCACCACTTCGCGGTTGGCAATCTCTTCCTTTTCCGCACGCCCTTTCCAGATCGCCTGACTGAACAAGCCCGTCTTCATGTGGTTGAGACGACCGGTCATGACGTTGTCGAGAACGGTCATACCTTCGAACAGCGCGATGTTCTGGAACGTGCGGGCGATGCCCTGTTGCGCCACTTCATAGGGCTTCATCTGCGGACGGCGCGCACCCTTGTACCAAACTTCGCCCTCCTGCGGGATGTAGAACCCCGAGATGACGTTCAACATCGACGACTTCCCGGCCCCGTTCGGGCCGATGATGGCGCGAATTTCGCCTTCCCTGATGTCAAAGCTGATATCGGTGATCGCCTTCACACCACCAAAGCGCAGCGTGATGTTTTTCATCTCCATCAACGTGCCGCCGATTTTGCGACCGTCTTCGGTGACGTAACCTTCCGGGTTCATGTCGTTCATTCTGCTGCTACCTTCTGGCTCGTGCCCACAACCGCCGGATCGACGATGGTCAGAGTCGCGCTAATGCTGCCCTTGCGGCCATCTTCGTATGTCACCTCGGTGGTGGTCGCGATTTCGTCCTTGCCGTCATACATCGCGTCAATGATGTCGCTGAACTTGTCCGCCACGATCACGCGGCGCACCTTGCGGGTCCGGGTCATTTCGCCGTCATCCGCGTCCAGTTCCTTGTGCAACACAACAAAGCGGTGGATCTGACAGCCCGACAACATTTCGTCCGCAGCCACGGATTTGTTCACGGCTTCAACATGTTCCTTGATCGTATCCAACACACGCGGATGCCCGGCAAGCTCCTGATAGGACGCATAAGCCACATTGTTCCGCTCGGCCCAGTTTGCCACCGCCGTCAGGTCGATGTTGATAAAGGCCATGCACCGATCTTTGCCATTGCCAAACAGAACGGCCTCAAGAATGTCGGGATAGAACTTGAGCTTGTTCTCGACATATTTCGGCGCGAACATCTCGCCGCTTGCCATCTTGCCCACGTCCTTGGCACGGTCGATGATCCGCAGATGCCCGCTGCCCTTTTCAAAGAACCCGGCATCCCCGGTCGCAACCCACCCTTCCGGGTCCTTGGTCGACGCGGTGCTTTCGGGGTTTTTGTAATACTCCACGAAGGTGCCCGGGCTACGGTAATGGATCTCGCGATTTTCGTCGATTCTGATTTCCACGTCCGGCGCAGGCACACCGACGGTGTCGGCCCGCACTTCACCATCAGGCTGGACGGTGATGAACACGGTCGCTTCGGTCTGACCATAAAGCTGTTTCAGGTTGATCCCGAGGCTGCGATAGAATTCGAAAATCTCCGGCCCGATCGCCTCACCGGCGGTATATCCAACCCGCACACGACCAAAGCCCAGCGTGTCTTTCAACGGCCCGTACACCAGAACGTCGCCCGTGCGGTATTTGAAATAATCCCGCAGCTTTCCACGATAGAGGTTCAACAGGATCGGATCCTTGGCCTTGAAATGCTCGCGCGCCCTGGACCCGTGACGCAGTTTTGCAAAAAACAGCCGCACGGCGTTTTCCAACAACGTCTCAACGGCGAACCCGATGCCCATGCCGTAACGCCACACGTTCTTGATGCGGCGTTTCAGGTCCGGCCTGGCCAGGCTGCGCTTGGGCATCCCATATTTTTCACCGGCGGTCTTGGCGAAATCCATGAAGTGATGGAACAGCGCGTATTTGAGATCGCCGCTGTCTTCCATGCGGATCATCACGTTGGTCAGCTGGGTTTCGAAAATACGCGGCGGGGCGAAATAATAGGTCGGCCCGATTTCGCGCAGGTCGGTCATCATCGTGTCCGCGCTTTCCGGACAGTTGACACAGAACCCGGCCCAATAGGCCTGACCGATCGAAAAGATGAAATCCCCGACCCAGGCCATGGGCAGATAAGACAGAATCTCTTCGTCACTTCCCAGCCCATCGAATTCGCACGCGTTCTTGGCGCTCTCAACGATGTTGCGGTTGGACAGAACCACCCCCTTGGGTTTGCCCGTGGTGCCCGACGTATAAAGCATCACGCAGGTGCTGTCATAAGTCAGCTTTTCACGACGTGCGCGCAGGTCCGGGATGAATTCATCATAGGCCGCGCGGCCCTGGTTCTGAATTTTTTTGTATTCATGAAGCGCATGGTGATCGTATTTCCGCAACCCGCGAGGGTCGATATAGATCATGTGCTCGAACTGGTGCAGGCTCTCCTGAATATCGATGATCTTGTCGACCTGCTCCTGATCTTCCACCACGGCGTATTTTGCACCGCAATGGCCAAGGATATATTCCATCTCCTCGGCGGCGCTGTCCTGATAAACCGGCACCGGCACGGCACCCACGGATTGCGCGGCGACCATTGCCCAGTAAAAATAGGGACGGTTGCGCCCGACGATGGCAATGAAATCCCCCTCGGAAACGCCAAGGTTGATGAACCCAAGCGCCAGCGCCTCGATCTCTTTCTCGGCCTCGGCCCAGGTCCAGCATTGCCAGATCCCGAATTCCTTTTCGCGGTAGGCGGGTTTATCCCCGAATTCCTTCGCATTGCGCTGCAGAAGCGCCGGAATGGACGAAAGTCCCCCGGTCGCCTGTGACGACTGTGCCAAATCTGTTCCTCCCAATTGCCCGTGCGGGGCAGGTCTCGCCCTATTACCGGGCGATTCTCCTCGGCCCTAGGGTGCTGGTTTGAAGCTCGCCGTCAACTTTTTCCTGATCATTTCCCAATTGTTACGAATTGTAACAAGTGACCTGCGAGCGGATTATGTGTGGATTACAGTTGAACCGGGGGCGCAAATAACCCGGTTTCCCTGTTGCAACCGGCTCCGAATTTCCACCATCCGCTCTACGCGCCTGCTGTCCGAATACCTCTCCCCTCACCATCCGCACCCCAGCCGCCCGAAGCCGGCCATGGGCGGGTGGGTGGGGTCGGGTTCGGGCGGCATATGCGCCCCCTCACACCGCCCCCGGATCCTTCATGAAATCCCCCCTTCCTGTCCCCCCGTCACAGTGCTAGCCATACAGAAGGGAGAGAAACCGTGACCCGCAACATCCGCGAAGAACATGCCATGACCATGGCCGGGCTGAACCTGATCGGCCAGGCAATCACCATCTATGACAGCGACCTCAAACTGGTCGTGGCGAACCAGAAATTCCGCGACATGTTCAAACTGCCCGACGAATTCAACACGCCGGGCGCGGATTTCGGCACCACCATCCGCCACCTCGCCGAGCGGGGGGAATATGGCGCGGTCGATGACATCGACGATTTCGTAAAGGCCCGCGTCGATCTGGCCATGGCGTTTGAATCCCATTACCTGGAACGTGAAATGGCCAATGGCCGCTGGATTTCCGTAGAAGGCGCGCCTTTGCCCGACGGCGGGGGGTGGGTTGCGGTTTACACCGACATCACCTCGAACAAAAAACAGGAAAAGCTGCTGAGCGCGCGTTCGGAAGAGCTCTCTGATCAGCTTTTATCGCGCGCCGAAGAGCTTTCGGCCACCAACCGCGAACTGGGGGCCACGGTCACCGCTCTGGAAGAGGCCAAACGCCAACTGACGGCGGTCGAAGCCCGCACCCGTCTGACCACCGAAATGATGCCCGCGCACATTGCCCATGTGGGGCCGGACCGCTGTTATACCTATTCGAACCGCAGACTGTCTTCGATCATGCCCGGCAGCAAAACCAACATCGTCGGCCAATTCGCAGGCGACGTGCTCGGCGAACAGCCCTGGGCGGTGATCGGCCCGCAAATCGAACGCGCCTATGCCGGCAAACCTTCGGTGTTCGAGTTCACCCACGAACCCAGCTCGCGCCGCATACGCGTGGCCCTGACCCCGGACGAAACCACCGGCGGTGTCTACATCCTGTCCATGGACATCACCGAAGAAACCCAGACCCGCGCAGCCCTGCAACAAACCCGTCGGCGCGAAATCGCGGCCCAGATGATTTCCGGGCTGGCCCATGACTTTTCAAACCTGCTGACCATCATCCTGGGTATGCAATCCCGGTTACAGAAAATGCCCCTGCCCAACGAAGCGAATGAACTGATCACCGCCACCCTGTCAGCGGCACGGCGCGGCGGGACATTGTTGAACCGTATCGCCGACATGACCGGCGCGCGCGAGGTACATCCAGAGCCCACCGACATCCGCGCCTTCCTGCGCGACTTCACGATACTGGCCAATGCCGCCCTGCCCGGCGGGGTGACACTGGCCGTGAACAACCTGATCGCGGCAGACGCGCTGATGCTTGATGCCGGGATGTTACAGGACAGTCTGCTCAATCTCGTGCTGAATGCCCGCGACGCGATCGGGCACACCGGTGAAATTACGCTGACCGCCCACACGGTTCAGAACACCTGGGCCGAATTCAATGTCGCGGATACCGGCCCCGGATTTTCGGAACAGGCGCTGGAACACGCCTTTGAACCGTTCTTCACCACCAAAGGCGGCGAAGGCTCCGGACTGGGGCTGGCGATGGTTTATGACATGACCAAGCTGGCCGGAGGGCGGGTCAGGCACACCAATACCGAAACCGGTGGGCTGGTGTCCCTTCGCCTGCCCTTACGGGCAGTCTCAGACCCCCTTGCGCCCGGGCTTGTCCTGCTGGTGGAAGACAGCCCGGATCTGCGTGCCTCGATCCGGGACATGCTGACCGGTGCCGGCCACACGGTGATCGAAGCGACCAGCGTTGACGAGGCGCTTGTGCTCGCCGGACAGATCCCCGACATTTCGCTTGTCCTCTCCGACATTTCCCTGGAAGGGGATGCCACGGGTGTGGATCTCATGGATCGCCTGCCCGACCCGCACCCGCCCTGTCGGCTGATGACATCTCTGCCAATAACCCATGACCTTCATCAACAGGCCTTGCAACGCGCGCCCGTACTTGCCAAACCGTTTTCCGAGCACCAGTTGCTCGCCTTCCTGTCCCAGGAGCCGCCCGCCTCATGACCACGTCCGCCCCCGCCCCCCTTGTCACCATCCTCGATGACGAACCCGCCATCCGCGCCATCCTGTCGGATGCGCTGGAAGAGGCCGGGTTTCGCACCATGGGGTTTTCCCGCGCCACCGAATTCGAGGCCGCGTTAAAAACCACCACGCCCGATGTCTGTCTTGTCGACCTGTCCTTGCCCGACCGCGACGGGCTATCGCTTGTTCACCGCCTTGCGCTGGAGCAGGGTGCCACGGTCATCATCATCTCGGGCCGCGCCCAGGTCCAGGATCGCGTGACCGGGCTTGAACTGGGCGCAGACGATTACATTATCAAACCCTTCGACCCGACCGAGGTGGTCGCGCGCATCCGCGCCCGACTGCGCAAACCCGCGACCGCGCCCGTATCGGGGGATACCGCCCATTTCAACGGCTGGACCGCGCATTTCGACCGCTATGTGCTGATTGATGACACCGGCGGGGAAACCCCGTTTTCCCATGCCGAGGGCGAAGTGCTTCGGCTCTTCCTTGAGCGCCCCAAACGGTTGATATCAAGGGCAAACATGCAGGAAACCCTGGGCGGCGCAGCGGGCGAAAGCTTTGACCGCGCCATGGATGTACGCATCTCTCGCCTCCGCACCAAGCTACGCGAAGACCCCAAGAACCCGCGGCTGATCAAAACGATCTACGGCGCAGGATACATCTTTCTGGGCGACGTGATCTGGAGCTGAAGCCTTCGCCCTTTTCCCTGTCTCGGGTGAAAGGGCGAAGGCTTCAACTCACTCGGCCGCAATGGCCTCAGCCGCCTCAACCTTCACCGCCGCAAACTTGAACTCGGGGATCTTGCCATAGGGGTCCAGCGCAGGGTTGGTCAAAATGTTCGCCGCCGCCTCGACATAGGCAAAGGGCAAGAACACCATATCCGGCGCAACCGCGCGATCCGCACGGGCCATCACCTCGACCGATCCGCGCCGGGTACTCAGCCGCACCATGCCGCCCGGCTCTACCCCCAGCTTTCGCAACGTGCTGGGATGCAACGAACAGTTTGCCTCGGGCTCTACCGCGTCCAACACTTTGGACCGCCGCGTCATCGACCCGGTATGCCAGTGTTCCAACTGACGACCAGTGGTCAGGATCATCGGATACTCCTTGTCCGGGGCCTCGTCCGGCGCAATCACCGATGCGGGCGTAAACCGCGCCACCCCACCTTCACGGGGGAACCCGTCGCCAAACACGATGGGCTGACCCGGATCCTCGGGCGACAGCGACGGGTACATGACCACGTTTTCCTCCGCCAACCGGTCCCATGTAATATTGTCGAGCGATTTCATGTTGCGCTTCATCTCGGCGAACACATCCGCCGGGCTGTCATAGGACCAGTCCAGCCCACAGCGCCGCGCCAACGCCACCGTGATCGCCCAATCCTCGCGCGCCTCACCGGGGGGCGACACGGCGGACCGCCCCATCTGTACCTGACGGTTGGTATTGGTCACCGTCCCCGACTTTTCATAAAACGCCGACGCGGGCAGGATCACATCCGCATAATTCGCGGTTTCGGTCAGGAAAATATCCTGCACCACCAAATGATCCAGCCTGGCCAAAGCGTCCCGCGCATGTTCCACATCCGGGTCGCTCATCGCCGGGTTTTCACCAAGGATATACATCGCCCTGATCTGATCGTCATGGATCGCATCCATGATCTCGACCACGGTCAACCCCTTCTGATCGCTGAAATCTCCGCTGCCCCACACTTCGGTAAAGGCCGAACGCACACCGTCATCCGTCACGGTCTGGTAATCGGGCAGGAACATCGGGATCAACCCGGCATCCGACGCGCCCTGCACATTGTTCTGTCCCCGCAGCGGGTGCAGCCCGGCCCCCGGCTTGCCCACGTTCCCGGTCATCAACGCCAGCGAAATCAGACAGCGCGAATTATCCGTGCCGTGAATATGCTGGCTGACACCCATGCCCCAGAAAATCAGCCCGGCCCGGGCCCCCGCAAAGGTCCGCGCCACGTCGCGCAACATCTCGGGCTCGATTCCACAGATTTCCGACATGGCCTCGGGGGTGAAGTCTCGCAAATGCGCCTTCTCCGCCTCCCAGTTTTCGGTCCAGCGGTGGATATACTGGCTGTCATACAGCTCTTCCTCGACGATCACGTTCATGATCGCGTTCAACATGCTCACATCCGCGCCGGGGCGGAACTGCAACATATGCGTCGCAAACCGGCGCAGCCCCACGCCGCGCGGGTCCATCACGATCAACTTGCCGCCACGCTGGGTGAACTGTTTGAAATAGGTCGCCGCAACGGGATGGTTTTCAACCGGATTACAGCCGATAACGATGGCCACATCCGCATTCTTGATCTCGTTGAATGTCGCCGAAACAGCACCCGATCCAACATTTTCCAACAACGCCGAAACCGAAGACGCATGGCACAGCCGCGTACAGTGGTCCACGTTGTTGTGGCCAAACCCCTGCCGGATGAACTTCTGAAAAAGATACGCCTCTTCATTGGTACACTTGGCACTGCCGAACCCGGCCACATCGCGCCCGCGCCCCTTCAACCCACCGGCAGCAGCATCCAACGCCTCTTCCCAACTCGCCTCGCGGAAATACTCACCCAAATTGCCGGGGTCCACGTTCAACCCCTTGGCCGGGGCATCGTCGCGGCGGATCAACGGTTTGGTCAGCCGGTGTTCGTGGTGGATATAATCAAACCCGAACCGGCCCTTGACGCACAACCGGCCCTCGTTGGCCGGACCATTGACGCCCTCGACATATTTGACCTTGCCGTCCTTGACCTTCAACGACACCTGACACCCAACCCCACAGAAAGGACAGACCGACTGTACCTCGCTGTCGAAATCGGCGCTGTCGCCAACCTCATCGGTCCCCACAACCGAAGCAGGCATCAACGCGCCGGTCGGGCAGGCCTGAACACATTCACCACAGGCCACACAGGTGGACTCCCCCATGGGATCGGCCAAATCAAAGGTCGGATAGGCATCGTGCCCCCGACCCGCCATGCCGATCACGTCATTGACCTGAACCTCGCGACACGCGCGCACGCAAAGCCCGCAGGAAATGCACGCATCCAGATTGACCCGCATCGCCACGTGACTGTCATCCAACAACGGAACACGCTCTTTCTCAAGCTTGGGAAGACGGCTCCCGGTCACACCATTGGCCTCGACCATATCCCAGAAATGGGCGGATTTGTCATGGGCCATGTCCCGCGCGGGCTGGTCCGCAACCAACATTTCCACCACCATCCTGCGGGCATTTTCCGCGCGGGCGGAATTGGTGGTGACCACCATCCCTTCGACGGGCTCGCGGATGCACGAGGCGGCAAGCGTCCGCTCGCCCTCGATCTCGACCATACAGGCGCGGCAATTGCCATCAGGGCGATACCCGGGTGCGGGCTTGTGACACAGATGCGGAATGACAAGACCACGGCCATGGGCCACCTCCCAAATGGTCATCCCCGCCTCGGCCTCAACTTCTGCCCCGTCCAATGTGAACCGGATTGTATCAGACATCGCGCACCCTCCTGCGTGTTGGGTCAACTCTACACTACATCGCGAAAACCGCACATCCCCCAATCCCGACATGACCCACGCCATTTGCGCCACACCTCTGGCCCGCACAGCCCACACAGGGGGGGACCGCACAGGGGGGGGGCGGAAACGGACAATCCCCCCTTTTCACCTGCGCCAACCTCGCCTACCAATACCCCGAACCCAAACCGAGTGTACCCACATGCCCCACATCACCCTTGTCCGCCACGGTCAGGCCAATACCGACGCCACGGATGAAATCTCCTATGACAACCTCTCTGACCTCGGCCACCAACAGGCCCGCTGGCTGGGGGAACACCTCGCCCAAACCGGGGAACAGTTCACCCGCGTCTATGTCGGCACCCTGAACAGACAACGCGACACCGCCCGTTCCATGGGCGCCGAAAAATTCGCCCCGATTGTTCAGGACCCCCGGCTGAACGAACTCCACTATTTCACCCTGTCCCAACTGATGGAGGAACAGCACGGCCTGACCCTCCCCGACACGCGCGAAGGCTACGTCGAGCATCTGCCCAAGGTGTTCGGCGCATGGGAACGGGATGAAATCGCCAACGCCCCGGAAAGCTATGGCGATTTCTCGGCCCGGCTAAGCGGCCTGATCCACGAAATCACCCATTCGCCGGGCCGCGCCCTGCTCGTGACCTCGGGCGGGGTGATCGCCACAATCCTGCGCCAGACCCTGAACCTTGACCTGCTGGCCTGGTCCCATATCGCGCTGTCGATCATGAACTCTTCGGTGCATCGCCTGCACGTGATCAATGACCGCCCCATACTTGCGCATTTCAACGCCATCCCGCATCTTGAACCGGCGGACCGCCAATACGCACAAACCCACCTCTGACTGCCACCCCCCGAGGCGCGCCCGCAAGGGAGCGACGAGGACAGGCCCCAACGAAACCCCACCCAAGGAACCCCGCCATGACACATCTCTGGGTCCGCGCCGAACAGCGCGATAACGAAGAACGGGTCGGCCTGACTCCCGCAGGTGCCCGCGCACTGATCAAGGCAGGTATCCGCGTAACCGTGGAACACAGCCGCACCCGCGCCATCCCGATCCAGGGCTACAAAGAGGCCGGAGTTGAACTGGCACCAGAAAACTCATGGCCCGAAGCGCCGCGTGATGCGGTGATTTTCGGACTAAAGGAACTGCCCGAAGACGGCACCGCCCTGCCCCATCGCCACATCATGTTTGGCCACGCGTTCAAGGGCCAGCATTCCGGTGTCGCCCTGCTGCGCCGCTTCAACGCGGGCGGAGGTACGCTTTATGACCTTGAATACCTTGTCGACGATGCCGGGCGGCGCGTGGCCGCCTTTGGCTATTGGGCCGGCTATGCGGGGGCGGCGGTGACGCTCAAAACCTGGGCGGCGCAACAGCGCGGCGAAACCTGCGGCCCCGTCAGGGCCTATCCGGGCAAGGACGCGTTGCTTGCCGACCTCGCGAAAGAACTCGACGCCACCGGCAAACCCCGCCCCACCGCCATCGTGATCGGCGCGCTTGGCCGGGTTGGCACAGGGGCGGCGGACCTGTGCACGGCCATGGGGGTCGCCACCACCAAATGGGACATGGCCGAAACCGCGTCCGGCGGGCCATTCCCTGAAATTCTGAACCACAACCTGTTCCTGAACTGCATTTTTGCCCGCCCCGGCACGCCGGTCTTTGTGCCTGTGTCCGCCCTGGCCGCGCCGCGCGCCCTGACCGCCATCGGCGATGTCGCCTGTGACCCGGACAGCGATTACAACCCGATCCCGATCTATGACCGCGCCACCACCTGGGAGTCACCGGCGCTGCGCGTCCACGACACCCCCCCCATGGATGTGATGGCAATCGACAACCTGCCCTCGATGCTGCCGGTTGAAAGCTCCGAAGACTACGCCGACCAACTCTTGCCCACGCTCCTCTCGCTGCCCAATATCGACACCGACGGAGTGTGGACCCGGGCGCGAGCCGAATTCGAAACCCATAGCGCAAAGGTGTAAACTCATGACAATCCACTGGTGTGGCACCGGCCTTTCGGCCATCCCCGGCCTGCGTCGGCTGATCGACGCGGGCTATCCCGTCACCGTCTGGAACCGGACGCTGGACAAGGCAAAGGAGGCGGTCGGCGACATCACAAACGACATCCGCGCCTTTGACATGGAGGCCATCACCGCCGCCACCCAACCCGGCGACGTGGTCGTGTCCATGCTGCCCGGTGACTGGCACGTGCCGCTGGCTGAAATGTGCCTGACCCGCGGCGCGCATTTCGTGTCCTCCTCCTATATTGCGCCCGAGATGAAGGCGCTCGACGCCCGGTTCCGCGACGCTGGCCTGTGCGCGGTGAACGAGGTCGGGCTGGACCCCGGCATCGACCACCTGATGGCCCACGCTCTGGTTGCCGAATACCGCGCCAGCGCCGCCTATGACGTGGCCAATGACCTGTCGTTCAAATCCTACTGTGGTGGCGTGCCGAAAACCGCCAACGCCTTCCGCTACAAATTCAGCTGGTCACCGCTGGGCGTGCTAAAGGCGCTGCGCTCGCCCTCGCGCTCGATCCGCAACTTTACCGAACTGAACGTCGCCCGGCCGTGGGACGCAATTTCGCGCTATGATGCGCCCCTCCCCATACCGGAAAGCTTTGAGGTTTATCCCAACCGCGACAGCCTCCCCTTCATGGCGGATTACCAGTTCGACACCAACTGGAAGGTGCGCGAATTCGTTCGCGGTACACTGCGGCTCAACGGCTGGGCCGACGCCTGGGCCGATGTTTTCACCGAAATCGAAACCCTGTCGGGAGAGGCGGGCGAAACGCGGTTGAAAGAAATGTCCGACAGGTTCTGGGCCGAAAACGCCTATGAGGACGGCGAACCGGACCGGGTGATCCTCTGTGTTGATCTCAAGGCGGAAAAGGACGGCAAAACCACCTGGCACAAAACCTATATCATGGATGCATGGGGCGACGAACGCGGCACGGCCATGGCACGACTGGTGTCGATCCCGGTATCACTGGCGGTTGAATCCGTGCTGAACCGCGAAATCCCCGTCGGCGTCACGCCCGCGCCATCCGACCCGAAACTGGTCGCGCGCTGGATGGGCGAAATCGACCGGCTGGCACAACACCTACAGGTGGTCGATCACATGGGAGAGTGAGCTAAAGCGTTTACAGTTCTTGTTAAAACCGCGTGATGCGGAAACGCTTTATAGACAAAGCCTCGCACCCGGGCGGTGTTGCCACCGTTCCGGGTGTGACCTCTCCCCTTACCCTTGGCGCACCAGCTCGTCTTCGTCATCCGCCGCCGACAGCCCCAGCTCATCCAACCCGTTTTCCAAATGGTCCGACAGGTGCGGCGTGCCGATCAGATAATCGGCGGTGGGGGTGGTTGCCTCTCGGGCCGCCGTGGCCTTGGCCTCTTCGATTTCATCGGCGGCAAAGCTTTCGCGACCGATCCACATGACAACCACAAGGCTGATCTTCTCTTCTTCGGTCAACTGGTCGATAAACCCGCGCAACTCGCCCTCGGCCCTGTCCAACTCGCGCGCCATCAGGATGACCTGGGCAATCTTGTGAGTGCTAATCTCCAGCATGTAGAATTCTCCTCTTCGCGGTTGCAGATGATCGTGCCGACCGCCGCGCCCTCATTCTTTGATTTGGCGCAAACGCTGCGCGCTGTGGGGTAACTAATTGCCGTGGCCTCCGGAGGGCATGGGCGGTGCCGGAATGGTGCCGCACCAGTGCGCAAAAGTCACCCCCCGATTCGGGCCATTTTGCCAAAACTTAAGCGTCGGGTTTGTTCAGGCTGACGATATTGTCCTCTGCTGCATCCGGGGCCAGTTCCTCGAAATCAAAATTGTCCAGCCGCTTGGCCCGCCGCCCCGCCTTTTGCGCGGAAATCTTGATGTCGCTGATATCCTTGGCCGCCTGTCCGAAATGCCGGTCAAGGTTGTCAACGCGGGTGCCAAGCCGGTCAACATCTTGAAACAACAGGGAAAGTTCCCGGCGGATCGCCCCGGCCTGTTCCCGCATCCGGGCGTCTTTCAGAATGGCGCGCATGGTGTTCAGCGTGGCCATACAGGTGGTGGGCGATACGATCCATACCCGCGCCGCGAACCCTTCGCGCACCAGATCCGGGAAGTTGGCGTGCAGTTCGGCATAAACCGCCTCGGACGGCAGGAACATCAACGCCCCGTCCGCTGTTTCCCCGTCCAGAATGTAACGCTCTGAAATCGCTTTGATATGTGTCTTGACCGAACCGCGAAACAGCCGCGCCGCCTCGGTCAACTCCTGTTGGGTTTCCGCATTGCGCAACGCTTCATAAGCCTCCAGCGGGAACTTGCTGTCAACCACGATCGGGCCCGGCGGGTTGGGCAGGTGGATCAGGCAATCGGCCCGTTTGCCGTTGGAAAGCGTCGCCTGGATTGTGTAGCTGTCCTTTGGCAGGGCCTTGGACACAATATCGTTCAACTGGATTTCCCCGAACGCGCCCCGGGTTTGTTTGTTGGACAGTATATCCTGAAGCGACAGGACATCACCGGACAGTTTGGTGATATTCTCCTGGGCCTTGTCGATGGCGGTGAGCCGTTGTTGCAGTTCGCCAAGCGATTTGGCGGTGCGTTGGGCCGACCCTTGCAGGTTCTCGGTCATGGTGCCGCTGACCTGGGCCAGCCGTTTTTCCATCAATTGCAACATATTGGCCTGTGCCGCCGCCTGTGCCTCGCTGACATGGGACAGCCCCCCGGCCAGTTGATGTTGCCCGTCCGACAGGGATTGCACTCGCTGGCTTAAACTGCCCAGTTGATGGACCAGAGGTTCGGTGGCGCGGGCGGTACGCGACGCGGCGCGCAGAGCGAAAATCATCAGGATCACCAAAAGCACCGCAATCGCCACGCCCCCAAGGACGAGCAATTCGGTTTCTGTTAGGGGTCTTCCGCTAATCTTGATCATATCCGCCCCGAAATTTTTTCGGATTTATTTTCAGGTCCGGCCAAAAAGCCGCTCAATATCGGTGAGTTTGAGTTCCACATAGGTGGGTCGCCCATGGTTACACTGCCCGGAATGCGGCGTCGCCTCCATTTCGCGCAACAGAGCGTTCATTTCCTCGGCCCGCATCCGGCGCCCTGAGCGGATGGACCCGTGACAGGCAACGCGGGACAGAATCGCCTCGATCCGGGCCTGCACGGTGATCGATTCCCCCTGGTCGTCCAGTTCGTCCAGAATGTCCTGCAACATCGCTTTGGCGTTGACCTCTCCGAGAATCGCGGGGGTTTCACGCACCGCGACGGCACCGTTGCCAAAGGGTTCGAGCGTCAGGCCAAGGCGTTGTAATTCCTCTGAAATCTCAAGAAGCCGGGCGCGATCCCCGTCGCTCATCTCGACGATTTCCGGGATCAGAAGCGCCTGTGCAGCGACCCCGTTTTCGGCCATCTGGCGTTTGAGTTTTTCATAGACCAGCCGTTCGTGGGCGGCATGTTGATCGACGATCACCATGCCGGTTTCGGTTTGCGCAATGATATAGTTTTCATGCACTTGCCCACGCGCCGCGCCAAGGGGCAGCCGCTCGTCCGTCTCTTGCGCTCCGGCCTCGCTGACCGGATCGACCCGCGCGCTGATGGCTTCGGCAAACCCCGGGGTTTCCATCTGGGGGGCCTGCACCTGATAGGCCATGGCGCGGGCTTGTGCCGACGGGCTGTCCATCTGGTAAACCCTTGCCAGACCTGCATTTTCCCCACCCATCGGTTCGGGGCGCATGGCCCCCAGCGTTGCCCCGGCCACGGTGGTTGAGGCGCGGTGCCCGGCCTCGGCCAAGGCGTGTCGCAACCCGCTGACGATCAGCCCCCGTGCCGTGCCCGGATCGCGGAACCGTACCTCGGATTTAGCCGGATGCACGTTGACGTCCACGAGGTGTGGATCACAGTCGATGAACAACGCCGCCGCCGGGTGGCGGTCGCGCGACAGGAAGTCGAAATAGGCCGCGCGCAAGGCTCCATAAAGCAGCTTGTCGCGCACCGGTCGGGTATTCACGAACAGGTATTGCGCGGTGGAAGAACCGCGCGAATAGGTGGGCAGCGCAGCATAGCCCGTCAGCCGCAGCCCTTCGCGTTCCGCATTGATTTGCAACGCATTTTCGGCGAACTCCCGGCCCAGCACCTGAGCCAGCCGACCATGCAGCGCCTCAAACAGGTCGCCGTTTTCGGCATCCGCACGGAAGGTCACGCGCCCCTCTCCTCCGCCCGAAACATCGCGCAAGGTAAAGCCGATATAAGGTTCCGCCATGGCCAGCCGTTTGACGACATCGCTGATCGCCTGGGATTCGGCCCGGTCCGTGCGCATGAACTTCAACCGCGCCGGTGTGGCATGGAAAATGTCGCGCAGTTCGACCACCGTGCCGCCGTTCAGGGCTGCTGGTTTCACTTCGGTCTGCACCCCGCCATTGACGGAGAGGGTTGCACCCTCGTGGTCGGCCGCACGGCTGGTGATCGTCAGCCGCCCCACCGCGCCCAGGCTTGGCAGCGCCTCGCCCCGGAACCCGAACGTGTGGATGTTAAGAAGGTCAGAGCCGTCGATTTTCGACGTCGCATGGCGTGACAGGGCCAGCGGCAGGTCCCCCGGAGCGATCCCGCATCCGTCATCCGTCACCCGGATCAACGTTTTGCCTCCATCCGCGATAGCCACCTCAATCCGGGTGGACCCGGCGTCGATGGCGTTTTCTATCAGTTCCTTGACCGCCGAGGCCGGGCGCTCGACCACCTCGCCTGCGGCGATCCGATTGATCGCAGCGTCATCCAATTGGCGAATGACGGGGCGATTTTCGCTTATCTGGGGGCTGATTTCAGGCATGCCACAAGACCTAGCACAACCAACCGCGATTCGACCAGCCGGGAAAGAACGCAAAACACCGTGCCCAAACCGGAGCGCGGTGCTGTGTTTCCCAAGCTGTTCCGAAGTGTTTCAAAGCCCCGGGAACCGGGCAGTCCGCGCAATGGACCCGTGCCCGTGGAACAGCTTTGGGCGCGTTTACAGGTGCAAAAGAAACTGTGCAGAAGCCGGGATTGGAAGGTAAATGGGCGAAACCTCCGCAATCAACCCCATGAAGCTGCGCAAATATTGCACAACCACCGGCTAGTGGTGAAAATGGAGGCGAGACAAGAAAGAGGAGAGCATTGATTTCTTCCCCTCTACATTCAAATCAATTCCACGTATCATGTCGCAAAAGAACTGGCGCCGAGCAGGGCAACACACATGAGCAATTCAGGTCGCAAGAGGTCACCCCTGGTGGCAGATAAACGGTATCCGTCCAAAAAGGCTGCGCCAAAACCGAAAAAGGCCGCCCCCGGAAAACAACGTCCAACCGCGCGAAAAAAGCAGAAGGTCGATTGGACTGTCTGGCGTGTGGTGACATGGCCGTTCCGCTGGGCGCTGCGTCTGATCTGGGGGTTTGGCTGGCGCATCGGAGCCATTTCCGCCGTTCTGGTGGGGCTGGCCGTGGCCTATGTCTATTCCACCCTGCCCGATGTGACCGCCCTGTTGGACGGGCGCGCGCGGGGGTCGGTCACGCTTCTGGATACAAAAGGCGAGGTTTACGCCTGGCGCGGCGACCAATTCGGCGGGGCCGTGACCGTGAACACCGTGTCACCCCACCTGAAAAATGCCGTGGTCGCGACCGAAGATAAACGGTTCTATCGCCATTTCGGCCTGTCCCCGCGCGGCATCGCCTCGGCGGTGCGTATCAACCTGCGCGAAGGGCGCGGGCCGCTGTCGGGTCATGGCGGCTCCACGATCACCCAACAGACGGCCAAGCTGCTTTGCCTTGGGGTCGAATATGACCCGTCGCAATGGAAATCCGAAGCCGCTTACGTCAAGGATTGCCGCCGCGGGTCGCTGGTGCGCAAGCTCAAGGAAGCGGTTTTTGCGCTGGCCATGGAGGCCAAGTATTCCAAGGATGAAATCCTGTCGATCTATCTCAACCGCGCCTATATGGGCGGTGGTGCCTATGGGGCCGAAGCGGCCGCGCAACGGTATTTCGGCAAACCAGCGGCGGCGTTGAACGTGCCGGAATCGGCGATGCTGGCCGGGCTGTTGACCGCGCCCACGCGACTTGCCCCAACCTCAAGCCTCAAACGCTCGCAAGATCGCGCCGCCACGGTTTTGCGCATGATGCGGGAACAGGGGTATATTTCAACGGCCGACGAGTTGGCCGGACAGGCCGCCCCCGCCACGCTGTCGCGCGCGGCCAAGGCCAATGCGGGGGGCTATTTCGCCGATTGGGTCATGGCCGAAGGGCCCGAGTTCTTTACCCGCAACACCACCGAAGACGTGATCATCCGCACCACGCTGGACCCACGCATCCAGAAAGCCGCAGAAGAGGCGCTGGACCACATCTTTGCCACCAAGGTCAAACAGGGATCCAGGGCACAGGCGGCCATTGTCGTCATGTCTGCCGACGGTGCCGTGCGCGCCATGGTGGGCGGGCGCGAACACCAGGTCACCGGGGCGTTCAATCGCGCGACCCAGGCGAAACGCCAAACCGGGTCGGCCTTCAAACCCTTTGTCTTTGCCGCCGCGCTGGATCTTGGGCGCTCGCCCTATGACATGGTGGATGACGCGCCTTATTGCCTGAATATCCCCGGGTCAGGGGAATGGTGCCCCAAAAACTATACCAAGAAATTCCTTGGCCCCGTCACGTTGACGGATGCGTTGAAACAGTCGCTCAACATCCCGGCGGTCAAGCTGGCCCAGGCGGTAGGGCTGGACGTGGTCCGCGCCGTGGCCAGCGGGTTCGGCATCGCCAGCGATCTGGCCAAGGGTCCCGCGCTGGCGCTTGGGGCATCCGAAAGCACCCTGTTGGAAATGACCGGTGCCTATGCCGGCATTCTGAACGGCGGCACTTCGGTGACGCCCTATGGGTTGATCGAGCTGAAGCTTCTGGGATCGCGCAATCCGCTGATGACCACAACCGGCGGGCTGGGCGAACGGGTGATTCAAACCAAGTCGGCGCAACAACTGGTCTGGATGATGAACAAGGTGGTCAGCGAAGGCACCGGCACCCGCGCCTTATTGCCCGACCGCCCGGTGGCCGGAAAAACCGGCACGACCCAAGCGGCGCGCGATGCGTGGTTCCTTGGCTTTTCGGCGGATTATGTCGCCGGGGTCTGGATGGGCAACGATGACAATAAACCGCTGAAGGGCGTCACCGGTGGCGGGCTTCCGGCCGATATCTGGCGCGAAACCATGCTGCGGGTACATCAGGGCCTGCCGGTCCGCCCTCTCCCGATGCTGGAACCTGCGCCAGCGGCGCTACAGCCCCGTCGCGAAATACAGCCCACCCAACAGCAACGCCGGACCCGCAATCAACGCCAGCGCAATCAGATCGACAACATACTGCGCGATCTGTTGGGGGCGGGCGAACGGTAAATCGCCGCCCCCGCTGACCACCCCCGTCCATCCACCCGGCGATGAAAAACCCCGGCCCAAAGCGTTTCCAGTTCTTGTTGGATCACAGCAAGAACTGGAAATGCTCACAGCCCTGATATGTTGCGCGGCGTTTCCACACCACGCTGAGTCAGCGTAATGGCGAAACGCTTTAACCCAGCTTTTTCAAATCAGCGACCAACTGGTCCAGATTACCACGGCGCTTGTCCAGCATCGACTGGATTTCCGTGCGTTCGGTCAACAGCATATTCACCCCTTCGATGAACAGGTTGAAGAACTTGCTCCGGCCCGACCGGTCCGACACAAGGAAGGTCACATCGAACGGAGATTGCCCTTTGAGGCGCGCAATCGTCTTCACCTCGTAGAAATTCTTGACCTTGCGTGCGTCTTTCACCTCGATCTGACCGCCGATGAATTCCCGGAACCGCTTGCCGTATTTGCGGCTCACATAAACCTGGAACGCCTTGGTAAACGCATTCATCTGGGATTTGCTGGCCCGGCGGGCATCCACGCCCAGCGCATAGCGCGCGATGGTCGGCACATCGGCATAGCGCACGAAGATCTTTTCGAATTCCTTGATCTTGGCCGCTTCGGAATTCTTCTTGGCGATGACCTTGTTGATGTCACCCACGATCTTATCAACCAGCCCCTTGGCCTGTCCCGCGCTTAGCGCCCAGGCTGGTGTCGCGCTGAACGTACCAAGCGCAAGGGCGGAAACCATGCCACCAAGAAAGCTGCGGCGGGAAGAGGGGTTATTCTGCGTAAGGGTCTGCATAAGGGTCACCATATGGGTCATCGTAAGGGTCTACATAAGAATCGTCGCCGTCCGATCCAAGCTCGTACCGGCGATTTTGCAGATAGATCACCCGCGACTGGGCGTAGCTGTCTGCGCTTTCATAAAGGATCGAATCGATCGTGTCCGAAAAATTTCCCCGCTCGCCAAGCCTGGACGCCATCCCGGCCCCGGTGCCGTAATACTTCTCGGGCGTGGGCAGGACATAGCTCAGCGGATTGGTGAACAGATCAACAAATTTGCCCACGGCATCCCGTTCGGTGGACGGGCCAAGGAAGGGAAGCTCGACATAAGCGCCCTCACGGACACCCCAGACATGCAGCGTCTGTCCAAAATCGGCCTCCACCTCGTCCACTCCGAATTCGGTGGCCGGATCGGCCAGCCCGGCAAATCCGATGGTTGTGTTAAGCGCAAACCGCAGGGTGTTCTTGCCCGCACCCTTCAAATCCCCCTGAAGCAGGTTGTTCACGATGGTGCCGGGCAGAGAAAGGTTGGACGCAAAATGCCCCACGCTTGTCTGGATGCTTTCCGGGACAACGTTGGTGTAACTTTTGCCTGCCGGACGCACAAACGCCCGGTCCAGCTTGCGATTCAACTCGTGGGTCTTGCGGTTCTGTTCTTCATATGGGTCAAACGGTTCGCCCGCCACGGCATTCGGCCCCGGCGCGCTGCACCCGGCCAGAACGCTGGCCACAACCAGCGCTGAAATAACGGAAATCCTTACTTTCCCCGGGCTCGTTCTGCATTTAGAAGAAGACAATGTTTTTTCTCGTGCGAAATTTGCGTATGAGAGTATCTAGTGAATTGAACGGCTATGCCCACCCCAACACGGTGCCATCCCCGCCAATTGTGGCAGAATGGCGACAGGGCGCGGCCCTGATGATAACAATAGTCTTAGGCCGGTCCAAACGGAACGGAACTATTTTGCAAGGGCGGATTAACGCGCATGAACCAAGCACAACTTCAAGCCGGGCGTGACGAACTTCGCGCCGCACGTCGCGAAAGCCGGGGGCTTTACTGGGCCGTTGGGTTGTTCAGCTTCTTTGCCAACATGCTGATGCTGACCGGACCGCTCTATATGCTTCAGGTCTATGACCGGGTTCTGGGATCCGGCTCTGTGCCGACGCTGATTGCGCTGTCGGCACTGGTGATGTTTCTTTATGCGACCATGGCCGTCCTGGATTATGCCCGGGGCCGCATCATGGGCCGGGTCGGGGCGCGGTTTCAGGCGCGGCTGGACAAACGGGTGTTCGAGGCGGTGATCCGCAAATCTGCCCTGTTGCCAAGCGACAAAACCGCCAACGGGATGCGCGATCTTGAATCCGTGCAACGGCTTATGGTCGCACCCGCGCTGCTGGCTGTGTTCGACCTGCCCTGGACGCCGATCTTCCTGTTCGGCATTTTCCTGTTTCATCCCTGGCTCGGCTGGCTTGCCATCGCCGGTGGGGTGGCGCTGATCCTGATCACCGTTGCAAACCAGATTACCACGCGTCGGCCCCTGAACCGCGCCATGACGGTCTCAGCGCATTCCGACATTATGGCGGATCAGATGCGCGGAGAATCCGAAATGGTGCAATCCATGGGGATGCGCCGCGCCGCCTTTGATCGCTGGCATGAAAGCCGCGAAGAGTCGTTGAAACAACAGATTCACGCAGCCGATCTTGGCGGGTCTTTCACCTCGCTGACCAAATCCTTCCGTCTGTTGCTGCAATCGGCCATGTTGGGTGTCGGGGCCTATCTCGTGCTGTTGAATGAACTGACACCGGGCGCGATGATTGCGGGGTCGATCCTGTTGGGGCGGGCGCTGGCACCGATCGAGCTTGCCATCGGGCAATGGCCGATGATCCAGCGCGCCATAAAGGGCTGGGAAAACCTTGGCCAGCTGCTGGGCGAGGTGCCCCCGGAAATGCCGCGAACCCCGTTGCCGAAACCCAATGCCCTGCTTGAGGTACAGCAACTGACCATCGTGCCACCGGGTCAATCCCAGGCCGCGCTGCGTATGGTCAGCTTTACGGTACAACCGGGTCAGGCGGTTGGCGTAATTGGCCCCTCGGGGGCCGGGAAATCCACGCTGGCCCGCGCGCTGACGGGCCTTTGGCGTCCGGCGGGGGGCAAGATACGGCTGGATGGTGCCACGCTGGACCAATACGACCCCAATGTGCTGGGCCAACACGTGGGCTATCTTCCGCAGCGGGTACAGCTGTTTGACGGCACCATCGCCGAAAACATCGCCCGCCTGTCCAAGACACCGGATTCCGAACAGGTGGTCGCGGCGGCGAAAAAGGCCGACGCTCACCGCATGATTCTTGAACTGCCCGATGGCTATGACACGCGCGTCACAGCCGCCGGTGGACGGTTGTCGGGGGGGCAAATCCAACGAATCGGCCTGGCCCGCGCCATGTATGGCGACCCGGTCGTGCTGGTTCTGGACGAACCCAACTCTAATCTCGACAACGAAGGGTCACAGGCCGTGAACACCGCGATCCGCGCCATGAAACAGGCGGGCAAGGCGGTGTTGATCATGGCCCACCGCCCGGCGGCGATTCAGGAATGCGATATGCTGCTGATGCTCGATGGCGGCAACCGCGTTGCCTATGGCCCAAAAGACGAGGTGCTGCGCAAGGTGGTGCAGAATGCGGAAACAATCCAGAACGCCAAAACCCCGGGAGGTGTCCGATGACCCAGGAAAAGAAGACGCCCCAACAATCGGGCAAACCCGAAGACGCGACGAACAAAGACACCGCGAACAAAACGGCGCTGGCGGGGATTGAACCGGCCAAGATGACGCCGGAACAGATCAAGGCTCAGGCGCAGCACACAAGACAGGGTAAACCGATGCCGGACCAGAAAGTCACTTCTCCGGCCCTCGCGCTGACCGGAACCAGCGGCGGCACACCGCTTGTCACCGCCAATGACCCCGAACCGCCCACCCCGGCGCGGCAATGGTCGGCCCGGCAGCCGCTTATTATCGGCTTTCTTGGCCTTCTGATCCTTGTGGGCGGGTTCGGGTCCTGGGCCGCGCTGTCCAACATCTCGGGGGCCATCGTCGCCAGCGGCCAGATCGAAGTGGACCGCAACCGGCAGGTGGTTCAGCATCCGGACGGCGGCGTGGTCGAAGGGATCATGGTGGACGAAGGCGATTTCGTGGAAAAGGACACCGTCCTGCTGAAACTCGACCCGATCCACCTTCAGGCCCAGTTGACCTCGGTCGAAGCTCAGTTGTTTGAAATCGTCGCCCGCCGCGGGCGTCTGGAAGCGGAACGCGACCGGTTGGACAGCATTGTGTTTGACCCGATGGTGATCGAAGCCGCGCAAACCCAACCCAATGTTCAGGGACTTGTGGATGGCCAGGTCCGCCTTTTCGAAGCGCGCTCTGTGTCGCTGACCAAGGAAACCGATCAGCTGACCAAACGGCGCGGCCAGATTGAGAATCAGGTCGAAGGCATCGACGCCCAGCTTGCCTCGGTTGGCAAACAGCTTGAGCTGATCAACAAGGAACTCGCCGACCAACAGGACCTGTTGGACAAGGGCCTAGCTCAGGCGTCGCGGGTGTTGGCCCTGCAACGGGAAGAGGCACGGCTTTCGGGCCAGATCGGTGAACTCACCGCAACCCGCGCCCAGGCCGAAGGCCGGATCACCGAAATCGACATCGAAATCCTGAAATTCGAATCCCGCCTGCGGGAAGAGGCGATCACCAATCTGCGCGACCTGCAATATCGCGAACTGGAGCTGTTGGAACAACAGCGCACCGCGCGGGAAAAGCTGAACCGGCTGGACATCAAGGCACCCGTGTCCGGGGTGGTCTATGGGCTCAGCGTCTATGCCCCGCGCTCGGTCATCCGCCCTGCGGACCCGGTCATGTATCTCGTGCCCCAGGACCGCCCGCTGATCATCGCAACCCAGGTGCAACCGATCCATATCGACAAGGTATATGTGGGTCAGGAGGTGAACCTGCGCTTCACCGCGCTTGACCAACGCACCACGCCGGAATTGAAAGGCCGGGTTGTGCAGGTGTCAGCCGACGCCTTCCGCGATCAGGTCACCCAGGTGAACTATTACCGCGCCGAAGTGGCGTTGAGCGAAGGCGAACTCGACAAGCTGCCCGAGAACACGACGCTGATCCCCGGGATGCCGGTCGAAGCCTTCATTCGCACCGAAGACCGGTCTCCGCTCACCTATCTGGTGAAACCGTTCACCGATTATTTCGCACAGGCGTTCCGCGAAAGCTGAAGCAGGGTGCGGATAAGCCGGGGCTTCCCCCGGGCCGCACAGGGCAGGAGGAACAGGGCAGGAGGACGTGATATGATTGCCTATGTTACCGTAGGTGCCGATGACATCGCAGATGCCAGACGGTTTTACACGGCTTTCCTGCCGGCCTTGGGGTATCGGTTGAAAGAGGGATCAGAAGGGTTGAGTTTCACCCTGCCCACCGAACCGGGACAGGCACCTGTTCTGCCTGATTTCTACGTCAAACCGCCCTTTGACGGAAAGCCCGCGTCACCCGGAAACGGGACGATGGTGGCCTTTGAGGCGCGCGACCAGAAACAGGTGCGTGACCTTCATGCCGCCGCACTTGCCGCAGGTGGCGCAGATGAGGGCGCACCGGGGTTCCGCGCCGCTTATGGGCCCCGGTTTTACGTTGGCTATCTGCGTGATCCGCAAGGCAACAAAATCGCACTGTTCTCAAGCAATCCAAACGACCCCGCGCGCGATGGATAGCGCCCGGTGCCGCAAAAGCACCGCTTGGATCACACCAGCGCGCACAGAAGCCCGGCACCACACCATTTATTTATAGCCAGCCAAACAACACAACAGGGCAGGACCCTGATCGCGCCTCCCTCGGTTACGACTGCGGCAACACCCAATCGGGCCGCGGAAAATGACAGGTATAGCCGTTGGGGATGCGTTCAAGATAATCCTGATGCTCTGGCTCTGCTTCCCAAAAGTCTCCCACCGGCTTTACCTCGGTCACCACCGGCCCGGGCCAAAGACCCGACGCATTGACATCGGCGATGGTGCGTTCGGCCTCGACCCTCTGCTCTTCGTCCGTGTAATAGATTGCACTGCGATAGCTTGTGCCGACATCATTGCCCTGACGGTTTGGCGTGGTGGGGTCGTGGATCTGGAAAAACACCTCCAACAGGCGGCGATAGGTGATGCGCGCGGGATCAAAGACGATTTCGATCCCTTCCGCATGGGTGCCATGGTTGCGATAGGTCGCGTTGGGCACATCCCCGCCAGTATACCCGACGCGAGTGGCAATCACCCCGGGCAGCTTGCGGATCAGATCCTGCATCCCCCAAAAACACCCCCCGGCCAGAACAGCACGTGCGTCGCTCATGTTACATCCTCCACCTGATCCAGATAATCGCCATAGCCCTGCGCCTCCATCTTATCACGCGGCACAAACCGCAGCGATGCCGAGTTTATGCAATAGCGCAATCCGCCCCGGTCCTGTGGCCCATCCGGGAATACGTGGCCAAGGTGGCTGTCGCCATAGGTGCTGCGCACCTCGGTGCGGATCATGCCGTGGGTGGTGTCACGCAATTCAATGATATGCGCCGCCTCAATCGGCTTGGTAAAGCTGGGCCAGCCACAGCCGCTTTCGTATTTGTCTGATGACGCAAACAGCGGCTCGCCCGACACGATGTCCACGTAAATCCCCGGCTGTTTGTTATCCAGCAACGCGCCGGTGCCCGGACGTTCGGTGCCGTTTTCCTGTGTCACCCGGTACTCTTCCGGGGACAGCGCGGCGATGGCGTCTTTGGTTTTCTTGTAGGTCGTCATGGGGGCCTCCTCTTTGCGCTTGTCCCATAGATGGCATCGCAGGGGCAAATTCCAAACCTTGTTACACCACCCTGACGAAACAGTGACCGAACTCCCGATCCTAAAGCGTTTCCACATCACGCTGAGTCAACGTAATGCGGAAACGTTTTAGTCGGGGGCCAGCATATAGCCCGCACCGCGCACGGTCTGCAGGTATCGCGGCTGTTTCGGGTCCGGTTCGATCTTGCGACGCAGGCGGGTGATCTGCACATCCACCGCGCGTTCCTGGGCCTGGCCCTTGTCGCGGCCGAGATCCTCGACCAGCTTGGCACGGCTGACCGGCTCGCCCGGCGTGGCCGAGAAAATGCGCATCAACTGGCTTTCCGTGGCGGTCAACCGCACAGGGTCTTCGCCCTGCCACATCTCGCCGCGCTCAATGTCATAGCGGATCGCGCCAAGCTGTAACAACTTGGGCAACGTATCCTCGGCCTGCGCCTCGGGCATCCGCCGCAGGATCGCGTTGATACGCAGCAACAGTTCCTTGGGTTCGAACGGTTTGGCAAGGTAATCGTCGGCACCGGCCTCAAGCCCGGCAATCCGGTCCTCGGTTTCCCCCTTGGCGGTCAAAAGAAGGATCGGCGTCGTGTGGTCCGCCCGGAAATCGCGGGTAAAACTGACCCCGGTTTCGCCGGGCATCATCACGTCCATGACAATCAGGTCGAATTCCAGCCCCGACAGGATACGCCGCGCATGGGCCGCATCCCGGGCCCCGGACACAAGGAACCCGTTGCGTTTCAGAAATCTCTGCAACAGCACCCGGATTCGTTCGTCGTCATCGACGATCAACAGATGCGGGGTAACATCGCTCATGATCCACTCTCCCTCAGCGCAGCGTAGCGCCGCCGCATTTCAGGGTCCATCATCGCCTCCAGCACCTGGCGGAAACCCGTCACCGCATCAGGGCCAACCTTGCGATAGGCCGCACGCATCCGCGCACGTTGCGCATCCGACAGACGGCGTTCCAATGCCTCGCCATCCTCGGTCAGAAACAGGTTGCGTTCACGCCGGTCTGATTTGCCCACCCGGCTTTCCACCAACCCATCCTCAACCAATGTGCGCAGCACCCGGTTCAACGATTGCTTGGTTACGCCAAGAATTTCCAGAAGGTTATTCACGGTGGTGCCCGGCGCGCGCGAAATAAAGTGGATCGCCCGGTGATGGGCGCGGCCATAGGCCATCCCGGCCAGAATCCTGTCAGGGTCGGCAGTAAAGCCGCGATAGGCAAAGAACATCGCCTCTATGCCCTGCCGCAACTGCTCGTCCGTCAGAAAAAGTAACGTGTCTCCACTGGAACTGTCCGGCATGGCTATCTCCGCATTCACAATCTGCCTGTCTGGATGTCACATTAAGTCAGCTTTGTTGACATTCCAATACACAACTGTTAGCGAGTCGCAGTTTCGGCGCAATAATATGACCGTATCGGCCCAATTTTGCGCAATATATGAAAAAATGCCGACCTTAAAGGAGTGAAGATAATGTCTGGCTATGATGATCGCGATGGCAAAATCTGGATGGATGGTACACTGGTTGACTGGCGCGATGCCAATATCCATATCCTGTCCCACGCGCTGCATTACGCGTCGTCGGTGTTTGAGGGTGAGCGCCTTTATGACGGCAAAATCTTCCTCAGCCGCAAACACTCGGAACGCCTGCTGAAATCGGGCGAGATGATGGATATGCCGATCCCCTACACCGTCGATGAAATCGAAGCGGCGAAACAGGCCGTGATCGACGCCAACGGACTGACCAACGCCTATGTGCGCGTGGTGGCATGGCGCGGTGCGGGCGAAGACATGGGCGTATCTTCGTCGCGAAACCCGGTGCGCATGGCCGTCGCGGCCTGGGCCTGGGGCGATTATTACGGCGACGCCAAAATGAAGGGTGCCAAACTCGACATCGCGAAATGGAAACGCCCCTCGCCCGAAACCATCCCTACGGCGGCCAAGGCGGCGGGACTTTACATGATCTGCACCATGTCCAAACACGCGGCCGAGGCCAAGGGCTGTTCGGATGCGTTGTTCATGGACTACCGCGGCTATGTGGCCGAAGCGACCGGGGCCAACGTGTTCTTCGTCAAAGACGGCGAAGTGCATACCCCCCTGCCCGACGCGATCCTCAACGGGCTGACCCGTCAGACGGTGATCGGAATGCTGGAAGAACGTGGGGTAAAGGTCCATGAACGCCACATCATGCCCGAAGAGCTGGCCGATTTCGAACAATGCTGGCTAACCGGATCGGCGGCCGAGGTCACCCCTGTGGGCCAGATCGGCGACCATACATTCGAGGTCGGCGCGCTGACCCGCGAAATCTCGGAAGCCTACGAAAAGCTGGTCCGCAGCTAAGCCCCCCTTTTCCAACAGGAAAAAACGCGTGATCGCCGCCCCGACAAAGCGGGACGGCGATTGTGTTCAGTCCCGACATCTGCTGGATCGGATTTAGGATGAATCGATCTTTCTCTGATGTCCGGATTTTGCAGATGTATTCGTACGGAGTGAGGCCTTGCAGCGTCTTCAGCCGTCTTGCGAAGTTATGGGCTGCAATGAAGTCAGTGATGTGCGTTTCGAGCTGAGAATGTGTGTCGTAGTGATACCGCTTGACCGTCGCCTCCCTGAGCCCCAGAGACAGAACCCCGGTCAGCTACCGAAACGCTTTAAGACTTTAGGCAATTTTCCGGGATAATTCCCCGCTATGTACATTATTTGGTCAGGTTCCTCCGCTACACCTTGTTTCCATCGACAAGATGGATTGAGGAGGCCGGCAAATGAATGCTGTGCATGATACGCTGATGGACATTCCCGCGGATTGGGCCGACGGAACGGCGCGCCAACCTCTTCGGCTGCCCTGGGGCAAATATATGGTCCGCTGTCTTCTGCTCGGGACGGCGTGGGCCATCGTCGGAGGTGGTGCAATCGCCCCCGACGCCCTGACCCGACTGCAAAGCGCCATGGAAACCCCAACCGTGGCGGTGATGCCGCTGGATCGGTGATACCGTCGCGATTACGCCTTTTTCACAGGCCGGTTGCCTGCTGTCATGCGCCGGGTGATGACCGCGTTGAACACGCCCTGGGAATGAAAATGCCCCGCGTCACGGCCCACTCGCCTCTCCTTACGGCGAGTCTCGTTCCGGCGCGCTACCCCTCAAGCAACCGCATCAGGTAGGAACCATAGTCGTTCTTACCGAACACCTTCGCCCGTTCCGCCAACTGTGCGTCTGTTATCCACCCCCTGGACCACGCAATCTCTTCCGGGCTGCCGACCTGCTGGCCCTGGCGTTCCGACAGGGTGCGCACGAAGTTGCCCGCATCCAGCAGACTGCCATGGGTGCCGGTGTCGAGCCAGGCATACCCGCGCCCCATCTGCTGAACATTCAACAGACCATCGGTCAGGTACAGTTCCAACAGCGTCGTGATTTCCAGTTCGCCCCGTGCCGAAGGCGTCACCGCCCGCGCGCGCGCTGGCGCGGTTCCATCCAGGAAATAAAGCCCCGTCACCGCGTATTTCGACGGCGCCACTTCGGGTTTTTCCACGATCGCGCGGGCCTGTCCCTGATCGTCGAAGTCGACCACACCATAACGTTCGGGATCGGCCACACGATACCCAAACACCGTGCCACCCGGCGCGGCATCCGCCTTGGCCAGAATTTCGGGCAAAGCATGGCCGAAAAAGATATTGTCGCCCAGAACCATCGCACTTGGCGCGCCATCAAGAAAGTCTTCGGCCAGAAGATAGGCCTGTGCCAATCCGTCCGGGCTGGGCTGCACGATATAGGTCAGGTTCAGCCCCCATTGGCTTCCGTCTCCCAACGTGCGCTTGAACTGTTCCTGATCCTGCGGCGTCGTGATCACTGCGATGTCGCGAACCCCCGACAGCATCAGCACGCTCAGCGGGTAATAGATCATCGGCTTGTCATAGATCGGCAGCAGCTGTTTTGAGACGCCGATGGTGATGGGGTAAAGCCGCGTGCCCGATCCGCCTGCCAATATGATCCCTTTGCGCGCTGTCATCTCATGCGTCCTTCAAATCATTCAAAACGGTGGCCAAACCCACCTTCCAATCTGCGGGTTTAATGCCGAAATCTGACGTCAGAGTGGCACAATCAAGCCGGGAATTCAGCGGACGTTGCGCCGGGGTCGGATACTGGGTTGTGGGGATGCCGGTGACGGTGACATCCCGCCCGGCCTGTTCAAATATCTCACGGGCGAACCCGGCCCAGCTCACCTCGGGCGTGCCCCCAAAATGATAAACGCCACCGCTTTGACCGCCGACCATCGCGCGGGCCATTGTCAACAGAGCGGCGGCGATATCCGCGGCTGGGGTGGGCCCGCCCACCTGATCGTCAACAACGCTCAGCGCATCGCGGGTTTCGGCCAGCCGCAACATTGTTTTCGCGAAATTCGTCCCGTGGGCCGAAAACACCCAGGAAGTGCGCAGCACGGCCCAGTTGCCCCCGGCCTCGGCCACGGCGCGTTCTCCCAACAGCTTGGTGCGACCATAAGCGTTGATCGGGGCCGTCGGGTCGCTTGGGATCCATGCCCGCTTGCCCGAGCCGTCAAAGACATAGTCAGTCGAGATATGCAGGAACGGAATACCCATGATCGCCGCCGCCCGCGCCATCGCGCCGGGGCTTTCGCCGTTGATGATCCGGGCCAGCCCCTCTTCGTCTTCGGCCTTATCCACGGCCGTATAGGCGGCGGCGTTGATCACCACCTCGGCATCCGACGCGACAACGGCGGCGGAGCATCGCGCAGGGTCGATCAGGTCCGCCTGATCCCGGTCCAACGCGGTGATTTCCGCACCGAACGCCTCGGCCTGTCGCTGTAATTCAACCGCGACCTGTCCGGTTGCGCCAAAGACAAGAACCCTCATGCCGTGCCCAACCGTTTGCCGACGCCGTCACGATCCTGTAACGCGCGCCACCACCCTTCATTGGCCAGATACCACGCGACGGTTTTGCGCAGCCCCTGTTCCAACGTGACCGAGGGACGCCAGCCCAATTCGGTGCGGATACGTGTCGGGTCGATGGCATAGCGCAGGTCGTGGCCAGGCCGGTCGGTGACAAAGGTGATCAGCTCGCCATAAGGCGTCGCACCGGGGCGCAATTCATCCAGCACGGCACAGATCATCCGGACAAGATCGATATTCTTCACCTCGTTTTCACCACCGATATTATAGCTGCGCGCGTTTTGCCCATTTGCCAGAACATGCAACAACGCATTGGCGTGATCTTCCACATAAAGCCAGTCGCGCACGTTTTCCCCCGCCCCGTAAACCGGGATCGGTTTGCCCGCCAATGCGTTCAGGATCACAACAGGGATCAGCTTTTCAGGGAAATGATAGGGACCGTAATTGTTCGAACAATTGGTGATGACAAAAGGAAGCCCATAGGTTTCGCCCCAGGCCCGTACCAAATGGTCGCTCGCCGCCTTGGACGCCGAATAGGGTGAATTGGGGGCATAGGGCGTGTCTTCCGTGAACTGCCCGGTGTCGCCCAGCGACCCGTAAACCTCGTCGGTGGAAATGTGATGGAACCGGAACGTGTCGGGGCGGCCGCGCCCTTCCCAATAGCTGCGCGCAGCCTCCAGCAACGTGTAGGTGCCGTTCACATTGGTTTCGATGAATGCCCCGGGGCCGTCGATGGACCGGTCCACATGGCTTTCTGCCGCAAGATGCATGACCGCATCGGGCTGATGCTCGGCAAACACCCGCGTCACGCCCGTCGCATCGCGGATATCAACCTGTTCAAACGCGTATCCCGGCGCATCGGCCACCATGGCGACGTTGTCCAGACAAGCGGCATAGGTCAGCGCGTCCAGGTTGACCACCTCGTACCCATCACCAATCGCCTGCCGTATCACGGCGGACCCGATAAACCCGGCCCCACCGGTCACAAGGATCTTCATGCCGCGCCCTCCCATTGAAACGGGTTGTCCAGATCGGCCAGCGCCGGGGCGCTCGCGTCCTTGTCGCTCAGCACCGTATCGGCGCGGGTCACACCCCACTCTACCCCGATATCCGGGTCGTCAAACCGGATCGCCCGGTCACAGTCGGGGGCATAGTAATCCGTGCATTTGTAAATGATCTCGGTATCCTCGGTCAGGGTTACGAACCCATGCGCAAACCCGACAGGCACCAACAGTTGTCGCCCGTTTTCGGCGCTCAGCTCCTCGGCCACCCATTGGCCAAAGGTGGGCGACCCAACCCGGATATCCACGGCCACATCCAACAACGCACCGCGCCCGCACCGCACCAGCTTGGCCTGCGCATGGGGCGGCGATTGGAAATGCAGCCCACGCACCGTGCCCCTGGTCGCGCTCAGCGAATGATTATCCTGAACAAAATCCAACTCGATTCCGGCATCTGCCATCCGCGCCTTGTTCCAGCTTTCACAGAAAAACCCCCGCGCATCGCCAAATCGCCGGGGTGTCAGAACAAGAACACCGTCAAGCTTTGTCTTTTCAACCTTCATCTCACCCGCTTCCCCGTGTTTGCGTGAAATCTAACGCCAATCGGTTCTCACCGAAACCGCGAAAAGGCACCTTGTTAAACCGGGGTCAAATCGGGGTTCAACCGGTCGGCGGTCTTTGCCTGCGCGCACCCCGGATATACAGGCCCAAGCCCATGGCAGTGACCCCTCAGCCAAGCCGGAACAGGCGGCTTTCATGAGACCGCAAACACATACGTGCGGTGTCTCCGTAATGATCCGGTGCGCTGCGCAGTTCGGGGAACAGGGTGAACAGTTCTTCGCGCGCCTCGGCCTCGACCGCATCCAGCCCGGTATCGCCGGGATAGAAACTTTCGGTCGCCGCACCTTCGGCATAAACGATCTCGTGCCGGTCGAACATGATGTGGACATAGGTCACCTCACCCCCGGCCTGTTGCACGATGCTGCCACCATTGGTCAGGTGCTTGGCGCTGGCCAGAACTTCGCCTTCGCCGAACATCAACGATGCCTGCGGACCCTGGATCAACACCCGGTGCTGGGGGCTGACCAGCAACGGTTTGCCGTTGCCCAACACCCCGGATTCGAACCGGATCGGGGCCAGACTGCCCAGCGCGGGCACGGTGCGTTGCCCAACCCAGCGGATCGGCTGTAGCCCGTTGTCGCGTGTTACCACCATATCGCCGGGTTTCAAATCAGCCACGTCCCGCGCCCCGCCTGAGGTGGCGATTTTCGTGCCTGCGGTGAAACAGATGATGATGTTCTCGATCTCGCTGAAGTTCACGACCGATCCGTCGGACAGGGTTGCAAACCCGCTCATCCCGCCACCCACACCGGGGTCGGTGTTGGTATAGGTGATGTCGTCCCAATGGGCGTTGCCCTGGAAATCCAGCGTATCACCAAGGGTTTCGTCGCCCTCGCCGCCCGTGATGGTGGCGTTGTTGGCCCCGGCTTCGCCAAGATCGGTGACAAGGAACAGGTCGTCCCCGTCGCCGCCATGAACTGTATCACCTTCGGCGACGTTAATCGTGTCGGCCCCTTCGTTGGCGTAAATCTCGTCGGCCCCGGTGCCACCGGTCAGGCTGTCATCACCCAGACCACCAACAAGCGTATCTGCGCCCGCGCCACCCTCCACGGTGTCATCGCCCGCGTCGCCGTCCAAATTGTCATGCCCTGCGCCGCCGTCGATGCTGTCATCGCCGTCCATGCCCAGGATCGTGTCGTCACCGATCCCGCCGGTGATCGTATCGTTGTCACCGCCAGCCCAGATTTCGATACCCGTGCTGTCGCCCACAAGGGTCACGTTATCCGCGCCATCGGGCAGAACGATCCGCTCAATCTCGCTGAATGCCACGGTATGGGTGCCGTCGGTGATCGTACCGGATTTGTCGCCGGTAAAGGTCACGGTCAACGGTGTGGTCGAGGAGTCGAACTCGATCGAGTCAATATGGGTGCCGCTCTCGCCACCCACGATGGAGTCATTTCCCATCGACCCGGCGGACAGATAGAACACGTCGGATCCTTCGCCGCCGATCATGGTGTCGTCGCCCGACCCGCCCACAATCGTGTCGTCGCCATCTTCACCCAACAGGCTGTCGTCACCATCCTGACCACGCAGATCGTCATTGCCGGTGCCGCCATGCACGGTGTCGTCGGCATCGCCGGAATACACCGTGTCATCACCCGCGCCCGCTTCAACGCTGTCCTCGTCGCCATAGTGGCCGGGCAGTTCCGCGTCGAACCCGTCAATCACATCGCCATCGGGGTCTCCGACATAGTCAGCGTCGATAAGCTCGCCTGCGGCGGTGCCGCTGACGATCCCGTCGCTGGCCGGGGCGGGGATGCCCATGGCCTGCAACGCCAAGGGATCGCTGACCTCGCTAGGCGCAACGCCTGAAAACAGCATGGATTCACCGTTGGGGAAGGTCAGGATCGCGTTGCCGCTGCCATCGTCACTGACCACCACGTCATTGGTGTTGACGGGGTTGCCCATCAGGTCAGTCAAACCGCTGACATCCACCTGATCCTGGCCCGTGAATGTGCCGTCACCATTGTCGATGGGGGCCTCAAACGCGCCAATCGTGTCGTCGCCATCGCCATCGCTGAACACCACGGTGTCCACTTCGCCATCGGCGGGGCCAACGTTGATCTGGTCATCACCCGCGCCGCCTTCGACCGTGTCCGCCCCGGACGAGGTCACAAGCGAATCGTCACCAGTGCCGCCAAGAACGCTGTCGTCGTCATAGCCGGAATAGATCGTGTCGTTGCCCGCGCCACCGATGATGGTGTCGTCGCCATAGTTGCCGATGATCTCTTCGGCCCCGCCCGATCCGGTCACGTGATCCGACCCGGTGCCCATCTGGAACCGCTCAATCTCGCTGAATTCCGTGGTGCTGACACCATCGGTCAACGTGCCTTCCTCATCCCCGGTAAAGGTGATGGTGATATCGTCGGTGACGGTCGAGAAGTTGATCCGGTCGCCTTCGGTCTCGCCGGTTTCACCGCCGACGATGGTGTCATTCTGGATCGTGTTATCCAGGAAGATTTCCTCGTCGCCGCTGCCGCCCAGGATGCTGTCATCGCCAAAGCCCGAATCGATCGTATCGTCACCGTCGCCGGCGTGAACGATATCGTCCTGCGATCCGTCGGCGGCGTCATTGTTGTCGATCATGTCGCCTTCGGGGTCGCCCACATAGGCGGTGTTGATCAGGTCGTCGCCCGCGCCGCCTTCGACGATATAGTTACCACTGGCGCCCGGAATGCCCATGGCAACCAACTGTGCGTCGCTGCTGACTGCCGACACCGGAACCCCGGTCAGGGTGATACTTTCACCGTTGGGAAAGACCAGGATCGCGTCGCCTGTGCCGTCGCCATTTGTGTCGCTCACGGTCACGTCATCCACGTTGACCGGGTTGCCCGAGGCATCGGTCAGATCGCTGACGTCAAGCTGGTCATTGCCGCCGTAGGCTCCGCCGCCCAGATCGGTGGGCACCTCAAACCCGGCCACGGTGTCCGCACCGTCGCCATCGCTGAACCTGACAAGGTCGGCCGCACCGTCGCCTGCGCCAAGATCAAAGCTGTCATTGCCCGCGCCGCCATCAACCGTGTCTGCACCGGTGCCGGTGGCAACGCTGTCATCGCCATCCGATCCGATCACGCTGTCATTGCCGCTGGACAGTTCCACCCGCTCGATTTCCGAAAAGGTCAGGGTGTCCGCCGCAGTGGTCAGGGTGCCGCTTTCGCTGTCCCCCGCCGTACCGCCCGCCGTAAGGTCAAGCGTGCTGTCCGCGCCACCGAGCGAAACCAACACGTCGTCATCCACGCCGGTTTCGCCGCCGATAACGGTGTCATCACCCATATTATATTTGTCAAAGAACGTGTCGGCATCCGCGCCGCCGTCAAACACGTCGCTGCCCGCACCGTCCCAAAGCGTGTCCGATCCGTCACCGCCAAACAGGCTGTCGTTGCCCGCATCGCCAAACAGGACGTCGTCGCCGGCGTCCCCAAACAGGACGTCATTGCCGGTGCCGCCGTCCACGGTGTCATCACCCAGCCCCGCCACAACCGTATCATTGCCATCATTGGCCTCGATCGAATCGTCGTTGGACCCGTCCGAATGGTCATTGTTATCAATCCGATCCCCTTCGGGATCCGTCAGGAAGGCACCGTCAATCAGGTCGTCACCGCTGCCGCCTGCGACGATGTGATCCAACGCTGCGGCTTCCATCGTCATGTTTGAAACGCCGAACATACCGGACCGGTGCCAGGCATCGCCGTGATCAAATACAAAGGTCAAACCGGTAATCGGACCGGCGATATTGACCGTGACACTGTCCGCCGCGCCCGACGTTTCCACCCCGCCGCTGGAGTTGCCATCGGCGTGAAGTGTATCACCGCTCACCGAATGCAACCCATCCAGATCGCTGAAGTTCACCACAACCTGATCGCCATTCGCATCGGTTGCGATAATGGTCAGTGCGTCGTCCCACCTGCTCGCCCGATGGTCGATATCGAATATTTCAAAGGACAGGTTGGAAACCGGATCATCAAACGTCATCGTTGTCGTGACGGTATCCGTCAGCCCTTTGACCCAAAGACCCGGTGCGGGTGGGTTCCCGGTGCTGGTCGCGATTGCTGTCTGGCCCGCTGAATTGGTTGTCGTATTTACGGAATAGTTCAGCGTGTCGCCACCATCCACCGATGTAAAACTGCCACTTGTACCTGTGGAATTCCAGTCAATCGTATACGGCATACCCAAGTATCCTTCACTTCACCCGCTCTGATTTTTTGGCGGAATCACGTTGTTTTTGCCCGTGGCGGCGCACAAACGCACTTTGGGCTTTGGGTATTAAGGAACACTGAAACAGGGGCCGGGGTTTGGCTCCTCCATGGCGATTTCGCGAAAAATCCGAGCGGGAATGAGGCAGGACACGCCGGATTGGTGGGATTGTCCCCAATTCCGCCTCAATCGTTGCAGGTTTGTGAGGGAATACCCTCAAAACCCGGCGATTGGCTCCAGATTCGGCGAGAGACCTTTAAAGCGGCTCCACATCACGCAAATTCAACGTAATGCGGAAACGCTTTAGTGAATTGGACGGCACCCTGGATACAAGAGCCATGCGACCCGGCCCTATCCCCGGTGCCGTGCAACGATCGTGACAATACCAAACAGGACGGCGGTAACGCAGACGATCATCGGCCCCGCCGGCGTGTCGGCCCACAGGGACCCACGCAGTCCGATCAACGCCGAAAGAACACCAATGCCCACCGCGCCGGCAACCATGACCTCGGGTGTGCGGGCCAGAGGGCGGGCGGTCGCGGCGGGAATGATCAACAGCGCGGTGATCAACAATGCGCCGACCACCTTGATCGCAACCGCCACAAGAATGGCCAGCGTCAGGGTCAGAAACCGCCGTTCCCGGTTCGGATCAATCCCCCCGGCCCGGGCAAGATCGGGGTCCAGCGTGGCCATCAAAACCGATTGCCAGCGCCACGCAAAGACGGCGACAACCACGGCTCCGCCGCCCCAGATAACCAACAGGTCCGTCTTCGAAACCAACAGGATATCGCCGAACAGATAGGCCTCAAGATCCACCTGCGCGCCGGGCAACATCGCCACGGCCACCAAACCGAACGCCAGCGCCGCATGGGCCAAAACGCCAAGCGTCGCGTCCATCGTGTGCCCCCGGCTGGCAAGACCGTTAATGCTTAGCGCCATGATGGCGGCAACAATCAGAACCCCGGCAAAAATCGACATGTCGAACCCAAGCGCCAGCGCAACGCCCAGGATCGCGGCATGGGCGGTGGCATCGCCGAAATAGGCCATGCGCCGCCAGACCACGAAACACCCGACCACCGCCGCAGGGATCGCAACCCCCACACCCGCCAGCGTGGCGCGCATCATGAAATCATCCAGCATGACCCGCGCTCCCGTGCTCTGAATTTTGTCCGTTGTTGCGCCCGTTTCCATGGTCGTGACCGCAATCATCATGGGCATGATCATGTTCATGGCGATACAGCGCCAGCGCACCATGGGTGCCCGACCCGAACAGCGCGTGATATTCCGGTGCGCCCTGCACGATCTCGGGCGTGCCCTGACAACAGACGTGACCATTCAGGCATATCACCCGGTCGCTCGCGCTCATCACCACGTGCAATTCGTGGCTGACCATCACCACGGCACAGCCCAGCTCGGCCCGCAACTCTTCCAGCAACGCATAGAAATCCGCCGATCCGGGCTGGTCCAGCCCCTGAGTGGGTTCATCCAGCAAAAGGATGTCTGGTGCCTGCATCAGAGCGCGGGCCAACAGCACCCGTTGAAGCTGCCCTCCTGAAAGACCAAGCATCTGACGTTTGGCCAGATGGCTTGCCCCCACCCGCGCCAACGCCGCCTCTGCTGCGCCTTTGGCACCCCGCCGGGGCATATCCAGAAAACGCCGCACGGTCACGGGAAAGCTGGGGTCGATGGCAAGCCTCTGGGGAACATAGCCAACCCTGACCCCCTTGCCCCGCACAACCGTGCCGGTGCTGGGCTGAACCGACCCTATCATCGCTTTCAAAAGCGTTGATTTCCCCGATCCGTTCGGACCTACGATTGTGACGATTTCGCCGGGTTCAATGGCAAGGTCCACCCCGCGCAGCACGGTCTGCGCGCCGTGCGCCACGCTCAGGTTCCTGACTGTAATAAGGCTCATTCCGTCCTCGTCTGACAGGCCGGGCACAGCCCCTCGGCCTCAACCACCACATGTTCGATCTGAAACCCGGCCTCGCCCGCCTGGGGGCCAAGGGGCATCACCGGTTCGGCTTCGGCCACCTTGTGACAACTGCGACAGATCATGAAGGCCGGGTCATGCAGCACCCCGGGTTTGGAACAGGCGACAAAAGCGTTCAGCTTTTCAATGCGGTGGGCAAGACCGTGATCCACCAGAAACCCCAGCGCGCGATAGGCGACGGGGGGTTTGGAGCCCAGCCCTTCGTCCGACAGCCGCGCGAGTATGTCATAGGCACCCAGCGCCGTATGGCCTTCCAGCAAAAGCTCAAGCACCCGTCGCCGCACCGGCGTAAACCTGATACCGCGCGCCTGGCATTCCGACTCGGCCCGGGATAGCGCGCTGGCGACACAGGCCCCGTGATCGTGGGCATCAAATCCAACAATGTCATGGGGCATGTGCGTACCTTTCGGGACAGGGGTTGACCTGTTATAGTATAACACATACCAGAAGCCAACCGTTGCAACATAACAATCGAAAAACCTGTTTCATGCGTCGCTCCCTTCTCCTGCCTCTTCTCATGCTGGCCGCACCTGCGGTGGCCGATCCTCTGAAAATCGCCGTCGACCTGCCGGCCGTGCATTCCCTTGTGGCTCAGGTGGCCGGAGACAAGGCCGAGATTGATTTTGTCCTGAAACCGGGCGCGTCGCCGCATGGATATGCCATGCGCCCATCGGAAACCCGGATTCTTCAGGATGCGGATGTGGTGGTCTGGATCGGGTCGGAACAATTCCCGTGGCTCGCCCGCGGCATCGCCAATGTGACCCGGGATGCCACCTCGGTTGAACTGATCACCCTGCCCGGCACCACCATTCTTGAACGCCGTGATCGCCCGGTCTTTGCCGAGGACGACCACGATCATGCCGGGAACAAACATGACGATCACAGCCACGACGACCACGACCACGCCCATCACGGCAGGGTCGACCCCCACGCATGGCTCGACCCGATGAATGCCAAGGTCTGGCTCACCGCCATCGCGGAAGAACTGGCAAAAGCCGACCCTGACAATGCCCGGACCTATCGCGATAACGCCGACAGATCGGCTGCCGACCTTGATACGTTGCACAGCGAAATCAATGAGCAGTTGGCCAGCGCGCGCGGCACACACTATGTCGTGTTCCACGACGCCTATCAGTATTTCGAAAACCGCTATAACATACCCTCAACGGCGGCAATCGCCAAGTCCGACGCCACCAACCCCGGCCCGGCGCGTTTGACGGAACTGCAAAAGGCGATGAAAGAACACAACATCACCTGCGTCTTTTCGGAACCGCAATTCAACCCCCACATCGTGGCGTTGGTCTCGGACGGAACCGAGGCGAAAACCGCCGTGATCGACCCGCTGGGTCGTGATCTGGATACCGGTCCCGGCCTCTATCCCACCCTGATCAGCACCCTGGCCAACACCCTGGCCGAATGCCTGGCAAAATAACCTGCCCACATTGAAACGGGGCCAGAACTCCGGCTCCGTCTGGGGCACACCATCAGGCACACCGACTCTGGACCTATTGAAAACCCGCTGCTGGCCCTATCGACTCGGGGGGGGAAATCGGATGAAATCAACGTCAGAGTTTTCATGCACGCAGCACGCACGCCCAAGGGCCACGTGACGTCGAAAGGACCCTGACAATGGACAGACATCTTACCGAAAACGACCTCTCCCATATCGTGGACGCAGACCGCGCCCATGTCTGGCATCACCTGACCCAACACAAACCCTTTGAAACCGGCGCACCCCGGGTGATCATCGAAGGCAAGGGTATGCGCGTCTGGGACCAAAACGGGAAAGAGTTCCTTGACGCCGTGTCTGGCGGTGTCTGGACCGTGAATGTGGGCTATGGCCGCGAAAGCATCGCCAATGCCGTGCGCGACCAACTGTTAAAGCTTAACTATTTCGCAGGGTCGGCGGGATCGATCCCCGGGGCGCTGTTTGCGGAAAAACTGATCAGCAAGATGCCCGGCCTGACCCGGGTCTATCAAACCAACTCGGGCACCGATGCGAATGAAAAGACGTTCAAGATGGTCCGCCAGATTTCCCACAAACGCTATGGCGGCAAGAAATCAAAAATCCTGTATCGTGACCGCGATTACCACGGATCGAGCATTGCCGCGATGTCGGCGGGGGGGCAGGACGAGCGCAACGTGCAATATGGCCCCTTTGTGCCGGACTTCGTACGGGTGCCCCACTGCATGGAATACCGCGCACAACAGGGCTGGGATCCGGCGTCGGAATCCTATGGCGAATATGCCGCCAAACAGATCGAAGAGGTCATCCTGCGCGAAGGCCCCGACACGATCGGCGCGCTGTGCCTTGAACCGGTAACGGCGGGTGGCGGCGTGATCGAGGCACCCGAAGGGTACTGGCCGCGCGTGATGGAGATTTGCCGCAAATATGACATCCTGCTGCATATCGACGAGGTGGTCTGTGGCGTGGGCCGCACCGGCACCGAATGGTTCGGATACCAGCATTACGGGATCGAACCGGATTTCGTGACCATGGCCAAGGGCGTTGCGTCGGGCTATGCCGCGATTGCGTGCTGTGTGACCTCGGAACGGGTGTTCGAAATGTTCAAGGACGACGACACCGACCCGCTGAACTATTTCCGCGACATCTCGACCTTTGGCGGTTGCACGGCAGGTCCGACAGCTGCGCTTGAGAATATCCGCATCATCGAAGAGGAGAACCTGCTGGAAAACTGTACGTTGATGGGTGACCGGATGCTGGCAAACCTGCAGGGGTTGATGGAAAAACACAAAGTAATCGGCGACGTGCGCGGTAAGGGACTGTTCCTTGGTGCCGAGCTGGTCACGGATCGTGGCACCAAGGAACCGGTGAGCGAAAAAGAAGTGGGCGCGGTCGTCGCCGAATGCGGCGCACGCGGCGTGATCATCGGGGCCGCCAACCGGTCGGTGCCCGGGCTCAACAATACGCTGTGCTTCTCGCCGGCTCTGATCGCGGATGCGGATGACATCGATGAAATCTGCGACGCGGTTGATGGCGCGCTGTCGTCAGTGTTCGGCTGACTCCACAGACATGCGGGAAACGCTTTAGCTAATAATCGTGCGCGGGGCTGCGAATTGGACTCCCTCCTTTCAACAAAGGCGGACCTTTTCATGGGTCCGCCTTTTCCGTTACGCCTCTTCGAAACACCCTGCTGAAGCGGCTCGTGAAAGGACAACCCCATGTGGCCTCCCCCCGTTACGCTGACCGGCACGCATGTGTCGGTTACCCCCCTGTCCCAAACCCACGCCGATGATCTGGCCAAGGCCGCTGCGGACGGAGAATTGCACCGCCTCTGGTACACCACGATCCCAACCCCTCAGGGTGTACCGACCGAGATTGACCGGCGTCTGGCGCTTCAAGCCGAAGGCTCCATGCTGCCTTTTGCGATTCTCGATCCATCGGGGCGCGCCGTGGGCATGACCACCTATATGAACATCGATGCCGTTCATCGCAGGGTCGAAATCGGGTCCACATGGTATGCCAGGTCCGTCCAGCGCGGGCCTATGAACACGGAATGCAAGCGGTTGCTTCTGGCCCATGCCTTCGATGACTTGGACTGTATCGCGGTGGAATTCCGCACCCATTTCCTGAACCATCAATCCCGTCGCGCGATTGAGCGGCTGGGGGCCAGGCTGGACGGTGTGCTGCGCAGCCACATGATCATGGACAACGGCACCCTGAGAGACACCGCCGTCTATTCCATCCTTGCCCATGAATGGCCCGCAGTACGCGCCAACCTGACTTGGCAGATGGAAAAGCCCCGCGGGTGATGCGGGGGCGGACCCCTCCCGCCCACTGCGGCCTCATCAAAGATGAGGTCCTCGCCGGTTGGGCCGGGCGCCGCGCGGTGCGCGGCGCGGGCGATCCGCGCGCTCCGTATTAGATAATGAACCGTTTACATTTGCCGCGCTGCGGCGGTGCCGGGTGCGTGCCGCAAAGATGCGCAAAAGTCACCCCCGGTGAATCGCTGCAACGCAGCAGCGTTAAGCATCTGGGGCGTTGTGGTTTTTTCCTGTTTACCCGCACCCAAAGCCGGGGCAGACTTCGGATGGGTGACACGAAGGGATACGAGATATGGATCTGGCCGAAAAGCTGATGGAAGAAATCGCCGCACGGCGCGACGATCTGATCGAACTGACCCGCGACCTGATCCGTATTCCGACCCTCAACCCCCCCGGCGACTGTTACCGTGACATCTGTGACTATCTCGACCGTCGCCTCGTGCGCAGCGGGTTCGAAACCCAACTGGTCCGCGCCAAAGGCGCTATCGGAGACAGCGACAAATACCCCCGCTGGAACATCGTCGCCCGCCGCGAGGGGGCCAAACCCGGCGATTGCGTGCATTTCAACTCTCACATCGACGTGGTCGAGGTCGGGCGCGGCTGGACCACCGACCCCTTTGGAGGCGAGGTAAAGGACGGCAAAATCTATGGCCGTGGTGCCTGTGACATGAAAGGCGGGCTTGCCGCCTCGATCATTGCTGCCGAAGCCTTCATTGCCATTTGCCCCGACCATGCGGGCGCGGTCGAAATCAGCGGCACCGCAGATGAAGAATCCGGCGGGTTCGGCGGCGTCGCCTATCTTGCCGAACAAGGGTTCTTTGCTCCCGAACGTGTGCAACACGTGATCATTCCCGAACCTTTGAACAAGGACCGGATTTGCCTCGGCCACCGCGGCGTCTGGTGGGCGGAAATCGAAACCCATGGTGAAATTGCCCATGGTTCCATGCCTTTCCTTGGCGACTGCGCCGTGCGCCACATGGGGGCGGTGGTGGCCGAAATGGAGCACACGCTGTTCCCCGCCCTGACCCGTAAGAAAACCGATATGCCGGTCGTGCCCGAGGGGGCGAAACAATCCACGCTGAACATCAACTCGATCCATGGTGGCGAGGCGGAACAGGACCCGGATTATACCGGATTGCCAAGCCCCTGCGTCCCCGACAGCTGTCGCATGGTGATCGACCGCCGGTTCCTGATCGAAGAGGACATCGACGAGGTCCAGGCCGAAATTCACGGAATTCTGCAAACAGTGCAGGAACGGCGTGAAAACTTCTCCTACGATGTGCGCGAACTACAGCGGGTGCTGCCGACCATGACCGAAAAGTCGGCACCCGTGGTGCAATCCGTAGCGCGCGCAGTGGCCGATGTCATGGGCCGCGACCCCGATTACGTGGTCAGCCCCGGCACCTACGACCAGAAACATATCGACCGGATCGGACGGTTGAAAAACTGCATCGCCTATGGGCCGGGGATATTGGACCTGGCCCATAAACCAGACGAATATGTTGGCATCGAAGACATGATCGAAAGCGCCCAGGTGATGGCGCGATCGCTGTTGGACCTTTTGCGCTGACCCCGCGATCAGGAGACCCCGAGCGAAGCGAGGCCACGCCCAACGCTTTTCGGCCGCAGGCCGTAAAGGGGCGGGAGCGCCCCGTTTAACTGTTGATAACCACGGTGAGGGTATGATGCGAAAGGGTCACCAGACCCGCGCGACGAAAACCCTCACACCGCCGGAATCTCAATGTTGTCGATCAATCGCACACCGGCCAGCCAAGCGGCGGCAAACAACCGCGCCGGATTTTCCGGCCTGTCCATCAACGCCAACCCGTCGGCAGAGCGTAACTCAAGGTATTCCACCTCGGCAAACCCGGCCCGGTCCAGCGTATTCAACGCCCCGGGCAACAGCGCCTCCATGGTCTCACCCCGTGACAAACCCTGGGCAATCGCCTCCATCGCTTCGGCCAGTCTTGGCGCATGGATGCGGGCGCGGTCCGACAAAAGCAGGTTGCGTGACGACATCGCCAACCCGTCTTCTTCGCGGATCGTCGGACAGCCAACAACTTCGATCGGGATGTCCAGGTCACGCGCCATACGGCGCACCACCTGCAACTGCTGGAAATCCTTCTCTCCGAAATAGGCACGGTCTGCCGAGCTCTGTAAAAACAGCTTCGCCACAACCGTCGCCACCCCGTCAAAATGCCCGGGCCGGTGCGCACCGCACAGACAATCGGTCAGCCCCTCAACCGACACGTTGGTTGCAAAGCCCGCCGGATACATCGTGTCTCCATCGGGCACATAAATCGCATCCACTCCAATCGGGGCCAGCTTCTCGGCATCTTCATGTTCCGTGCGGGGATAGTTCTTCAAATCATTCGGGTTATTGAACTGTTTCGGGTTCACAAATATCGTCACAATCACCCGATCACACCCCTCCCGCGCCGCACGGGCCAGGGACAGATGCCCCTGATGCAATGCGCCCATGGTCGGCACCACGCCCACAGTCTCGCCCGCGCGTTTCCAACCAGTTATCAGGGCACGCAATTCTTCCAGCGAACGAATGATTGGCGCGGTCATTTCTTTGCTCCTTTCGCAGGTGCTTTTTTCACGGGCTCTTCTCCAGCACCACGGCCTCGGCATCGGCGATCACCTGTGCGCGCTGTTCATCTCGCCCCTGCACCTTGCACCCGCCCAGCGTCGAAGACAGCCCATGCAGCGCCATGCCGACACTGTCGCCCACCAGAACAGAATCGCATGTGCCATCCATCGCGGCGGCCATGGTCGTGGTGTGCGCGGTCAGGGAAACGATCGGCGTTTCCCCCTTCATCGCCATGATATAATCGGGCATCAAGGCGGTTTTGCGGGCCGTGACACTCATCCTGAGGTCCCTGTTTTATTGACGCTGCAACGCGGCATATCAGGACAAACTGCAAGAATCCAGTTCGACGCGACGCGCAAACGCTTGATCCTCTTGCGATTCCCGGTGACACTCGGCCCAGAAACACGGGCAGACTGCGCAATACGCCCGGGTGTAACAGGGAGAAACCCATGAAACTCATGACGTTTTCAACGGTCAGTGCGCTGGCCATTCTGGTGGCTGGTGGCGCTGCTGCCAAAACCGACATCACGGTTGCGATGCAGCTTGAGCCACCGCACCTTGACCCGACCAGCGCCGCTGCGGGGGCAATCGACAGCGTGCTTTATTCCAACGTGTTCGAAGGCCTGACCCGCTTTGGCCCGGACGGAAGCGTCAATCCCGGCCTCGCCAAAAGCTGGGACATTTCCGAGGATGGGCTAAGCTATACGTTCCACCTCAATACCGGCGTGACCTTCCATGACGGGTCGGTCATGGACGCGCAAGACGTGAAGTTCAGCCTGGATCGCGCGCGCGCAGAAGACAGCGCCAATGCGCAAAAGGCCCTGTTTGGCGCGATTGCATCCGTAGATGTGGTGGACCCTGCAACGGTCAAACTGACTCTCTCTGAACCCAACGGCAACATGCTGTTCAATCTGGCCTGGGGCGATGCGGTGATCGTCGCGCCGGAAAGCATCGAGAGCATCAAACAGACCCCTATCGGCACCGGAGCGTTCAAATTCGACAACTGGGTACAGGGCGACAACATCACCCTTGCCAAAAACGATACCTATTGGGGCACACCCGCGAAGCTGGACAAGGTCACATTCAAATTCATCTCGGACCCCACCGCCGCCTTTGCCGCCGTGATGGCCGAGGACGTGGACGTGTTCACCGCCTATCCCGCGCCGGAAAATCTGCCGCAATTCGAAGCGGATCCGCGGTTTCAGGTAATCGTGGGCAATACCGAAGGCGAAACCATCCTGTCGACCAACAACAAGATGCCCCCGTTTGACAACGTCAAGGTACGCGAGGCCCTGGCCCACGCCATCGACCGACAGGCGATAATCGACGGTGCCATGTTTGGCCTTGGCACCCCGATCGGCACCCATTTTGCGCCGCATAACCCCGATTACATTGATCTGACCATGAACTCAAAATACGACCCCGATCTGGCCAGGGCGCTGTTGAAAGAAGCCGGATTCCCGGATGGGTTCAAAACCACGCTGAAACTGCCGCCGCCGTCCTATGCACGGCGTGGAGGTGAAATCATCGCAGCACAGCTTCGCGCCGTGGGCATCGAAGCCGAAATCAGCAACCTGGAATGGGCGCAATGGCTGGAACAGGTGTTCCGGGGCAAGGATTACGGCCTGACCATTGTCAGCCACACCGAACCCTTCGACATCGGCATCTATGCCCGGCCCGATTACTATTTCCAATATGACAACCCGGCCTTCCAGAAAATGAACACCGAACTGAACGCGGAAACCGATCCGGCGAAACGCTCGGATCTTCTGGCCCGGATGCAGACAATGATTTCCCAGGACTACGTCAACGGCTACCTGTTCCAACTGGCCACCGCCACCGTGGCCAAGGACGGAGTGCAGGGTCTGTGGAAGGATGCGCCGACCCAGGCGACAGACCTGACCGGCGTGTTCTGGTCCAAGTGAAAAAACGGGTGCCGCCGGTCATATAGTTCGGCGGCGCACGGCTTACGGATTTCTAAAACCTAGCTTTATACATTATTGGGTGGCATCCTTTTCTGACGGGCCGAAACGGCCAAAAGCGTGCGAACGCATGAACAGGGAGAGGAGAATTTCGATGACAAAACATATAATACCTGGTCTGGCCATGGGGCTGGGCCTGATGGCCGGTGCGGCGGCTGCGCAGGATGCGGCGCGCTGCGAGGGGCTGCACAACACGGCGATTTCCAGCGGGTTTGTCACCTCGTCACGGGTGGTGGCGGCGGCCGAAACGCTGCCCGCCTATTGCGAGATCCGCGCCGTGGCGCTGCCCGCGATCAACATCGAAGTGCGCCTGCCGATGGAGGGCTGGAACGGCAAGTATTATCAGGCGGGATGCGGCGGGTTCTGCGGCATCCTAGGCCGGGCCGATGCCAGAGGGGGATGGATCAATGCGATGCGCCCTGGGTTGGAGCGCGGCTACGCCACCGCCACGTCGGATAGCGGGCACCACGCGCTTTCCGTGCTGGATAGCGGCTGGGCCGATGCCAACCCGCATGGTGAACGTGACTGGGGCTGGCGTCAGATCGGCGAGACCCATCGCGTGGCGCAGGCGATGATCAAGGCGTTCTATGAAGGCGAATCGCAACAGGCCGTGTTCCAGGGCTGCTCGACCGGCGGACGGCTGGCGCATATGGCGGCACAGCGTTACCCAGAGATGTTCGACGGTATCATTTCGGGCGCACCGGCGATGGATTACCCGGGTTTGGGGGGGACCTATTTCGCCTATCTGGTGCAATCGAACACCGATGCCAATGGTGATACCATCCTGAAGCCCGGCAAGGACAAGCTGATCGGGGATGCGGTGATGGC
>PDWJ01000542.1_pt1 | contig 55126 bp, 35 predicted proteins | sample 1430881 | NCBI WGS metagenome assembly PDWJ01 (sample SAMN01162460, study PRJNA174530) | Oral metagenome, whole genome shotgun sequencing project. | biome: Marine environment; feature: Marine mammal; material: Swab sample of the gingival sulcus; isolation source: swab sample of gingival sulcus...
CTTTATATATATGACACGAAAAAAGGCTCAAAGGTTGCGTCGGGGGGAAAAAAATTTATATGTTTTAAACCATGAGTGTTTTAGATTTGCTAAATCTTTCTCAGTTTATTTTTATGAGTGATAGGTGATGAGTGATGAGCAATTTGCTTACGCCAAAGGTTTTCGCTTAACTTTCACCTCTATAATCATCTCGTTATGTGTCTGAGAATTGAAAATTGTTGATTATTAAAAATATAACTCTTAACTCTTTGCCAAAATTACCGTCGATTTTAAAATCTGAAAGTGTTGAATGGGTGAATGTGTTGCGAAGTGTTGAATGGGGAGAAAAAAACCCGAATCTGAATGATTCGGGTTTTTTCATTGTTTAATTTATTTCTAAATTGTTTTTTTCTTTTTCATCTGACGTTTTTCACGTACTGCTTTGAGTTTTTCTTGTTGCTTATCAATTGCTTTTTCTGTATCGTAAACAATTGGTGTTGCGATAAAGAGCGATGAATACGTACCGACGAGTACACCAATAAGCATTGCAAAAATAAATCCGCGAATAACTTCTCCGCCAAAGATAAAGATGGCAAGCAAGACAACCAATGTACTCAAAGATGTACTTACTGTACGACTTAGCGTACTGTTTAGTGCAGTGTTTAGTGTGGTTTCTCTGTCTTTTTTGCGGAAAGACGAGCGGTATTCTCTGATACGGTCAAATACAACAACGGTGTCGTTGATAGAATATCCGATAACGGTCAGAATAGCTGCGATAAATGCTTGATCTATTTCCAACGAAAATGGCACAATGCCGTAAAGTAGCGAGAATAGTCCGAGTACGAACAAGGTATCGTGTGCCAATGCGCCAACCGCACCGAGTCCGTAGCGCCAGTCTTTGAAACGGAAGAAAATGTATAGGAAGATTCCGAAGAGTGAGAAAAGTACCGCCCATACGGCAGCGACTTTAATATCGTCGGCAATTGTTGGTCCTACTTTAATAGAACTCATTCTGTGATGCTCGGTAAAAGCCGTCATGTCGGTTCCTTCTTTGAAGAAAGGTTTTAAACCTTTGAATAGCATGGCTTCAACTTCGTTATCAACTTCTGCTCCTTGCTCTTCGATTCTGTATTTTGTTGTAATTTTCACTTGATTTTTGTCTCCGAAGATTTTTACTTCAGGTGCTTCGCCGTAAACTTCTTTCAGTGCTTCTTGCACATCAACGGTTCTTACATTTTCGTCAAAGCGAACAACATACGAGCGTCCTCCTTTGAAATCTACACCAAAATTTAAGCCACGGAAAATAAGCGATATTATTCCGACAACAATGACAACAGACGAAATGGTATAGTATAGTTTCCTTTTGCTGAGGAAGTCGATGTTCATGTTTTTGAACAGGTTTTCGGTAGATTTCGACGAGAATGTGATTGCTTTGTTCTTGTCAAGGAATCTTTCAAAAATCAAACGTGTGATGAATATTGCAGAGAATAGCGAGGTAAGGATACCGATTCCTAATGTTACGGCAAAACCAAAGATAGGTCCTTTACCGAAAACACCGAGAATAATAGCCGTAAGCAAAGAGGTTACGTTTGCATCAATAATTGCGGAATAAGCGTTTTTGTAACCATCGGAAATGGCAAGTTTAATGCCTTTTCCTTGCTTCATTTCTTCGCGAATACGCTCGTAGATAAGCACGTTGGCATCGACGGAGATACCTACCGTAAGGATAATACCGGCAATACCGGGAAGTGTAAGCACCGCACCGAAAGATGCAAGAACGCCAAAGATAAAGAAGATGTTCAGTATCAGTGCCACATCGGCAACCAAACCTGCGCTTCGGTAGTAGAATACCATGTATAAGAGCACAAGTCCGAATGCAATTAGGAATGATGTCAATCCGGAGTTGATTGCTTCTTGTCCGAGCGAAGGTCCTACAATTTCTTCTTGAATAATCCTTGCCGGAGCAGGCATTTTTCCTGATTTAAGGATGTTGGCAAGGTCTTTTGCTTCTTTAAGGTCAAAATTTCCTGATATTTCAGAGCTTCCGCCTGATATTTCGCTGTTTACGACCGGATAGGAATAAACATAACCATCGAGTACGACGGCAATTTGTTTTCCGATATTGTCGCGTGTAAGTCGCGCCCATGTTTTTGCTCCTTCCGAGTTCATGTTCATGCTTACTTTTGCCGAACCGCCCTGATTGCTGAACTCGTCGCGTGCATTTGTGATTACATCGCCTTCTAAGGCAGCTTTACCGTCGCGGTTTGTAACTTTTATGGCAACAAGTTGGTATAAACTTTCTTGCTGGTCAAAAGGTTTCACTGTCCAGTAAAATCTTAAATCTCTTGGGAAAAGCGAAGTGATTCTTGGGTCTTGTAAATATTTATTTACTTTTGACGTGTCTTTAAAGTGAGCAAAACCCACCGCAGCGCCTTTCATCAGTTGTCCTTGTTGGTTGGTGTTTGGGCGCAGAACTGCGAAAAAGGGATTTTCTTTTTCCCAGTCGGCAAGGGTTTTGTTTTCTGTTTTTGTGGTGTCTTTTTCAATTTCGGTCATCAAGGAATCAAGTCCTGTGTCTTCTTTTTTCAGGCTGTCAGGCTTGCTTTCTTTTGCGTCGGCAGTTTGCTCGTCCGGCAAATTTTCAGATGTTTGCTTCTCTTCTGGGGTTTCAGGTTCATCTATTTTGTTTTCTGCCTCTTCGATTTCGCGGATTCTTTTGTTGGCATCTGAGAGGTAGCTGAATATTTCCGAGTTGTCGTATGTTTCCCAGAACTCTAATTTTGCTGTTCCTTGCAAGAGTTTTCTTACCCTTTCCGGCTCGTCAATTCCCGGAAGCTCAACAAGGATTCTGCCTTTTGTTTCGAGTCTTTGAATATTTGGTTGTGCAACACCAAATTTATCAATCCTGCTTCCCATGATGTTGTATGAGTTTTCGATGGCATCGTCGGCTTCTTTCTGAATCACTTGAAGCACTTCTTCGTTGGTCGATTCAAAGTTGATTCTGTCTTTCAGTTCTCTTGTGCTGAAAATTGATGCCAAACGCGCTCCCGGATCAATTTCCGAGAAAGCCTGTCCGAAAAGGCTTACGAAATCTTCTTGACTGTTTTTTTGTTTTTCTTTTGCCAATTCAATTGCCTTAACAAAAGTAGGATCTGACGAGTTGTTTGCCAATGATTTGATAAGGTCAACTACTGAAATCTCAAGGATTACGTTCATTCCGCCTTTGAGGTCAAGACCTAAATTTAATTCTCTATCTTGACATTCTTTGTACGAATAAGGCTGAAGCCATAAAAAATTATATACCGTTTGACCCGAAATAGAATCAAGGTATTCAGCCTCTTTAACTCTGTCCTCGTTTGCATGTTCGCTTGCTTCTTTCCTGACGTTTCCGGCTACCCATGTAAACGAAAGCTGATACAGGCTTACTAATGCAAGCAGAATAGCAAATAATCTAATTGCTCCTTTGTTCTGCATTTTGTTTCACTAAATTTGAATTATTCAACAATTTCTTTTCTTCTTAAAAATAGAAGTTATATTTTAACTAATTAATTACAATACATTTACGATTCGCTTCGAGTCTTGTTGTCTCTCAAGCTCTCTGAATAATCGCGCAAATATAAAAGTTTTTTTTTAAAATACATTCTTTTAGCAGCAGTAATGAAAAATAAATCAAGCTTGTTGCCTATTATTCGGAGATAAAAAGTCTTGTTTTTTTCTGCTTGGAGACGAAAGAAACATAAAAAATTGTAGCCCAAAATTGAAAAAACAGGCTGTCGAAAAGTTGTAAATGAGTTCAGAGAAAAAAACTTCTCAAAAAAATAATTTAATTTTTTTTGTGTAAGAAAATTTGCAATAAATCATGAATTTAATCGGATTGCTTATTTTTTTAGTTTCCTGAGATATAGGAGAATAGTTTTTTGTGTTACAAATGGCATCGGATTTGCCGCTTGAAACATAAACACATAGATTTGCTTTTTGTTTTCGAGATATACGAATAGTTTATTTGTTTTTTCAAATTGTTTGGTTTATTTTTAAGAGCTGATTAAAATACAAAAATAAGATAATGTCATATTCCCTAAAAAATAGTACATTAACAATAGTATTACTGCTTATTTCACATCTTGTATTTTCTCAAATTTCAGAAAATACGAAAAAAGCAATGTTTATTATTAATTTTGCTAAAAATATGACATGGCCAGGACAAGAAGATTTTACAAAATATACATTTGGCGTATATGGCAACAGCGATATGAGCAAAGAACTTGGCGAATTGGCAAGCAAAGACACAATTAACGGAAAACCTATTTCTGTAACTTATTTTCGGAAGCTTGATGACATAACTCCGACAAACTTGCTTTATGTAGATAGAATAGCAGATGCCAATATGGTGAAGATTTTGAAAAAAATCAAAGGAAAAAATACTTTATTGATAAGTAATAAATGGAAAGATCGCCGGCTGATAATGATAAACTTTCAGGACAACGAGGAAAAACCATTCGAGGTTAATCGGAAAAACCTTATGCAAGAAAATCTTATCATGTCCGACAAAATTTTGCTTCGCGGAGGAAGCGAGGAAGAACTAAGGAAAATATACCACAAATCGGAAAAGAAACTTCAAAAAGAAAAAGAAAAAGTCGAAGCGCAGAAACGTGAGATTAAAAAGCAACAAAAAAAACTGGACAAGGTAAACAACAAAATGAAAGAGGCTAAAAAAGAATTAGCAAGAAAAAAACAAGAACTTAAAAAACAACAAAAAGAAATAGAACTGCAAAAAACTGCGTCGGAAAAATTGCTTGAAAAAATAAACGAACAAGAAAAAAAGCTGCAAAAAAACCTTAAAGTGGTTGCCGAACAAGAAACAGAAATGGCAAAACAAAAAAAAGAAATAGATGAAAGAAGCAGAATTCTCGGTAAATTAACAGCTGAAATTGAAAAGAAAAAACAGCTCATAAAAAGCAAAAATAAAACTCTGCACGAACAAACCGACCAGATTGAGGTTCAAAAAACGATACTCTTTGTTGTAGGCTTATTTTTGTTTATCGTAGCTGTTTTGGCATTTGTGATTTTTCGAGGATACAAAGCCAAAAAACGCATAAACCAAGAATTGGAATCGAAAAATATTGCCATCAGTAAACAAAAGACAGAGATTGAAGCACAAGCAAAAGAGTTGGAAAAATTATCCATTGTCGCGCGCGAGACAGATAATGCCGTGATTATCATGGATAAACACGGAAATTTTGAATGGGTAAACGAAAGTTATACACGTATGTTTGGATTTACCCTCAATGAAATGATTCATGAAAAAGGCAAAAATATTATCAGTCCGAAAAACACGAAAGATGTAAATGCGTCAATCTTACACTGTATAAACAACAAAAAAACAGTCAATTATCAGTTGATGTCAACGCACCGCGACGGCAGCGAAATTTGGATTCAAGCAACCCTGACCCCCATACTTGACGAAAATAACGAGATTAAAAAAATCATTGCCATAGATTCCGATATTTCAAAAATCAAAGAAGCAGAATTTGAAATACAGCAACAAGCAGAAGAATTGAGCGCACAGGCAGAAGAATTGAAAAAAACAAACAAAGCATTAGAAAAAGAACGCGAACTGACAATGGGAAGCATTCGTTACGGCTTGACAATCCAAAATGCAATATTGCCCTTGAAACACGAAATGGATAAATTTTTCCATTCCTTTATTATTTTCCGTCCGAAAGACGTGGTTTCGGGAGATTTTTATTGGTTTAATCACGTGAAAGGCAAAGGAATCATTCCGGACAAAATTTTTATTGCAGCCGTTGATTGCACCGGACACGGCGTTCCGGGAGCATTCATGTCTATGATCGGGAACAGACTCTTGAACGAGATAGTGATAGAGAAGAAAATCTATTCGCCAAGCCAAATGCTTAACACCCTGAACAACGGAGTGATAAAAGCCCTAAAACAAGACCAAACAGACAACAACGACGGAATGGACGTTTGTTTGTGTGTCTTAGAAAAAAATCAGGCAGGAAAAATCAGGCTTACGTTTGCCGGCGCAAAACGCCCGCTCTACTATTGCCTGAACACAGAAAAAGAAATTCAAACTATTGAAGGAACAAGAAAATCAATCGGCGGAGCCAGAGTTACCCGAAATACATCGAAATTTATAGATCGGCACTTGACGTTTGAGCAAAACGATTTGCTGTACCTGACTTCCGATGGCTTGATTGACCAAAATGCTCCGAATAGGAGACGATTCGGCTCAAAAAGATTTTTGGCTGTTCTGAAAGAAAACATAAACAAAACCTTAGAAAAACAACGCGAAGCCATTGAAATGGAATTTGATACATATAGACAAAATCAACCTCAACGCGATGATGTAACGGTTTTAGGAATCAAATTAATTTAGTAAAAAACGCTATTTAACCCCCCAGAAAGAAAAATGGTGTATTATTTGCTATTTGTATAGTCTTGATGTTAAAATAACACATGAAAATGATTAAGGAACGCTTTATTATTACTTTGTTCATTTTTTCTTTGATTTTACCGCTTGCTCAAAGTCAGACATTCGATTTTAAATTTGAGAACTACACGACGCTCGACGGTTTGTCAGACCCGAACGTGAATACCATATTGCAAGACAGTCGCGGCTATTTATGGATCGGAACAAACAACGGGCTGAATCGCTGGAACGGATACGAATATAAAATATACAAAAATAACCCGAACGACTCCTTGACGATTTCAGATAATTTTATCAACGTGGTGTTTGAAGACACGAACGAAATAGTGTGGATCGGGACGTATCACGGTTTGTGCAAATACGACAGAAATGCCGACAAATTCATAAATTACTATTTAAACCCCTCTGAAGCACTCTCTTTGAGTTATAATAATATAAAAGACATACAATGTTTCAGCAAAAACCAACTTTTGCTCGCCACGCAAGGCGGAGGACTTTTGGTTTTCAACACAGACGAAGGACTTCATGCCGATTTTCTGAACGACTTTTCCGACGATAATTCTATTCAAAGCAACAATGTTAATGCAATATTTAAAGATGAAGCAGGAACATTTTGGGTGGGAACAAATCAGGGATTAAGCAAAATAATTGTTGAAAACGAGCAAATCGTTTCGTTTAAAAACTATCAACCTACCGACGATTTTTTCGGAAATAACTCAATTGTCTCGATTATGGAAGACAAATACAAGCGATTGTGGCTTGCCTCGAACGGTGGAGGTGTGATGACTTTTTCGCCCGAAAACAATAGTTTTAGTTTTTTTGATAATCGCTTGAGCGGATTGAATAGTCCGATAATAAATGTGCTGTTTGCAGATTCAAAAGGTCGAATCTGGATAGGAAGTAACGCCGGTTTGCACCTTTACGACAAGGAGCTGAGTCGTTTTTTGCTTTTTCTGCAAAACAAAGAGAAACCTTGCTCCCTCAATAGCAACAAAATCAATACCATTTATGAAGATAAAGCAGGCATAATCTGGTTCGGCACAAACAATGGAATCAATAAGCTGACCCAAACAATGAACCTTTTCAAGCATTTTTTGCATGTTCCTTCAGATTCTTCGAGCCTCATAAATAACAATGTAAACGCAATTCGCACAGATGCGAAAGGACGCATTTGGATCGGGACAGATAAAGGTCTTGATTTTACCGACGGACGCTCGAATACGTTTACACATTATCGTTTTAGTGAGCAAAATGCTTTTTTGAATAAAGTGAAATTTTCTGACATATATCAAGATTATTCCGGAATATTTTGGTTCGCAACATGGGGAAATGGCTTGGTGATGTTAGATCCGAAAACCGAAACAGTGAAGACTTTCTTGAAAAAAGAGACAAACTCAATTTCAGACAATCACGTCAGGCTGATTTATGAAGATCGCTCCGGTATGCTTTGGATTTCAACTCTTCGCGGCCTGAACAGCTACGATAGAAAGAAAGACGTTTTTCGGAACTACCTACACAATAAAGATAAGCCGAACTCAATAAGCCATAACTTTGTTACGGCAATTTGTGAAGATAGAAAAGGGAATTTTTGGCTCGGCACAAAACGTGGCGGATTGAACCTGCTCGACAGAGACAAAGGCGTGTTTACGCATTTCAAGAAAGAAGAAAATACGAACAGTATCAGCGATAATTCAATTTCAACCATCATTGAAACAAAAGACGGTAAAATCTGGATTGGAACCAGAAACGGCTTGAACGAATTTGATTTTTTGAAAAAAAAGTTTGTTTCGTATCACCTCAAAGACGGATTGTGCGACAATTATATTTGTGCAATTCAGGAAGACGCAAACAATCATTTATGGATCAGTACAAAAAACGGAATGAGTAAATTTATTCCGAAAGATAAACTATTTATTAATTTCAGCAAAAAAAACGGCTTGCAAGCAAACGAGTTTAATGTTGGCGCAAGCCGAAAAGGAAGGAAAGGCAATTTGCTGTTCGGAGGAGTGAATGGTTTTAACATGTTTGTGCCGGATAGTATCAAGAAAAATAGGTTTTATCCGCTGATAATAATAAGCAGCTTTAAGGTTAAGAACGTGGAAATAAGACCCAATGAACCTTCGCCTTCGGGAGTTATTTTGTTGAAAAAAGACATAAACGAGACCGAAGAGATAATTCTCTCACCTTCGGATAATAATTTTTCTTTTGAGTTTTCTGCCTCGCATTTTGTTTCGCCCCAATACAATAAGTTTCTATACAAAATGGACGGATATGATGAAGATTGGACTGTAACAGATTACGAGCATCGGTATGCAACATATATGAACCTTCCGGAGGGGGTGTATGTTTTTCGGGTCAGGGCAGCAAATAGCGACGGCATTTGGAACGAAGTCGGGAAATCGATAGTTATAAAAATAGGATTGCCGTTTTGGAGGCATCTGTGGTTTCAGATGTTGATAGGCATCGGGATATTGGCTCTTCTTTTTGCTTTTTACAAATCGCGTGTTCGAGAGCTTACGTTGAAGAATAACAGGGGAAAGCGAGAATTGTCGAAAATAAAAAAAGAGCTTGTCGAGAAAAATGATACGATAGCAGAAAAAGAAAACAGGCTTGAAGAATACTTTATCAAATACCATAAATTAGAAAGTCTGATACAAGAGGTAAAAAATGCCGTTTACATCGTAAACCCACAAGGCGAGTTTGAATGGGTAAATCAGGGCTTTGTTGATTTGTATCACTACAACATGGACAGCCTTGCCTCGCATAAGTCGGGAAGTCTTTATCGTTTTATGAACGACGAAAACCTGAAAAAAGCGGTAACAAAATGTTGCGAAAACTTCCGTCGGACTGTTTTTGAAACAAAAGTTGAAAATCTTGAGGGAAAAACCTTGCACGTAAAAACAACAATCAATCCGATAATCAACGACAAGGGCGAGGTGGTGAAAATGATTTTTGTAGATTCGGACATAAGCGAGGAAGTGAGGCTAAAAAAAGAACTTGACTTGTCGCAGCAGACATTGTTCACGAAACAAAGCGAGTTTGAAAAACTAAGTTTCGAGTACGATCGTTTGAATGAAGTTGTCGGGAAAACAGAAAATGCAATTTTAATGACCGACAAAAAAGGCAATTTTATCTGGGTAAACGAAGCCTACGAAAAACTATTCGGATACAATCTGGAGGAACTCAAATCGCAAATCAGCTCGAATATAATAGGAAAAAACACTCCGGCTTATTTCAAAGAGAAAATCAATAAATGTTTGATAGATCATGAGTTTGTGAGTTATGAATATACAACCGTAACGCGCGAAGGAAAACGTGTTTGGGTATTGGCACATTTGTATCCGATTTTTTCTGCGGATAATGAGTTTGAGAAAATAATTGTTGTAGATTCAGACATAACCCCAATTAAAGAATTGGAGAAAAAAATTGACGACAGAAACAAAAAAATTGCAAATTATCTGGCACAGCAGAAAGAACAAGCCGCAGAAATTGCAAAAGCATACAAAGAGATGCACGTCATTGGCGAATTAGGACAAAAAATAATCACAATCAACAAGTTTGAGAACATCATTCGCTTGGTATATGAATTTACCAATACTTTTGTCGATGCGCCAAACGTGGAAATTGGTATTTATAACGAGAAATTCAAACAAATCAGGTTTTCAAATTCGATTCGACGCGACAAAACAATTTCGGATTTTGATATTGATTTGTTCAATGAAAATAATCTGTCGGTATGGAGTTTTAGAAACCTGAAATCAATTTATATTCAAGACTATGAAAAAGAATATACGGATTATATTCCTAATTCGGAAGAAGATGTATCCAATCAGCCGGCATCGGCAATGTTTATTCCCTTGCTTCTGAATCGCGTTCCTGTTGGAGTTTTGGTTGTTCAAAGTTACATAAAAAAGGCATATTTGCCCAAGCATTTGGTAATAATGGAATCTTTGGCTTCGTACATTGCAATATCAATAGAGCAAACGAAACTGAATTATACGATAAAAGAAAAAAACAGGCTGATAAGCAATAGTCAAAAATATCTGAAACTGATAAACAATCCTTTGGCATCAGACGGTAAAGATATAGAACCGTATTTTCAGTATTTTTTGATACATCAAGCCGTAAAAGCCGTTTCGACCGATACAATGTGGTTTTTTAAAACAAATTCTCTTGACAATAAAGGAGTTTATACAATATATATTGCAATCATTGACTGTTTGTTGGAAGATATTCCCGGAACATTGTTAGGAGTTTTGGTGAAAAATATACTCACAAATTGTGTGCGCGACAAAAAAATATATATGCCCGATGAAATACTCAATGAGCTTGAAGAAAGATACTTGCAAACGATTTTGAGTGTAAAATCAAAGATGAACTACGAATTAGAGCTTGGGCTATGTCGCTTGGATAAGCAAAGAACCGGCGAGATAGATCTCACCTATTGCGGAGCCAGACGACCTTTGTATTACTACTCTGAAGAAAAAGACCAGATAAAAAAACTTGAGGGAGCGCGTAAAACCATAGCGAAAGATATGCGAATTAATACAAAAATTCCTTTTGAAAACAAGCACGTAAGACTTTATAAAAACGATATGTTTTATCTTTTTACCGATGGAATAGCCCAACAAATCGGTGCGAATAGAAAAAAATTCGGAGAAAAACGCTTAAAAGATGTTTTAGAACTATGTGCTAATTTATCTATTGATGTTCAAGAAGATACATTGTTGGCAGCATACCAAACACACAAAGCAAATGAAGAACAAAAAAAGGATATTACTGTTTTAGGAGTTAAATTGACGTAGAAAAACAGGAAAAAAATTTTAATTTTGTATTAAATTGTTTACTTTTATTAAAATTTTCATTACAAAGTTGTTTGCCTTGTTTAGGATATATGTCATTAATAATTAAATAGATAAATAAAAAATAGAGAAAAGATTGAAATTATCTTCTCAAGTTGGCAATAAAGGCAAAATATTTGTGATAGTTTTATTCATTAATAGAAAAAAATAAATCAGAGCCTGAAATAAATAATTATTTTAGCTTTATACGTAAAAAAATGACTCTGTAAGACACATTAATGAAAAATTTAAAATATTTTATATTAATAATCGTGATTTTGTGTTTTTCGCTCAGAGTAGGCGGACAACCCAGTCAGATAAAATTTGAACACATTTCTATTGAGGAAGGTCTTTCTCAAAGCAATATTACCTGTATATACCAAGACAAAGACGGCTTTATGTGGTTCGGAACATGGGACGGACTTAACAAATACGACGGGTATAAAATAGATGTATATCGCTACAATCCTGATGACGCTTATTCGTTGGCAGACAATTACATAAACGCTATTTTTGAAGATAAATCAGGACAGCTCTGGATTGGAACACGCGGAAGCGGCTTATGTATTTATAATAAAAAACGCGACAATTTTAAAACCATAAAACACAATCCGAAAAAGAAAAACAGCCTGAGTTCAAACAATGTTCGTGTTATTTACGAAGATTCAAGAGGCATTTTGTGGATTGGCACAAACAAAGGGCTGAACAAAATAATACGTCGGGGAATGATTGACTCAACCCAAAGCAAGCATGATGATTCGATATATGTTTTGTCGAACCAACGCTCAAGCAATCAGGAAGACGTTCTGGTAATAGATGGCGGAGAAGTGCTTTCAGAAGACGAGATTGCAGAAGAAATTCGTTTTGAAGACGGAAAAGAAATTCATGTTTATGAAGGAGTTGGAGAAATTCTGCTTCCCGAAGAGGAAAACGGAGAATTGGACGAGGAGAAAAAACCTGTTGTTGTAAAAAAATCGGAACAAGCCCCGTCGGATAGCATGATTTTTGTGCGCTATATGCACAATTCGGAAACAAAGCCCAACGGGTTGAATAGTAGCTTTATAAATTGTATCTTAGAACTGGACAACGGCAACTTGCTTATCGGAACAGACAACGGGCTGAACGAATTTGACCCTACGATTGAAAAAGCCGTTGGTTTTAAGTTTCAACTGATGGACAAAAAAGGCAATCCGGACGTTATAAACACGCTTTTTAAAGATCGTTCAGGAAATATTTGGGCAGGAACAAATCATGGACTGAAACAAATAAATACACAAACCGGCGAAAGCCTTGCTTTTGTGAAATCTTCGGGCAATGCCTCATCATTAAGAGACAATCATGTTACCTCAATACAGCAAGATATGTCCGGAGTGTTATGGATAGGAACGAAAAATGGCGGACTGAACCGCTTTGACGAAGAAAGCAATAAATTTTACGCCTACCGACACGATCCGTCACAACTGTACAGCCTGAGTGTTGATAATATTTCGGTTTTGTATCTCGACAAAGCCGGAATATTATGGATTGGCACATCGCTCGGAGGCGTAAATAAATGGGATAGGGCTTCCGGCGGCATTGAACTCTTCAGGAAAAATCCGTTCGATAAAAACAGCTTGAGTTCAAACCAAATACGCTCTATCTATCAAGACAAAACCGGAATTTTATGGGTGGGAACCGTTGACGGCGGACTTAATAAGTGGAATACTTATACCGGCGAGTTTGAAGTTTTTGTGAACAATCCGGAAAATCCTACATCAATATCAAATAACCATATACGAACAATACTTGAAGACGAAGACGGCAACTTCTGGATTGGAACAGATGGCGGCGGCTTAGATTTTTTAGATCCTATTTTTGGCAAATTCAGGCATTTTCGCAACTCAAAAAGAGACCCGTACAGCTTAGGAAGCAATCGGGTGTGGAAAGTATATCAGGATTTGAAAGGTCGGATATGGGTCGGAACATTCGGCGGCGGATTGAACTTGTTCGACAAAAAAACAGGAACATTTATCAGATATAAACACATTCCCGGAAACATCGAGAGCTTGAGCGATAACAAAGTTACCACAATTTTTGAAGACCACTTAGGAACTTTGTGGATTGGAACTTTTGGAGGCGGACTAAACAAATGGGACGAAGAAAATCAGGCTTTTACTACATACCGGAACTCAAGAAAAAATCCGAACAGCTTGGGCGATAATCGTATATATTCAATTTATGAAGATTACGAAAAAACACTCTGGATAGGAACGAAAGGAAATTTGAATAAATTCGACAGATCGACCGGAAAATTTAAACGATACGGAATAGAACAAGGATTGCCCAATAATGTAATCATGGGTATTCTTGAAGACAACACAGGCAATTTATGGATCAGTACAAACAACGGAATAGCAAAATTTAATAAAGAAACAGAACATATTCGCAACTACGATGTGAAAAACGGCTTGCAAAGCAATGAGTTTCTTGTCGGTTCGTTTTACAAAGCCTCTGACGGGAAAATGTATTTTGGCGGAATCAAAGGACTGAATACTTTCTTTCCCGATAGTGTAAAAAGCAATACCTATGCCCCACAAATGGTTATTACAGATTTTAAGCTGTTTAATACATCTGTCATACCCGGAGAGAATTCACCCTTGAAACAGCATATCACTCAAACAAAAAAAATTGAACTTTCGCATACACAAAACGCTTTTACACTTGAGTTTGCAGCATTGCATTTTTCTCAACCCATGAAAAATCAATATGCCTACATGATGGAGAATTTCGATAAAAAATGGATCAATACAGAATCGAATCACAGGTTTGCAACCTACACGAACTTAGATCCCGGAAAATATATTTTCAGGGTAAAAGGCGCAAACAGCGACGGAATCTGGAACGACGAAGGAACATCTATCGAAATAATCATACATCCTCCGTTTTGGGAAACATGGTGGTTCAGAACACTAATGATTGTTCTGATCGTAACAGGAATATACTCAGCCTATCGTTCGCGAATACGGATAATCGAAAGGCAAAAAGAAAAGCTGGAAAAACTTGTTCGCGAGAGAACTGCCGAAGTAGAACTACAAAAAGAAGAAATTGCCGCTCAGAGAGACGATTTGGAAAATCAGAACCATAAAATCGAAATGCAGAATGAACAAATTAAAAGCAGTATTCGCTATGCACAAACCATACAGAATGCCATTCTGCCCATTGATGAGAGCATGTACGAAGTATTCGATTTTTTCACTATTTTCAGACCCAAAGATATTGTGTCCGGCGATTTTTACTGGTTCTCAAAAGTTCCTCAATTGAACGAAAAATCAGACAAAATATTTATAGCAGCAGTCGATTGTACCGGACATGGCGTTCCGGGAGCGTTTATGTCGATGATCGGAAGCAGATTACTGAATGAAATTGTAAACGAGAAACGCATTTTCTCGCCAAGTGAAATATTGGATCAGCTCAATAAAGGCGTGCGAATGGCACTCAAACAAGAAAAAACGGAAAACAACGAAGGAATGGACGTATGCCTTTGTTTGATTGAAAAACAAGAAAACAAGAAATCAAAAGTAATTTTTGCCGGAGCAAAACGCCCCTTGTTTTATTTCAAACAAGAAACAAGCGAAATATCAACCCTAAAAGGAGATAGAAAATCAATAGGCGGAATAAAATCAAAAATGGAAAAAGTTCCGTTTACCAACAAAGAGTTGATGCTGAAGCCCGGAGATTTAATCTATCTTACCTCCGACGGCATTATAGATCAGAACTCTCCGGAGAGAATACGCTTTGGTTCTATTCGTTTTATCGATACGATACGTCAAAACGTCGGCTTATCCATGACGCTACAAAAAGAGCAAATAGAGAAAGCCTTAGACGAATATCAACAAAATGCGGAACAACGCGACGATATTACGGTTATAGGCGTAAAACTATAAAATTGGCATGGTTAATGTACAAATATATATACATATATTTAATAAAAATTAGTAAATTTGTAAAATAATATAAGAATAATTATATAAATTCTGTAGATATGAGCACAAAAGAAAAGCCTACTTATATTTTGGATATTTATAATATTTTAAAACAAAATATAGTTGTTTCATACACAGGTCCGTTTGATGGTCAGGTACTTACGACAATTGGGAATAATATCCAGTATGCAATACGAAATCACCCGCAGGTAACCAATAAAATGTTCCGAATATTTATTGAGCTTGCCCAAAACATCTCGTATTATTCTGCCGAAGCAATCGTTTCGCCCGACGGACACCGTTCGGGAATGGGAATCTTGATTATTAAAGAATTGGAAGACCATTTTCTATTTTTGACAGGAAATTTGGCGAAAAGTTCAGAAATAAAAGCCGTTGTCGAGAAAATAGAAAGAATAAACAGCCTCGATCGCGAAGGATTACGGAAATTTAAAAGGCAGAAAAGAAGTTTGCCGCAAGGAATTCACGGAGCCGGAAATATTGGGCTTATTCAGGTTGCATTGTCTTCAGACAACCCGCTTAACTATAAAATATCAGCTATCGACGAAGAAATCTGTTTTTATACATTAGCTGCAAAAATTGACAAGTAAGTTATTAACGTTTTTTTAATTCTTAAAACAATGGAAAATAAAATTATAAAAGGTTCCAGAGGCGTATATTTTATTCCAACTGTTAATTTTAATGCAGAAACAGGTGTGTGTGAATTGGCAGGAGAATCATTTCTTGAGGATACAATAGAGTTTTACGGTCCCTTATTAAATTGGCTGAGAGATTATATAAAAACTCAAAAACCAATAAAATTCAATTTCAAATTAACCTATTTCAATACCAGCTCGTCAAGAAGTATCCTTGATATGCTTAATATCTTGAAAAGATATGAAATGTCCGGAGGAGAAGTGGTGGTAAATTGGCATTACGACGAAAGAGACATTGATATGGAAGAAGAAATTGAAGACTATATGATTGAATCCGAGTTGGAAATAAATATGATCCCCTATTAATAAAAAATAAAATACCGAAATAAGTATTTGAAAAAACAATTCTAATATTTATCTTTGAGAGAAATATGAAATAAACACATTCATCAGCCTTACAATATTGAACAGGATTTAAATTTTACTTAGCCCGATGAGGAGAATTCTCTATTTTACAATCATTTGCGTTCTTTGTCGTACAATATGTTTAGGGCAAAGAAATGAGAAAGGCTCACCACTAATACAAAATTATCCTCCCAAATCATACACAAACGTAAGTGTAAGCCCTCAAAACTGGTCTATTATACAAGACAAAAGAGGTATCATGTATATTGGAAATACAGAGGGTTTGTTGCAGTTTGACGGAACGACATGGCAAATCATAAAAACCACGAACAACTCAGTAATACGCTCAATGGATATTGACAGCTTAGGACGTATCTATATGGGCGCATCAGGAGAATTCGGCTATTTGGCAATCAGCGAACAAGGTAAGCAGTTTTATGTGTCGCTTATAGATAAAATTCCGGAAAAATTTCGCAACTTCAACGATGTGTGGGAAACAAAAGTTACAAGCAGAGGAGTTTATTTTTATACCAAAGCCAATATTTTTTGCTATAAAGACAACAAAATTACGATTGTCGAAGAATCTGCCGGTATAAGAGTAAGACGAGCCGGCAACGAAATGTTTGTGCAAAAAAAAGGCACAAAGGGAATTTTTGTGATTCGTGAAAATAAATTGGTAAGAATGCCGCTCACCGAAAACATGCGAAGCATGTTGATACTTGATTATATCGATGAAAAAGTTTTGATAATAACCACCAACGGGAAATTTTTCTCTTACGACATGTCGGAAATAGACAAAAAATCAAAGCAAGAAATAGAGGAATTTGTGCCGGACCCTTCGATAATTCAAGAAATTCATACCGACATTTTCGATATTCTCACGAAAGATAATTTGTATAAAGGCTTGAAAATTGACGATGATAATTATGCATTTAACACCCTGCGTAATGGCATTATTGTTATTGATGCTCAGGGAAAGCTTAAACAAATTATCAATAAAAAAGCAGGATTATATTCCAATTCTATCTATTGTCTTTTTGTTGATAAACGAGGCGTTTTGTGGGCAGGTTTAGACAAGGGAGTTTCGAGGATAGAGATAAACTCGCCCATTACACAATTTCGCGAATCCGACGGATTAGAAGGAGCTCCTTATTCCGTTTTGCGCGAAGGAAAAAAAATATACGTAGGAACATCAAACGGAATTGTTTATTCCGACGAAGAGACCGGAAGAACAAACCAATTTATGCCCCTGCCAAACGCACAGGTAAACGCATGGAACATGGCAAAAATAAACAACTCGATTCTTGCCTTTACCAATCAGGGAATGATGCAAATACTTGACACGACAACTGTTTTATTTCCTGATATCGAAGGAATGTATTGCTATTGTTTGTCGAAAAAATTCCCAAACCATATTTTTTTCGGGCTACAAAACGGATTTCAGGTTGCCGAAATAAAATACCCTGAAAACCCGAACGAAAAAATAGAAATTATTACCACAAATAAATACAAAGAAATTTATCAAAGCATCGGGAAAATTATTGCTGATGACAATGGCGATTTGTGGCTGACAGCCATTTTTTCCGGTATCATAAATGTTAAATTTCAGGGACAAGACTTGTTCCGCCATCAAATATCCGAATACGACACAGCACAAGGATTGCCTACGCTTGACTACAACATGGTTCACTGGATTGATAATCAATTAATTGTCAGCACACGAAAAGGAATTTACAAAGCAACAACCATGGGAAACTTGAGTAAACGACTCGAATTTGTTCCGGACAATTCCTTTAGTCCACTTTTTAATGATTTACGCCTGCCGGTAAACGAGATTTTTATAGATTCGAAAAATCGAACATGGGTTTTTTCCGACAAAAAAGGTTTCGGACAAATATTGCGCGAAAACAATAAAATAAAATGGAATTACGAACCATTCAGGAAAATTCCGATTGCCGGTTCTTATCGCTATTACATCGAACCTGAAGGAATTATTTGGTCCTTAGGCGCAGAAGTTTTGTACCGATACGACGAAGAAATAAAACAAGATTACAACTTGCCTTTCGAGGTATTTATCAGCAAAGTGAATGTAGGAAATGATTCATGTATTTTTGAAGGAACATACTATAATCCCAACTCGCTGCAAGAAGGTTGTTATTTACAAAGTTCAACAAAACAACCCGAAGCATTAAAACCAATCCTTGAGTATAAAAATAATTCAATTCGCTTTGATTTTGCAGCCGCATTTTATGATACTGAAGCAAAAAATCTATTTCAACACAAATTGGAAGGCTTTGATAAAAATTGGAGTCATTGGGATACAAAAACCTCAAAAGAATACACAAATCTCCCCGAAGGGAAATATACGTTTAAGTTAAAAGCAAAAAATGTTTTTGAATGCCAAAGCAATACTATCTTTTATGAATTTAAGATTTTGCCGCCTTGGTATAGAACCTTTTATGCTTATGTGTGTTATGTAATTGGCATTGTGTTTTTAGTTGTGATGACAATTCGCATAAATACCCAAAGACTGAAATCGGCAAACGAGAAACTTGAAAAACTGATTGATAACAGAACTTCGGAGATACGGAAAAGAAACAGAGAAATATTAAGCATCAACGAAGCATTATCAAAACAAAAAGAAGAAATTGCCAAACAAGCACAATTGTTAGAAGAATCAAACCAAGAATTAGAAAAACTCTCGCTTGTAGCCAGCGAAACAGACAATGCTATCCTGATGATGGATGCAGAAGGAAATTTCGAGTGGGTAAACGAGAGCTACACCCGCATGTTTGGATACACGCTCGAAGAGTTGGTGAATGAAATAAGTCCGAATATAATCAATTTGAATATTACGGATAAAACAAAAGATATTGTCCGGCGTTGTATCGAAGAGCAAAAAAACGTAAGTTATGAGTTTGTAACAATGTCGCGAAACGGACAAAACATGTGGGTACATTGCACGCTTACGCCTATTGTTGATGAAAACAATGTCGTTACAAGAATAATTGCCGTAGATACGGACATAACAAAAATAAAAGAAGCAGAACAGGAAATTCTAAAGAAAAACGAGGAAGTTATCAAACAACGCGACCTTTTTAGGAGTCAGAAAATAGAATCGGACAAGGCTTGGCAAGGCATGAAAAAACTGAGCGAAGTGGGCTTGCAGATTACTTCGCTTTTTGACTTTGAATCAATCCAGAATCTGATATTTGATTACATCAAAGATTTGATGGATACAGGAGTTTTTGGAATTGGACTTTATAATAAAGAACGTGAGCGAATTGAATATCGAAAACTGATTGAAAGAAATGAAGTCATTCCGTTTTTTACGAACGAAATGTGGCAAGACGATTCATTGGCAGTGTATTGTATCAAACACGAAGAAGATATTTTTGTAAATGATTTGGAAGCCGAATACCATAAATACATTAAACAGCCGAATTTTGAAACCTTTGAACTTCCTTCCTCAATGATTGTTTCGCCTTTGATTTTTGAGGACAAACCTATCGGGATTATAACAGTTCAGAGTTTCGAGAAAAATGCCTACGATGCAAATGACTTGACCGTGCTGAAAACCTTGTCGGCATACGTTGCCTTTGCCTTAGATAAAGCCAGAGTATTGGAAGAAACGCGCAAAAAAAATCTTATGGTCGTCGAATCAGACAAATCAGCCCTGAAACTTCGCCATGCCATGCTTCCGCAGAAAAGCGAAATCGACAAAATATTTGACTCCTTTATCCTATTCCGCCCAAGAGATTTGGTTGGCGGCGATTTTTATTGGTTCACAAGGCTTTCGAGAGACGAGATGCTCGAAAAAGTAATTCTTGCCGTTGTCGATTGCACCGGTTATGGCGTTCCCGGATTGATGATGTCTTCTATCGCCAACAACCTCTTGGATTATATTGTCCGTATAAGAAAAGTATATCAACCCAGAAGAATACTTGAATTGCTTGACAACTATTTCAGAAAAGCATTAAAACAAGAATCAATCGACGACAGAGATCATTTGCAAGTGTGTTTGTGTATTGTCGAACAACGATTAGACGGAAATATAAAAGTTGTGTACTCCGGAGCAAAACGACCTTTGCTTTACTATACAAGGAGCTTGTCGCAAATACAACTATTGTCAGGAACACGCCGAAGAGTAGGCGGAATCCAATCGCGACGAAAAATAAAATTTGTCGATCAGGAAATATACTTGAATAGTGGCGACTTGCTCTATTTATCAACCAATGGTTTGTTTACCCAAATATCGCCAAAACAAAAACGCTTTGGAACCAAACGCATGATTGAACTATTGGAAAAAATAGGACATCTTCCGTTGAAAGATCAAAAATCGAGCATTGAAACTGCGTTTGACATGTACAGGGAAAATGAAGAACAAAAAGATGACCTCACGATGATTGGGCTTCGCGTGTAAACGAAAAAGGTATAATAAATAAAGAAAAAAGCAAAGCTTAAAAATCCTCAGCATTAAAATGTCGTATTTTGCCGCTTGAATCTACGATTACGCTTGTCCTGACAACACTGATAAGACAAGGAGATAATTTTTCATGAGCAAACGGCTGCAAAGTCGCGAAATATGCACAAATTTTATATATTTGTACGTAAAAGTAAGAATGGATTGTTAGAATGGGACGCATAAAATTGTGCTAAAATATGCAAGCGATAAAGCCGATAAACCGTTTCTAACTTTCCCTCATTTTTATACGTACAATTGTTTGACCTATGAAAAAAATTCTCGTATCGTACCAAATTCCTAAAGAAGGATTGACAAGATTGTTTGATAAATTTCACGTTTGCTATCCAGAGAAAACATTTTATACCACAAGCGAGTTGATTGAATTAATTCCTGAGTTTGACGGCTTGGTATCTGTTTTCACGAAACCTGTGAATCAGAAAATTATTGAAGCCGGAAAAAAATTGCGAATCATTGGAAATTATGGCGTTGGATTTAACAATATTGACAAGGAAGCTGCAAATTCGGCAAAAATTGTTATCACCAACACGCCTGATGTCGTAACAGAACCAACAGCAGAAATGACATTCGGGCTTATGTTGGCGGTTGCCAGAAGGCTGTCGGAAATGGACAGAAAACTCAGGCAGCCGCAAGGCTTGAAATGGGGAATAATGGAAAATCTGGGACTTGGATTCTCCGGAAAGACTTTGGGCATCATTGGTATGGGAAAAATTGGCAAAGCCGTAGCAAAACGAGCTTTGGCATTTGGAATGAAAGTGGTTTATTTCAGCCGAACGCGCCTAAGTTTGTCGGAAGAGGAAAAATATCATGCAAGCTATTTCAGCATGAACGAGCTGCTGAAAATGTCGGATTTTATTTCGCTTCACACTCCATTGACACCTCAAACCCGACATCTGATAGCTGAAAAGGAAATAAAAATGATGAAAAAAACGGCAGTTCTCATAAACACCGCGCGAGGCGCTGTGATTGATGAAAATGCCTTGACGAAAGCACTTGCTGATAAAAAAATCTATGGCGCGGGTTTAGATGTTTTTGAAAAAGAACCTGAAATCACGAAAGATTTGCTTGCGCTGGACAATGTGGTTTTGGCACCGCACATTGGCACGGGAACTGTTGAAACAAGAATAGAAATCGGGAAAATGGTTTCGGAAAATATCATTGCGTTTTTCGAGGGAAAAACCCCGCCGAATATTGTAAATCCCGAAATTTTGTCTTAACAAACCGCTAAAAAAACGCAAAACAATGCAATTCATTGCTGATTTTCACATTCACTCGCATTATTCGCGAGCAACAAGCAAGCAGTTGATTCCCGAATACCTTGATTTTTGGGCGCGGAAAAAAGGAATTGCTGTTGTAGGAACAGGCGATTTTACACATCCTGCATGGCTCAATGAACTCGAAACCAAGCTGCACGAGACAAACGACGGCTTGTTTCAGTTGCGTAATGAATACACACGGAAAGATGCCAAAGGAAAAACAAAAACCCATTTCCTGCTGACCGCAGAAATCAGCAATATTTACAAAAAAAACGACAAAGTACGGAAAGTTCATAATCTAATTTTCGCTCCAAATTTTGAAATTGTTCGGAAAATACAAAAAAAGCTTTCCGATTCGGGTTTTAACATCATCTCGGACGGACGACCCATTTTGGGGCTTGACTCGAAAAAACTGCTGGAAATGTTGTTGGAAATCAGCGAAGAAATCATGCTCGTTCCGGCACATATCTGGACTCCTTGGTTTTCTGCTTTAGGCTCAAAATCGGGCTTTGACTCCATAAAAGAGTGCTTCGAGGAGATGGAAAAATATATCTTTGCCGTAGAAACCGGACTTTCAACCGATCCGCCCCTAAATTGGATGTGCAGTTTTCTGGATAAATACACATTACTGTCAAACTCAGATGCTCACTCGCCGGAAAAACTTGGACGAAATGCAAATATTTTTGATACAGATTTAAGTTTTCATTCGATTATTGATGCAATAAAAACGCAAAAAGGCTTTATCGGAACTATTGATATGTTTCCCCAAGAAGGAAAATATCACTACGACGGACATCGAAAGTGCGGTGTTTGCCTGAACCCTGTCGAAAGTCTGCGACACAATTCTATTTGTCCGATTTGCAACAAAAAACTTACCCTTGGCGTTGTAAATCGGATTGCAACACTTGCCGACAGGCACGATCTTACAACACTTAGCGAAAAAAAGCCATTTTATTCCATTATCCCGCTGAAAGAAATCTTATCGGAAATATACCAAAAAGGTGTAAATACCAAAACAATAACGCAAATTTACGACAAACTGACAGAAAAAGCCGAAACAGAATTCAACCTGTTGTTGCATTATTCTATTGACGAAATAAAAACAATTGGCGGAAATATTCTGGCAGAAGCCATCTCGCGCATGCGAAACAATTTGGTGTTTGTAAAAGAAGGTTTCGATGGCGAATACGGAGCGATAAAAGCCTTTGCACCAAACGAAATACAAACAATTGCTTACGAAAATCAGCTTTTCAAAAAAAAACATCAAGAAACACAAAAACGCCCCTTGTTAGATTTTGATTTGGCTGAATATCAACGTCTGAAACATTTAGACACTCTCAAAAAGGAAAAAGCGCGTTTGGAAAAAGAACCTCCTGATCCGGAAAACAAGCACAGGCTTTACGGATTAAATCCCGAACAAAGCAAAGCCGTTGAGCATTATGAAGATCCGGCACTAATTATCGCCGGTCCCGGAACCGGAAAAACAAGAGTTTTGACTTACAGAATTCGGCATCTAATAGAAAAACATAAGATAAAACCGGAAAATATCATAGCCATAACATTCACAAACAAAGCGGCAAAGGAAATAAAAGAAAGATTAGAAAAACAGATTGCAGGAAATGCGCATTTTAATGTATTTACATTTCACTCATTTGGTTTTGAACTGATTAAAGAATATTATGGACAAAATTTTCACATAATTGACAAAGACGATAAAAAATGGATTTTGAAGAATAAATTCAATGTGCAGAAGAAATCTTTAAACAAAACAATTGATGCCATAGCAGCCGTAAAACAAAACGATGCGGATACGCAGAAAACCAATGACAACAAACTGCCTGAAATTTTTGAAAATTACAATCAATATTTGGCAGAAAACAAGCTGCTCGACTTTGAGGATTTGTTATACAAAGCTGTTGAGTGTTTAAAAAACGATGATTTTTGCTTAGAAATACAAAAAAGATATAATTGGATATTAATAGACGAATATCAGGATATAAACAAAATACAATACACATTGATTCAAAACTTAGTTTCTTTTGGCAAAAAAAATGTTTTTGCAATCGGCGATCCCAATCAGGCAATCTACGGATTTCGAGGAGCGAAAAATGAATATATACAACAATTTCAAGTTGATTTTGAAAATGCAAAAACATATACGCTTGGCAAAAGTTATCGTTGTTCAGATAAAATTTTAAAAGCCTCCGACAATATCCTTCAGCATAAGTCAGCGTCTTTACTGACAGGCGTTCACAAAGGCGTTAAGCTTGTTATGGCGCAACAACAAAGCGACAAGAGCGAGGCAGAATATATTGCCAGAACCATTGAGGATATGATAGGCGGACTTGGTTTTTTCTCGATAGACAGCAATGTAAGTCAAGGAAATAAGTCTCAATATGTTGATAGTTTGTCAGATTTTGCCGTGTTGTGCCGAACCGCTGCCCAAATGGAAATTCTGGAAGAAGCATTCCGTAACCACAGAATCCCTTACCAAAAAGTTGGAGAATCATCTTTTTATAAGGAATCTGATATAAAAATAATAATAGACATATTGAAATATTATCTTTTTCCGGAAAACAGCCATTTCTACAACAAGACAAAGGATTATCGGGATAAAATGCAAGGCTTTTCATTCAACAAAAGTCTTTCGATTGCAGAAAATCTAAAAATACTCATAGAATCTTTAGAGACAATTATAGAAATTCCGGCTCAAAAAGTGGAAAAACTCCTTTCATTTTCTTCCCAATTTTCTACCGTAGAAGGTTTTGTCAAAGGAATTGGCATTGGTTTGCCAACAGACACATACGTTTCCGAACAAGAAAGTGTTGCCCTTATGAGCATTCACGCCTCAAAAGGTCTTGAGTTCAATTGTGTTTTTATTCCGGCTTGCGAAAACGGAATAATTCCCTTGAGCCTTTACAAAACTCAGAAAATAGATATTGAAGAAGAACGAAGAATATTATACGTAGGAATGACACGAGCAAAAAAACAATTATTTCTCACGTATGCCAAAAATAGATTTATCAGAGGCAAAAGATACCAACAACAACGAAGCGTTTTTATTGAAAGTATTGAAAAAGAATTGATTGATAATAAAAAAATGGAATATAAAAAACAAAAGCCCAAAGACACACAACTGAAACTTTTTTAAACTATTTGTACAAGAATAGCTCAACAGTCTTTTTAGCTATTCGCTCTCCAAAAACGCGTGCTTTTTCTTCTTGATAGTCGATTCCGTCTTTTATTGCAGCAATTCCCAAATGCGTAAACGGCTGTTTTTCTGCTGTTCCTGAAGAGTAAACAAGCAAACCTTTAAATAGCAACTGTTTGATGAGTTCTATTTGCGTGTGCTCTGCTCCTGCCCCAAAATATTCAGATGTTGAAAAAACGCCTCCCAGTTTGCCTTTTAATTGCCCTTTTGTATATTTCGTCTCTAACCATTTTTTCATCTGCCAGCTTATCGTTCCGTTTTTTTCGGGCGAACCAATAATAATCGCTTTTGATTCAAGCAAAAAAGGGTGATTTATGGCTTCAATGTTCATGGCTTTTGCTTCAATCACCACAGAACGGTTCGCACCTTCGGTGATCAATTCTGCAATTCGTTTCGTATTTCCGCTGTCGCAATAATATATAATAGATATTTTCATAATGCTAAAATTTTATACAAAATAAAGAAAAAAACAAACTAAAACCAAATAAAACAAGCAATAAATTTACTTTTTTCTTACAAGAAGCTATTTTTTAGATAAAATCTCAACAATAAATCATAGCGAAATATACAAAAGAAAACATATGTTATATTTTTTTATTCAAAAAAAGGGAGGAATACAAAAAAAATCTAAGAGCCTGAGCAAGTTTTGCTATTGCTCAGGCTTATGAAATGCTACTTGCTACAAATTGTATTTCTCTTTTATTTTCTTTGTTTCTTCCTCGAATCCGGGCTTTTCTAAGAGTGCAAACATATTTTTCTTGTAAGCCTCAACGCCGGGCTGGTCAAAGGGATTAATATCAAGCATATATCCGCCCAGTCCGCATGCTTTTTCAAAGAAATAAATCAACTGACCGATATAAAATTCATTGAGTTCCGGAATTTCAAGATGAATATTTGGCACATCGCCCTCAAGGTGTGCAAGCATTGTTCCTGTTTCTGCTTGTTTGTTTACCTCTTCTAAGCGTTTGCCTGCCAAATAATTGATTTTATCCAAATTGGCGTTATCTGTTGGAATTTGAAGTCTATTTTTTGCCGACTTAACAGACAAAACAGTCTCGAACAGAAGGCGTTCGCCTTCTTGTATGTATTGCCCCATTGAGTGCAAATCGCTTGTAAAATCGACGGCTGCCGGAAAAATTCCTTTATTTTCTTTTCCATCGCTTTCGCCATAGAGCTGTTTCCACCATTCTGCAAAAAAGTGCAACTTAGGGTTGTAATTAACGAGTATTTCTACTTTTTTGCCGCTTTTGTAAAGTTCGTTTCGGGTTGAGGCATAAATAGCAGCCGGATTTTCTTCAAATTTGGCATCTGCACCTGTTGCTTTTTCCATTGTTTTTGCACCGCGAATAAGCTGACGAATATCGAATCCGGCAATGGCAATCGGCAGCAAGCCAACAGGTGTAAGCACGGAATATCTTCCGCCGACATCGTCGGGAATGACAAATGTTTTGTATTTTTCCTGTTCTGCGAGTTGTCGCAGCGCACCTTTTTCTTTGTCGGTAATGGCAACAATTCTGCTTTGTGCCTCGTCTTTTCCGTATTTGTTTTCAAGTTCGTTTTTCAAAACTCGGAAAGCAATGGCAGGCTCGGTTGTTGTTCCTGATTTCGAGATGACAACTATCGACCACGACCAATCGTGCAAGATGTTTTTTAGGTCAAACAAGTAATCTTCGCTGATGTTTTGTCCGGCATACAGCACCAAGGGATTGTCTTTCGTGCGTTGCAAATGGCTGAAATTGTTTGAAAGCGATTCTATAACTGCTCTTGCTCCCAAGTACGATCCGCCAATGCCTATCACAACCACAATGTCGCATTTATCTCGCAACTGCTGTGCCGTTGTTTCAATGTCTTCCATATCTGCTTCTGCGATTGAAGAAGGCAAGTTTGTCCAACCCAAAAAGTCATTGCCTTTGCCGGTTTTCTCAATCAATGCTTGGTTGTGTTTTTTCAAAACGTCTTCATTTCCCCAAATTTTTTCTTTGGATACAAAGTCATAGATTTTCTCAATGTTAATCTTTAAATTTTCCATTTTTATATCTTAATTTGTATATTTATTTATTATTTTTTTCTTTTTTTTATAAAAAGGTGATAAAAAAATGCTTTTTCACTATAATTTTTTATCTTAATTTGTCTGCCAACAACGAAATTTCAATCGAAGGAGTAATATGTTCATACAGAATATTAAACATTGCTTCGCAGATTGGCATCTTCACCTTATAAATGTTATTCATTTCGCGAATACATTTTGTGGCATAATATCCTTCTGCTATCATGTTCATTTCTAAGTGTGCCGATTTCACGGAATATCCTTTCCCGATCATAATGCCAAAGGTGCGGTTTCGGCTGAATTGCGAGTAGGCTGTTACCAACAAATCGCCAAGATAGGCTGAGTTTTTGATATTTCGCGGCATGGGGTGTGCAGCCTCCAGAAATCGGCTGATTTCCTGAAGCGCATTGGAAACCAAAACGGCTTGAAAATTATCGCCATATCCTAAGCTTCGGCAAACTCCTGATGCTATTGCAATTATATTTTTTATTACTGCCGAATACTCTGTGCCGTAAATATCTCCTGAAGTTGCTGTTTTTATGTATCTGCACTCAAGCAGTTTGGCAACAAGTCCGGCTTTTTCAATATCTTGCGAGGCGATGGTTAAGTACGACATGCGCTCCAGCGCAACTTCTTCGGCATGGCAAGGTCCGGCAATGATTGCACAATTATCTATCGGAATGTCAAAATATGTATTAAAATAGTCGGAAACAACATAATTGTCTTTGGGAATTATTCCTTTGATTGCAGAGACAATGATTTTATGCTGCAACAAACTGTGCGAAATGCCTTTAAGCGCATCTTTGAGAAATGCGGCAGGGATTGCAAAAATTAAAATATCTGAGCTTTTTATTGCCTGATTCAAATCGTTAAACAAACGAAGTTTTTTAATATCAAAATGAACAGAGCTGAGATAATGCGGATTGTGGTAATGTTTTTTTATAAAATTTATAGATTCTTTGTTCCGAATATACCAATTGAGCTTTTCTGTGTGGTTTAAAATCAATTTTGCAATGGCTGTTGCCCAACTTCCGCCTCCGATTATTGCAACTTTTTGTTTTTCTAAAATCATAACTTTTATAGGTTTATTAAGATTGCGAAAAAGTCCTTTATTTCCCGATTTATTTTACTCATGTTCAAGTGTGTCTCCGATAATAAATCTGTCTCAGACTGTTTCTTGTGGTGTAAAAATAAAAAAAACACAAGATTTTTTAGTTTTACTTGTGTTTCTTTTATTGTTATTTTTTGTTGTTTATTCTTCTTCAAAAGCTACCATGTTAATATTCAGCTCAGAATCAATCACATAATCTTCAATTTCTTCAACCATGTCTGAGTCTTCCGGATCGTAATGCCAATTTATCATTACTTTTCCTCCTGTGTTTTCGTAATCTTTAATTAAATTCAGCATATCTAAAACGCACCTTGAGGAACTTGTATTGAAATAGGTTAATTTCACATTGAACGTAATTGGTTTGTCCACTTCTTTGAAATACTGCTCCAACCATTCGTACAAGGGAGTGTAAAATTGCAAGGTTTCTTCAAGATACGATTCTCCTGAAATCTCGCAGATTCCTGTTTCTGCATTAAAATTAACTGATGGTACAAAAAAGACATCGTGAGAACCAATTATTTGAATATTTTCCATAGTACGTGTTTTTTTCAGGCTTTAGTTTTGTTATTTTCCGTTTTTATTTATTTTCACCCGAATTGAGAAAAACGAGGTATTTTCTGTTATAGGATTCACTTCTATTTCCAATGGGTTTTCAGAGGTTAGTGCCACCTGAATCAGTCCAATATGTGCATTTCCTTTTTGTCCTGCCGGCTGATTTCGTTGCTCTCGTTTGTATTTTCTAAGATTTTCGCGATTCAGGGAATTGATAATTTCACATTTTTCAATTACCGGAACAATATCGTCATTTTTAACAATATTTCCTGCCGAAAAAGTATAAAATTCCGGAAATTCACTGATGATTAATATTCCTACTCCTTCTTCTTTGTTTGATAATTGTTTTTTTTCGTTGGAATAGTATGCAATGTTTTGTGCAAGTTCGATAAAGATCGTAAATATTTTGCGACTACTTTTTTTGTCTTGTTTTATTATATTTTTAATATAATCGCCAATAAGTACAAGAATATTGCCTCCGAAAGGTCCTTTGTAGGAAATCAACACATCTTCGTCAAACTTCTGATGGTGTTCAAAAAGATTTATTTTTTTCTGCTCCATAATGCTCTTTTTATTGCAGTAGCCGTTGAATTGACGATTTTATACAAATGTACTTAAAACTGCTTAATTATAAAAATGGAATGCCTAATTTCGATTCAATTTTAATTCAGCAAAAAAAATGCAAGCTAATTGTGCGATATGTTTTGTTGAACGTGCCAAGTATATGCGTCTGCAGCTGTTTTTTTTATAATCTGCTCAAAATTCATACCACTGAGAGGTAAATTTTAAATTATCTCACTTGCGTAATTTATTTTCCACGTTTTATTTTTCTGTATTTTTTCTCTTTTTTAATAATGCAAGTCATTTTTTTGGGGTGCAAGTTCCGTAAAGTCATTTACATTTGCATGCTTGCCGAAACATCTAAATCATATAGCTGAAAATATCGTATTTAAAAAGAGAAATATATCTTTTTTAGTAATAAATTCTCTTTTTAGAGAAACTGATTATGAATTATTTGAAAGCAAAGCTAAAACAATTAACAAAATATGAAAAATCAAAATTTTCGATACAATATGAAATACCCCAAACAGGATTAGACGAAAATACAATTTTACTTATTGAAACCAATAAATACAAAGCTACTCTTGACACGACATTTTTTATAATTGTGTTGGTATTTGCGCTTAAAATAAGTTAGAGGCAAATTTTCCCGCGACCCTGTCAGGGTTTGAAACCCTGACAGGGTCGCGGGAAAAAACGGCAAACGAAAGAAATTTCTTTTTTTACCTTTTAAGGAAGTATTGCTAAACTTTTTTGACAAGCCCGGAGAAAATCCCTAAGCGAGGCAAAAACAGCTGCGCCTGTTTCTTTGAGGCGTTTGGGCGAGTTATGTCCCGCAGAAATGAGCGCACAATCCACGCTCAAGAACTGTGCTACCTCGAAATCGTGTGTCGTATCGCCGAGGAAAAGCACTTTCTCCGGATTGATGGCATGTGTGTTTATGAAACGTTTTCCAATGTATTGTTTCCCATGAGCGTAGTGATCGTTAAGCCCTATAATGCTATGAAAATAATTTTCAATGCCAAAATGAGCAACATCTTCAAGCAAAGAGTTGCTTTGCCTCGCCGATAGAATGTATTGTGTGAATGAGTTTTCTGCGAAAAACTGTAAACTTTCTCTTGCAGAATCGAACAATCTGCAATTATCAATCTCTTTGTTGTAGTGCAGGATAAACTCAGTGCCTATCTTCTCAAATGATACTTTCGCAAAATCGAAACCCAGACTTTTGTAGTATTTTTTAACGGGAAACCCAAAAGCACTGCGATAAAACTCAATGTCAATGTGCTTTAGCTTGTATTTCGCGAGAATTTTATTGATGACATTTACACAGAATATAGTGTCGTTGAGCAAAGTTCCGTTCCAATCCCAAATGATGGTATTGTATTTTTTTATATTAAACATGGCGTAATATAAAAATTATCTAAAAATAAAGAAAAAAAACGGATAAGTTTAAAAGTAGTTTTTTAAGCGGATATTTTTTTTTATTTTTATTTACTTTTTATTCATAAAAAGTTGCTTTCCTTAATATATTGGCATATAGTTTATTGATATGGCTAATTAAAATATTGAAGAACTAATAAAAATAAACTGAATTATATATGAAGTACACAGAATTTAGAAAAGCAGCTTTTAGACATCTCAAAACTTGTGAATGTCTAATTGCAAAAATTAACAGCGATGATTGTAAGAACAGTAAAAATGAAATTCTTGTAAACATCTTTTATTTAAGTGGATATGTAATTGAATGCTCTCTTAAATATGTACTGTTTTCAGCAAAAAGATTTAAGAATCAAGACGTATATGAACATGAAAATTTAGATTGGAAACATCATAACATTGAAAAACTAAAAAGCATTATTGAGCAGGAAGGAGTAAAGTTTTCAGCAGATATTCCAATACTTGGAACAACACGTAAAGTAAATGGCAATGTTGTTAAACTTTTTAATGAGAGGAATGACCCAAGAATGCAAATAAGATATTCGTATTACAATAAATTACTAACGATTGATTTAATCAAAAATGAATATTTACCAACTATTGAAAAAATAAATACAAAACTCATAAATAAATTTTAATGCCATGATAAAACTATTTAGCCAATTCGATAATATCACAATTAATCTGAAATCATTAAAAAAATCAGGTGGAATTGCTGATTTTAGAATTTTTTTACGTATAAACAATGATATTGAAGTTTTTATATTGCTTAATGATAATAAATTGGAAGATAATTTAATCGACGACAAATATGTAAGATTAACAACTATTACTAAAAAAGATTTAGAGAACGATAGCTACTTCCAAGACATATTTACAAATAGTAATATACTTAACATTTCAAATAGTCGAAGAAAATTAGTCAACTTATTAGATTTCAATAAAAATGACAACAATTACATACCACCTTGTCCTGTTATAACTTTTTATAGTTATAAAGGCGGAATGGGGCGTTCAACTTTTATTGCAGCTACTGCTTCGCATTTAGCTTTTCACGAGAAAAAAAAAATAGTAATTATTGATTGTGATTTTGAAGCACCCGGATTTACAAATTTTTTCTTAGAAGACCCTGCATTTCCAAAGCACCATAATGGTGTTGTAGAATATTTACTTGATGAAGAAGTGGATGACACAATTGAGATTAGTCAATATATGTGGGAAGCATCTGACAAATTTTCAGGTAATGGAGAAATTATGATAATGCCGGCAGGGAATTTAGATGATGAAAAATTTATTAGTGATGAAAAATTTAGAACTTCAAAAGAACATTATTTAGAAGGTCTGGCAAGACTTGATTTTGCAAGTAATGAATATATATTTGGGAAATTTAAAGATATGATAGAAAATATCAATAGAGACATAAAACCTGATTTAATATTTATTGATAGTCGTACCGGTTTTAATGATGTTTTTGGGCTAACAGCTATGAAAATATCAAATTTCATGGTTGGTTTTTTTGGAACAACAGTACAAAATACACCCGGATTACATTTCTTTATTGACGTAATTAATCAAATAAAAAAGAATTTTACAGGAATATTGGTAAACTCATTTTCGAATCATGGTGATTATAAAGATTTCAAGACGATAGTCAGTGACTATACTATTAAGATTTCGGATAATGAAGAAAATTCTGATAATTCAGAAAACGATAATCTTGAACTTGGTTCAATAAATATTGATACTTTTTTCTTTGAACATAACAATGTGCTTGCTCGTCTCGGAACACCAAATGAAAGAATAGAAGATTTTATAGCACTAATTGAAGATAAAAGTCTTGGTCGCAATTATTTAAATATATTTGAACGTATATTAACTTTATCAAGAAATATTAATACAAATATTACAGGAAAAGTAGAACAAACAGAAACTGTTTCATCTGTTACAAAAAACAAACAAATTGAGCAAAAAGATGGGATAATAAGCAAAGAAAAGGCTATTGACCTGAAAAAGCGCATTCTTTACAATTTAAAGGAAAATTGGCCGGATATGTATGCAGAAAATATTGATTTTACTCATGAGTATTCAGAAAATAGATATTTTTTCCGAAAATGTATGCAAGACTTATTTAATCTAAACAGATTTTTAGTAATTGGAAATAAAGGTACAGGAAAGTCATACATATATCAATCTTTAAAGAATAAGAATATTGTCGATGCGCTTAAAAGAAAAGCAAATAAAATAAATTATGACTATCTGTTTTATCCATTAATAGACAAGAAAGAAAATTTCTTATTTGTAACTGACGAGTTTGATGATTTCGACATAGAGCATTCAGATTTATTCTATAAAAGATTTTGGATTGTTTATACATGGAACGCTTTAATGATTACTGCCCAAAAGAATAATTTAGGCTATAAATCAAATATCGACTTTTTTGATATAAAAAATGACACAAAAACAGCGAAACAATTTTACGATATAGTCTTAAAGCCGGATAAATTAATACCTATCGAAGAGGATTTAGAAAGGTTGGATGAATATTTAGTTAGAACAAACAAATATTTGATTGTTATTTACGACAATCTTGATGAAATGGTAAAACCTAATAAATGGGATAGACAAATTGCTCCATTACTAAATTATTGGAAATTTACTTCATATAAAAGAATTTTCTCAAAACTTTTTGTAAGAAAAGATTTATTTGATAAAATTGCAGGTATAACTAATATTGAAGACCTTAGAAATAATGCTATTGATATCGAATGGTCAAAAGAAGAAATTTTTGCATTTTTCTTTAAACTGGTTTTTGCAAAATCGAAAGAAGATTTCTTTACATTAATGAAATTTTACAATGATTTTGATACCACCACTATTAAACATCTTAAAACCAAAAGTAAAAATAAAAATCAACTACCATTAGAGGATAATTACCTAAGAAAACTTAGTCAAACATTTTTTGGACAATATGCAGGAAATCCCAAATACGGTGAAGCTTATGACTGGTTATATAAAAATTTAATGAATGCAGATGAAACCATTAGTGTTAGACCGTTTATAGACTTGCTCGAAGCTGCAATAAAAAAATGGGATAATGATGTAAAAACTAGTCAATGGAATATATGGACAAGTCCAATTTTACCTTATACATTTTATACTTACAAAGATGTACGGAAAAAAGCTGTTGAAAGACACTTTAATGATTTGGCAAAAGATAAAGGTAATAAAGATTTGAAGAAAATATTTGATTTCATTGATAAGTACCCTGAATATCAGTATTACGAATATAATGAAAAGCAACTTGATGAGCTTCTAAATGAATTAATAAATCATTACTCAGATTTAGAAAACAATACTATTGATGAATTAAAACAGCTTTTACTCGTAAATGCTATTATTCGAAAAATAGCGTATCGAGGCGGGAAAAAATACACATTTGCTTTTCTCTATAAATATCGTTTAGGATTAAGAGGAAGAAAACAAAATAGGTAAAGCCATATCATCAGACCGGCGCAGGTGGTTTTGAGGCTTTTTGCTTCGCTACGCTTCGCACACCCCCTCAAAACCACCTGCGCCGGCATGTTTTCGTTAAAATAATTGGAATACAATGCCTGAGATTTATACAAAAATACAGGAATTATTAGACAAAGGTCGCAAACTTGCTTTGTGTCTTGTGATAGAAGACAGAGGGCATACGCCTCGAAAAACAGGCACTAAAATGTTGGTGCTTGATGATGGGGCGATTGTTGGCACAATCGGCGGAGGCTTGACAGAAAGCAAGCTCATTGAAAAAGCACTTGAAGTAATAAAGGGAAAATCACCACAAAAATTCAAGTTTGAATTGACCGAGAAAAACGATATGCTCTGTGGAGGTGTCATGGAATTTTATATCGAAAGGATAGAGCCGAAAAAAAACTTGTTTATTTTCGGAGCAGGACATATTGGGCGTAAGTTGGCAGAATTTGCTCATAAACTCGAATTTAAGATTACCTTAATTGACGAGCGTGAAGGCATTTTTGATGAGTTTGATTGCAGCAACTACACCATTATAAATAAAAACCATAAAGACGTTTTTGACGAACTGCCATTCAACGACCAGACTTTCATAGCTGCCATTTCGCACATTCATCAGTATGATAGAGAAGTGATTGCCCAATGTGCAAAGAAGAAACACGCCTATTTGGGCATGATTGGCAGCAAACGTAAGATTGAAAAATCAAAACAAGTGTTTTTAGAAAAAAAATTGCTTACAGAAGAAGAAATGCAGGGCATTGATTGGCCAATGGGACTCCCGATAGAATGTCAGACTCCCGAAGAAATAGCAATATCAATATTGGCAAAATTGATAGATGTGCGAGGAAAAATGCAAAAATTATCGTAGCAAAAACAGAAAATCTTCACATTGTTTGCGTTTGAGATTGTGTAAGCTTTGATTGGCAGAAATAATGTCTATCTTACAATAAAGCATTATAAAAATACGTTTTATTAAAACATTTATGCCTAACAATACCATAACATTTTTGTTAAATACAGAACTAAAGCAAGTTGATTTTGCAAAGGAAAATTTATCGCCCACGACCACACTTTTGCAGTATCTGCGGAGCCTGCCCGAATATACAGGCGTAAAAGAAGGCTGTGGCGAAGGTGATTGCGGAGCGTGCACAATTGTTTTGGGAACTCTTACCTCTGCCAACAAAATTGAATATAGAGCGTATGATTCCTGCCTTATCTTTTTGCCTTATCTACACGGGAAGCAACTTATTACGGTAGAACACATTGGTGAGCGAACAAATTTACACCCGGTTCAGGAGGCAATGGTCAAGAAGCATGCCAGCCAATGCGGATATTGCACTCCGGGCTTTGTTATGTCGCTATTCAGCATGTACAAATCGGGCAAGAAATACGATAGGAATGAAATAGTGTCGTCGCTATCCGGCAATTTGTGCCGCTGTACGGGCTATCAATCCATCTTACATTCTGCACGCGAAGTTCTATCTGCTGTCAAGGACGATAAATTTTCCCTTACAGAGAAAGAAACCGCCCAAAAACTTCGGCAAATTGCAAAACAAAAAGAATCTGTTCTGATTGCCTCATGCAAGCAAAAATATTATATCCCCGTAAAGCTAAAAGAAGCACTCCGGATTAAGAAGCAATGTCCGACAGTTGTAATTGTGCAAGGCGCAACAGATTTTGCGCTGAAAGTAAGCAAACATCTCGAATCGCCAGCCGAGCTGTTAGACCTTTCTATGGTAAAAAAACTTTCAGGCATCAAAAAAAAGCGAGAAATGCTTATATTTGGAGCAGGCACACCAATAGAAGATGTTAAAAATGCTGTTGAACATACGCATCCGGCACTTCACGCCATGCTTCGCCTTTTCGGGTCTTTGCAAATTCGCAATAAAGCAAGCATTGGCGGAAACATAGCTACCGCATCGCCTATTGGCGACAGCTTGCCGGTTCTTATGGCACTGAATGCCGAAATTGAACTGCGTTCGCTTGATGCAAAACGAAAACTAAATATAAAAGACTTTATCTTAGGATACAGAAAAACGGCTATCAACCCCGATGAGATGATTACACGAATGGCTTTGCCGGCAATTCCCGAAAATGTAATTATAAAATCATACAAAGTATCAAAAAGAAAAGAATTAGATATTTCAAGCGTAAGTGCTTGTTTCCGAATGCTGAAAAGCGAAAACGGAAAAGTGAAAGATATCGAAATATTCTACGGAGGAATGGCAGCATATACCAAGAAAGCGGAAAAAACCTGTGCTTTTTTAATGAAAAAAAAATGGTGCCGGAGCAATGTCGAGGCAGCAATGAAATATATCGACGAGGATTTTACTCCTATTTCAGATGCGCGTGCCGAAGCAGAAGCCCGAAAAATAATGGCAAGAAATTTATTGCTTAAATTTTGGAACGAAACAAAAACGGAAAAATAGTATATGTGAAATTCAGAAGCTCTTGCTTGCTTAATTTGCCTTTTCCCCTGCGGTAAATGGATTTTAGAATAGAAAAATGAGTATAGTATGAAAAATACCTGCTTAATAATATTTGTTTTATTAAGTTTTTCTGTAAATGGACAAAAAAATTTACTTGGAAAATCAGAAGAATTTATCAAGAACTATTTTAGCGACGACCCGACCTTTTACCTGAAAATAGATTCTTTGACTCCTGAAAATATACTTCTGACTTTCAAGTCGCTTTACCAATATCCATACTACACTTACGAAATTGATTTAATGACAGACATTTGCGTTTCTTATGGAGTTGTCTCGAAAAATCAGGACGTTTTAGGTACTTATCTGAGTTTGCTGAATTTTGCAGGAACTATTGTGCTCCGCGACTCGGCGAATTACGGTTTTCGTTTCGAGTTGAAAAAAGGCAATACAATCCGTTATTATGATATAAAACAACCCTACCGGGAAGACGAAAATGTGCATCGAAAAAATTTATTCTACATTCTCGTGAGAGAGAAAAGAATAAATGTCGGAGATTTTTAAACCTTTTTCTGCAATATCATTAAGCCGTCGCGTAGGGGCAAAAGGAGGTTCTGAACGCGGCGATCTGCTTGCACCCGCCGATTAAATTCAATTATTTTTTGTGTTTGCAGGTCTTTGCCATGAACTTTCTCTACAACCTTTCCGTTCCAGAGTACATTATCGACAAGGATAAAGCCTCCTTTTTTCACTTTATCGAAAACAATATCGTAATAATCGCAATACTGACGTTTATTCCCATCAATAAAAACCACATCAAACTCAAGCCTAAGTTTCGGAACGATTTCAAGCGCATTCCCGATATGCAATTCTATTTTATCTTCCAACTCGGCTTTTTTTATGTATTTTTTTATCATGGCACACAATTCATCATTCAGCTCAATAGTGTGCAATTTCCCGCCATTTTGCAAACCTTTTGCCATACAAATGGCTGAATATCCTGTATATGTTCCTATTTCCAAAATGTGCATGGGCTTGATCATCTTACAAACCATTTCGAGGAATTTCCCTTGCAAGTGTCCCGACAACATGCGCGGCGAAAGAACCTTTTGGTGAGTTTCGCGTGTAAGTTCATACAAAACAGGATCTTCTGCTTCGGTATGCGACAAAATATACTCGTCTATCATTTTTTATCTTAAATGTAAGTAAGGATCGATAAATTTTCTTTATTAAAAATATCATGGGCAACTTCTATCAGATTCTCAGTCGTAATAGATTGAATTTTTTTCGCAATATCGTCATGAGAATCTATTTTTCCATAGAGCGAAAAGGCTTTTGTTGCCGAAATAAGCAGACTTTCCTTATTTTCGTTAGCAATAGCCAATTGTCCGAGCAACTGCGCTTTTGCCCTTTTCAGTTGCAGAATGCCAAGTTTTTTTTCGCGCAAATTATCTAATTCTTTATAAACAAGTTGTATGCTTTTCTCCAGATTTTCTTTGTCTGTGGCAAAATACGTAGAAACAATTCCGCAATCACTGTAAGGCGTATAATTAGACTCGACATTGTACGAAAAAGCGTGTTTTTCGCGCAGCAAAACATTCAATCGTGAGTTCATGCTTTGTCCGCCGAGAATATTATTTAAAAGAAACAAGCACGTTCGTCGCGAGTCAAAAGCATTGTAAGCAACATTCCCGACAATGCAATGAGCTTGCAAGGTATTCTTCCTTACGTCCTTACGTTCAGCGGTGTAGGCTCGGTATGGTTTCCTGATTTTATTGCCTGAATTTTCTTGTATGCTGCCAAAATATTTCTCGACAAAACGAATAATCTTATCGTGATTTATATTCCCAATGGTACACAAAACCATTTCATTGGTGAAATAGTTGTTCTTCATGAATTTTACGAGCCCTTCGCGCGTAAATTTTTTTATGGATTCGGGAGTTCCCAAAATGCTTTTCCCCATTGGTTGATTCGAGAATACAAGCTCTTCAAAGTCATCAAAAATCAATTCTGCCGGACTGTCTATATACGAGTTGATTTCTTCGATAACGACTTCTTTCTCGCGTTCGATTTCTTTCTCGGGAAAAGTCGAGTTAAAAACCAAATCATGAAGCAATTCTATTGCTCTTTCAAAATATTTGTTTAAAAATGTAGCATAAATAAAAGTTTCTTCTTTTGTTGTATAAGCATTTAGCTCGCCTCCGACATGCTCCATTCTGTTGATTAGCTGAAAGGCTTTGCGTTTTTTTGTTCCCTTAAACAAGGCATGTTCTATAAAATGTGCCAAGCCGTGTTCATTGTCATTTTCATCGCGCGAACCTGCATTGATGAGCAATCCGCAATATCCCACATTGCCCGATTCGTGAATATGAATGGTCTTGATTCCGTTTTTCAAACGATGAGCCGTATAATTCATTCTGTTTCTTAATTTTGCAACAAAAATATAAAACTGTTTTCAATAAGCAACTGCTCTTGTGGACAAATTTTTTATTTCGTCCGACACGAAAAAGTTTTTCGCAATAAGCAAAGAGCAGCTAAATTGGAATTTGAGCTGCTCTTGTTTGGGTTTATTTCATTAAATTTTCGTCAAGGAATTTCACAAAACGCGAGAATATATGATTTCGTGTATTTCCTCCGTAAATGCTATGATTTCTATTGTTATAAAACTGCATTTCAAAGTGTTTATCCGCCTGCACCAATTTCTCTATCATTTCCCACGAGTTCTGAATATGCACATTGTCGTCTGCCGAACCATGACAAATCAGGAGCTTTCCTTTGAGTTTGTCGGCAAAAAATATGGGCGAATTATCGTCGTATCCTTTCTCGTTGTTCTGTGGTTTTTGCATGAATCTTTCGGTATAAATATTATCGTAATACCTCCAATTTGTTACGGGAGCGGTTGCAATTCCTGCCTTGTAATATTCTGCGCCTTTGGTCATGCAAAGCAAGCTCATAAATCCGCCGTAGCTCCAGCCCCAGATTCCGATTCTTTCTTTATCGACATAATTTTGCTTTCCGAGCCATTTTGCAAACTCAATTAAATCAAGGGTTTCGTATTTTCCAAGTTGTTTGTAAGTTGCTTTGCAAAACGCCTGACCGCGTGCGCCCGTTCCTCGAGGATCTACACACGCAACAATATAGGCTTTTCCTGCCAAAGTCTGTTCCCAACCAAATTCCCATTGATCTAACACTCTCTGTGAGTTCGGACCGCTGTATTGCGTAACAAGAACCGGATATTTTTTCGTCGGATCAAAATTTACGGGCTTTATCATCCATGCGTTCAGCTTAACGCCCTCGTCTGTTGTAAGTGTAAAAAATTCTTTTTTCGCATGATTAAACTTCGCAAGCCTTTCTTTTAATGCCGAATTATCTTCCAATACCCTGATTTCCTTACCTTTTGCATTGTACAATGTGTAAATTGGTGGTGTAACGGAATTGGAAAAACTATTGATATAATATTGAAAACCTTTACTGAACTCTGCCGAGTTTGTTCCGGATTTGACCGACATTTTCTTCTTCTTTTTTCCGTTGAGTTTTATGGAATACACCTCACGACGCAGCGGCGACTCTTCGGCTGCTTGATAATACAAGCTTTTGGTTTTTTCGTCGTAACCATAAAAAGCCGTCACTTCGTAGTTGCCTTTTGTCAATTGTCTCACCATTTTTCCCGACAAATCGTACAGATATAAATGACAAAAACCATCGCTTTCATTTGTAATTACAAAATGCTGATTGTCTGAGAGGTAAATTATATTGTCAAAATTACTTTCATGTATGTAATACTTATTTTTTTCGCTGTAAATCACTTTGGTTTCGCCGGATTTCGGGTTTGCAAAAAGAATTTCAAAATGATTTTGCAAACGATTCAGCCTGAATATGCTCAATTTTTCGGAAGTGTTTGTCCAACGTATTCGCGGGACATAAATATCCGTTTCTTTGCCAATATTCATGTTTTTTGTCTTTTTCGCTTCTAAATCATAGACATGAACCGAAACAAGCGAGTTGTCTTCGCCGGCTTTCGGATACTTAAACGACATATTTTTCGGGTATAAAGCATTTTTTTTGCGTTGCGGGTACATTCCTTCGTACTGCAAAATGGTAAACATTTTCACCTTGCTTTCGTCAAAGCGCACAAAAGCGAGCAGCTTGCTGTCGGGCGACCATTCAAATGCCTGATTGAAGCTAAATTCTTCTTCGTAAACCCAATCCGGCGTGCCGTTTTGAATTTTGTTGTATTCTCCGTCTGTTGTTATTTGCAGCTCGTCGCCGGTATTCAAATCTTTATAATACAAATTGTTCTCCCAAACAAAAGCTACTTTTGTGCCGTCGGGGGAAAATGTTGCAAGGCGTTGTCCTTTTTTGTCGGACAGGGAGCTTGTTTTTTTCGTATTTATGTCATACACATAATAATCTGCCGTAAACGAGCGACGATAAATGCGTTCTCTGTTTGTGTAGAACAAAATTTTCGACTCGTCTTTGCTAAACGCATAATCGCCGATAGAACGTATTTTAACATTCTTGATGTCTTTGATGTCAAGCATCTTTTCAACGGCTTTTCCGGTTTCGTAACTGAATTTTGTTATTTTTGAGCCTCTGTCTTCCAAGACGGTAAAATGCTTGCCGTCGTTCAGCGAACGAATTTCCTCAAGCCTGTCAGGGAAAAAAGTGCCGCGCAACCAAATATCGCTTATTTCTACATTGTTCTTTTGGGAATAAATCCCGCTTGATAAACACAAAAAACAGAATATCAGAAGTTTTTGAATTTTGATTTGTTGTATTTTTGTTTTCATTCGATAATAAGTTTAAGGATTTTGAATTTCAATTGATTTTTACTTTAGATACAAAGAAAATCATTTTTGCAAGGAAACTAAAATGTTCTTTGAAAGGATTTGTAAAAAAAGTGTTGATAAAAACCTGAAAGACAAGAATAAAAAAATATGCTCAAAAAACAGCTACAATTCTTCTCGTGTAACACTGATAACACCTTTGAGGCTTTCAATCTTTGTGATAAGTGTTTCAAGGTGTGAGGTGTTGCTCACGTAAACCACAAATTCGCCGTCAAACATTTTTCCTTTCTCCGAATTTACGTTTGCATCGCGCAAGTCGATGCGCAAATCTTTTGAAATTACGTTCAAAATGTTTGAAAAAAGAGTTGTGGAATTTGCACCGATGATGTGTATTTTAGCCGGAAATACCGAATCTAAATCCATATTGTTCCAAAATGCTTTTACCACGCGATACGGATAGCGCGACATCATGTCTGTTGCATTCGGACAGTTCAATTTATGTATTTTTGTTCCTTTGTGTACCGTAACAAAGCCAAAGATTTTATCTCCGGGAATCGGGCTGCAACATTTTGCAAGTTCGTAATCTATCTTTCCCAAATTATCAACAATCAAATATTCTTTGCTCCTATTGATGTTGATATTCTTCTTTATTTTATTGATTTCTTCAAGAATTTCGTCGTTGTCGCGGTGTTCCTGAACATACAATTCTTCAATTCCCTCTTCCAAATCCAATTCGCCACGACCGGCAGCAGCGAAAAAGTCGATATTACTTGTAAAATCGAAGTAATTTCGCATTTGTCCGATTATTTTGTCGTTCATTTCCAAGCCAATTGTCGAAAGAAGCATGTTTATTTCATCGCGTCCTTTCCGAGCTTGATAGTTTTGTTCACTTTTCAGCGCACGTTTTATTCTGTTGCGTGCGCGCGAAGTAACAACAAACTGTTTCCATTCTTTTTTGGGCTTTTGTTGCTTCGAGGTCAGAATCTCCACCGTGTTTCCGTTCAAAACCCGATGCCTTATGGAAACAACGCGATTGTTTATTTTCGCGCCTACGCATTGGTCGCCGATTTTGGAGTGAATATAATAAGCAAAATCAAGCACCGTAGCCTCTTCCGGCAAAGCGATAAGCTCTCCTTTGGGCGTGAATGCGAATATTTTATTCGAGTACAAGTCCATTTTTGCTTCGTCGTCTTGCTCAAAGCCTTTATTTTCCGGATTCTCAAGCAGATTCCGAATTTTTTCGAGCCACGCATCGTGTCCGTCGGTGCTTGCCACTTCTTTGTATTTCCAATGTGCGGCGTTTCCTTTTTCTGCAATTTCGTCCATTCGTTCTGTGCGAATTTGCACTTCCACCCATTTTTGTTTGGCTTTTTCCACCATTACGGTTGTGTGGAGCGATTCGTAGCCACTGGATTTCGGCGCGGAAATCCAATCTCGCAGTCGCTTCGGATTTGGCGAATACACATTTGTAATCAGCGAATAAACTCGCCAACAAGCATCTTTTTCTTCGGCAATGGTTTTGAATTTATTCTTTAAAATAATGCGTATGGCAAACAAATCATAAATCCCTTCAAAATCTACGTTTTGTTTCTTTATTTTATTCCAAATTGAATGAATCGACTTTGGGCGACCTTTTACCTCGCAGGAAAAGCCTCGTGAGGTCAATTCTTTTTTGATTGGCTCAATAAACCATTCCATGAAGGCTGTCCGATTTTTTTTTGATTGGTCGAGTTTGTTGGCAATGTATCTATACATATCCGGATGATTGTATTTCATTGCAATCTCTTCCAGCTCGGTTTTTACTTTATACAATCCCAATTTGTGTGCTATCGGGGCGTATAAATATGCTGCTTCGCGCGATAGTGCTATCTGATCGTTTGGCGATAACTCTTTTATTCTGCGAATATGAAAAAGCTGATATGCAATCTTTATCATTATTACGCGAACATCTTCGGAGAGAGCAAGCAGCATTTTTATAAAATTCTCAGACTGAATGGCAAGTCGCCCTTCGAATGATAAGTGTTTTTTCGACTTGATGCGCTTCGACTTTTTTTCGCTTTTTTTCAGTTCCTGCTTCTTTGTATTTTCTTCTTCGATATTAAGTTCATAAACTTTTTTGGTGTCTATCTCGCTGATTTTTTCCAAGCCTTGAACAATTTGCAGCACCGATTTGCTAAATTCTTCCCGTATCATTTGTTCGTCAATCGCATTGCTCGAATACGGCTCATTGAGCAAGATGGCAACAACAGAGACACTTCCTAAACCCAATTCTGATGCTGCAATGAGCGCAAGTTCCAGACAGTTGTCCGGTGTTTTTTCCGTTCCCGAAATTGTTGAATCTTGACAAAACTGCTCCGAAAGCGCAAGGGCTTTGTTTATACATACAAATTCTTTGCTGTCTTTCTCAACAGATAAAAGGTTTAGAATTTCGTCTATGTTACTCGTTTTGTTCATATTTTTCGGCAAGATTGTCTTTTTTTTGATTATTAAATACCAAAATGATGTTTGTTTCTGATTGTTTTTGTCTTTATGCTTCCAAGTCGGCAATTTCTTTTCGGATTTTTTCCCAACGTTGTTCGTTCATCTTTGGTCCAACAACTTCAATTACGTTGCCTGCGGCAATGGCTGCAATATTTCCACATTTTTCCAAATCGTATTGCTTCAGTAATCCGTAGATAAATCCGGAAGCATACAAATCTCCTGCGCCTGTTGTGTCGATAGGTGTAGCATTTATGGCTTTTATGGCGTAAACATCTTTGCCTTTTTTCACCAAAGAGCCGTTTTTGCCCATTTTCACAACAGCAATCCGGCAAAGTCCGGACAATACGTCTAATGCTTCTTCGGGTTCGCATTTTGTGAAGGCTTTAGCTTCTTCTTCGTTCGCAAAAACAATATCAATATATTCTTCGAGGATTTGATGCAAAAAATCCAAATTATCTTCCACAACATTATAGCTTGCCAAATCAATCGAGATGATCATTTTTTGTTTTTTCGCAATCTCAACCGCTCTGCGTATCAAGCCATGATCTTGCACAGAATATCCTTCGATATGAAAATAATCGTATCCTTTGAAATGATCTTCTATCAAGTCGTCGCCTGTGAGTTCAATAGATGCACCGAGATAGGTTGCAAACGTTCTTTCGGAATCTTTGCTGACAAGTGCCACAACGCGTCCTGTTCCGGTGGTTTCGCTTTGGTGTAATAGCGGTTTTATCTTGTTTTTAACCAAATCTTTACTAAAAAATTCGCCCAATTCGTCTTTTCCTGTTTTCCCGATAAATGCTGTCTGTACGCCAAGATTTGCCAGTCCGTTTATGGTGTTGGCTGCCGAGCCGCCTGCTGCCTGTTCTTTTTGCAAATTCGAGGTGCTTGCCAAAATTTGGTTTGATTTTTCCAAATCAACATGTTGCATGCTGCCTTTGGGCAAAGCAAATTCTGATAATAAATTGTCGTTTTCGAGTGTTGTCATTACATCAACCAACACATTTCCAAGCCCTAAAACTTTTTTCATAATGTATATTTTTACGTTTTTAATTTTGTTTTAAAATAATCAGCACCTTAACCAATATTTCGTTATTTTTCTCAGATAATTGATTATCAGTAATATAATTTTCAACTCTCAATTCTCAATTTTCAATTTTAACGAAGTTCGGTATAAAGCAATATTTCAATTTAGTGTTTGTTGCTCGTTTTTCTTTTCGCCAAATTTCTCGAAGAGTAGAATGATTACAAAACCTACAACAGCCAAAAACACGGCAAAAAGCAGGTTCGAGTCGTTTCCTGTTAATTCCGTATAGTTCTGAGGAAGTACGTTTTCTTGAACAAGTGGTTTTATGTCTCCGTGGCGGTCGGTAAAATTTGAGACTTTCCAAGGCCAAACTTTGTTGAGCGATCCAATCATAAAGCCCGACAGAATGGCGATGGTCAAATCGTGGTATTTTTTCAGAAGCCACGACAGAACATTCGAGAAACTTAGCAGCCCAACGATTGCGCCGAGAGCAAAAATAGAAATTGAAACAATGTCAAGAACGCTTATTGCATGATACATAAATTGCAACTTGCCTAATAGCAAAAGAATAAAACTGCCTGAAATTCCGGGCAAAATCATTGCACATATTGCTATTGCGCCGGAAACGAAAATAAACCATGCAGCCTCGCTTGTTTCTGCCGGCGATACAGAAGTGATGAAAAATGCAATTATCACCCCGAAAATCAGACCTGCAAGGGTTTTTATTTCCCATTTTGATATTTTTTTCGATACAAAAATCGCAGAAGCAATGATCAAACCAAAAAAGAAAGACCAAATCAAAACAGGGTGTTTATTGAGCAAATTGTCTAATACTCCGGCAAGTGTAAAAATGCTAAAAAGTATGCCTGTTCCGAGTGCCAAAAGGAAACTCCCGTTTATCTGTTGCCAAAACGGTTTTAATCCCTTAAAGATCTGCTTGATTGCATCAAGGTTAATTGACTTGATTGAATCGATCAACTCTTCGTATATTCCTGCGACAAAAGCGATAGTTCCGCCGGAAACTCCGGGAACAACATCTGCTGCTCCCATAGCAATGCCTTTCAATGCAATTACAATATAATCTTTAATTGTTCTTTCCATATGTTTATATTTTATGAGTGATAAGTGATTAGTGATGGGTGATTTGCTTACGCCAAAGCTTTTCGCTTAACTTCCATCCTTATAATCATTCTGTTGTGTGTTTTTTTTGCAGTCATGGGCGTTTCATCTGTTTATATTTTGGGGCTTTGGCTTCGTTCTTTTAAGTGGCTTGCAAACACGCAAAGCGAGTTACCACCCGCACTGCAAATTACGTTAAGAACAGTCTTATGCTCTTTTATTATTATTTTTCACGCCACTTTTTCACGCCACTTTTAACTATCCCTTATTCTTAACTATCATTAAGTGTTTGTAAATAATACAAAAAAGCTTGTTCTAAACTTAAATTTCACCATATCTATCACCACACTTTATATTTTTGTTGAGACTGACCAGTATCCTTTACGTTCAGAACCCATACGAATTAAAAGTCTAAGTTCTTTAAGTTTTCTGATATTATTAGTTATGGTGCTTGTTCCTAATCCTGTTTTTTTACTTAATTCAATATGAGTTATTTCTACGTTGTTATATATCTCTTTGAGTATTTTTACTTGATTTTTTGATAAATTTTTTGTCCAATTGTTAATCCATTTGCTAAAATCAACTGGGCGATACAGTGTTACAACAAATATTCCTTTTAAGGAAAATTCGGGTGCAGGCAAATTTACAGTTTTCATATAGTCAAGCATTCTTGTTATTCCCGAACCGACTTGTTCAACTAAACTTAAACGTTGGAATAATCCAAAAATAATAGGGTTTCGAGCAACACTTCTTTTTCCAAACTCATTCTCTTTTATTGTGCTCACTAAACCACCCGGATTAGAAATTTCAAGTCGATTATCATAAATTTCAATATGAATTTTACCACCGATTTCATAATAATCACGATGAACCAATGCGTTTATAATTGCTTCTTTGAATACCACTTCCGGTATTTCGTATTTTTCTATTCTCGGTCCGGCAGTTTCAATAATATATCGTAGTTCGAGTTTTGATTTTACAAACCGTAATGCTTCTTCGTATTGTTCTTGCAAACTTCCCGTAATTAGTTTATCATCAAGAATTAAAGTCTTTTTTGTTCCCTTAAACAACAAGCATCTAATTGAGGCATGTTCGTGATATTTTTGTACATCTTTTGCAAACAGCAGAACTCCTGCATTTAAAAATTCGTCATTATTTGAAAATAATTTTAGATTTTTAAGTATCTGTTTCTCCGATAACTGTTTTGTTATTCCTACTTCTTCAATAAACTTATTAAACTTGTCTTTATCAAAATCTTGTGGATATGAAAAATTTTTATTTCCTGCTTTGTCAAAATTAATTTTATTTGCGTCCTGAAAAAAAGCTCTAACTTCGTCCGGTGTTGTTAGTTTTTGTGAATTTGCTCCAATACGAATAAATATCGAACCTGAGACCATATATGGTTTTCTGTCATCTGTAAAACAATCTATTACCATAATTTTCTTTCCTTTGTAATCAATTTCATCAACTGTTACATTGGGTCGCGGATTTATGGCTTCAATTGATGTTTGCAGTTGAGAACGTATTTTATTGTCAATTACAGTTCCGCAAATATTTCCATAATCATCAATACCAACAAACAATTTACCACCGGAAGAATTAACAAATGCACAAATTTCATTCTTAATGTCTTTATTCAAACTACGTTTAAACTCGACAGTGTAACTCTCTCCCTGTTGTAATATTTTTGTTATTTCTTTACTTCCCATTTTGTCTTATTTATTCGAGAGGTGGCATAAAGCAATTTCCTACCTCCCTAATAAATTTCTTTTGAATTTTAAAATATAATGTATCATTATTTTTGAGACCAGCTTCTTTTAATGTCTTAAATTCAGGAAGTTCAACTAATTTCTTATTACTCAAAGATAATATTTCAATTTTGCCTCTAACTTATTTCAACTGCAAATATAAACATTACAGCTTATATTCCGATGAAATTCGGTACAATTCCTGTTTTCAGATTCCTTTTCTCTACAACTATTCTTCTGCTTGCGGATACATTAATTTGATGTCTTTGTCTTTGGCTTTTTTCCACCATTTTTCAGGAACAACTTTCCAATTGTTGTATTTTTTCGGTGAAATCGTATCATGTTCTTCGAGCCATTGAATCATATAAAAACGCAGGTCTTTTTCCGTACTGAACAAAACTCGTTCGGGCAAATCGTCTTTTGCAATTTTTGCGCCCAACGTCAAATGACCACCGCCGCCATTGCCGCGATACGAATTTATGGCAACAGTATATTTCTTCTGCAAATCAAAACTCGTGTTGTCCGAAAGCGAAATGATGTTGATTCTTTCGCCTTGCGGTTTCGACACATCGACCGTATAATTTATTCCTGCGGCAGAACTGAAATTGAAAAATACACTATGCAATTCGGGCGCATCGTTGTATTGCGAACGAAGCATGTTTCCCGCATCGTCGTATTTGAAACGAATAAGGTGGTCGTTTTCGTTTTTCATCGTATTGAACCAATCGCCATACGAATATTCAAGATAATCCTTGATTTCCTGCCCCGAAAGTTCCATTTTGTAAAGCAAATTTTCAAACTTATACAATTTAAACATATCTTTAACGTAAACATTGCCAGCCTCGATGCTTGCGTTGTAAGAAAGCGGAGATGTGAAAGATATTTCTGCCTCAGTAAGTTGCAATTGGATAGTATGAATCAAGTCGATAAATTCCGAATTTCCGAACATTGCATCGCGTGTTGAGATAGATGTTGCAAAAAAGCCAATTTTCTTTGACACATAATCTTTTACTTCGTTAAAAAAGGCAGAAAACTCTTCCATAAATTTCGTATTTTGCTCTTGATTTTCTAATGCAAGCACTTTGCCGTCGATTTTTTTGTCGTATTTTTCCGTCTCTTTATTCCACGTAAACTCTACTGTTACGTCAGAAACATATTCGGCATGAGCTTTTCCGTCGATAAGCAAAACATCTTTTCCGTTCGGATTTCGGACAAAAGACTTGAAAATTCGATGGTCGTGTCCGGCAAAAATCACATCAAATCCGGGCACTTGTTCGGCAACCAAAAGTGATGCATTTTCGTTCTTTGGCGTGTTTTTGTCTTGTCTGTTGTAGGTCGCATCTGTGCCGGAATGGAACAATCCGATGAGCAAATCGGGTTTTTCTTTTTCGTTGATTATTTTCACCCATTTTTTGGCTGTTTGAATCATATCATGAAACTCAATTCCTGCCCAAATATTTTCGGGCAACCAGTTTGGAATAGCCGGAGTTATCAAACCCAGTACCGCGATGCGTATGCCTGCTTTCTCAATGATTGTATAAGGCTGGAAATAAGGCTCTTTTGTCGATAATTCAACTGCATTCGCAGCCAACCAAGGGAATGCAAATTCTTTCACCAATTTGTCGTACACTGAGTGTCCGGGTTCAATGTCATGATTCCCGACAGTTGCAGCATCGTATTTCATGAAATTCATCACACGGCTGCAAATGTGTTTGTTTTCCAAATCCACAAAGTTTGAATAATAAACCGTAGGCTGTCCTTGCAAAATGTCGCCATTATCGAGCAACAATACTTCTTGATTCGGCTTTTCTCGTTCGTTTTTAATATAATTATATGCTTGAGCGAGCGAATTTTGGGTTTCTTTATCATAAATCAAGTCGTAAGGAAATATTGAGCCGTGAACATCGGTTGTTGTGATTATTTTTAAGTTGATTTTTTGGGGTCTTGATTTAAACAAATGCTGACATCCTGAAAACAGGAAAAAACTCATAAATACGACAATAGATAAAGTAATGTTTTTCATATTCTTAATGTTTTAAAATTTATGGGGGGGGGTAAAAAATTTTTGTCTTAAAATAGTTTGAAAAAAGTTTTCGCTTTTTGTTTTTCATTTTCTTAAACAATTGTTTATGTGTATTCGGATTAATTAATTCCATATTTTTCTAATAAAATCTTAAACATTAAAGAAAATTGTCGGTCTCTTTGTTTAAAAATAAGCAAACTTTCTTTCTCTTCGTTGTTCATCGTTTTTCTATTTTCAATGATTTGATTTTTTTGAATTTGAATCAATAATTTATTGAACAAATTTAACTGTTTACTTCTAAGCAAATCTAATAATTCTGTATCTAAGCGAAATTTTTGAATTGTCAATAATCCTTTTTGTGAATTGTTTTTTGCAATTACGCATTCATCTTTGTATGAAATGTGCATTTCTATTTCTTCATTTGTGGCTTCGCAAGGATTTAAAACTTCTGATACAGAAATAGTTTTATTATCAAACTTATTATTACAGTTATCGCAAGCAAGAAATAAATTATCCCAACTAAAAGCTAATTTTTTTCCTTTAGGATCTGAAACTTCAATAAAATGGTCAATTTCTTTTGTTACGCCTGTTAATTTTCGCTCGCAATAAAAACATTTATTAGAACTCATGGCACAAAGTCGAGTGCGTATTTGTTTGTGTCCGTATTTTGAATTATCCGGACGTTTTTTACCTGACTTAATAAATTTTTCAGTCCATTCTTTTTCCTTTCCAATTAAGATATCCGGCTTTGGTAGTCTTTCTATATGTATCATTTTAAGCCTATTTTGATATTTTGTTAATTATGTTTTCAATTTCAAAATATGAAAAATACTCCGGATTTATTCTCAAAAGTTCCTTCGCTATTTCATTGGCTTTTTCGGTTTCTTTATTTTGAATAAACAGTTTTCTTTTAATTATAAGTTCCGTAATGTCTGCATTAAAATTATGTGTGTTGAAAACAGGTGAAATTAAAATCTCTTCGATTGGTTTATTTGAATACTCTTCTGTCTTATTTTCAATGATTGAATGGTCTTCCATTGATTTACAAACATATACATTTGCATTCTTAACCGATGACACAATAAATGGAGAATGAGTCGTAACAATTATTTGCAAGTTCGGAAAAATATTTGTTACTGAGTTCAAAAAAGTTTTTTGCCATTTCGGGTGCAAATGATTTTCAGCTTCATCAATTAATAGCAATCCGGGAACATTGCACAATTCATCTATTTTTGTATTATTTAAAATATGAACCGAATACATTTGCCCGAGTAATGAGATTAATCTTTGTATAAGATACAAATTCCCGCTGCTTAACTTATCTAAGGATATATCACCGCCTGTTTGATGTATGATAGGCGTGAGTGTTTGGCGTTCTACATACTTAAATTCTCCATCAATAAGGCTTAATTTCATTATTTTCTTTAACAAATTATATAGAAATTCACCAAGTTCCCTTTCGCTTTCACTCATACTTGACCTTAAATAGTCAAAGAAACAAATCAGTTGAGTTACCTCTACATTGGATTGTATGCCGTTGAGGGAATTTAGCAGATAGTTTTCAGCTTTTGGTGCTACTAAACTTTTTATATTGAAGCTATCGTTAGACAATCCTGAAGTCCAATAATTTGTAATCCAGTACGTTTTCTCTTTAGTGGGACGTGCTAATTTCCTGCCGATGCTCAAATTTAAAGTTATAAAAGCATTTTTTTTAATTTTTTGGGTATTGATTGATATGTCCGTAAATTGTAATCGCTTATTTAAAATTTGAGGTATTAAAAAGTCTCCTTTTATAAAAAAATCATTTTCATCTCTAACAATGTTTCGCTCTATATTATTAAATTGTCCCAATAATAGTCCTCGAATAGCGTCTAAAATTATTGTTTTACCTGTACCATTCTCGCCTGTTATTATTGTTATCGGTGGTTTTTCCGGATTGTTATTGTTCCCGATAAAATCAATTTCCCCTTCTTTAAACGTAGCAATATTTTTTAGATTTAATTTCTTTATTCTCATATTTATTTTTTTTTAGTCTTCAATTCCTTGAGCCTTGTCGGAAGGGTAATGATTTTGCGCCAAAACTTCGCGATGAAGCCTTTTCTTGGCTTTGTTATTTGGTCAGTGAATTGCTCTTCGAGCATTTTTGTCAATTCGCCGGGAGTGATGTTTGTATTTACCTTTCCGTATTGGGCATACGAGATATATCCGGTTTCTTCGGATACGATTATTACAAACGAGTCGGTATTTTCGGCAATTCCGAGAGCTGCTCTGTGTCTCATACCTAAGTGTTTTGGCAAAGTTTTGTCGTCGGAAATGGGCAAAACACAGGAAGCTGCCAGTATGCGGTCGTCTTTTACAATCATCGCGCCGTCGTGTAGTGGTGCATTTTTGAAAAATATGGCTTCAATTGTTCGGCTGCTTATTTCTGCATTGAGAAATTCGCCCGTTTCGCTATAAATAGACAAGTCTGAATTTTTTTGTATCACAATCAATGCGCCGGTTTTTGTCATTGCCATATGGCGACAAGCTGTTACGATTGCCGGAATATTCATGTTTTCCGATTTTGTTTTGCCAAAAGGCGAAAAAATCCTTTCGAGCGAAAAATTTCGATTGGTAAAATAGCGCGTGCCGACCAAAAGAAAAAAACGCCTGAGTTCTTGCTGAAAAACAATTATCAGCGCAACCATTCCAACGCCCATAACCTGCCCTAAAATGCTTCCCAGCAATTGCATCTTCAGTGCCTTAACCAACAACCACACAAGATATATCGAAAAAATTCCGACAAAAATATTTATCGCAACCGTGCCTTTTATAAACATGAAAAGCTGATACATCAGCCATGCAACCAAAAATATGTCTAAAATATCTAAAAAGCGTATATCAAGAAAAGTCATATGCTAAGTTATTTTTCGTTTTTGTATAAATTGTAAAGTGCTACTGTTTCTTTTGCCTCTTTTACATCGTGTACTCTCAAAATATTGGCTCCCTTGAGCAGTGCTATCATATTTAATGCAATTGTTCCGGTAAGAGCCTCGTCCGGAGAAATTTCAAGATATTTATAAATCATTGATTTACGCGACAATCCGGCTAAAATAGGAAGTTCAAACATTTGAAATTCAGATAAATTCTTCAACAATTCATAGTTGTGTTCAAGTTTTTTACCAAAGCCGAATCCGGGATCAAGAATAATGTCTTTTACTCCCAAATCTCGTAAAATTCGGATTTTTTCGCTAAAATATTTTATAATATCTCTCGTAACGTCTTCATATACAGGATTCGATTGCATATTTCGAGGCGTTCCCTGCATGTGCATAAGTATGTAAGGAACTCCCAAGTCAGCGACTGTCGGAAACATGGCAGCGTCGAGGCTGCCTGCCGAAATGTCGTTGATTATATCAACCTTAAACTCTTTGACCGACTTTTCCGCTATTCCGGCTCGAAACGTATCAATGGAAATGACGCTATTCGGAAATTTTTTTCGTATGAGTTGCAAGACAGGATAAATCCTTTTCCATTCTTCATCTTCGCTAATCATTTCGGCTCCGGGTCTTGACGAGAATGCTCCAACATCAATAATATCAGCTTTTTCCCGAATAATTGTTTCTATACGCGCTTCAATGGCTTTGAGCGTCGGGTATCTTCCTCCATCGTAAAAAGAATCGGGCGTTGTATTCAATATTCCCATTACCAAAGGCTTGCTTATTTCAAGCAAATTCCCTTGACAATTGAGCCATTTTTTTCTGTTGTATCCTTGTAGTGTTTTCAATGTAATAATATTTTTTTGTTTTTATCTTTGCAAAGATAAAATAATTCTTTTGATGGATTAATTTTTAATTTTTTATTCAGAATTATTTTTGCTTTCATGAAGCATTGCATACAACACGATGAGGCAATATTTTTATTGAAATACAAAAATAAAAGACAGGGGAACGATGATAGCCATGATATTTGCTGCGGGTTTGGGAAGCCGACTAAAACCATTAACAAATACCAAACCGAAAGCGCTTGTTGAAATCAACTCGAAAACTTTGCTTGAAATCACCATTTGCAGGCTGAAAAAGTTTGGTTTTACGAAATTTGTAATCAACACACACCATTTTTCCGGAATGATAAAAGAATATCTTCGTGCGAAAAACAACTTTGGCGTTCGTATTGCCATTTCCGACGAATCGGCAGAACTGCTTGATACCGGCGGAGGTTTGCTAAAAGCTGCACGGCATTTCAAAAGTACAAAAGCTGTACTTGTTCATAATGTCGATATCGTTTCGACGCTCGACCCAATGGTTTTAATCAACACACACCTTGAAAACAAAGCCATGGCAACATTAGCCGTAAGAGACCGAAAAACGTCAAGGTATTTGCTCTTTGATGAAAACAAACAGCTTGCCGGTTGGGAAAACAGGAAAACGCAGGAAAAAATATTGCTCAGAGAAGAAACAAACAAAAAATTAGAGCCATTGGCTTTTAGCGGCATTCATGTAATAAATCCGAAAATAGTTTCTTTTATAAAAGAAAAAGGCAAATTTTCTATCATTCAGGCTTATTTAAGGCTTGCAAAACAGCATAAAATTATAGCATACGAACATAACGAAACAGCATGGGCAGATGTTGGCAAAGTAAGCGAACTCGAAAACATTAAAAATCTAAGTTGCTATTAGCACATTTTTACACCCATCTAAGTTGTAAAGATATAAAATTCTTAATTCTAACAAAGCGTCGATACTACGTGTTTTTTGTTTTAAAGAATGCGATGAGGCGATTTAAGTCTTCGGCTTGTTTTTTTATTTGGCTTGCGCTGTTTGCCAGCTCTTCTGCCGAGCCTGAATTTTGCTGAGATGTATTCGTTATTTCCTGTATGGCATTGTTTATCTGTTTTGCCCCGATATTTAGCTCACGTCCCGATGATGTTATTTCCGAAATCAATTTAGACGAATTCAGTATTTTGGGAATAATCTCTTCGATTTGTTGCCTTGAATTTGCCGATTTCTCTATATTTTTTTCCGAAATTGCATTAATTTCTTCGGCTGCGATTAGGCTGTCTTCTGCCAGTTTC
>PDWJ01000543.1_pt1 | contig 55103 bp, 45 predicted proteins | sample 1430881 | NCBI WGS metagenome assembly PDWJ01 (sample SAMN01162460, study PRJNA174530) | Oral metagenome, whole genome shotgun sequencing project. | biome: Marine environment; feature: Marine mammal; material: Swab sample of the gingival sulcus; isolation source: swab sample of gingival sulcus...
CAGGGGACTTACTGAGATTCGGGGTCGTTTTCGGCATCGGCCTGATAGTACAGGACGGGAAATTTTTTGCCCGTATCACCTATTTGAAGTTTTTGCTTGACGATATGACAAAAGCATCTACCTTATTCAATAAGGAGCATGGCAGAGCCAACATCTGCTCTTGTCATCAATCCAGGAAAGAGAATTCTTGCTTACACCCAATTCCTGTCGTTTCATAGGAGGTGGGCTTTATGCTCAATTTCAGAGAATGTACCCTGGTGACACTTGAAAAAACTTTTCATATACAACAAGTACGCACTCATTCGGTTTTGGAGAATTGGCTCGATGGGCAGGCTGATCTTTCTGATTTCGATAAACAAGTCGTCTTGACTCTTCAAGAGAAACTGATTCTGAACGTTTACGATTGGAACGAAACAGAGCTTGCCTACAACTTCATCGGCCCTTTGCTCGCTTTCGTCAACTATACCACTGAGCAATATAATTTTTTTGCCGAACGGCCTTTTAGCGGGATTGTGGAAGGTATCGAGGTCGGTGGAAAAGCTGATGGCATGATTGCTTCCGGCTTTCGAGAACCGGAACAACCGTACTTCTGTCTTCATGAGTACAAGAAAGAAAAAGATCCAGACGGTGATCCAGCGGCACAAGCCTTAGCCGCCATGTTGGTCGCGCAGGAAATGAACGAAGGGCATTGTCCGGTCTATGGCTGTTACGTCAAAGGGCGGGATTGGTTTTTTATGCTCCTCCAAGGCAAAGAATACGCGATCAGCCAGCCCTACATTGCAACTCGTGATGATGTATTTGATATTTTTCGGATTATGAAGGTGTTGAAACAGCTTATTACCCAAATGGTTGATAAAGAGCATCGGTCGGAGATAGGCTCTCACACTTTTTGCTAGTACTACAATGACTTCCCATGTCTGTCAAAAAGTTTTGCCTCCCCAAAATGTATTTGCTCTGAAGAACTCACGGGGTTGCTGTTTGAGAGAGGGGATCATCGGCTTACTAAAAAAGTTCGCGACATTTACTTGACATAAATATCAAAGTTCATCATGTAAGGAATACAGGAAGAGATAAATTGTTGAAAGAGCTTTTGGTTCCTGTGTGATATTAAACTTCAGAGAATAGAGCAGTGTTTCCTTGCTGTAAGCTAAGGTCTCTATGCTCAAGACAATATGGATCTGGAAAAAATTGTGCCTGAAGTTCCTCCGAAAGCCCTTCATGTCAGCCATGCAGCCTGTCCTTACGGGCATAGTATTATGGATCCTGATGTCCAGATTAGCGGCTATCCGTCGATCAAACTCATCTTGCAGCATGATGAGTTGCGGGAGACAATTCATCTTGATCCTGTGTACGGGAGCTTCACAAAAATTTTTGAAGTTGAAATCCCACAAGGGGCAATTATTGACTTATTCTGTCCTGTGTGTGAGGTGAATTTAAGAATTGACGAAAAGCGTTCTTGCGAGCAATGCGGTGCTCCGCTGTTTCAATTCACCCTACCGCATGGCGGAATGGTTGAGGCCTGCTTGCGTATCGGCTGCCATCAGCACAGATTGCAGTTAGTCGATTTTGACTCTCAAGCCGGTCTGATTCAGGGGCTGAATGAAATTCAACTCCTTTATGTAAGGCGGGATGGAACAGATGCAACAAATAGGAATCGTCGGATGCGGACTGAGTGGATGCGCGATTGCCAGAATCGTTGCGTTGGCTGGCTATAACGTGCATATCAGTGAAATCTCCCAAGCGACACTCGATCTAGCTTTTCAGAAGAGTTCCACATTCTTTAAACGCGAGTCAATGCGAGGTGCTCTGAACAAAGAAGACATGCAGGGAACCTTATCTCGCATTCACGGAACAATCGACTTACATGATTTAGCTGATTGTGACCTTATCATCGAGACACTTCCCGAAAATCCCGAAGCCAAATCCCACATCTTTCAGCAATTAGATGCTATCTGTTCACCGAATACGATTTTCATCAGCCATACGTCATCGCTCTCAATCGAGTCGTTAGCCAGTTCAATTCGTTCTCCTGAAAGAATCGTCGGTTTGCACTTTTTACATCCGATTCATCAGATGAAGCTCGTCGAAATCATTAAAACTCCCTTCGTCCATTCATCAGTACTGGAAACACTTCTTGCATTTATCGAATCACTCGGCAAAGAATCGATTGTCGTAAAAGATGCTCCGGGGCTTATCGTCAATCGTCTCCTCATCGCTCATCTTCTCAATGCCGTTCGCTTGCTTGAAAGCGGAATCGCGGACATAGAAGACATCGATAAAGCCATGCAGATTGGATGCGGCCATCCCATGGGACCATTCAGAATACTCGATTATTATGGGCTTGAACTCATATGCCGCATTGCCGACAACCTCTACCAAGAATATCACGATCCTCAATATCAACCACCGGCCCTCTTACTCGAAATGATTGAAAAAAGCCTTCTTGGAAGGAAAGTAGGGCAAGGCTTCTATACATACTCTGACGAATTCGTCGAATAAAAAAATTACCACAGCGACACAAAGGCCACAAAGAGTTATCCTCATTCATGATGCTTTTCATTTTTCACAGAGCTCACGGAGCGCACAACGATGTGAAACTGGCGTTTTGCGGCCTGTTTCGTCCTTCTCTGTGGTCTTTGTGGCTCTGTGAGAGAACAATGCGGGGAACAGCGATGGCTTATCGAAAACATCAAAATTTCAGAGGCCGAAGCGCATAGGCACTCATCTTCAGCCTGGCCTCTTCCAGCGATGAGGCTCCACCTGTAGAAGTCGGTGAAAAAAGGCTGCATGCTGCCAGCGTGGAACCGAGATGCAGCGTATTTTTCAGCGACATCTCTTTTTCAAGCCCGTACAGTACCCCTGAACAGAAGGCATCACCGGCTCCGACCGACCCTTTAATATCATGTTTATTCAGTAAAAATGAGGGAACCTTGACTTCTTCCCCTTCTCGGGTTAATGCGTAGCCGCCTTCCGGCATGTGAATGACAACCAACTCCGAATTCCCGGCCTCCAAGAGTCTTTCTGCAACATCCCTCAGCTTCGTTCCAATCAGTGTTCCATCAACATGACGTAGAGGAATTCCAACGGTTTGACCGGCTTCAATCTCATTTAAAATCAAATAATCAACGTACTTTAACGCCGGAATCACAAAACGGTTAAATCGATCTGACGCTTCACTGACAACATCTACAGCAGTTTTTAAGCCCATCTGTTGGAACTTCGAAAAGGCTCTCGCCATCACCGTTCCATACTCCGGATCTTCGGTATCCATGGCATCGAGCAGCAGAATATAGCCGATTTGAGCAATTTTGTATGATGAAAATGTCTCAAAAGGAATGTCATCGATCGTCCATTCGGCATTCGCCCCCTGATCGTGAAAAAATGTGCGCTGGCCTGTGTTCTTAACCGTCATGACATCAGTGTACGAGGTGGGCTTTCCTGATGAGACAAGCACAGCGTGTGTGTCGATATGTAATTTTTGCAAAGATTCAAGCACATACTGCCCATTCTCATCGTCTCCGATACGGCCTGCGGCTGCAACTGGCAGATCGGGATCGAGGGTTTTAAGATTTATGGCATTGTTTGTCGGACAACCGCCAACCCCTCTGCTGTTTGAGTCAAGAATGTTGCCAAGCGTTCCTTCTGACGGATACCGGTCGATAATCTTGACATGATCGACAATGAGTGTTCCCCCCACGACAATACCGCGTTTTTCGTTCATAGATTTCTTATGAATAAAAGCCACAAACACGCAAAAACACTGGATGCCTCTTCAGAGGATCTAAGCAATTCTCTATTCGCGTGTCTATCGTTTTTATCAAGGCGACCCATTTTATTTTTTGATGAACATTTCGTTTCTTTAAAATTTCATAGCTGCAGCAAGCGAGGCATAGAACGGCTGAGAAATACCATGTCACATGTGGGTGGGGACCAGGCATTCCTGCCTGTCAACCCGGACAAGCATGTCTGTACCACCACAGAGGATAAAGTATTTCTAAGATGCCCCATGATTCAGAAATACGCATCGAGAGAAGACAGAAAATTGTCTTGTTTCCTAACCTCATCCTGTTGCCAGCGAGATTGACTTTAAGTATAGCCGGTCACTTTTCATATCCAGATAAAAAAAATAGTCAAGAGGAACCTCCATTTTTTTACGAGCCTGGGTAAGAAATTTTTGGCAAATATTTTCCTGGCATCATCTTCTGAATTATTACACAAAACTCTGATCATGTATTGATACAGTGGCACTCAGTGCGAATCAAGACATACAAGGAGCAATGCTCATGAAAAAATGTCTTTTGTTGTTTGTCACAGATCCGGAACCGAGAAAGGTCAAAACCCGTTTAGCAAGAGCTGTTGGGTAGTGTCATAAACCTGTTGATGGATGAGATCTTCGCTCCTGCGTTGGAACGACGAATGGGACGCTGGAGTATGGGAACAAGGATGATAACCAGAACAACGACTTTATGACACCATCGCTTCGACACGCTCACAACACGAATCAGTCAAACACTGTTCTTAACCATGACTCCCCCTCTGTTTCGATGTGGTGATATGGATCTCTGTATCGATAAGTGATATACGTGACACAGAGCGGCATATCCAGAAAAAAGATGAGAGGAAAATCCATACTCGATTATCATCACCTTTAAAGGGCTGCTTGTCGCGAATTGTGTATTGGTAACCCCATTTGATACAAAAATTGTCTATCAAAGCCATATTTACAAAATTCGCTCTAACAATCATGAAATTCTTCATCCCTTTTTACTACTTGAGGTTCTTACAAGTCCAATTGTAAAAAAGCAAATTTTTGCCAAGCGTTTTACACAAGACATAATTGACACACTTGGCGGAAGAATTCATGAACTTGTATTACCCATTCAAAAGAGTGAAAAAGTCAGAAGAGAAATAATCGAGAATGTTCAAACCGTAATTGGACACAAAAATGCAGCAAGAGAACTTTCAAGAAAGACAATATTGAGTGTTGCTCCAGTGGGGGACAGATGAAGTAGACAGGGAGTTTGACTGTACAGGGCCGCAGCAGGATACGGGAATTTATCGTATCACAGACGAGTTCACTTACAAAGCCTATGATAGGCTTTGTTGTTGCAACTCCGATATCATAATGATGTTGCCTGACTATGGCTATGGCAGATTGGCATGTTTCACCTTAGGTAGGTGGCCATCCCTGAACTTCCAGCAGTAAATCCATAATTTTGGCGAGAGAGTTCTTGATAAAGTTTGAACACCGGAATAAAATTATTTTGGGAATAAGTTTCAAATGAAACCGGGTCGGGTAGCAAGGGGGTGATGTCTCTCAGGAACACACTATGGTGTGATGTTGTAGAGTATGTCAACACAGGATCTTGCACACATGCTGGAACTGGCGGGGTTGTTTCAACTGCGACGCCTGGCGGGGGGATCCTGCCTATATTACGGGAATAACGACGACGACAGATGGCGCTCCGGCTGTAGAGAACCCACGGGGCATTACCATTGTGATCACGTTTAATGACGGAAGTGTCTTAACCATGACAGGAACGGTGAACGATAACAATACCTCGATGGCTGGTCGTTATACTGATACTCAGGGATCTTCTGATAACTGGAGTGCCAATCGTCAATAAGAAGACGCTCTTCAGGGGACTCTGAATTGACTCAAAGCATTTCCTAGACATATCCGCCCGGCACGATAGAGATGGTGTTTCAATGGTCGTTATAATCTATGGGGGAAACATCATCTCTATTTTTATACTGTACCATGATGAAAAACCTTTTTAACAACATAACGCATGCACGGATAGATAGGGATACTCACCAGTCAGGGGGTAACACTGAGACATTCTTTCATTCGCCTTCCTTACGACAACTCCTCAGCAACCTCGTATATGGCCTGCGTGAGTTGCGACAATTCTTCAGGTTGAATAATGTAAGGCGGCATGATATACATTAATTTCCCGAACGGTCTGATCCACACTCCTCTTTTCACGAATTCAGCTTGAATTCGGCCCATATCAACCGGCTGCTTAACCTCGATGACCCCAATTGCCCCTAATACTCGAGCATCTTCGACTGCTGAAAGCTCTCGACACGGAGCGAGCTCTGCCTTGAGCTGCTGTTCGATTCGCTGCACTTTATCTTGCCAGGGAGATGTCTGTAAGAGCTTGATACTCGCAGAAGCGACCGCACATGCCAGAGGATTCCCCATAAAGGTTGGACCATGCATGAACACACCTGGCTTCCCTTGCGAAATCGTCGAACTGACCCGTTCTGAGGCCAGAGTTGCGGCCAGCGTCATATAACCTCCGGTGAGGGCTTTGCCCACACAGAGAATATCAGGTTCGACATCAGCGTGTTCGCAGGCGAAGAGCTTACCCGATCGACCAAAACCGGTCGCGATTTCATCGAGAATGAGCAGGAGAGAATAGTCATCGCACAGTTCTCGCACTCGCCGTAGGTAATGCGGCGAGTAGAAACGCATACCACCGGCTCCCTGAACGATAGGTTCCAGAATAACTGCCGCAATATCTGAATGGTGTTTATCCAACAGCATCTTCAATTCCTTGACATAACGTTCATCCCAAGGTTCATCAAAGCGGCACCCAGGGACCGGAGCAAAGTAATTTTCTGCCAGAACCCCGTTAAACATGTGATGCATCCCGGTCACAGGATCGCAGACTGACATCGCGGCAAAGGTATCGCCATGATAACCAGATCGAACGGTCAGCAGTTTACTTTTATCGGAATTTCCCCGCGAACGCCAATACTGAATCGCCATTTTTATTGCCACTTCGACGGAGACTGAACCGGAGTCACAGAGGAAGACATGCTGAAGTGATGGCGGCGTCAGTTCGATAAGTAATGAACAGACTTCGATCGCGGGCAAATGGGTGATTCCACCAAACATCACATGGGCCATTTGGGGAATCTGCTCTTCGAGGGCGCGATTGAGAACAGGATGATTATAGCCGTGAATAGCAGCCCACCATGAAGACATCCCATCGATCAGCGTTTGTCCGTCCGCAAGCGTCAACAGGACGCCTGAGGCTGAAACGAAAGGATAGACAGGTAAAGGCTCTTGCATAGAAGTATAGGGATGCCAGATATGATCGCGATCGAATTGTAATGCTTGTGTATCAAGCGTCATGATTGTCACACACAAAAAGAGCCTGATAACAGGCATAATCGAGTTATCAGGCTCTTCGGAGTCCCACGTATCGCTTATAGTTCAACGACCGAGTCTTCTGAACCATAGTCATTCGTCACATAACGATCGGCAGCGTCATCATTTTCCCAGCGTTCATTATCGAGAAAATAGCGAAAACGATATGACTGCTTGGCAGCCAACGAGACCGTTGTGCTGAATCCACCGTTTTTCAGGGGTCTCATCACATTCGCCTCTGTATCCCAGTTATTAAAATCGCTGCACAGAGAGGCAGTTTTTGCTCCGAATTCAGCGGGAACTCGAAAGGTGACACGGCAAAAATTTTTTGTGCTTGAATAACTCTTTTTTAACATGATATATGGTACTCCTTTATTTTTTATCTCAGATTATTTCATGACAAAATTATAGCCAATTGAGCGTCTATATCGGTGAAACGAGTCTATAGGACAATTTAAATCCTCTATAATTTCTGTAGAGAGATAATTCAACAAAAAAATACCATAAATTACCGTTGGGCATAATATTTGAAGGTACGATTTCCGAATTTTGCCGCCAGTCGTTCGCCAAAATCAGCCCCAAACAATGCCCGTACAAAGACAATAATACTACCAAGACGCGCCCGGTCGCGTGAGAACCTAAATCAGCGAGTTCGTGGGGTAAATACGCTATACAACAGCGTCCTCAGTACTGCCAGAAATGCTCCGATGGCGGGCTCGAATATTCGAAAACCCGGAGAAAGAAAGCCCACAAGCGCCCCTCCGAAAAAAGAACTGGCGAGCATCATAATCATCTCAACTGTGAACCGAGGAATACTACCCACATAGCCTCCGAAAAACGCCTGGACCACGCACCCGCCGCCAAAGAAGAGTTTCATCGCAATGAAGACCACAATCCTCACAATGACCCAAAACTAAGAGAATTTTTTCTGTGAAGCATTGATTGAATGCCTAGATTGATGTTGTCACGTTTCTTGCCGGATGGCAGATCCGACAAAACCGACACCTTGTGAAAGGTTATTTTTAACGCAGCGATCGACTGACATGACTGACGTCATTGACAGACCTGACATTTCGGATGCTGTGCATAACGGCATTCAGATGTTCTCGACCGCGCACATTTATCACACAATGGACTTCAAACTGATGACCGAGTTTCTCACTGTTTGACGTCAGAATATCTGTACTCGTTTTAGCTATCGCAGCGATAATGTCAGCATAGATGGAATCTCGGATAGAGCTTGTAATATATAATTCTGCCGGATAATACGTGTTTGGATCGCTATCCCATTCCACATTGATTTTCCGCCCGTCATCAAATTCCAACGCCTTAATATTGGGGCAATTGACAGAATGAATCGTGACTCCTCGGCCTCGTGTAATAAACCCGACGATATCATCACCTGGCAGCGGTTTACAACAATGCCCAAAACGTGTCAAAATATTATCGACCCCGTTGACCTTAATGGCGCTCCCGGATTTGACCTGTTGAGTCTGGGGAAAATCTTTGTGTTTCGTGTCTTTGGCATCTTCCTGGGGTTCCGACTCGCGATCGGGGAAAATTTTCTGCAACACCTGCCGTAGACTGTACTGGTGGGAGCCGATAGAGGCAAAGAGATCTTCATCAGTTGCTAACCCCAGTTCTGAGAGCACCCGTTTTATGGTCCCATCTTTTTGCAAACGAGAGAGACGGGCCCCAATCCCCAGTCTTCGAATCGCCTTTTCCAGCATCTCTGTGCCGAGATGAATTTCTTCCTCCCGTTTCTTCGCTCTGAAATAGTGCTTGATTTTGGCTTTGGCCTTGCTCGTAATCACATAATTGAGCCAGTCTTTCCCAGGGTGATGCTTTTTCTGGGTGATAATTTCGACAATATCACCGTTTTTAAGCTGTGTCCGAAGAGGAACAATGCGCTCATTCACTCGCGCTCCGACACATTGATGGCCGACTTCTGAATGAATCGCATAGGCAAAATCGACCGGAGTCGCCCCATGGGGTAAACATTTAACATGCCCCTGAGGCGTAAACACGTAGACTTCATCAGGGAAAAGATCGATTTTGAGATGCTCAACAAATTCAGACGGATCTTTGAAGTCTTGCTGCCATTCTAAGATGTGACGTAATCCAAAAAATTTATTATCATAGACATCGTCCTTTTCTTTACCCTCTTTATAGCGCCAATGAGCGGCGATGCCCTGTTCGGCCAGATGGTGCATTTCCCAAGTGCGGATCTGAATTTCCACCGGTCTTCCAAATGGTCCGATCACAGCAGTATGCAGGGATTGATACATATTGGGTTTCGGGAGGGTGATATAATCATCAAAAGTGCCGGGAATGTGTTTCCACGTGGAATGAATAATACCGAGGGTCGAGTAGCAATCGGCTTTGGTATTAGTGATGACACGCAGTCCGATAACATCCATAACATCTTTGAACGAAATGCCTAAACGCTTCATTTTGCGGTAAATACTGTACAGATGCTTTTGGCGGCTCGTAATAGTCGCGTTGATGCCATGCTCATCCAATCGCGTTTCGATTTCCTGCTTGACAATATCGATCGTCTGTTGGCGTTCGGCTTCCATTTCGTCTGTCCGCTGCACTAATTGGTCATAGATTTCCGGCTCGATATACTTAAAGGATAAGTTTTCTAATTCCGACTTCATGAGGCCGAGCCCCAGTCGATTCGCAAGGGGCGCGAAAATATCCAGGGTTTCCCGTGCAACTCGTTTTTGCTGCTCCGGTTTGGTGTATTTTAGTGTTCGGATATTGTGTAAACGATCCGCAAGCTTCACGATAAGCACCCGAATATCTTTTGCCATCGCCAGCAGCATCTTCCGAAGATTTTCCGCCTGATATTCTTCCCGAGAGGCAAAATGAATTTTCGAAATCTTCGTCACCCCTTCGACAAGACGGGTCACTTCAGCCCCGAAAAGCTCCTCTAATTCTTCTTCTGTTGTCTCGGTATCTTCAAGGACGTCATGGAGCAAACCAGTTGCAACGGTGACAGCATCCATTTTCATGTTCGCTAAAATAACAGCCGTTGCAATGGGGTGAGACAGATACGGTTCTCCCGACTGGCGAAGCTGGTCTCGATGAGCCTTGGCCGCAAAAATATAGGCTTTCGGCACCAATTCTATATCCGGTGAATCCGGATAATACTTTTTTAAAATATCAATACTATCGTTTATACGAAACACGGCGACAACCTGATTTTCAGTTTATAAAAAAGTATACAAACAGTAACAATTTAGGCGTACGGGCGAACAGCCGCACTTGCCCACAACACGACAGCACCCTCGTCTCGGACCGTTTTCTCCCAACGTGGGGTATGGCTTTGTTCTATTTCATCAATGGGGGCATCTGTGTTTTTTATTTACATACAATACCGTTACAGCATGCGCCATTTATCAACCCGTAACGGATATTTTGCGACAAGAAATTTATTCGTACTGGAATTTTTGATGGATCCGTTGTTCAACAAATTCCGGTACGAAACAACTCACACTTTTCCCAAGCCGAACGATCTCTTTGACAATGCTCGAGCTCAAAAACGAGTACTCTGCACTCGGCATCATAAACACTGTCTTAATCTGTTCTGCGAGTTTACGGTTCATCAAAGCCATTTGCATTTCATATTCAAAATCGGAAACCGCCCTCAATCCTCTCACAATCACTTCGGCATTCCGTGAGTGTGCATAATTAATGACAAGTCCGTCAAACTGGTCGATTTCAACACCATCAATATGTTGTGTCACATTTCTGAGCATTTCGACCCGTTCTTCAACACTAAATAAAGGGGTTTTTCGAAGATTATACGCCACCCCGACGATGACACAATCGAAAATCTCACGGCTCCGCTGAATAATATCGAGATGGCCGTTTGTGACAGGATCGAATGTCCCTGGATAGACTGCTATTCCTTTCATAAGTATATTAAAACAATGACGTGAAGGGTGTATATTTGGGACGCTTATACCATGGCACTGCTATAAGCGTCAATTCTCAATTGATAGAACGACAGAACAGTATCGCCAATACGACGCTGTCTGATTTGGGTCAATGCATTCCCAATCGTGGCCGGTGGCACAAATGTTCGGGTATGTTCCACAACAAGCTGTCCTGAGTCTGCAAGTAATGCGTAGGTTTCAATCTTCATAAGAATATCATCGAGCATCTTAGTGTGACGGTAAGGCGGGTCAAGAAAAATAATGTCGAATTTCCAACCGGCTTTATACAGGACACGGAGAATTTTATTGGCATCGCGACAGTATACGACACTTTTCGACTCAACCGAACAGGCACGAAGGTTGCGTGTAATTACCTGTTTATGGGCCGGAATTTTCTCAACAAACACAACCTGAGTAGCGTGACGGCTGAGGGCTTCAAGTCCGACATTTCCACTTCCAGCAAATAAATCGAGAAATGTCGCATGAACAACGCGCGCTCCAAGGATATTAAAAAGAGTTTCTTTGACCTGATCTGAGGTTGGACGTATTTTTTGCCCTTTGGGAGCAAAGACAGTTCGCCCTCGTAAATATCCACTAATAATACGCACAAAAAAAGTCCGGAGTGGTGGAGTCATGGAGTGGCGGAATCGGTCAAAAATGAGTCGGTCGTATGTACGTGACTCCGCCCCTCCAACACTCCATGTCCCTATTGAACTTGAAACGTCACGCTGGCCTCAGTCCATTTGTCTGTCGGGAGTACGGTCAACTTGTCGTTCAGCGACTGTTCAAAGGGGGCTGGTTCAACCTGGATCCGCGGATATACCACACCTGTTTCAGCAGCAGTCTCTTCCTGGAATAAATTGACATCCTGGATGGTACAGACGGCCCGCACTCGTTCGACACCCGGAGGGCCGGATATTTTAAAATCAAATGTATCAGTCTCAGCCGGAATGCGGTACAATAGATTGCCTTGTATCAAATTATCGTTATACCTCATTAAGGAATTGGGGAACATCTGAGTCACTTCTCCCAATGTACTGATGTCATACAAGGTCAGATAGCAGGAACGGCTAGCCTGAACCGAAATAAGAATAAACTCACCGATATGATAGACCGGTTTATCCACCTTCACTTCCATCGTAAAGGCAGGTACAGGCTTTGGAGGATTTGGGGTCGGCGGTTTCGAACCAGCGCAACCGCTCACCACAATAGTGACCAATAACATGTGAACGAACAGTGCATATCTCTTCATGAATACTCCCTCCATCAAAATGAAAACATTCTGTTATAACCGAGTTCTAACGCAAAAATTCTTTACAACGATATAAACCATATAGCATGTTTTGAAGGCTCTGTCAAGCAGTTTATCAAAAAAGACGCTGCCGAAGAGGAGAGGTTTATGTACTTTTCATTGACAAAAGCCTCTCAGTAGATTATTTTATCCCCCTGTCGTTGCATGGTTCTGCATACCTGTCTGCATGACATGCCGGGTAGTGAGATTATTATAACTGTCCCTCTTTTTCAGAAAGAATTGGGAGAAGATCGCGTTCAAAGGAGGAGATTCAGATGAAGAGACAAGAGTTATGGAGTGCTGTCGTCGTGTGTACATGTATTGCAGTATGTCTGGCATTTATTCCGTCAAGCTGGGCCGAAAAACCGATTGAATTGACGTTTAGCGTCTTTTTCCCGCCAACTCATGCTCATGCCGTTGCAAGTATGGACATGGCAAAAGAGATTGAAACACGTAGTAATGGACGGGTTAAAATTACGGTCTTCCCCGGAGGAACTCTCACCAAAGCTCCGGCAGTATACGCCGGGGTCGTCGATGGAATCTCCGATATGGGCCATTCTGTCTTTGCCTATACCAGAGGCCGTTTCCCAATGATGGAAGCGATCGACCTGCCCTTTGGCTACCCAAGCGGAAAAGTTGCATCTCGGGTTGCTTACGAATTTTACAACGCAATGAATCCCAAAGAACTGAAGGATGTGAAAGTTCTGAGCATCCATGCCCATGGCCCTAGCGTGCTTGCTGCAAAAAAAGATGTGAACTCTTTAGATGACATCAAAGGCCTGAAAGTTCGCTGCACCGGATTGAGCTCGAAACTCGCAGAATACTTAGGAGCCGCTCCGGTTGCCATGCCGCAAAATGCTGCATATGCAGCCTTGCAAAAAGGCGTTGTCGAAGGGACCTTTTGCCCGATCGAAACCTTGAAAGGCTGGAAACAGGGAGAAGTGATCGATCATGTCATCGAATCGAAAGCCCTGGGGTATACGACCTCGATGTTTGTCGTGATGAATAAGAAAAAATATGAGGCTCTGCCTGAAGACATTCAGCAGATCTTTGACGAAGTCGGCGCAGAATGGGTTGAAAAATACGGACAGGTCTGGGATGACGCCGATCAGGAAGGCCGGCAATTCGTTGAAGAACTCGGTCGGAATATCCACGGGCTTTCAGCCGAAGAAGAAGCCAAATGGGAGAAAGCGATTCATCCAGTTATTGAAGAATATCAGAAAAAAGTCGAGAAAAAAGGCTTGCCGGGTGTGCAAGCCGTGAAGCTGATTCAAGAATTACTGGCCCAATAAAAATGTAGAAACCTGACAGGTTTTTAAAGCTCGTCAGGCCTCAACACCAACTCCTGCCATACCTTCGAACATCCCTGTTCGCAATGCTCCGGCCGGGATGGCAGCACCATATGAAACGTGCAAGGACTCCAGGAAAATGCTAGCAATCGGCTTCTTGAGGACTTTCGTCCGAGGTTATTCTTTTTCCAGGAACCTTAACAATTCTTTCGGTGGAAACGCGAACGTGACTTGCGGCCATTTGCTGGGTTTCTCGGTTTTGAGTACATATTCCCGACTGCACGTGCAGCCGGGAAAAAGTGGAGGACTGAAAATATCTGTAGACGGGTCGTCGGGATCCATCACCATGCCGTCGAGATATTCACATAATGGGCACACATCTTTATCAATTGTCGCATGATAAATGACCCGGACAACTCCGCGTTTACTTAATTCGGATTTTTGGCGTGGCCTGAGTTTCTTGACCGCGTCAAGCAACCCTGAATCGATATGCTGCTGTTGGGAATGTGTCTGCATTACATTTGCCGGAGGAGGCGATTGAACTAAAATTTTTTCTATCCCATGAGCTCTCGAAGGAGCTTGTTGTTCGGCGACAAACTCTGGTTCAACTACCGGATTTTGTGGATGAGAAAATGGAAATTGCTGGGGGCTTGAATCGGAAAATGCGTGTTCAAGCGCTCTTCGTTCCCGGTACTTTTTCGAGACAAGACCCCTTAGCTTTCCATGAAGATCGAAACGTCCGGAAGAATCAGAACGGCGGCGTTCTGGCCGAGAGGCTCGTTCCTCACCTTCAGTCGGAGCCACCGAAAAAGGCGGCTCTTGTTCGTATCGTTCGACTCTCACATCGTCTTTAATTTCTTCAACGTCCGGTTGAATCGGCTGCAGTTCCAATGGCTCCGTTTCAGACAGTTCCTGTGGCGGGGAAAGGATCTCCTGAACCTTTGGGTCGTTCCATAATTGTTCGAAGGAAACCGAAGCCTTTTCTTCATCAGCCTGGGACGATTTTGGAGCTACGGCCAGATTCTCTGCCGACGGCATTGCAAGAGGACAGGAATATGTCAGTTCTTTTAAGGCAGCTTCAGGGTTTCTTACGGCATACTTTTCGAAATCGATCTTACACTTCGGGCAGATCATGGTATGCGGTTTATAGGTGGCTCCACAGTTCAAACATCGAGAAATTCCCTTATACTTTTTCTGGTGTAACGCCGTAACATCTTCAGTCGCAAGATAGCTGAGGATCGAGTCGATAGATGGGGTGTGTCCGATTTCGATAACCGTTGTCAGATCGACTTTTTCCGCCTCCTGAGGCTGAAGCGATGTGACAATCTCATTGCCTACTGGAAAAACTCCGACCGATTCCCCTTCATGATACAAATATTTCCAATGAGGATCGCACTCCGGATTAATATAGCGGGGCAGAAGTCCTGTTCCAATATTGAGCTTCTGCTGGGTCAAAATCGGGCAAAATCCACAATTCCCCATATGCTGGCGAAGCTGCTTGATAAGACAATGTCTATCGATAAGAAAAATACCCGATTTCTGTTCGAATGTTCCGAACCGGAACCAACACATGTCTGCATGTCTTGCGACATCAGGCATTGACAATTTGTGACACCCGAAAAAATTAAACGTCAAGGGGCTGGCACCGTAGCAATATTGCGGATTGTTCGCATGGAGAGAACGCTTATAACAGGTGAACCAGCTCGTAAATGCATTTTCGTCAACAGGACGAGTATTGACAAAAATATGATATGTCGGCTTTGTATGAAGTTCTTCATGAAACGCCTCGAACGTATCAAGTTCTTCTTGTGAAAAACGAAGTCGGCATACAGCCTCAGAGTCATTCTGGTTTTCCGGTGACGTGTCTACACGATTTGTCGTATAGATCGCATCAAGCGCCGGAGATTGCCGAACCTCCTTCAGAGGGCATTCAACTTCAATCAACAATGTTGCAGCCTGGTACGGAGCAAGATCGATATAGGCTTTTGTGATAGGTGAGTGCTCGGCATATTGAGGGAAACTCCGTGTTAACGCATCGAGGAGGACAGGAACCTCAGGGTGCTCGGCATCCATATCGAGAATGACGTGCAGGCGTTGCAACAGGCTGTCAAAGTGCTCTTGGGAAAAAGGTTCGGCTGATTTCTCGATCGTTTTCAGCTCACGCTTGATATCGATGAGTAAAGCGTCCAACTGGAATTTAAGTTTATGGATAGCACACAACTCAGCATACTGAGCGAGACGTTCTTGGGTGAGCTCGTGTGGATCGTCGGTCTGTTGCTCTGCTGGTGAAGAGTCGGATATTGTCCGAAGCATATCGAGTAATTCATCGATTTTCTCAAGTTTACTCTTCGTGACTTTCCCTCGGTTTACCTTGTGGAGGTGTTTCAGAATTTTTGCTTCAAGCTCTTTTTTTGACATACGTTACGACCAGTCTCATACATCGGGCATCAAACACGATTCTTTGTGATGATATGGTGTGATGTCTGAGTTGGATTATGATTATTCCACTCTCACTCGTCCATTATATACGACGATCTCAGTTTGTTCTTGGGCAGAGTTTTCCAGAATAACCCTACCGTTTCGCGATGTGCCCCGCGGGCTGAATGTCATTGTAATCTCACCATTCTGTTCCGGAAACGTACAGCATTTTATTATCACACCTCCGAATTCTTTGTCAAGAAGAACTCGCCCTATAGAATGGACGATACGATCTATTCCCTTCGGATCTTCGACTATTTGATAATAATTGCCTTCCTCTGCGAGCTTTATCTGCACTTGATGGTCCTTACCCTTTAAAATGGCTAATAGTTTTGTTGCCTGAAGATCGTTCACCAATTTAACCGTAGCGGCTTGTAAACGGTAGGCATGCAGCCAGCGGATGACATTGGGGAGACTGATTGTTACCATGATTCCCATAATCACTACGACAATCAGAACTTCTATCAGCGTAAGCCCTCTGCTTGATGAATGTGTCATCCGTCTCCATTTCTATGGTTACGGGACAATGAGCCCCCAGTACCATAGCAAAAATTGTTCGCCCCATAGTAGCGAGAGAAATGCTCCTACCGAAAGAAAGGGACCAAACGGAAGATATTCTTTTCCGGTGATGAGTCTCATGATGATTCCGATCACTGCTCCGATAATTGACGCGAAAAAAATGGTGAGAAGGGCAGCTTTCCAGCCTAAAAAAGCTCCGATCATGGCCATCAATTTCACATCGCCTCCTCCCATGGCTTCTTTTTTAAAGATCCATTCTCCTACAATCCCAACAGCCCAAATCACTCCGCCTCCAATCAGGATTCCTAAAAGAGAATCATACCAACGGAGCGGAAGGAGAAATGAGACTGCGAACCCGACGATAATTCCCGGCAGAGAAATTTTATCCGGGATGAGCTGGTGATCGAAATCAATAAATGAAATGACAATTAAGGCGGAGGTCAACAGAAGATACGCGAATGTCTCCCATGTCAGGGAATACGTATGAACAACAACCAGGAAGAACGCGGCCGTCAGGATTTCAACGAAGGGATAGCGCCAGGAAATGGGGGTCTGGCAGAATCGACATTTTCCTTGTAAGCACAGAAAGCTGACAACGGGAATATTGTGCCACGGCTTCAGGTCGTGACTGCAGTGTGGGCAATGAGAACCGGGAAACACGATCGATTCTCCTCTTGGAATCCGGTAAATACAGACATTGAAAAAACTTCCGAATAAGAGTCCGAGAATCAGGGTAACGCCATAGATTGTCATCATGATGCAACCTTTGTAGAATGGATAAGTGAATGATACAACGCTTCTTGCTGATGCATCATACGATGAACATCGAACTCAACAACGCGTTGACGCCCTTGCCTACCCATTTCACGAGCGAGAGCGGGGTGTTGCAGCAGGTACGTTATTTTTTCGGCAAGTCCCAGAATATCTCCGGGCTTTCTCACATAGCCGTTGAGTCCATCCAGAACGGCTTCGGGGATGCCATCGACATTTGTCGCGACAATCGGAAGACCGACGGCCATGGCCTGCGGACACACCCGTGGAAGCCCCTCCCAGTGTGATGTCAGAACGAAGACATCAAACAGTGGGAGCAGCTCAGCTACATCTTCCCGCCATCCTAAGAGTGAAACCTGTTGTTCCAAATGGTTTTCAGCAATGCAACGTTCAATGTGTGGCCGGAGGATCCCATCGCCAACCATCATCGCATGAACATGAGGGATACTGCTTGTCACATGTTTGATAACTCTGACAAAATCTATCAGAGCTTTCTGAGGTTTGAAACAGGCAATAATTCCGACCACAGGAGATCCAGGAGGAACGTGAAGCTCTTGTTTCTTTCCGTCCCGCCATTGCGTAAAATTCGGTAAAACCTCTTTTGAATATCGTTGAAACTGTGCAATATCGATCCCACTTCTAATCAGCGAGATCTGTGAGCGGTTGAATAGTTTATGCTGCATTCCTGTGCGTATATTTGCCGATGAAACGGCAATAAAATGGCTGGTAATTTTTGCCGTCATCCGTTCGAGTAGAATGAATATCCGGCGTTTCAACAATGGTTGGTCACGATGAAAACCAAAGCCATGAATCGAATGAATAATATGGGAGAGTCCTGCCCGTTTCGCCGCCCACCTGCCGATGATGCCGGCTTTCGAACTATGCGTATGAACAATCAGCGGTATATGAGGGGACTTTTGGAGTTCTTCCTCAAGAATGCGCTGAATACACTGCAAGGCTTTCACATCGTGATACGGATGGATTTCACGACGCAGAGAAGGCACAAAGTACGTTTTTACATCATCGTACTGTTCTGCTTCATGAACGAGAATGCCTTCGGGAGACGTGATCAAGAGAGGCCGAAACTGGCTTCGATTGAGATGCTTCACAGTATATAATGTGTTTTGCTGTGCGCCCCCAAGCTCGAGTTTTGTAATAATATGGCAAACCCTGATCATGCCATGTCAGCGGTTCCCCGTCTGCCTGATTGCTCATCAGTGAGCTCAAGGACCTTGTCAATATCCAGGAGCATGATAAGGTGGCTTTCAGGAGTGCGTTTTGTGACTCCCCAGATATATTCCGTGTCAATACCAACAACTTTCCCCGGAGCATTTTGAATCGTATTTTTTCTGGTACGGATGACTTCAGTCACCGAATCAACAAGAAATCCAACGATAATATCTTCTTTTTTAATGACCAGAATCCGGGTTGGCTCTATTTCCTCTGAATTTTCGATAATATTGAAGCGTTTTTTGAGATCGAGAATCGGGATGATATCACCTCGCAAATCGATCACTCCTTCGACAAAATCCGGTGATTGGGGGACTGGTGTTGGCTCCATTGTTGGTTTGATAATCTCTTTCACAAGAGAAATATCAACCGCATATTCTCCCCCGGCCAATATAAAGCACACTTGCTGAATCTCAGGATTTATTGTCTCGTGTTGTCTTTCCCTCTGTTCACGGGGTGGAGCAGATTTTTGGTTTCCTTGTGCTGCAACCGTTGTTTGTTCCATATACTCATAAAATGAGGCTCAAAACACACAGAGCATGACAGAATACTTTGCTATACATAGTAATGATGTGCGCTTCTTGGCCTGACTTCTCTCTGTCTCATACCATTCCAGGTTACGTCGCTCTAAGAGCTTTCTCCTGGGCTGGTTTGAGGCTTCTCTTCTGCTTTGCATTTAAGTTCTCGATCAACCCGACAACATCAAGAATGAGAACAACACGCCCATCTCCAAGTGTTGTTGCTCCAGCAAATCCAGGGATAGTTATCAAATAGCGTCCCAGGGGTTTGATCACAATTTCTTGTTGTTCAAGAAGTTCATCAACAATCAAGCCGATTTTTTTCTCCGCTAATCCGATGACAACGACAAACCCGGCTTTCTGCGAGCCTCTCTGAGACAAAGATTCTGGCTGCCCATTCTTTCCATTCTTGCGTCCAAGTGCATCTTTCAAACGCAACAGTGGGAGCACCAGGCTCCGAAGTTGTGTCACCTCTTGCCCGTCAATAATTTCAATATTATCCGGATTGAATTTGAAACTCTCTGTGACAGTTGAGAGCGGAATCGCATACGTTTCTGCCTGGATTTTGATCAATAAAACCTGGATAATGGCAAGGGTGAGCGGCAGTTTGACGATAAATTTTGTCCCGACAGTCAGCTCTGTTTTCATGTCGATAATTCCCTTTAAGCGAGTGATGGCAGATTTAACTGAATCCATACCAACCCCTCTCCCGGACGTATTGGTGACCGTTCTTGCGGTTGAGAAACCCGGATGAAAGATAAAATTCAGAATTTCATTTTTTGACAATTTGGTTCCTTTTTCAATTAATCCGGTTTCAATCGCTTTTTCTCGAATTCTATTCACATCCAATCCTGCCCCGTCATCTTGAATTTCGATGACAATATAGCTGCCTTCTTGATAGGCACGAAGCGTGATAGTCCCTGTGTCGGGTTTTCCTCGTTGTCTGCGAGTTTCTGAATCCTCGATGCCATGATCGACGGCATTTCGCACTAAATGGATCAGCGGTTCTCCCATTTCATCAACCACGGCCTTATCAACTTCGGTCTCTTCGCCTTCGCGAATAAGTTGGATTTGCTTGCCATTATGTTTTGCCAGATCTCTGACAATACGAGGAAAGCGGTTGAATAAATTTCCAACCTGAACCATGCGGACCTGGAGGATCGCTTCACGGAGAGCTTCAAGTTTTTTGGAGATCGATTTATTATTTTTTTTCAGATTCTCGCCTAAGGTTTTATATTCGGAAACGCCTTCGAGTTCGGACTCGATCTGGAGATATCGAGCCTTTGCCAGAACGAGTTCTCCTACAATATTCATGAGGTTATCGAGCTTTTTGATGTCAACACGTACGGTATTGCCTGATTGATCTGTCGTCAATTCTTTTGAAGCTGTTGGTTTATTGGGTGCTTTTGTCGCATTTTGTTTTGGCAGTTTTGGTCGAACACCCTCTTTTCGAAAGGATTTTTCTTTGATCGCAGGTTTGGAGGGCTTGACCGTCTTTTCGATCTCAGTTTCCGGAGTTGAAGCAAGAGGGTGATGTGTCTCCTCTGGCTGCTGGATGTGTTTCACCGAGTCGTGTTTTAAAGGGCCAGACTCTTCGGGACTCTCTTTTTGCGGAGAGTCAATAAGACATTGCAGAGAAAAATTTTGTGTATCGAGAATCGGTAACACGTTGAAGGAAGCTGCCAGATGAGCTGCAGAGTCACGAGAGGCAAATATAATCCTGATTTGGAGATCATACCCGAAAAGTGTTTTCGAGCTTGGAACTTGTGCAATCACTTCACTTGTGGTATTGATATGTTGAATGACTGTGGCAACAACCCGCTCGAAGCCTTCCATAAAAAGATTTAACACGATCTCATAGATGGTGACATTCTGTTTGATGTTCTCCGCTAATCGAGTTTCTTCGTATTCTGTTAAAATACGTTTGATGTCTCTTGGGATAACATGTTCAACGTCTCTCGCTAAGCCCCCTGTCTGAGCTTGTGATTTTTGAGCCGGGGCTTTTGTCGTCGGAGCTTTTATTGCAGGCTGAGTGTCGACCAGCTTTCCAGACAAGATCACATCAAGTTGATCGAGCAGATCGTCGACAACAATCCCTTGATCACTCCCACTGATCACTTCCTGCAAAATCGATTTAATTCTATCTATCCCCTCAAACAGGACATCGACCATAGCTGCCGTCAGAGTCATCTTGCCTTTTCTGAGTTTGTCAAGAAGGGATTCCATTTTATGGGCTAAATCTCGCAGCTTATCAGCCCCCGCCAGTCCAGAATTGCCTTTCAACGTATGGATATAGCGAAAAATATTGTTGATGAGCTCTTGATCCGGCGCCGCATTCCCGATATGTTTTTCGAGTTCCAGGACATCTCTATCAAAACTCTCAACAATTTCTTGTGACTCTTCGACGAACACCTCTGTCAGTTCATCAATGTCTTGTTGATTCATCATGAGGATTTTTTCCTGAATTCCGGGCGATCGTCGAATGCACCCGTTTCTTGTCATGTACGATACAAAATGCGATCAGGAGAACTTCTCTCGATATAGTACAGCATTATTCATCAGCCTTGCCACATCCCTGACTGGGGTTGAACCCCTGTCAGGGGCTCACAAATGAATAGTGCTGTGTCGTGTGCGTCTCTGTATACGGCGAATGAGCGATATATATTTTGATACGCGCCCAAACTCGTATAAGAACATAGCAAACTTCAGGCGCAAGCTTACGTGAGGGCCATATCACAGTGCGTTATCCGCCATTTGCTCCCCGCTGCAAGGGGTAGAGGGTGGAAAAAAGGTACGAAAGAATATCAGAGCGGCTTCCCCTCTATCCCCCCTCTATTCTTAGATTTCGAGCGTTTTTTTGATAACATCGACCAATTGATCGAGTTGGATAGGCTTGAGTAAGTAGTCGGACGCTCCGAGAGCGATACCTTTTTCTTGATCTTTATGGCTATCTTCTGTCGAAATGATGACAATCGGAATTGTATGATACTGTTCACTCTGCTTGCAGTAACCAATCAATTCCAACCCATTGATATTTGGCATATTGATATCGACAACGAGCATATCAAACGCCTTGATCGCCAGTTTCTGAATCGCTTCGAGTCCATCTTTCGCTTCTTCATATTCAATATCTCCTAACCTGCGGATTGCAGTTGATATCAATCGACGCGTCATTTCAGAATCATCTACGATTAATATATTCTTTGGCATCATGTTGTCGTCACGAATGATAGGGCTCAGATTAAAGATATTTGACAAAGATCTTCCGACCTGTTACCCGCTGCGAAACGTTTCTCTCTGTTATTGTGCCGCCTGTTTGGCCTGTTGATGCATAATACGCTTATTTCTCCGTTCAATTGCCGCTTTTCGGATCAGGGTTGCTGCGCGCGCGGCTGATAAGCGGCCTTGCCTGACGTTGTCCTGATCGTTTCCGATCAGGACGACATAATCGATCCGAGTGCCTTTTCGGATCACAATATATCCTTTTTCTAAAAAGAAAAAAATCTCTTTAAATTTTCCACTATCGAGGTCAGGAGCTTTTTGTTTCACAAACGAAACAAGCTCCCGCTTCCCGTCAAAGACTTTCAATGGAGGAACTGACGAATTCGATAAAATTCCATGAAGCAAGATGGAGGCTTTTCCCTTATTGAGTCTCACATAATGAATGCTTTCTACCCGACTCTCATTGACCAGATTCGTGATCTCTTTCTCTAATCGAGCTTTAAACGCTGCATACGTTTCGAATTCTGGGACTTTAGGTTGCACAGGAGGTGTTGCCTCCCCCGTAACTCCGGCGATTTCTTTGTCATCCACTGCACAAAGAAGGGTCACCAGGTTCATGGGCTGCCCCTTTGGCATACGTTCAGGATCGGCTCGCCCGAACGAAAAGACCCCTTCAGTCCATTTAATCAACATTCGGAACGCATCTTCCCCCTCTAAACGAGTTTTTACACCTTTTGAAGTATCAACCAACACCAAATGCTCGATATTCCCGTATCGAATATGCATAGATGCGCTTTGTTTCTTCTTTGGATTTGTCAGTGTTGCGTATCCTGAAGCATCCTCAAGATGAAGCATTTGGAGGAGTGATGGCAGATATTCATTCGACAGGTCGGCGATCAAACCTGCTCCGCGTTTGAGGCTTCTCGTACTCATGGTGAGAAGTCGATCGAGCTTTTTCCGTAAATTACTCAGAAAGATCGGAAGTGATTCTGCACTCGATGGTTTGATCATATAGTCGATAGCCCCCGCATCAAGCGCTTTACTCACAATATCCTGTTCTCCAATGCCTGTCAGAAAGACAACTGGAACTTCTGCAATGGCCGGAATAGGGCTCGCTTTAATCTTACAGGTTGTCTCAATTCCACTCATGCCCGGTGACATCAAGACATCCATGAAAATAAGATCCGGAAGTAAAGTCGGTTCGCTTTTCGCACGTGTTTCAAGGAGTTCCAATGCTTTTTCCCCTGATTCTACTTGAATTGCCGTGTGATCTGCTAACTCAACCATTTGTGATAAATAGTGACGAACAACTTTACTGTCGTCTACTATCATAACTCTGGCCATCTGATGTATTCCCCCTCCTTAGTGATTATGAGATGCGGCTGTTGCGGACGTATCAGGCATTCGATTTTTCTCTTATCTTTGTGGGCATCATTCCCTCATGTTTTGATGACGAAATTCCAGTCAAGATGTTTTTCGATTGACAATCTTGCTATACACTTTTATCATTACAAATAAATATGAAGGACATGATTTTTTATCGTGCGTTGTCGCAAAAATTATTAACGAGATGTTGTTGTAGAAGCTGTCGCCATCTCCCTTTCAGTGAAAAACGTCTGTATGGATACTATGAGGTGATATATCATGACATGTGAGAATTAGTCAAGTCTTTTCATGGCGTGAATGTCACATTTACAGTGAATAACAGTGTAAAGTGAGCGGTAGTGCGTGAAACGTGAGAGATTGATAACGGTTTTTCAGGCATTGAGGCACTTTAGACATGTTTAAGACGTGTTATGAGAACTTATGCATCCGATATTCTTTGAAATTGGGCCATTGCAAATTCGATTTTATGGCCTGATGTATGCGATCGCCATCACCTGTGCGTTATATATCCTCCGTCAAGAAATCCGACGAAAAGCGATTCCTCTTTCCGAAGATGGTGCAATGAACTTCGTTATTCTTGCGGTCATCGGGGGGATTGTTGGGGCTCGACTGTATTATGTGGTGTTTCATTGGGAGTATTATCGTCACGATCTCTGGGAAATTGTGAAAGTGTGGCATGGCGGACTCGCTATTCATGGAGGACTCATAGGAGGAACGCTGGTTGGGTGGTGGTTTACGAAACGTCATCGTTTGTCATTCTGGAAGATGGCAGACATTGTCGCGCCATGTGCTATACTTGGACAAACCTTTGGCCGGTTTGGGAATTTTATGAACGGTGATGCTCATGGTGTTCCGACGACAATGCCATGGGGGATGACCTTTCCGTCGGAGAGTATTGCCGGTCGAGAATTCCCTGGTATGCCTCTCCATCCCACAATGTTGTATGAAATGGCGATAAATTTTTCAATTTTTTTATGTCTCTGGACTTTACGAAAAAGGCCGTGGAAAGATGGGTTTTTAGCATGCCTGTACATTGTCTTATATTCCATTGGGCGCTTCATTGTGTCTTTTTTTCGGGCCGACAGCCTGATGCTTGGCCCGTTCCGCGCCGCACATGTGATAAGCATTCTTTTGCTTGTTGTGGCTGGAGGATGGATGGTGATTCACAAACTGTGGGAGGAGAACGAAACTACACCAAAGAGGGCTTATGAGTCAGGGAAATCGTGATCTTTCTATCGTATACGTTACCTTGTTGAATATTGATTGTGTCTAATATAGAGAAAAATATTGATATACGCTGTATCCATGTCGAAAGAGGAAATCTACTATGAGCATATTAGCAAAATTAGAAGGCTATTTGACGAGTGAGCTAGTCGACGTGCGTCGTAAAGCTGTGACGGCTTTGGGTGAGATAAAGTCGGAGAATGGTGTGACGTATTTAATGGACGCGTTACATGATGAGGATAGCATTGTCCGGGCTACTGCCGTGTTCAGCCTTGGCGAAATCGGCTCGGAACGTGCGGTTGAACAGTTGACGCCATTTTTGCAGGAAGCAGATACAAACCTCCGAAGCGGAACGGCAGTGGCCTTAGGAAAAATCGGATCAATTAAGGCAGAAGATGCGTTAATTCGAGCACTAAACGATTCCGATGCGTATGTCAGGAGCTGCGTCGCTTCAGCTCTTGCGAAAATTGGATCTGAAAAAGCTGAGAAGCTGCTTGTGAAAATACTCCGCGAAGCCGAGGAACCAGATTCCAGACGGAAAGCGATTACGGCGTTAAAAGAGGTGCGATCCGACCGGGTGCGGCAGGCGATTTTTGAGGCATTAGATGATCCTGATGAATCTGTCAGAAATTGTGCGGCTGTGGCTATTGGTGAAATGGGAGTTCGGTCGGCTGAAACGAAGCTTTTAACTCTTCTGGACAAAGAATCGCTGGATACACAAATCAGTGTCATTTTTGCCCTGGGGGAGATTGGTTCACAAAAAGCGGTGGATGTCATTATCCCTTTTTTACGAACATCTCATCAGGAATTAGCTCAACAGGCAGCAGCAGCATTGGGGAAGATCGCATCTGACAAGGCATTACGAGAATTGGTTGCGATGTTACAAAATGGAGCCCCCTGGCTAAAATGGAGTATTGTCGAAGCCCTTGGAGAAACACACCGGGAAGACGTGGTCGAACATTTGGTTGCATTGATCATGCACCCCGATAAAGACGTGCGATGGTCTGTTGCCAGATCGCTTGGAGTGATCCATTCTCCAGAATGTCTGGATCCTTTGCTGAAAATGTTACAGGATCCAAATAGTGATGTCCGAAGTATGGCGATCGTGTCGCTTGGAAATTTAGGATTTCCTGAAGCATTAGAGGCGTTGGTGAAACTGTTAACCGATCGCGATAGTACAGTGGCTGACAGTGCGGCTGTTGCATTGGCGGAAATAGGGACTGCACAGACGGTGGAACGCTTGTTCGCGCTCCTTCCAACACTCAATCCGGCTTTGGCTGAGACCGTTCAACGAACAATTGACGACATTCAAGCCCGATTGCAATAGCCGATTCTGGCTCCCTGAGTAAAAAAGAGAGGATGAGCGATGAAAAACTCGGGAGCGTTTGATGAAATCACTTGTAAAGTTCTGAGAGATCGTGTTCTGAATGATTCAACGGTTTTCGCAATGTGGCGAGTTCTTGTTGATGAGGTCGTTTGTTCCGGATCCCCTTGTCAGCATACAGCGAAAAAAGCGTTTACTGGTTATGCGTTAACCATATTCGATAAAGCATGAGGGGAGATGGCATGGTGTTTATTAACAAGATCGCCCTGGTTGCATGGAGAATAATTCTAGAAGGAGATATGGTATGGCAAAAAAATTTCAAATTCTTTCTGAATTTTATGAATTCATGAAAGAGCGAAAGAAGTGGTGGCTTGGGCCGATTGTCATCATGCTGCTTCTGTTAGGCTTGTTAATTATCCTGACAGAAGGCTCGGCAGTTGCCCCTTTCGTATACGCCTTATTTTAAACACGAAGCCTCAAACCACAGCGTCTCCTCTGCTTGCTGTTGGAGCGTTGACAAGAGACGCTGTGCTGGGTTTTGAAAATTATTCTGGTGTAAAATCTTGTTTTGAAATCGTATACTTTTTCATAAGATCATGCAGTGTAGGACGAGTGACCCCTAGATCTTTCGCTGTTTGCGTGATATTTCCTCGATTCCGTTCTAACGCCTCAGTAATCAATTTTTGTTCGATCTGTTCTCTGGCTTCTTTTAACGTAACGGGCTGAGAGCCATCGCTGAGATCCATGTCTTCTGGCGAGATAAGGGAATTATCAGCCATGACAACGGCTCGTTTTATGCGACTGCGAAGTTCACGCACATTCCCTGGCCAGGAATATTTTAAAATGAGTTTCTGAGCTGCCGCTGTAAAACCGTTAATGGCTCGATTATTTTCTTGTGAAAATTGTTGGAGGAACCGGTTGGCCAGAAGAAGTGGATCGCTTTCCCGTTGACGCAGAGGAGGAACTGAAATATGAATTTCATTCAAACGGAAAAACAAATCTTCCCGAAAGCGTGAATTTTTTATTGCCTCCTGTAAATCGCGGTTCGTCGCTGCGATGACTCGGACATTGAGTTGGATTTGCTCCTTCCCACCAACTCGTTCGATGATTTGATCTTGTAAAAACCGAAGCAGTTTGACTTGGAGTTGAAACCCTAATTCTCCCATTTCATCTAGAAAAAGCGTCCCTTCATGCGCTAATTCCAGCTTTCCGATTTTTCTTGTGTGCGCGCCGGTAAATGCGCCACGCTCATAGCCAAATAATTCACTCTCCAACAGCGTATCAGGAATCGCTGCACAGTTGATCGGGATAAAAGGGTGATTTTTACGGAAGCTTTTGGCATGGATCGCTTGAGCGATCAGATCTTTACCGACACCACTTTCCCCTGTAATCAGCACACTTGTATCGGTCTCGGCCACTTTTTCGATCATCCTAAAAATTTGATGCATCGTCGTGGATTCTCCGATAATGCCTTCGAATCCCTGCTCGTGTTCAGTCTGATGCTGCCGTAATGTTAACAGCTCATCTTCTAGGGTATACAACTTATACGCTCTGCGAAGTACAATTTTGAGATCGTCGAGATCAACAGGCTTGTTCTGAAAATCGTAAGCCCCAAGTTCAATGGCCTTTAACGCCGTACTCTTCTCTTGATTCCCGGTAATAACGATGACCTTGACTCGAGGATTCAACTGGAGCATTGTCTGCAACGTTCGTAAACCTTCTGACGATCCGTCTGCATCCGGAGGCAGGCCAAGATCAAGAGTCATCACCCCTGGAGAATGTTGTTGATACATTTCAACGGCTGTTGGACGATCTTGCGCCAACACGACCTCATACTCCTTGGCAAGCGCCCATTTCATCTGCTTGCGGATATGTTCGTCATCATCAACAACAAGAATGATCTGTTTACGTTCTTCTGCCATAAGAATGTGTTCCTTTATTTTATGAGTGTTTCGCTTTTCGGAAGAGATGCATCAAAGTCTCTCTTCGAAACTATAAGGGGGCAGCGCCTGAAGAATTGCAAGGAAGCCTCAGACAGAACTCTGTACCTTGCCCCGAATGACTTTCGACATGAATGTGCCCACCATGTGCTTCGACGATTGTTTTACATTGGTACAATCCGATCCCTAATCCTTTTTTCTTGGTCGATTTGAACGGTGTAAATAATGACGCGAGATGGGCTTCTGACATGCCACTTCCGTTATCGGCAACTGAAATCTCGGCGGAATGCTCGTCGATCTGCGAGGCGCGAATCATGATGCGGCCTTCTTCACCTTCAATGGCTTCAGCTGCATTCGACAAAAGATTTATGATGACACTTTGAAAATGATGATAATCCAATGGAATTGAGAGGTTCGGATCGATCGCTTCAACGTGAATCGAAATATGATCGAGTTTCGTAACTTTCGACTGCTTGAGCGTCTCATCAATGAAACGTGAAATTTGGGTCGGAACAGGAGAAACCTCCAATCTTTCGGGAACAGAAGAAAGTTTTGTAATCATAGTATTCATGCGATTGGCAGTTTTTGCTATCGTGCTGATAGCATCTTCTCTGAATTCTGGGTCATCGAAATAGTCGGGCGCATTTTGCACGACAAACGACAGATTTTGCACAGCATTTTTGAGATCATGGATAATAAAGGCTGAGAATTTATGAAATGTCTCAAGGGCCCGGGCCTGCGATAAATTTTCTGTCAAACGGGCATTCAGGATCATACTCGCGGCTTGAATTCCGATGGTGTGTAGCAGGTCATAGTCTTCATAGGTATAGGCTTCCCCGGTTCGTTCAACGCCGACAGCAAGAATGCCGACAAACATATCTTTGACTCGTAACGGGGCGCACAGAGCAACTCCTAATGTTTCAAAAAGTTGCTGTTGTTCTTGATATATAGGCTGCAATTGTGTCGTGTTCTTCAATACGTTGATGTCGGCATGAGGGGTCTGAGCATCCTGAAAGTATTGAACAAATTTGCTCTCCATGGAAACGGCGACTGGTGCAGATTGAGAAACAGAACTTTCAGACAACAATAATTGATTGCTCTTTTCGTCATGGAGAAAGATATAGACTTCAGCAGTATTAATGATCTCTTCGAGGGAAGAGACGATCTGTGGGAGGAGATTCTTGAGCTGTAAGTTGGAGCCTATCCTTCTGGTGAACGCGATCCAGACTTCGTCGTATTCATATTTGTGCTTGTAAAAGTGTTTACTAATATAGATCTCGACCTTATGCCGCACTTCTTCGGAAAGAAGGATGAGGAGCAAGCCGATAATCGCTACATACATGAATATTTCGGCGACAAGAAATTGCGTAATTTCTTGATCGATGAAATGATATTTGATGAGATAGCCGATAAGAGCAATCGTAATGAGATATGCTCCGACAACGAAAAGAACAAATGAATTATACACCACTTGACGAGAAATGAAGACATCGGTATCCATAAGACGATGCCGGACAAGAGAAAAACTGATCAGAATCCCTGAAATAATAATGATGACAGCCTCTGCAACAAAATATTCGACACGGATAACGTTATAGAGTAACATGAAACTGATGAGAAAAATATAAAAGCAAGAGGTCGCAAAGAGACCGGTTACCAAAAATTTGATGCCCCACCGAGTGGCAGAGGATGCATTGCGATAGGTATTCTCGAGATTATGAAGGGTAAATAAAAGTGAGATAAAGAGAAAATAGAGAAAATAGTGCCCTACTGGCTGAATGGTGTACACTTCGAAATGCTGAAAGGAAAATTGGGTGGTTTTCATGAGAAGGCTGCCACTGATCCCAAGGTAGCAAAACCAAAGCGATAGCCCTGTCATAACTGCAATAACATAGCGCCATTGTCGGAGACCTTCGAGATAATGGCGGCGTGAAAAGGTGAGGCTGAAGATGGCAAAACTTGGTGGAAGCAGGCAGATGCCTACGATAGCACTTTTGCTCCAGATAAATCCCTTGGTCTGCAGTAATAAGAAATGGCTGAATTGGACAAGAGCTGCGCTGAATAATCCTGTGGCAAAGCTGATATTGACGATATGCCGACAGTTCCGGGTAAAGACAAAAATCCCCAACCCAACGAGAAGGCACGAACTTAAAAGTGATGGAATAACGTACAATGGCATAGTCGGATTCCCTGATTCCTTGCCCCCCCGGGGTTATGTAGCAAATTGTGAGATAAAAGAGTGCGTATACATTTGTGTTTGAAGAGGGGGATGTTTCATACTCATGTTGTGTATTGTTTGTGGGATGTCGGTTGCTGTTGATAGTCCTCCCAAACCTTATGGTAACGTTTTGGTAGCAAATTTTGCTCTGAGCGATTAAGGACAACGCCGAGAATTGCGGGGTTTGTGATACGCGTTAATGCCAACCGTACAGTCTCTTTTGCGGTTTCCAATTCCCAGATGACCCACACAATTCCATCCAATTTCGAGGCAACGATTGAGGCATCAGGAATCATTGTCGCTGGAGGAACATCGAAGATGACATATTCGAAATACGATGAGCTTTTGACTGATTCGATGAATAGTTGCATCTGTTTCGAACTCAAAAGATCGGCAGGATGCCCTATTCCCATCCCGGAGGGTAGTATGCTAAGATTCGGACTGCCAACAGGACAAAAGAGTTGGGGGATCTCTTGCTGTTCAAACATATCTGAAAGCCCAGGCATTTGAGGGATTCCGAAGACTTTATGAAGGGAGGGGCGACGAAAATTTGAGTCGATCAAAAGCACTTTGTGATTTCTCGCAAGGGTTGAGGCCAGGTTGATTGCTGTAATCGTTTTTCCTTCATTTGGCAGGGCGCTCGTAATCATGATCGTTTTACAAGAACCAGAAAGAGATTCCTTCAGGCCCCACTCGACATTAAAACAGAGGCGGCGATATTCCTCGGCGGCATGAGACTCCGGGGTTGTCAACATCATGAGCATAAGCTGCTCTGCTGTTTTTGATGGAGGGGGGGCCTGGATGCGCTTGATCATTTTCCCGAATAATTCAATTTCGATATCATCAACCCTTCGAATGCCTTCATTTTCGGCAGGGACAAGGTGAGTTCCCTGTTCTACCGGTAGTTCTTCCTGTCCTTCCGACAGGAGGCGAGGGGATTTTTGGGATTTCAATAATTTCCGATATTTTTTCTGTGAGATCTTTACGAATTTTTTGTGGCGTCTCAGTTCACGTTTGAAATGGGTTTCGGGAATAACCGCAATCACGGGCAAATTGTACTCAACTCGCACATCCTCTGCACTTTTCACCGAAGTATTCAGATAATAGAGCAGAAAAATAATGCCGACTCCGATTCCTGGTCCAACGAAACTTAATCCCACTAAAATGATAATCGGCGATAATCCGATAGGTTTGTCCGGGTTTGTTCGGTTAATGACCTTAATTCGATTCTCACCTCGACTTTTCTCCAGTTCCATGGTGGCTCGTGCAGTTTCCCGTCTCATCGCGAGATCTACTTGTAGTTCTTCTTGCATAGACATTTTACGCTCAATGCTAGCAAAACTTTTTTCAATTTCGGGCAAACTTTTAATCTTGTCTTCATAAAATATAAAGTTGTCTTGCAGTTTTTTTGTCTGAGCTCTTAACGAAGCTTCTTCTGTTTCGATTTGTTTGATTTGACGGAAATATTCATTATAAATCGGATCTACAAGGAAAATCCGTTCTTCTTCTTCAGGGTCGTCTAGAAGTTTATTCTCTATGCGGCTTTCCTGTTCGGTAATTTTCCCTTTTAATGTTTTGACTTCGTGCCATTCATCAGTAAATCCTCTATCGATGAGCTGCTGGAGCCTCATTTTCAATTCTTCGAGTTGTAATGTGGCTTGATCGTTAGAGAGTTTGGCAAGTTCTTTGATGTATTCGGGATCTCGTCGGAGCACTGTTTGTCGTTCGACTTTTTCCACTTCGAGAGCTTGCTTTTTGGCTGCGAGGGTTTCCATCTGCTGGTCGATGAGACGCATCCCGTCCTGAGCCTCCTGAAGCTGCATCAATAAGGCGATCTTCGCCTCAGGGGTTTTATTATAGTTTTCGACACGCATCGCTGCTAACTCTTTTTCCAGCTCTTCCAATTTTCGAGTCGCATCGTTGTATTGTCGTTCGATGTAGCGCAAGGCTTCTCGGGTCTCCTGGTTTTTACTCCGTAAAAGAAGCTCCTTCGACTGATTGGCAACCACCTCAACAATCTTTCGACAGGCTGTCGGATTAGGTCCCTGATAACTAATCATGAGTAATTGGCCCCGACTTTGACGGAGCTTGATGTTCTCTTTGACGATCTTAGCAATCTCTTGGGTTTGTATTGTTTGTTTTTGCTCATCTGTCAAGAGATAGACTTGGAGACCAAATATCGATTTTAGCGTATCCTTCAGCCAATCCCCCGCTTCAATGACTTGGGGCATAAATTGCAGTCTTCCAAGAGGCACATAGACATCCTGATAGCGAATATCGAGTTCCTGAATCACATGAGGTTCAATAAAATCGTCACTGAGAACGAGATGCCGTAACGTCGTGAGCTGATCGTTGAGGCTTGTTGAGACAGCAATTTTACCAGCAATTTCCCCAAGCACATTTTCCGGGTCAACGAAAATAGTTGTCGATGAAGAATAGATATTCACCATTGATTTAACGATGAATGCCGAACATGCAAACGACATAAATGTCAGGATCACTAACATCCACTTGTAACGACGAGCAATGACCCGAATGACTTTTAAATCAATAGGAAGCTGTTTAGCTGCCATAATCCCATCACCTTCTATAAAATAAAATCACACTTTGTGTTGATGTCTTTCAAATATAGAAACAAAATCAGTCATTTCGTATAATATTTAATGACCTATACAAATTATATTAAAAAGGTGAAGGGTGTCAAGAGATACTTTTATTATTATTACAAGAGTCTTCCTGCCCGGATTTCCATCACGTCAAGCGAAACCCAGACAAAGAGATCTCAAGTAACGAGTTTTCAGAAAAATACCAAGGCCGCCTGTTCGGTTAGACTGTTGTGAGTAATTGGTTGTGAGTAATTGTACTTTATCAACGTAGCATAGCTCCTTCAACATGGATTCCCGCCTTATCGGGAATCCATGCGACCAGCGCTGCCGTCAGTTGACAAAGGGGAATTAAAAAATAATCCCCGTATAACCGACAAAGTCGGATGCCGGGCGGTCGGGCATCACATCCTGACTCGTGGTGTGCTCCAGCAAGTAGCCCTGCGTCGCGCCGAGTTCCTGTGCCGCTGCAATTGTCGCCGCAATCGCTCCGGCTCCACAGGCGCTATGGTGTTGTTCGGCATGAAGAAGCACTTCATGAGCATCCATCGCTGTGATGAGATCGATAAATTGTCGATCGTGGTGTTTCATCGGGGCGAGAGATTCAATCCCAATGCCATGAGGGGTAAATCCGAAACGAGGTCCGTAATGCGTCAGATCAGTACTTCCCAGCACAATCACCTGCTTTTTCTGTTGCCGAAGCAATTGTCCGATGCGCCGACCGATGTCAATAGCATTTGGGGTAGGATTGACCATGATCGGAACAATTTTGACTTCAGGAAAGATGTAGCGCAAAAAAGGAACCTGGACCTCAATAGAATGTTCACGAATATGAGCCGACTCATCGTCGGTCACAAAGTCTGCAACATTCAGTAAAATGTCCTGAGCTAAATCTTCATCGATGTCGACTGGGCCGCAAGGAGTTTCCCAGGCTCCTTTGGCAAACATCGACGCTTTCTGTTCCATTCCCCAAACATGAACCGCCCCCAAGATAATAAATGTATCCGGTCTGGTTTTGTCTTGTATATTTTTAAAGACTTTAGCAGCCGTTGGACCGGAAAACATCCAGCCTGCATGAGGGACTATTCCAGCGATAACATGCTGAGGTTCAGCCTGAGGTTGATAGACGCTGAGACATTCTTCTATCTGATGCCGGCATGAATCGGCATCGGCGGGATAAAAACTACCTGCACGAAATGCGTGTCGTAATGCCATCGTGTTGCAAGGTGCGGGGTACGGGTTACAGGTAAATTTACAACCTGCAACTCGCAACTCACAACTCAGAGCTGCTCGATAATCGCCGCCGACAGGAGAGGGATCAGTATTTCATGATGCCCGATTAACGTATATCCTTGTCCTCCGTCCGCAGTTGGTCGGAGCACAACATTTTGGGTCGGACGGTACTGACGGATAAAATCCATATTGACTGTCGTAAAATGCTTAAGATAAAAGCCAAGGTTTCGAGCAGCAGAAACGGCTTTTAAAAAGACTTCCGGCAAGATTACGGCTGAACCGATATTGAAATGGACACCGCCCTCAAGTTCTGCAACAACCCCGGTAAATCTCGTAAAATCTCGATGACTTCCTTCCCCAAGCGCTGCTCCATTCACATTCGGATGTGTATGGATAATATCCGTTCCGATCGAAAGATGAACCGTGAGAGGGACTTCCAGACGAACGCCTGCTGCCAGAAGGCTATACTTACTGTGCGGAGGTGACGACGCAATGATGGCCCGACCGACCGATTCTCCAATCCCCCACCCTTCTTTTGTGCCTTTATTAATGGCTTCATTTAAGAAATATCCGGTTTCCCGTCCCATCCCGAATTCTCCCGAGGAGATGGCTTCCGCCACATCTTCAGATGTGCTTCCGGTATAGGCCAATTCGAAGTCATGAATAATGCCTGCCCCATTCAAAGCAACCGCCGACACAATCCCACGTTCCATCAGATCGATAATAATCGGCGAGAGGCCGCATTTGATCACGTGGGCGCCCATCGCGAAAACCACTGGCCGGTTGTTTCGGACGGCTTTTACGACAGTTTGCACCACATCCTGGAATTGTTCCCCTGCAAGAATCTGCGGCAGCGATGCGAAAAATGTTGAAAAACTCTCCCCTTTTTTCCAGGGAGATGCAAACGATTCAAGTTGTACTAAACTTGTACGTTCAAATATAGAATACGTGGTAACGTTTGAAAAATCAATTGCTGGAAATTTTTTTTTCATACTCTGTTTTTCACTCGACAAGAAGAGAAGAATACGGGCGAACTCATTCCGTCCGCCAAAGTCTTTTTTTAAGCGTCAGGAGTCGACGAGGTGTCTTACTTGGCATTATTCCACCTCAGATGGCGCCAAAATCCCAAGAAGAACAGGAAATAATTCTTCTAAATCTGATGGGATGCGAAAGGTATCGATATCTTTGCAAATCCGTTTCTGTGTGCGTTCCAGAGCGCCAAATTGCCAAAGATTTCCGACAGTCACAGCTCCATACAGGATCCCTTGTTGGTACTCCTCAAGATACTGCTCCATTGCGATAAGCTCAACAGCAAGCTGGCTGAATCCCTTTTCCATATCGGCATTTTTAGCTTCCACAACGACGAATTCTTGCGTTGAGCGGAGGAGGTAGTCAATATTCCCTTTTAACCAATCATTGACATAGACAGGATATTCAATATCGAGATTCACATCAATGTATTCCATGAGTTCTAACAGGATAGGAGCAACTAACACTTCCCGTTTCGCGGCTTCAGAAGTGAGTGAAATTCGGGGAAGTTTGTGATAAAATGCTGTTTTGAGCTTCTGTAATGCCGCTGTCACATGTCCATGTGGCAAAGGCATTTTTTGCAGTTCATAGGTATAGCCAAATTCAGCCACAATCTCTTTTGTGGGATAACTTAAATTGAAATAATCAGAAAATGTATAACTTTTGTCTTTCTGTAAGATGGATTTATGCATCTGCGTCCTCTCCATTCGGAGTGCTGGCCATAAGGTCACTTCGTCACAAAACGTTACGCCATACGCCTGACACGTCGCAACAGCATTAGCACAAAATTGTGAGCTGGCAGGTCCTCTATTCACACGATAGATTGACAATAATGTTGCTCATTCTTCATGTTATAAGACGATGCTATTTTGTCAAGTCTTCTGATTTCCGTTATAGAGACTCATTGTAAAAAAATAGGACAGAGGGAGAGAAAGAAAAAAGAGCCTCTTACAGTCACTTGAGATTCTTTTACGGTTGTATGAGAATGAGAGGGTCATCACAGAACAAGAATGTCCCGATTGATTGAGGAGAGGTCTTGGCAGCCGGTCATCAGCATGGCTTTGGCCAGGGTGTTCTGAAGGTATTCCATGTGAGTGTTCACTCCATCTCGTCCACCACCGACAGCCGCTCGGACCAATCGTAATTGTTCTTTTACTCCTCTATCGTGAATTCATTTTTTGGAGCCCCACATACCGGGCAAACCCAATCGTCTGGCAGATCGGAAAAATCCGTGCCTGGGCCGATGTCAGCTTCCGGGTCGCCTTCTGTCGGATCGTAGATATACCCGCACACATTACAGACATATTTTTTCATACTCGTCCCCTGGATGTCCTGTTAGCTTGGTGGACCAAACAACAGGCCTACCCAATAACGGTTATCGCTGTTCGATCAGCGCGACGTGAATATAGCGATTTCTTGTGAATATTTTTTCATGTCCACCCAATAACGGTTATCGCTGTTCGATCGGCGCGACAGTTTCCCTTTCAGCGCCGACATACAAGGCTTTGGGTCGGAAGAGCCGCTTACCGCTGCCTTGTTCGAGAATATGGGCTAACCAACCTGCGACGCGCGCGACAGCGGAAATCGGCGTGAACAGATTTGTCGAGATTCCGAGTTGGCGATAAACGCTGCCAGAGAAGAAACCCACGTTCGGATAGATCGGTTGCCCTTTTTCCTCCATACGTTAACCTGTTTTCATTTACAGATGAATCATTCTGCGAGCTACCCCCAAAGCCGCCTCTTTCACAGCTTCAGAAAGCGTCGGATGCGGATGAATCGTGCGGGCCAGATCTTCGGCGCTGCCGCCGAATTCCATCAGAACCACTGCTTCTTCAATGAGATCACTTGCCCATGGGCCAAGAATGTGAACTCCTATGATGCGATCTGATGTCTTTTCGGCCAGCACTTTTACAAATCCTCCGGTCTGAGACATCGCGACAGCTCTGCCATTGGCTGAAAACGGGAATTGGCCTTTGTTATACGCAATCCCCTCTGCTTTCAATTGCACTTCCGTCGCTCCGACACCAGCGGCTTCCGGCCAGGTGTAGACAACACTCGGAATTGTGCCATAATTTACATGTCCGGCTTTTCCTGCGAGAAATTCAGCAACCGCAACACCTTCCTCCTCAGCTTTATGAGCAAGCATCGGCCCATGAATCAGATCGCCGATGGCGTACAAATGCGGCACATTTGTCTGGTAACGCGTATCGACCTTGAGATGGAGCGAATCTCCCATAAACTCGAGTCCCAGGGCTTCTGAATCGATGCCATCGAGACAGGGCTTTCGACCGACCGCCACCAGCACCTTATCACCTGTAAACGTAACATGCTTCCCGGACTTGTCTCTGCCACGCAGGACAACGTGTCCCTGCTTGACATCTGCACCGGTGACGGTGGTCGAAAGATGAATATCGAGACCTTGTTTCTGTAGCTCCCGCGCCAAAGATTTCGAAATATCGCTGTCCCAGCCCGGAAGAATCTGCGGCAACAACTCGATGACGGTGACTTTTGTGCCCAATCGAGCCCAGATACTTCCCAGTTCCAGGCCAATTGCGCCAGCGCCAACAACAATCAGCTTCTGCGGAATTGTTTCGAACGATAAGGCTTCAGTCGAGGTGACAATCGTCTGTTCGTCAAACGGCAAGAATGGTAGATTCTGGCTGACGCTGCCGGTTGCGATAACAACATCCCGGGCCTGCAAGGTGGTCTGCCTCCCTTCAGCATCGCTGACACAGACCTCTTGCGGTTTCTTGACTCGGCCTTCACCGCTCCACACGTCAATCTTATTTTTTTTCATCAATCCGCTGACGCCTTTTGTTAACCTCTCGACAATTTTTTCTTTCCGGCGCATCATCGCCGCAATGTCGATTGAAATGGATTTGCAGTCGATTCCATGCTCCTGGGTTCCATCAAGCATACGGGCATAGAGCTCAGATGATTCGAGCAGAGCCTTCGACGGGATACAGCCGATATTCAAGCACGTGCCGCCTAATGTCGCGCGTTTTTCAACAATTGCGACCGTCAGACCAAGCTGTGCGGCACGAACCGCGGTGACATAACCTCCCGGTCCGCTGCCAACAACAATCATATCGTATTGTGTTCTCACGATATTGTCCTTTTCTCGCAGGGTGGGCAGTTTTTTTGCCCACTGAGGATTAGATTCCGAGTACCAATCGGTTCGGATCTTCGATCTGTCGTTTGAGATGCAACAAGAAACCGATCGCTTCCCTGCCGTCGACAATCCGGTGGTCGTACGTCAGCGCCACATACATCATCGGCCGGATCACAATGTCATCATCAACGACAACAGCCCGTTTCTGAATCGCGTGCATTCCCAAAATACCGCTCTGCGGCGGGCTTGGAATCGGAGTCGAGAGCATATTGCCAAACACGCCGCCGTTTGTGATCGTAAACGTTCCGCCCATCAACTCCTGGGGCAGCAGTTTTTTGTCTTTGGCTTTCTGGGCAAAACCAATAATCTCTTGTTCGATCGCCGCAAAATTTTTCTTCTCGACCTCACGGATGACAGGTGTTAACAAGCCTTTATCCGTCGAAAGCGCCACGCCGATATGATACGAATTGTTATACACAATCTCCTCCCCCTCGATGAAGGCATTCAGCCCGGGGAAAGCGGCAAGTGCTTGCTGCGCGGCTTTGACGAAAAAGCTCATAAAGCCCAGCCGGACTCCGGCTCGTTCCTGGAATTCTTCTTTATACTGGCTGCGGAGTGCGATGATGGCGCTCATATCCACTTCGTGAAAGGTTGTTAAATGAGCAGCGGTTTGCTGAGATTGAACAAGATTCTCTGCAATTTTTTTCCTGATCGGCGTCATCTTGACGCGAGTCTGTGCCACCGGTGCTGACGGAGGTTCTTGCATGATCGGGCCGGGAGCAGACGGTGATTTCAGCTCCGGTTTCTGACCCTGTCTGGCCTGTTCCACAGCGCGAAGCGCATCCTCTTTCGTGATGTTGCCTTTCGGACCTGTTGCCTGGAGAGCGCTTGCCTCTAAGTTGTGTTCCTCAACCACACGCCTCACTGCGGGCGAAAGTGTTTGTTCTGCGGCCGGAGGTGCTGTCTTCTGAGCGTTCGTTGGCGGAGCCAGCTCCTGTTCAGACACTGTTTGGGAAGCAGCCTCCGGGTCAATTTCCGCAATTGATTGGCCGATTTGAATTTCTTCATTAGCCGGAATAAGAATTTTCAGGCTCCCTGAGCCGGGTGACGGCACAACAAGGGTTGTCTTTTCAGTCTCCAATTCAAACAGATCTTCCCCTTCTTCGACCAGCTCTCCGTCGGCTTTCAACCATACCGTTAAAATGCCGTTCGTAATGGACTCGCCGACTTCTGGGACAACAACATCAATTTTCATGGTAAATCCCTCTCGTCGTTAATGAAACGCATTGTGTAAGATGTCTTCCAACTCATTGACATGCTTGGTGTACGAGCCGGTCGCAGGACTTGCAGAAGCAGGTCGCCCGATATAACTGACGGTGCATGAAAGATGTTCAGAATATTGTTCATGAATAAACGACCAGGCTCCGCGATTTTGAGTCTCCTCTTGAACCCAAGCCCATTCCGTGATTGCAGGGTATGCCTCAATGGTTTGTTGCAGACGCTCTTTCGGAAACGGATACAATTGTTCGATTCTGACGATTGCTGTATCTGTTCGCTGCTGTTCATCGCGTCGCGCGAGCAGATCGTAATAGACCTTCCCAGAACAGAGAATCCCCCGCGTAGCATCGTTCCCGGCCTTCGGATCGTCCAGGATCATTTCGAATCGTCCTTCGGTAAAATCCGCTTTTGATGAGAGCGCCAGTTTGTGTCGTAACAGGCTTTTCGGCGACATGATTATCAGGGGTTTCCGGAACGGCTGCTTCATCTGTTTGCGCAGGACATGGAAATATTGGGCCGGAGTGGTCAGATTACAGACCTGAATGTTTTGCTGGGCACAAAGCTGTAAAAACCTTTCGAGATAGGCGTGCGAGTGCTCCGGCCCCTGTCCCTCCACGCCGTGAGGCAGCAGCATGACCAGGCCGCTTGCGCGGAACCATTTGGCCTCGCCGGACACAATATATTGATCGATAATCACTTGAGCTCCGTTGACAAAATCGCCGAACTGCCCTTCCCAGATCACCAAAATATCGGGACTGGTGGTGGAATAGCCATACTCGAAGCCCAAAACCGAAAATTCCGACAGCGGACTGTCGTAAACTGAAAACCGTCCTTGCGTCTCGGCCAGATCGTTTAAGGGCGCGTAGCTTCGTGGTTCTTGCGCCTCCGCATCCCACCAGAGCGCATGGCGATGCGAAAATGTGCCGCGTCCGCAATCTTCGCCGCTCAATCTGACATGATGGCCTTCCAACAGCAGACTCCCAAAACTCAAGCTCTCAGCAAACCCCCAATCGAACCCTTCTCCGTTTTCTAGCACCTGTTTCCGATTGTTGAGAATGCGTTTCAGTTTGGGATGAAGGGAAAAATTGTCCGGGCTATCCGTCAACACCTTGCCGATTCTGACAAGCTCGGCTTCAGAAATGCTCGTGTCCGGAATTTCGAACGAATACTCTGTCTGAAATTGCTTCCAATCACCTCGTTGAAAACCATCGTTAGCCGTAATCTCAGCCCCGCTTCGCGAGTGTTCCAGTTCAGCTTTCAAGACGGAGAGATATTGATTCTGAAATTGCTTTTGTTCCTGGGCAGAGAAGGTCTTTTCCGCGTCGAGTTTTTCTCCATACAGTGTGCTAACACTCGGGTGGTTCTTGATGAGCGAATACATTCGAGGATGGGTGAATGACGGCTCATCAGCCTCGTTATGCCCGAGCCTGCGGTAGCAGATAATGTCCACAACCACATCATAGCCGAATTTTTGACGCCAGGCAAGGGCAAGCTGTATGGCTTGTACCGCAGCTTCCGGGTCATCGCCATTAACATGAAAGATCGGAACCGGCATTGTTTTGGCGATATCGGTCGCAAAAAATGTCGAACGCGACTCTCGTGACGCAGTGGTGAATCCGATCTGGTTATTGAGAACAATATGAATCGTTCCACCTGTTTGGTAGCCCTTCAACTGCGACAAATTAAAGGTTTCAGCCACGATGCCCTGCCCGGAGAAGGCCGAATCACCGTGAATGAGAATCGGCAGAATTTTCTTGCGGTTCCGGTCGCGGCGTTTACGCTGGATGGCTCGTGTTTTGCCCTCGACAACAGGATTAACCGATTCGAGATGACTTGGATTCGGCACCAGGCTGATGTGGACCGCTGTCCCACTTTCCTTATGCCGAAAATCGAAACTTTGGCCGAGGTGATATTTGACATCCCCGGTCCCTCCGTACATGTGGGGATGATAGTTGTGCAGAAACATGCCAAAGATGTCGGAAGCAGGTTTTCGCATGGCATTGGTGAAAATATTCAGCCGTCCCCGGTGAGCCATACCGATCACGATCCCTTGGAGATTCTGACCGATGGACGCTCGGAACACGTAGTGCAGAACGGGAACCAGAACCTCTCCGCCTTCCAGCGAAAAACGCTTTTGGCCGATAAAATTCGATTGGATAAAATGTTCAAAATTTTCAGCCTTGATCAAATCTTTTTGGAAACGGATTTTTTCATGAACGGGCCAAGTTGTTCGCTCTTCTTCGATTCGGCGAATTAACCAATTCCGCATAACCTTATTCTGGATATGGAGGAATTCATAACCGATCGTCGAACAGTAAATATCCCGCATTTTCCCCACAATATCCCGCAAGGTGCCTGAACGCTGCTCTTTCGCACTTTTGTAGAAAAACACACGTTCGAGATCACCAGATTCCAATCCGAAATTGTTCAATTCCAGGTTCTGGTAAATCCCCTTCATGGTGAGATACATATACTCCAATTCCGGGGTGGTATAATCGCCCAGAGGATTCAGATTGGCAAATGCATAGCCAATATCGCGATAGGCCCAGATCAAGCTGTTCACCCGGCTTTGTTTATAGGCAATCTGCTCTGTTTCTGTGGAGGGTAACGGGCCTTCTTGCGGCTGAAGCTGTTGACGGAAAAATGCGTCCCATTCCGGCGAAACCGTATGTGGATCGTTCTGCCATTCTTGATAAACGTCTTCAAGGTACGAACTGTTGTGTGGCGTGAATGAACTCATACTCTCTAGTTCCTAATACAGAATTTCGGAAACAAGTAGACATCACCCTGCCAAGGTTCTTTTATCCCTGACAGGGTTCGCATATATCGCCTGCGCTCAGCGGCTTATGACCGCCCTTGACCAGAAGGCAACCAAACCATACACCAGCATTGCACGTTATGACAAGGAATATTTTCAACAAAAGACAGCGGGTATAAGTCCGTTGCAGCGCTTTGTTGGGTGTTTTCTCAAACGAGTAGGTAGAAATTTTACACTTTATAATATTTGTCTTTAATTTGTAATATGTAAATCTTTTATTGTCTATAAATTATTTTAAATTATAGTATTATAAGAAAATTATCCATAATAACTAAAAATTTTTTGACAAATTCCTTGACTTTTGACATTAATACATTTATCTTAACTATCAATAGAAATTTCCACTCATCTACCAGACAAATTCCTTGACTTTTGACATTAATACATTTATCTTAACTATCAATAGAAATTTCCACTCATCTACCAATGGAGGTAGAAGGAGATCGGGGACCGCTCTTTAGGGGCGGTCGCTGTTTTTTAGTTTCCCTACTCTCTCACTCTATTGTTGTAGCGTTTCGCTACTTTATCTCTCCTCCACTGTTTCTCAATATAATATGCTGTAATCCAGAAGAATCGTCTTTTTTTGCGTTTCAAAATCAAAACATAGCTATAATCAGCCAAACAGATATACCTTCGGATTCCTTGATCTTTTCTTCCAGTATCGTAATCAAAAACCCTGAATTGAGGGATATTATGCTGCTCCATCATTGATTTTGCCCAGGGGAGTCGTTCTGCTCGCCTGTAATCAATCAGTCGCTCTTTCGTTTCTCTGTCTGTTGTCGAAATCACATGCCAAAAGCCTTCTTCTTTTCCTTGGCCATCTGGTAATATTCGTGAATCGTAGAGAACTTGTATACCGTCGTGTCTGGCATGTTGACGCTTAAAGTCTTCTTGAAATACAGCATAAAGACGCTCTAAAATTTCTTTCCAAGAAATTCCGCTTAAATCTAAGATATCTGGTAGTACTTCTGAAAAATCGCTCATTTCTTTTCCTCCTGTGGAGAGAAAAAGAACAGATTAAATTTTTCTTCCCAAGGGGGTGTTGTTGAATCTAAATCGATATGAGAAAGTTCGCTAATTTTATCAATAACCCCTAATTTAACGCTGCTATTATTCAGACATCTCCGTTTATATGCAATAGCTCCCATTAAGAAATCGGCTAATTGGAGTAATTCAACTTCTTTGGACCGCACATGCTGTATTTTGCAAATCATGGAACGGGTAAAATCATGAACACTATCGCATAATACCTCACGTAACGTATTAATTTTTATCTGACTTCGTGTATCCTTTATATCGATATATACATTATAGCACTTCTGAGGATCCATGATATTTCGCAAGAGATAATAGTACATTTTGTAATAAAAAGAATCATGATCCCCATGATTATAGTATGAATGATTCAACTTTGCTTTATTGTCGACAATCAGGCATCTGAAATTCAAATCTCTTGTGGAAAAAAAATACTCAACAATCTCATGGAAAAAATTTTCTCTCGAAGGGGAAACTTTTGTCCACTTCAATTCACCTCTTGCGTTCCAAGTTTCTTTTATTTTACGTATTTTCTTGGTATGCTCATGTATCATCGATATTGGACACCATATGGCTCCAAGTAACATGACCGGCAACTCATCATGCTCCAAATGGCAACTTTCATCACAATAGATACTATATGTCTTTTCCATAACTTCACACGTATAGAGAATGTTGATTATTCAACGATTTCCTAAAGCAGTAGTCTCTGGATGAAATGGGGGAAGCTTTGACAAGGAAAATTTTACACGACCACTTATTGAAGTATACACAGAACACCCAACTAAAGTGTATAACTGGTTATGACACGCTGTACTCACGTCTTGTATTGTACCACGAACACACAGGACGGGAAAATAGCCTGGACGCCTTGATTGTGAGGCTTCTTTCATGCATTCCATCCTGTCCGTAGTGAGAAAATGCAGGGACTGAAGTCATGACTTTTGATATTTTTTGATCGCCTGCTTGGTCTGGTTGATCAGCTTCGTGATCTTAATGCCCCTGGGACACACTTTCGTACAGGCGAAATGATTATCACAGGACCAGACGCCGTTCGGATGATCGATCGGGCCGAGACGTTCTTCCAGCCCCTTATCTCTGGAATCAAAGACAAATCGCGCGGCCTGAACCAGAGCGGCCGGGCCGAGAAAATCAGGCTTTTCATCCAAAACAGGGCACGCCGAATAACATGCGCCGCAATGGATACATTTGGTCGCTTCGTCAATCGCTTTGCGCTGCTCTGGCGATTGGAGATACTCTTTCTCTCCCGGCGGCTCTTTTGCCAGGAAATACGGATTCACAGCCCGTAATTTTTGCAGAAACGGTTCCTGATTCACCATCAAATCTTTTTCGATCTCCAGATGTCTGAGCGGTCGCAGCGAAATCGTGTCGCCATCCTGTTTGGCAACATCTTGGATCAGGGTCTTACACGCTAATCCCTCTTTCCCGTTAATGATCATGGCATCCGAACCGCAGACTCCGTGAGCGCAGCTTTTACGGAACCCTGGGGTTCCATCGAGATTTCTGGCGATATACATCAAGGCATCGAGTATGCGCTGCGTCTTTTCGAGCTGAACCTCGTAGCGTTGCAGATAGGGTTCGTTGTCTGTCTCCGGATTAAAACGCTGAACTTCGATTATGATATTCATGCTCATCCTCATATCCAGGGGGGATGCAATCCCACCCTATTCATCTTTCACCACAACATCACATAAGTAGACAAAGAAAATACTGAAAACGCATTCTTTATGATCGTTGTGCCTTTGTGGTTCTGAAAAATATGCATTCAATATTTTCTGGGTTTCGCTTCCCAACGGCTTAAATCGACCTCTTTGTATCCGATCTGAATCTTTCCCTCGTTCAAGGACGTCAGTGTGTGCTTCAGCCAGTTAGCATCATCTCTGTCCGGAAAATCTTCACGGCAATGAGCGCCACGGCTTTCTTGTCTGTTGAGGGCGGCGGTAGATGTGTGCAGCGCAAGATCCAGCATGTTTTCGATTTCAAGGATCGACAGCACTTCCTGGTTGAACGGTTTGCCAGAATTTTGAACGCCGATCCCTTGCTGTTCCTGGCTCAAGTCTTTGATGTCGCTCACCGCTTCTGCCATCGCAGACTGATGCCGGTACACGCCGACATTTTTCATCATGCTCTGCTGCATACGGGTATAAAATTTACTGCTGGGTTTACCTGCACTTCTCTTCTTCAACGAGTCGATTCGCGCCTGCCATGCTGCCACACGGTCTCGCGAAACAGGGATAAAATCGGCCTGCCCGACATAATCAGCGATATCCTGCCCGGCCCGCCTGCCGTAGACGACAAGATCGACCAGACTGTTCGTGCCGAGACGATTGGCTCCATGCACAGAGACACAGGCGCATTCTCCGGCGGCGTAAAGGCCTTCCCAGAAGGTTGTGCCATCATTGACCCGACCATGGACATCAGTCGGAATACCACCCATCGCATAATGAGCTGTCGGCTGAACCGGCATCGGCCCCTCAGCAGGATCGATCCCCAGATAGGTTTTACAGAAATCGGCAATATCGGGAATTTTGGCCTGAACGACTTCTTTGCCTAAATGGCTGGCATCCAGCAGCACGTAATCGTCCATCGAGCCGTCGCCCAACATACCGCGCCCTTCGAGAATCTCGCTCATGATAGCGCGACTGACCATATCGCGCGGGGCCAGGTCGAGCATTGTCGGCGCATAGCGTTCCATGAAGCGCTCGCCGGTCCGGTTTTTCAGAATACCGCCTTCGCCACGAACCCCTTCGGTAATCAGAATCCCCATGCCGCGAATGCCGGTGGGATGAAATTGGAAAAACTCCATATCCATCAGTGGGATGCCTGCGCGCGAACAGATCGCCACTCCATCACCGGTATTGGCATACGCATTCGAGGTGGTTTTGAACATTCTGCCGAATCCGCCGGTCGCGAACAGCACAGCTTTGGCTCTAAAAAGATGAATATCTCCAGTTTCCAGTTCAAAAACGACCAGTCCGGCGACCTTATTGTTTTCGACCAACAATTCGAGCACGTGGAATTCATTAAAGAACTCGACATCGTTTTTAATACATTGTTGGTAGAGAGTTTGCAGGATCATATGGCCGGTCCGGTCGGCGGCATAACAGGCCCGATGCACGGGAGCTTCGCCGAAATTGCGGGTATGACCGCCGAAACGGCGTTGATCAATCTTGCCGTCCGGCGTTCTGCTGAAAGGAAGTCCTCGATTTTCCAGATCGTACACGGCCCCGACAGCTTCCTCGGCCAGGATAATCGCCGCCTGTTGATCGGTGAGGTAATCGCCACCTTTGACGGTATCGAAGGCATGCCATTCCGGCTTATCTTCATCGACATTGCCGAGGGCAGCACCAATGCCGCCCTGGGCGGCTCCGGTATGACTGCGTTGGGGATAGATTTTTGAAAACACCGCAGTTTTCGCGTTTTGGCTGGCTTCGAGCGCTGCATAGAGACCAGCCCCGCCGGCCCCCACAATGACCACATCAAATTGAAAGTCCATTCGGTCTCCTCCTTGTCGCCATACGATAGAGCTACTACGACACACATTCTAATGCTGATGGATACATCCTTTCAATTTTTGTCGAAGAATAAGCGCTATTCATGTGTACACATCGTGAAAACGCGCAGAATGCTCATTAAAAAACTGATGCCGGTTGTGTACACGTGGAATTGGCGTCATCTATAGGCATGTCTTCATGTTTTCTTCATAAGGAACCCCTCTTTCTCATTGATGTCGGGAGAGAGGTCTTTGATGAGCCGTGAAATATTTATTGACAATAGTAGCGATCTTTTCTGATGTCAAGACAATTATTTACAAGAATGTGAAGATTTTTCTCTCGATAATCCGAATCGGATTTGACAGAATAGGAAAGAAAATCGGGAGGGGGACAGCATGATGTGCTTGCCGTCTCTTCGTTATTTTGCTATGGTGTTTTTTCGCCTTGCGAGGGAAGGCTAGATAGGCTTCGTGAGATCAGACAATCTCCGCCATTCTGCGAATCGCTATGAGTTGATGGGTATATCTTCTCTCGATGTCGGAAAAAATGCCCTTTTCGTCCAGACGTTCGATACGCACCCGAATTGCGGAATGGATCATATAGCCCGGCTGCCAGACGATCCCGACATGCGTCACGCCCTGACCAGCGGAACTAAAAAACACGACATCACCAAAGCGAGCGTCATGCAGTCCGCTCACCTCATCACCCTGATGAATTTGCTGGTAGGCATCCCGGTTGAGCCGAATTCCCAAACAGCGAAAGACTGCCTGAACAAAGCCGGAACAATCGATGCCAAATGGCGAGCGTCCGCCCCAAAAATACGGGCAATTCAAATAACGGACTGCGATTCTTGCCACATCGGCTGCCTGAAACGGCGCTTCGAGCGGATATGAGAAATTCCCCTGAACGTGATACCCTTTGGAGTTGAACGCGAATTGTCCGTGTTCATTCCGTGGAAGAATTCCGCCTCTTACGACGGGAAATTCAAATCCATCCCGCACGATAACAGCCGACGGATCGTCGACGATCGGGTGCGTTCTTTCGGAGAGATCGTGAAATTCTTCGGCATCCATTGCTTCACACTGGCGGCTGTCGATCCAGCCTTCATACCGATCGTGGGCCGAACGAATTCGGACAAGAGCGCCGCGTTGTTCAAACACTTCAAAGGTTTCGCCAAACAGAAGCTGGCTGATAATCTCACTTTCGAGCGCAGGATTTTTAAAAACAGGGATAACGCCTAAGATACAGATACCGTATTTCATAACGTGATGAGGAAAACAAAAAAAGGCAAAACCTTCTAGTCATAAGGTTTCACCTTTTATTGTGAGAACTCCCCGGGCCGGACTCGAACCAGCGACAAATTGGTTAACAGCCAACCGCTCTACCGACTGAGCTACCGGGGAATAAAATGAATTCTGTGAATGATGCAGAGACTATCCTGCCGATGAATTTTGTCAAGCTTTTTTATAAGACAAATGATTTTTTTTAGATTCTCTTGTGGACGTTACCATGAAAACCTACAACGGATTGAAAAAATAAACAAATTGTCCTGTATGCAGTAACCCCTTCCCGTTTCTTTCATCCGTTATAGGGAAGCTTATAACCCCGCTTGTTCACAGGCGGTTTTGACCACGGTGTTCCGATTGCCCTGCATTTTGGCGATTAAACGTTCCCGTTCACACTCCCACTCCGTGACCGGATCGTTCGCAGCCCATCCCTCCATCATCTCTTTCGTGTCGGACGTCAGAAACGGCACATCAGGATAGGCTGAGGCCATGTAGAGGTAGGTTCGGCCAATATCCCCCCGAACCTCTTCCGGAGGCTCGACGCGTTTATCACCGCTGTCGATTTCCATATCACAGGTGCCGAATTCGCGCTTTTCTCCGCGAATCATGGCAAATTCATAATTCGAACGCAGGCCGTTTACCGACCCGATCGCAGGACGCAAATTGTGCATATCAGCCTGCATGTAGCGGAAAAGCTGACTGTTTTTCTCTGTACACTCACGATTTTTGATCGATTTTCCGTTTTTGTCGATACAGTCCGGATGCGGGTCTTCACCATAGCCGACCCAATACGGAAAGGTGATGCCGAATACGTAGGCCGGAACCACGTGTTCCCATTCGACGCGGGACTCTCGTTCCCGATCACTTGTCGCAGGCTTATAGCCGGATTTGCCATGCGATACCTGTTTTTTCCCATTAAACGTACTTCCGCAATAAAAGGTCGACAATTGCTTTTCTGTGAGATGCATTTTCATCAAATAGCGCTTTGATTTGGCAAAACTCTCAATCGTATTGTTCCCAATTCCTGTCGGAATATCTGAGAGATCAGCCACCTCCGGCACCGGGAGCAGAAGAATAACCATTTCTTGCAGTTCAGGCGGCAGTGTTTCGAGCCATTCCGGCGGGACATAATCGAAATAAATGGCTGAAATGGCTGCAAGACAAAAGACCAGCAGCAACACGAGAGGATTTTTGATCTTCCGTGTCTGCTTACGAACCGACGGGCGTCGTTTTTGTATCGATTTTCGTCGTGCCATACCAGTCCCCCTCCTTATTAGGAATGTAAAAAATCAGTATTGCTTTTCTTTACTTTTATGCAGAATCATCGAACAAAACCGCTATGCTGAGAATCTTGTCAATCTTTTTGTGTCAATGATTTCTAAAAGAATAATCAACATAATGAATTAAGACATCCCGCAATCTCTTTAAAGCTTTCTACACCGGCTTCCAGGTGTTTGATAATCTCCAGCGCCAACTCGTCCGGATTCGACAGGTTCTCCAGATCCGTCAGACTGTCGTCTTTAAGCCAGAAGATGTCGAGACAGGTTTTGTCTCTCGCCACGATGTCCTTGCCGGTTTTCAGGATTGTAGCAGTCGATGAAGTCCTGAAGATCGGCGAACGGCATCGGATTCTTTTTCAGGGTGAAATGAAAGTTGGTTCTGAAGTCGTACTTTGGTCCAGGAATTCGGACTGTCATACCGTCCAGTGAGGCGTCAGGACCCGATGTTTCTCCTTGAAGGCATCATCCGCATCGTATTCGTTTCATGAATATATGCTATCCATTCAGAGAATGTTTGTCCATGACTGTTTTTACAGGAAGGTGTCTTTATGAAGTGCGCATCATGGGGCATACACGACAAAAGGCCGCTCATCGAATGACAAGCGACCTCCGTCCCAAAAAACTCCCCGGGCCGGACTCGAACCAGCGACAAATTGGTTAACAGCCAACCGCTCTACCGACTGAGCTACCGGGGAATAATCACCAATATTTTTGTGTATTACACACTATCTTGACGGATGTTTTTGTCAAGGCTTTTTTCACCTTCTTTGATTTTTCCTTTTTATTCCTCTGCTCCAGCGTTTCATTCCTCTAGCCTCTCAGGAAAGCCAGAGCGTCCAATTCAATTCACCATTTCGGGCCAGGAGCGTCGAAATGAACGGTAAAGGACCCATCAGTGTGATTCTTCAATCCAGTGTAATCGCTCAAGAGATGGATACCGCCTCAAAGGCGGAGTCCATCATAAGAGCTGGTACTTTTATTCTCCTTGAAGCTCGTCAAGGGCTTTGCGAGTCTCTTCAGCCTCTCGAAAATCAGGGGAAATCTTCAAAGCGTTATTGAACTCTTCGGCAGCAAGTTCTTTTTCGCCTTGTTTGGCGTATGCCAGGCCAAGATGATAGCGAATAGTCGGCTGCAACGGGCTGAGTTCCAGGGCACGCTGAAATTTCTCGGCAGCCAGCTCGTATTCTCCGCGTTTATAATGCACCCAGCCAAGGGTATCGATAATTCCAGCAGCCGGGCGATCTTGTTCAGCCTCCTGTGCCAGTTTCAAGGCTTCATCGAGATTTTCCCCTTTATCAGCATAAAGCCAGGCAAGCTGGTTTTTCGTCAGCGCCGAATCAGGCATAGCTTTCAGGATTTCCTGATAGTGGCCGATGGCCTCATCAGTCTGTTGAACGCCTTCATATGCCAGAGCCAATTGCACTCTGGCTGCAGAATCATCAGGGGATGCTGCCAGATATTTCCCGTAAAACTCGATCGCTTTTTCCGGGTTCTGTTGTCCTTGATACATACCCGCCAGGTTTTTATACACAACCGCGAGTTCAGGCGATGCCTCGATAATCGCTTCTAATTCGGCCACTGCTTTCTCCGGCTCATCTTGCATAGAATAAGCCCTTGCCAAGGTAAAACGAACAAGAGGGCTTTCTTTCACAGTTTTAGGAACGCTGATGTTCGTAAAGAGCTCAATCGTTTTCCCGGACCATCCTCGGGCAAGGACGGCATTGCCCTGATTGAGAAGCATAGCAGCTGATTCAGGTTCGTCTCCGTAATAAGAAGCGATCGCATCATCATCAAAGGACAGGGCCTCATAAAACGTTCCTGCCTTTTGAAAAACTTCCCGTGCCTGCTCATAATTGTTTTGAGCGATATAGATGTTCCCTAAGACGAATTGACTCATCGTATTATCCGGTTGAGCCTGTATTGCCTGGGTGCAATACTCAACGGCATCAGCATCGGCAGCTTGCTGTTGGGCCGCCATCGCCGCGCCAAGCATGGCGGCAATCTGTTTGTCATTGAGTGTCAGTAAGGCGTCGAATTGCTCACGAGCCCTTTCGAAATCCTCTTCGACAAGATAGGCCAGCCCTAAGTCAAGTATTGCTGGCTGAAAGTCCTTTTGCTGCATGAGAATATCTTCCAACTCAAATGTGGCTTTTCCAGTCTCGCCTTGCATAGAGTACGCCTGAGCCAGGATATATTTAGCATTAACGTTGTTGGGAGTGTCGTCCAGCACAGCATTCGCATATTCAATCGCTTTATCATAACTCTTCGTTTGCAGCGACAAGTCTGCTGCGTTAAATAAGGCAATCTGCGCCTTAGGCTGCTGTTGTAAGACTTGTTCGAAATAGTCGAGCGCCTGGGCAGTATTTCCCGTCATACGATACACTCCAGCCAACCCGGTTAATGCCTCTGGAGAGTTCTCCCGCCTTTCAAGAACCTTGTGATACTGCTGCATTGCCTCAAAATATTTTCGTTGAACTCCATAAAGATTTCCCAGTCCCAGGAGGGCCGGAATATACTCAGGCTGTTTTTCCAGACCCGTCGAGAAGGCTTCGAACGCCTTGTTAAATTCCTGTGTTGCGGTGTAGGCCCTTCCCAACGTATCGTAAGGGGTTGGATTGTCAGGAGAAGTTTCGATTGCGCGTTGGGCAGAGGCAATAGCCTTCTCAAAATCGTGCTTTCCGAGATAGATCACACTGAGTGTTACATCTATGTTTGGTGCGTCAGGCTGTATTGCCTGAATTGTTTTGATTTGCTGTAACGCCTTGTCATACTCCCCCGATTGCGCGTAAATTGCACTCAGTACATTCAGCACCACCAGGTTATTTGGTTCATGTTTGAGGGCGTCCTGCCCAAGCCTTAAGGCTTCCTCATACTCTCGGGATTCAAAGTTCCATAAGGTCAAGTTGATCAGAGCCGGGACATGTTCTGGCATCAGAGCCACAACCTGCTCGAGTGAAACCTTCGCGCCATCTGTATCCCCTAGTGCTTTGAGCGCTAAACCAAGTTGATAATGGGCTTCCCAAAGCTCATTGTTGAGGGAGATTGCGCTTTCAAATTCCGTCCTGGCAGTATCAGGTTGCTTTCTTCCCATTGCGACTAAACCGAGGAGCAAGTGTGCTTCAGCCACATCATCCTTGATTTCAAGTACTTTTTGGGCTTCGGCTTCAGCTAAATCAAACTGTTGGGTCTTGACGTAAATATCGCCAAGTCCAAGACGAGCGGAAATGAAGTCAGGGCCCAGCTCAATGGCTTTTTGCAAAGAAGCCATCCCATTTTCAAGATCATTGTTTCCGGCATATGCTCTTCCTAAGATATTGTACACAAAGGCCGTTTCCTGGCCATCCATCAAGGCTTTATTGGCTTCGATCACCGCCCGATCGTATTGCCGATCTCTCAAGAAAGCCATTGCCCGATTGACTTGCAGGGCCGGAGCATTCGGATCGAGTTGTTCTAAGATATCTATTGTTTCCTGAACTTCCGTAATTTTATCCAGCCTAAGATAGGCAGAACTCAGGAGGTTATACGCGGTCACATTTTTCGGATCGAGGGCAATGACTCGCTTAGCCTGTTCAATAGCAGATTCATATTGTCTTTCTTGAAAATAGGCAATTGCCAGGTTTACGAGAGAAGGAAGATGAGTGCTGTTGATTTGAAGGGCTTTCTGAAATTGTTCGATCGCCTGTTGAAAATTGCCGAGTTTCGAATCCACAAGCCCCAGGCTATAATGAGCGCTTACAAGGTTTCTCGCATTCGCAACAACCGGAGTGAGTTCATCTTTTACCTGTTGATACAGAACTTTTGCCGCCTCTGGATCATCCGCTTCTTGCTGGAGCGCCTGCAAGAGATACGCTCGGCCCAGAATAAAGCGGGCATTCAATTCTTCCGGCAGTGGCTGTTCTTGTGGCTCTGGCAATTCTGCAAGAATTTTTTCTGCCATTTCAATAGCCGTGTCATAGTCGTTTCTGGACAACGAAACTTCACCGAATCCTGCCAAAGCCTGGACGTTTTCGGGTTCGATTCCCAGAGCTTTTTGGTAGAGTTCGGCAGCTTCGTCACTTTCTTGACTCTGAAGAGCCATGGAGGCAAGTGAGAGATAAGCCTGAATCGCTTTTTCGTCATAGGAGAGAGCCTTTTCAAAGGCCTGCTTTGCGTCTTCAAACTGATTTTTAGAAAGATGAAGCTGCCCTAAGGCGATATACGTTTCTGCATTGTTCGGATCGAGCCCCAGGCTTTTCTGGATGTCAGCCGATGCCTTTTGGTATAATTCGTCGGCCTTCTGTTCTTCGTCGTTCTGCTGGGCGAGAACAGCCTGTGCTGAATACATTTTGGCGCGAAGAAGATAGGCTTTTGCATTATCAGGCGCAAGTTCGAATATATCTTTTATTTCGATGTCCACTTTTTCAAAGTCTTGATTTCGTACCCCCTGGCTAAAGTACAGTTCTGCGACTCGTAAACGAGCATCGAGCATCATCTGTTTCTCAGCGGCATCAGTAACCTGTTCGGCTTTTTCTTTATAGAATTTGACCGATTGAATTAAACTGCCGTAGCCCTGGTTGAAATCTTCCTGATCGAGCAGTAGTAGTCCTAACTGATAGTAGGCACTGGCAAAACTCGGGTCCTGCTGAATGGCATTTTTCAGCTCGATAATGGCTTCCTCAGGTTTGCCTTCTTTTTGTAACGTCATGCCTTTGGTATAGTGTTTTTGAGCGGCTTCTTTACTCCGTTCCTCTTTACTCTTGCATGATGAAAGCAGGAATGTTGTGCACAGTAAGACAGCTATAATATATACACTTAGGCATCTCGCTCTCAACGTCCATTTATTCAGTTGCATGAAGAATCCTCCTTAAAAATTAATAATCCAAAATTGAGTTATGTCGTGTGATGGGGCCTTGCCTTCATGGCGGTCCCCACCCGGTGCCAGTTAGAGGCTCGTTAGAAAGAGCCTCCGTTTGCAAGACCTTAGTGAGATCCGCCTTGCATTTCATGGTTCTATAATCCTTTGGGTTACGATGGTCACACCCTTCCGAAAAGAATTTCCGCTTTGCAAGATCACGTGAGTTCTGCTCTTTGTCAAGTCTTAATGCATATTTTCTTTTTCAGCGAACCTTTTTCCATGCAACCCCGCTATTTCCCTGTATTGGTATATCATAGACTTGGCCAGATGCGCCGATGCCCCAGGGGCTCTTCTCTGTACCAAAGGCTGTCCGCTAAGGCGTCTCAATGATGTGTTTTGTTTTCAAGCGGCCCTTCCGAAATGTCAGCACGGTCGGAATCCCTCGATTGAAGGCATTTAGAGCAAGACTGGCCGCAATTCCGGCAAATCCCATTTGGAAATGGACTGCCATTTGAAAATTATACTTAGCATTTTGTATATTATATTATATTTGTATATTATATT
>PDWJ01000758.1_pt1 | contig 55100 bp, 40 predicted proteins | sample 1430881 | NCBI WGS metagenome assembly PDWJ01 (sample SAMN01162460, study PRJNA174530) | Oral metagenome, whole genome shotgun sequencing project. | biome: Marine environment; feature: Marine mammal; material: Swab sample of the gingival sulcus; isolation source: swab sample of gingival sulcus...
GGAGGAACGTATGCGCATAAAGATATAGCTTTTCATTTTGGAATGTGGATAAGTCCCAGATTTCAACTTCTTTTGGTTAAAGAATATCAACGTTTAAAAGCAGAAGAAAACCACCGCTTGAAATTAGAATGGAATTTACAGCGGACACTTGCCAAAGTTAATTATCAAATCCATACAGACGCAATAAAAGAAAATCTTATACCACAAGAAATAAGCAAAAAACAAATGAGCTTAGTTTATGCAAATGAAGCTGATTTATTAAATGTTGCCTTATTCGGTAAAACAGCCAAAGATTGGCGAGAAGAAAATCCGGACAAAAAGGGAAATATACGTGATTATGCCACTTTGGAGCAATTAGTTGTATTGAGTAATATGGAAAGCATAAACGCTTTACTTATCAGACAAGGATTATTACAACCGGAACGACTTTTACAATTAAACAAAGTTGCAATCACTCAAATGAAGTCGCTACTTTCGAGTAATACAATGAAGAAGTTGAAATAAAAAATAACGCTTGTCTAAAACAGTTTCATTTGCTCGTCAATTAATTATTCCTGCTTTCCGGAAAATTTTGCAGATTTGTTTAACCCGCATTTGCAAAAACAAATGCTCTCGACATACACCAAGAGCTTTGGCGGTCAGTATTAGAGAAAATAGTATAAAATTGAAAAGGAGAATTAATAATTATGTTATGGCAAACAATACAATAAAACATAAAATAAAAGCAGCTTATAAAAAACATGCCGACAAATACGATGATTATATCACATCCGGAAGCCGGTGGTCAAAAATAATTGTAAAGATTATTTGGGGTATGAAAGATGAAGAGTATGTAAATACACTTATTTCATTAATCCCAAATGAATTACAGGGGAAACTCTTAGATATACCTGTCGGCACTGCTATTTTTACTTATAAAAAATACAAACAAATGCCTAAAGCGGATATTTTCTGCCTAGATTATTCACAAGAAATGCTTGATTATGCCATTAAAAGATTTAAGTCTTTAAATACAACTAATGTGCATTGCATACAAGGTGATGCAGGAACTATGCCTTTTGAAAATGATTTTTTTGATATTGTTTTGTCAATGAATGGTTTTCATGCTTTCCCGGAGAAAGAAAAAGCATTCAAAGAAACAAATAGAGTATTAAAAAAAGGTGGTAAGTTTATAGGGTGTTTTTATATAAAAGGAGAACGAAAATTGAGTGATTTTTTTGTTCGGAATATTTTTGTGAAAAACGGTACATTTACTCCACCTTTTATGACTAAAAAGGAATTAGAATTGCAATTAAAAGAAAAACATAAAGATGTAAAAATATGGAATGTAAAATCTATTGTATGTTTTGAATGTACAAAGAAATAAGAACCCTGTTTGATATATAAATCGAACTGCGAACATTCATTTGTTAATTAATTATTCCTCCTTTCCGGGATGTTTTGTACTTTTGTTTAAGGCATGTTTTTCTAACCCACATTTGCAAAAACAAATCTCACGACATAAGCTAAGAGCGTTAGGTATCAGTAAAACAGGAAATAATAAACAAAAAAACAACTCAGAATTAAAATTAATTTACTAAATTTGTAGCAGTGAAACAAAGATTTTACATAGATACATCGGTTTTTGGAGGAGTTTTTGACGTTGAGTTTGAAACCGAAACAGTTCTACTCTTTGAAAAAGTAAAGAAAGGCGAAATTATTTGTGTTTATTCGCAAATTACGGAAAGCGAATTATCAAAAGCCCCGAAAAAAGTGCAAGACTTTTTTAAAGAATTAACTGAAGAGCAAAAGGAAAAAGTTGATATTACTCCTCAAATATTGGAATTAGCGGAAACTTATGTTAAGGAGAAAGTTGTTGGAGAAACAAGTTTTGATGATTGTGTACACATTGCAACAGCAACGGTATATAAAGTAGATTTACTTGTGAGTTGGAACTTCAAAAATATTGTAAATGTTTATAGAATTAGAGGTTATAATTCAGTGAATTTAAAATTAGGATATGGAACATTAAATATTCATTCACCAAAAGAAATCGTAGGATATGAAAAAAACGAATAAACAAAAAAAAGAATTTGATACAGTCAAAACTTTTAGAAAAATAAAAGACAAAATTTCAAAAGAAATTAAAGGAATGTCTTATGAGCAATTAATGGAATATTTTGAAAAAACAAAATTAAAACCCAAGGTGCCGAATGCCTAATACTTTTGGCTTCATTTACTCGCCAATTGATTGTATTTATTGAGTAAGTTTTGATAAATATAGAGAGTAGGCTGTTTGTCTTATTTTTTCTCTTTTTGGGTTAAAAAATCAATTATTTATTCCTGCTTTCCGGAAAATTTTGTACTTTTGTTTAAGGCACATTCCTCCAATACAACAGGACTATAAGCAATCTGAAAGACTCGGCGTGCTATCAGGGCTGAACTACTTCCCGGTTCTAAGCGAGTGTAAGTTTTTGGCGGAAGTTTTTGCTTTAAAATGCAAAGAATCTCCCCATGCCCCGTAAGCAATTTTATTTTCCACTCCTTTAAGGTTCATTTCAATACATGTTTTGCAATCATCATCGGAAGATTTGGTCAGCGGTTTGTTTTCATAGAGTGCATAAGCATCTCGGTATGTGCCGGGGGTTATATTGGGCATAAGCACATTTGCTCCGATTTGAATTGCCTTTTCTCTTCCGTTTTTATCGATTGCTTGCAAAGCCGTGGTTGCGGCAATATTAATATTCGGCATCATTATTCTGAGCAAGGCAATCATTTTCATGCCAAGCTCAAATCTTTCGGATAAAGGCAACAAGTTTTCTTTGTATTGAAATAATGGCGTATCCGCATGTTCAATATAAGGACCCATGCCGCACATGTCAATATCAAATTCTTTCATAAAAAGCAGGTCGTTTGCCAAATGTTCAAGTCTTTGAAAGGGCAAGCCAATCATTACGCCGGTGCCTGTTTGATAACCGCATTTTTTCAGCAATTCCAAACTTTTGAGCCGAGTTTCAAAACTATGTAAATCATTTTGAGGATGTAACTTTGCGTAAAGTTCTTTGTCGGATGCTTCTATGCGCAACAAATATCTGTGTGCACCGGCATCAAACCAACGTTTGTAGGTGTCTTCACTTTGTTCGCCGCAAGATAAAGTAATGCCGAGTTTATTGTCGGATAAACTTTTTATTTGCTTCAATAAGTGTTCAATCCTTTTTGAAAAATTTTCGCTTTGCAGCTCTCCCGATTGTATTACAAGCGAGCCGAAATTGTTTTCATAGGCAAATTTTGCAGCCTCCAAGACCTCAGCATCCTTTAAATTATATCGTTTCGTTTTTTTATTTGATTTTCTTATGCCGCAATAATAACAATCTTTTGAGCAATTATTGGAAAGTTCTATAAGACCACGAAGATATACTTTATTGCCTACATGTTTTTTCTTTTGTTCCGAAGAAAAATTTAAAAGTGCTTCGTATTCTTTTCCCGAAGACTTTAAGCAATACAGAATATCCGCCTTATTCATTTGTTCTTTATGCAACAAATTTTCAATCACGCTTTATTATTTTTTACGAAACAAAGGGTTGTGTAACTCGATTAAAAATGCCGTTCATCCAAGCAATGGCAATTCCGTAATTGCTCACGGGTATGCCTTGGTCAATAAATGCTTGCAGTCGTCCTTTCAGTTGTTTGCCGGTTATGACACAACCGCCGCATTGAATTACCATTTTATAGTCGGAAGCATTGCCTTCAATATCCGACAAGCCGGAAATTATTTTAAATTCAAGCTCTTTTCCCGTATACTTTTTTAGCCAGTTCGGAATTTTAAAGCGACCTATATCTTCGCAACTTACTTGATGAGTGCATGATTCAAGGATAAGTATTTTATCGCCGTCTTCTAATTTGTCTATTTGCGGTGTTCCTTCAAGATATTTTTCAAAATTACCTCTATAACGTGCAAATAAAATACTAAAACTCGTGAGCGGAATATCTTCCGGGATAATTCCGGAAACATAGTCAAAAACTTGACTGTCTGTTACGACTAAGTTTGGTCTTATGCCAAGTTTCATAAAATCCGACAGTTCGGTTTCTTTCACAGACATACATATTGCATCATGGTCAAGGACATCACGCCATGCGGTTACTTGCGGCAGAATCATTCTGCCGGTGGGTGCTTCGGCATCAATGGGCGTAATAAGCAACACGAGGTCTTTGGGTTTAAGAACACCGGCAAAAAGAGAGGCTTGTACATAAGCGGATGCCGGTACTGTTGCTTTTATAAGCTTTATCAGTGCTTCTCTTTGCGTCTCGTCTGTTACCGAAAAGTCCATTATTGCTGCAGATGTATTTTTCTCAATCAGCGAGCGGGTTTCATCGGAAAGTTTCGTTTTATCGGCTTTATTGTGTACAATAAAAAAGGGCAGGTCATATTCTTTAAACTTTAAAATAATATCCTTTTCATAGCTTCCGAAAGTATTATCTGCAATTACAAGTATGGCTGCATCAATGGTTGCGAGCGTTTTTAAGGTCTTGTTTATTCTAAGTTTCCCGATTTCTTCTTTGTCGTCAATGCCTGCCGTATCAATAAGTATAACCGGACCCACTCCGAAAATCTCAACCGACTTTTTTACCGGGTCTGTTGTTGTTCCGGGATGGTCTGAAACAATGGAAATATTTTGCCGGGTAAGGTAATTTATCAGTGAGCTTTTTCCTTTATTTCGTTTGCCGTATATTCCGATATGCGGTTTTAAATCTTTTCCTTTCATATGTTTTTTTTAATAATTTGTCAAAGGTCATATAGGAACACCCAAAGCTACATTGAGCACTTTATATTCTCCACAGGGTTTAAACCCTGTGGGAATAATCATTCCGTTGTGTGATTAAGCCTTTTCATATTGCTTAAAAATATAAATCGCGCTTTCCTTGTTTCATTTGCTCAATTCGAGCTTTAAGCTCGCGGACAATTTTTTCGTCTTTTATGGTATCTATATTTTTATTTATCGCAAGCCACGCTTTTTCTTTTGTTTTTTCCGGAGCATAATCAAGCGTATATTCCAGCAAAGTAAGTATTGCATTTGGGGTGCAGTATTTTTTTATGAAACCCGGAACGGAAAACTCCATAAAATGTTCTCCTGTTCGCCCCAATCTGTAACAAGCGGTGCAAAAAGACGGCAACATATCTTGATCAAGCAGTTCATCAATAATTTCGTTCAAAGAACGTGTGTCGTTAATTCGGAACTGTTCTTTGTTTAGGTTTTGCTCTTCATTCAGGCTTATTTCTTCGGCATAACTGCCTAATTCCAGTTTGGTTCCGCCGTCTATTTGAGATACGCCGTATTGTATAATTTCATCGCGTAGTTTTTTCGGTTCTCTCGCGGTCAATATCATTCCCGTGTAGGGCACGGCAAGTCGGATAATGGCAACCATACGGGCAAAATCTTCATCGGTCATAAAATGCTTGCGTCCCATTTTCAGCATGGATGCGTCTGTTATTCGCGGAAAAGAAATTGTATGCGGTCCTACATTATAGCAAGCTTCCAAGTGATTTGTATGCCTGAGCAATCCGAGTACTTCAAACTTCCAATCGTAGAGGCCGAATAAAGCACCTATGCCGACATCGTCTAAACCTACTTCTTGCGCTCTGTCCAATGAGCTGAGGCGATAGTCGAAATCGGCTTTTTTTCCGCGTAAGTGGTATTTTTTATAAGCATCCGGGTGGTAGGTTTCTTGAAATACCTGATAGGTGCCTATTCCCGCATCTTTTACAATCCTGAAACCGTCCATGTCCAAGGGGGCGGCATTAATATTTACGCGTCTTATTTCGCCGTTTCCTTTTTTTACTTTATATACGGACTTGACTGTTTCGGCAATAAATTCGGGAGAGTATTGTTTGTGCTCCCCAAAAACGAGGATTAACCTTTTTTGCCCGTTTTCTTCCAAAGCCTCAACTTCTTGAACAATTTCATTGCCGGATAAAGTTTTTCTTACGGCATCTTTATTGGATGCTTTAAATCCGCAATATGTACAGTCGTTTGAACATTTGTTGCCTATATATAAAGGTGCAAACAAAACAATGCGGTTGCCGTAAACATTCTTTTTTAATGTTTTTGCTCCTTGCTTTATTTCTTCAATAATCTCAGGACTGGAAGCATTTAACAGAACGGCGGTTTCTTGAAGCGAAAGCCTGTTTTTTTCAAGAGATTTTTGGATAATGTCTCGAACTCTTGCTTTATCGGCATGTCCGTTTTTGAGAAAGTTCTCAATTTCTCCGACATCAATAAAAGGTTTTTCCGGCTCATCCGGAATATTATATTTTTCGGGTGTGAAATTCATTGTATCGTATTTTTTTGGTGTGAAACATTAATTCTTTGCAATAATAATTTTAATATTAACACCTGTTAGTTTTCCTATTCTCCCGGCAAGGTTGTTTACTGTATCAATATCAGACTCCATAATCAGAGATATGATATTAAAATTTTTGTCGGGGAGGGAAATTCCTTGACGACCAATGATTTCTGTAGAAAAATCAGCCAAAATAAGATTTAATTCTTGAATGCTTTGATGCCCTTTTTCTACTGTAATTAAGGCTGAAGTAATTTTTATTTCCTTTTCCATAAGTCCTACTCAAAGATTAGGTATTATTTATTGTTAATATTTCATAAAAACTCAAGAAGCAAGCGGCAACGCTCATTTCTCAAGTTTTTATGGTAAACACATTGAGCTTTTACTCTTCGTATTCTGCTAATATTTTTTTAACATCGTTGGGAGCAACGCGTCCGTAGGTTTTGTCTCCGACAAGAACAACGGGAGCCAAGCCGCAAGCACCGACACATCTCAAACAACTTAATGAAAATTTTCCGTCTTCGGTTGTTTCTCCTACTTTAATATTTAATTCTTTTTTAAACTCGTCTAAAACCGTTTCGGCACCACGAACATAACAAGCTGTTCCTGTGCATATTGATATAGGATGCTTTCCTTTGGGTTTCATCGTAAAGAATGAATAAAAGGTAACAACCCCATATACTTGTGCCATGCTTATATTCAATTCGTCTGCAATAACTTCTTGAACTTCTGCCGGCAAATATCCGAAATGTTCTTGAGTTTTGTGCAAAACATTAATTAAATTACCGGGGTTATTGTCAAAAGATTTACAAATCTCTTTTATTTTACTTATATGCTCGGTTTTTAATGATACTTTCATCTGTTTATGTTTATAATTTTCAAAGGTCAATTTATTTAATTACAAATTATGAACGGCGTAGCCCTCAGGTAAGTAATTGTAAATTATAAATTATTTTTCTTCAGCTTTATGATGCGCTTTTTTTAGAGATTTCTTATCAAAATAATGCGTGTGTAATAGTTTATGCGCTTTTTCGCCTAAGGGTTCTCCCAAGAACTCTTTATATAATTTTTGAATATACGGATTCTCATGCGATTTTCTGATTGTTTTTCCGGCATCTTCTCGATAAATAGCTGCTGCTCGTTTTTTCAGAATTTCTGATTTTCCGTGATGCAAAGGTTGTCCGCCTCCGCCGATGCAGCCGCCCGGACATGCCATAACCTCAATGGCATGATATTCCGATTTTCCGGTTTTTATTTCTTCCAATAAAGTTTTTGCATTACCTAAACCGTGTGCAATACCTATTTTTATTTTTGTTCCGTCAAAATCAACTTCGGCGCTGCGGATGCCGTCAAAACCTCTGATTTGTTCAAAATCTACTTTGTCTAATGTTTTCTTGGTAAACACTTCATAAGCGGTTCTTGTTGCAGCTTCTATCACGCCGCCGGTAGTTCCGAAAATAACTCCTGCTCCGGAAGATTCCCCAAGCGGTTTGTCGAATTCCTCCTCCGGCAATTTCTTGAAATCAATATTGGCTAACCGAATAAAGCTCGCTAACTCTCTGGTCGTAAGAGAAAAATCAACATCCGGATTGTCGTCCACCTTAAATTCATCTCTTTGTGCTTCATATTTTTTTGCAACACAAGGCATAATCGATACAACAATTAAGTCTTCTCTTTTAATGTTCAACTGTTGTGCAAAATATGATTTTGCGATAGAACCGAACATTTGTTGCGGCGAACGAGCTGTTGACGGAATTTCTTTCATATCGGGGAAGTGATATTCAAAGAAGTTTACCCAACCCGGACAGCATGATGTAAGAATTGGCATTTTTACATCTTTGTCGCCATTGAGGAAACGGGTTAATCTGTTTAATAGTTCAGCACCTTCTTCCATAATGGTAAGGTCGGCGGCAAAATCGGTATCAAAAACATAATCAAAGCCCAATTCTCGAAGTGCGGCAACCATTTTTCCGGTTACCAATGTTCCGGGTTCAAAACCAAACTCTTCGCCTAATGCTGCTCGCACAGCCGGAGCCGTTTGTACGATAACTGTTTTGCCGGGGTCGGTTAAGGCTCTAATAACATCTTGCGTATGGTCTTTTTCGGTTAAAGCACCGGTCGGACAAACGGCAACGCATTGCCCGCAATAGGTACAAGGCGATTCGCTTAAATCCATTTCAAATGCGGGAGCCACAACTGCCTGAAAACCTCTGTTAACGGCATGTAATGCACCAACTTTTTGTACGTCATTACACATGGTTTCACAACGGCGGCACATAATACATTTATCCATATCCCGGATTATTGCCGGAGAAAAGTCTTCTCTGTAAGTACTCATTTCGGCAATATCTTCACAGTGTATTTCCCGAACACCTAATCTGACTGCCATATCTTGCAATTCGCAGTTTCCGGATTTTGCACAGGTCAAACATTCTTTAGGGTGGTCTGAAAGGATTAGTTCCATTACGGTTTGTCGGGCGTTGATAACGCGCAGGGAGTTGGTTTTTATCACCATTCCGTCTGTGCAGTCTGTAGCGCAAGAGGGGGCTAAATTTCTTCTGCCTTCCACTTCCACAACGCAAATACGACAACCACCGGGTCTGTTTTCTATCCCCAAGTCGTCTAAACGCATATTGCATAATACGGGAATATCTATACCAACTTTCTCGGCAGCTTGTAATATTGTTGTTCCTTTCGGGACTTCTATTTTGTGAGAATCTATTGTAATTTTTACTGTATCCATTTTATTTCAAACTTTTAACTGATTATTACTGCATCAAATTTACATTTTTCTAAACAAGCGCCGCATTTAATACAAAGCTCTTGACTTATTTCGTGAATTTCTTTTTTGCTTCCTGAAATAGCTCCAACCGGACAAGCTCTTGCACAAGCAGTACAACCGACACACTCATCCGCTACAATACTATACTTCATTAAATCCTTACATTTGCCGGCTTCACAGTGGTGATTTTCGACATGGTCTAAATATTCATCCCAAAAGTTATCCATGGTAGATAATACCGGGTTCGGGGATGTTTGACCTAAACCACATAAAGAAGTGTCTTTTATAACTTTACAGTAGTTTTGTAAAGCATCTAAATCATCTCTTGTTGCTTTTCCGGCCGTTATCTTATTTAACATTTCATACAGTCGTTTATTTCCGATTCTACAAGGAGCGCATTTTCCGCAAGATTCTTCTACGGTAAAATCTAAATAGAATTTAGCCACGGAAACCATGCAGTCGTCTTCATCCATGATAATCATACCTCCGGAACCCATCATTGAACCGGCAGCTAATAAGTTGTCGAAATCAATGGGCGTATCTAAGTGTTTTTCGGTAAGACAACCGCCGGAGGGTCCTCCGGTTTGAACTGCTTTAAATTTTTTACCGTCTTTTATGCCACCGCCGATATCGAAAATTACTTCGCGAAGTGTAGTCCCCATGGGAACTTCAATAAGCCCGACATTATTAATCTTACCGGCAAGTGCAAATACTTTTGTTCCTTTTGATTTTTCGGTTCCAATGGAAGCGTACCATTCCGCACCTTTATTTATGATTATCGGAATATTGGCAAAAGTTTCAACATTGTTTACGTTTGTGGGTAAGTTCTTGTAACCCGAGACACTGGGGAAAGGCGGTTTTAATGTTGGTTCACCTCTTAATCCTTCCATAGAGTGTATCAAAGCAGTTTCTTCACCGCAAACAAAAGCACCGGCTCCGTATCTGATTTCAATGTCGAAATTAAAGCCTGAACTTAAAATATTATCGCCGAGCAAACCGTAGTTTGATGCTTGTTCCAAAGCTGTTTTGAGGCGTTTTATGGCTAAAGGATATTCTGCGCGAATATAAACCAAACCTTTTGATGCGCCGATAGAGTAGCCGCATATTGCCATTGCTTCAATGATAGAATGCGGGTCTCCTTCCAAAATTGAACGATCCATAAATGCACCGGGGTCGCCCTCGTCGGCATTACAAACCACATATTTTTGCTCTGCTTTGGTTTGCGATGTAAAGTCCCATTTCAAGCCCGTAGGGAAACCGCCGCCGCCTCGTCCGCGTAAACCGGAGGCTTTTACTATTTCAATAACCTCTTTAGGTTCTTTTTCGGTAAGACATTCTGCCAAGGCTGCATAACCGTCTCTGGCTATATATTCATCAATGCTTTCAGGATCTATGAAGCCGCAATTACGCAATGCAATACGCATTTGCTTTTTGTAGAAACTCATGTGCTTGGAATCCGGGACTTGTTCTTTTTTTTCCGGATCAACATAAAGCAATTGTTCAACTTTTCGACCTTTAATTATGTGTTCCAAGACGATTTCTCTTGCATTTTCCGGTTGCACTTCCGTGTAAAAAGTATTATCCGGCATTATTTTTACGATAGGACCTTTTTCGCAAAAGCCGAAACATCCGGTAGCAATGGCATGAACCTCGTCTTGCAAATTGTGTTCTTCTAAAATTTCTTTAAATTTTTCAAGTAAAATATCGCTTTTTGATGAATGACAACCTGTGCCGCCACATACCAAAACGTGCATTTTATAAGTCTTCATTTGATTCTTGATTTTATTCTTAATACCTTAACCTTTCAAAAAATTTATTCAACAGTTTTATATCCAATAGGAATTATGCCGTCGGCTAACTCACCTCGAATTACATGCTTTTCTATTATTTCATCCGCTTTTTCATTATCAACATAACCGTAAACAACGGGCTCTTGTCCGGGCATGGTTATTTCAATAGTCGGTTCTGCGTAGCAGTAGCCCATGCAACCGGTTTGGCTTACAATAGCATTAATGTGCCTTTTTTCTAATTCTGCAATAAGATAATCCATAAGATCTTTTGCGCCCGAAGCAATACCGCAAGTTGCCATAGCTACTTTTATCTGAATAATACTTTCAGGATGTTCACTTTTTTCCCGTAAATCAATTTTGCTTTGTACCTTGTTTTTTATCTTTCGCAAATCATCGAGTGTTTTTATTTTCGACATGTTATTCTTATTTAGTTTGTTATTTTAATTACTTAATTTATATAATTCTTCAAGATTTTCAGCAATCATTTCTTTAATAAATCGGTGTATTTCCGGGTCGTTAATCGGTGTTTCTCCCAGTACCTCTTTTAGTTCAACAGTTTTGAAAGTATAATTGTTTTTAGGTGTTTGATGTGTATATATAAAGTTTAAATTAGGATTAGCATTAACCAGCAGTGCCACTACTCCGGGAATATCTCCCAAAGGCAAACAATCTATATGTTGTTTTTTAAAATAGGCTTCAATTGTTGTACCTTGCCCTACTTTTGAGTCTATCTTTACGGAGCCGTCGGTACGCTCTGCACTTTGCTTAAACAACGGAATGCCTAAGCCTACCTTTCGCGTAGTTCGTCCGGTAGTATAAGGATCATCTATTGTTTTTAACATTTCTGCCGGGATGCCGGAACCATTATCTTTTATTTTAACAATAAGGTTTTCATTATCAGTATCCTGCACGCTAATTTCAATACAATTTGCTTTTGCCGTTACGGCATTCTGTACAAGGTCTAATATGTGCAGAGACAAATCTTTCATCAACAATGATGTAATGCAAAAAAATTAAACTTTATCTATCTTCTTATCAATTATATTGATACAAACTAAAACACTTTTTATAAGCTATTTAATGACATATATCATATTTTTGGGCGAAGAGTGTGTTATCTGCGGTAATTGTTTGAAATAAAATAGGTTGGGGTTTTGGTGATATCTTTGTTACACCTTAATTTAGAGCCAATCTAATTAAAAACAAGGGGGTATAAATTCGACTTATTCAGACCAATTTAAAAAGTATAAATCCTCGTATTTTATTTTTTTGAAATATTCAATAAAATTATCTATTTATGCACAGAAAACAAAGCAGTCATCTTAAATCAAATTATGAATAAAGAAAAGACCATTCTCGGTATCATGTCCGGGACTTCGCTTGACGGAATAGATTTTGCTTTATGCAATTTTGCAAAAAAAAAGGATACATATACATACAAAGTAATAAAAACAGGTTTTGTTCTTTATGATGCAAGCTGGAAAAACAAACTTGCTCATGCCCAAAATCTAAATTCTTTTGACTTTATCAAATTGCACAAAGCATACGGCAGATTTATCGGCAAACAGGCAAATGCTTTCTTGCAAGGAGCAAAGTTGCCTGATTTTATTGCTTCTCATGGGCATACGGTTTTTCATAAACCGCAAGAGCAAATTACATTTCAAATTGGAGACGGTGCCTTTATTGCTGCCGAAACAAATATTGCAACCATATCGGATTTTCGAAATTTAGACACGGCATTCGGCGGACAAGGTGCCCCCTTGGTTCCCATAGGCGACAAACTGCTTTTTTCGGAATTTGACTTTTGCCTAAATTTGGGCGGATTTGCAAATATTTCCGATAAAAAAAATGCAATCGCTTATGATCTTTGCCCTTTTAATTTTATTCTTAATTATTTTGCTCAAAAAGCAGGCAAAGAATATGATGAAAATGGCGAAATCGGAAAAACCGGCAAGATACACGGCAGCTTGCTGGACGAACTTAAGCAAATCGATTACTACCGAACAGAACCGCCCAAATCGCTCGGCAGAGAATATGTTGAAAAATATTATTTCCCAATTTTTGAGAAATACACAATTCCTGCGGAAGATTTTATCCGCACATATTACGAACATGCCGCAGCATGTATTTACGAAAGCATTGCCGACAAAAACGACAAAAAAGTTCTTATAACCGGCGGCGGTGCGCATAATACTTTCTTTTTGTCTCTGCTAAAAAAAATATCGAGTGATATATGGTATATTCCCGATAAAAACATCATTGACTACAAAGAAGCAATTATTTTTGCTTTTTTAGCTTTTTTAAGAAGCAGGCAAGAAATAAATACCTGCGCATCGGTTACCGGAGCAAAAAAAAATACTTCCGGAGGCTGCATATTCCTCCCGGAATAAACAAGTCGGGTTAAACTGAAATATTTTTATGATTTCGTTCTGTTCCATTTTTTTTTATCTTTGCTGAATACTATTAATTAAATTCATTATGAAATTTTTTAAAAGATTATTATTTACGGCAGTTCTTATATCCTGCATTTCATTGGCTTATTCTCAAAAAAGACTGATTAAAAAAGGAGATGCGGCATTTAATACCGGAGAATATTTTACGGCATACGAAGCTTATGAGAAAGTATATGAAAAGCTTAATTCGAAACCGGAAAAAGCTAAAATTGCTTTTAAGCTTGGCGAATGCAAAAGAAAAATGATGAATGCCCGAAAAGCCGCAAAATGGTACCGAAAAGCGGTCAGTTACCATATAGAAAACCCCAAAGCTTGGCTCTATTATGCCGATGCCTTAAAATCTTTGGGAAATTATGAAGATGCAAAGGTTCAATATAAAAAATACCAAAACTTAAACCCCTCTGACAAGCGCGGAAAGGCGGGAGAAAAATCATGCGAATTGGCTTTGGAATGGATTGCTACTCCAAGCCGATATCTGGTAGAAGAAGCGGCAGATATTAACTCGAAATATTCGGATTTTTCGCCCTCATTCGGCAAAAGCAAAACGGAATTATATTTTTCTTCGAGCAGAACAAGTGCGCAAGGAAAAAATCCGAGCCGGATTACCGGAGAAAGTTTTGCCGATATTTTTGTTGCAAAAAAAGACCGTAAGGGAAAGTGGAGCGTACCGGTGCCGGTGGAAGGAAATGTAAACACAGCCGGCAGCGAAGGTGCTGCTGTTATCTTAAATGACGGAGGCACAATGTATTATTCTATGTGCAAACAAACCGAAAAAGCAAATATGGGGTGCAAGATATACACCTCTCGATACAGCTCCGGCGGGTGGTCTGACCCGCAAGAAGTGGAACTAATCAAAGACAGCAGCGTAACCGTAACACATCCTGCTGTTTCAAAAGATGAAATGACCATGTATTTTGTCAGCGACAGCATTCCGGGTCTGAAATCTTTCGGCGGCACGGACATTTGGGTCGTAAAAAGAGCTTCAGCCGGCGGTGCATGGGGAAAACCGCAAAATGCCGGTTCTAAAATAAACACAAAAGGCGATGAAAAATTTCCTTACATCAGCGATGACGGAACTCTTTATTTTGCTTCGGACGGACATATTGGAATGGGCGGTCTGGATATTTTTAAAGCCGTTAAAAACGACAAAACTTGGGAGGTTGAAAATATGAAATATCCGATAAATTCATCAAAAAACGATTTCGGCATTTGCTTTTATGAAGACCAACAGTTTGGATATTTCAGCTCGGACAGAGAGCGGTATATTGATTTATACCAATTTTCAAAACCCGACCTTCTTTTTGTTATGAAAGGAAAAGTGCTTAATTCCAACTCAACAACACCGATTGCCGATGCAAAAATACATTTGACAAGCCCGAGCGGACATGAGGTGGAAGTTAGCTCTGCATCTGACGGAAGTTTCCAATTTGCATTGCATCCGAGAACCGATTACACGGTTATTGCTTCAAAAACAAAATATTTGAGTGCGGTTGTTGACAGGTCAACAAAAGGACTAAAAAAAAGCAAGACTTTTGATGTCGTTTTGGATTTAGCACCCATAAAAAACACCTTTGAATTGCCCAATATCGAATACGATTTAGGCAAAACAACTTTGCGCCCGGAGTCTATGGTCTCTTTGGACAAGCTGGTAAAAATACTAAATGTAAACTCGCATATTACCATTGAACTTTCGGCAAATACCGATTACAGAGGCGGCGACGATTACAATTTAGACTTGTCAAACGGCAGAGCAAAATCCGTTTTGGAATATTTGGTTTCAAAAGGAATTAAAGAAGACCGATTAAGTTCCGTAGGAAACGGAGAGAAAAAACCGAAAGAGATTTCAAGAAAAACCAAAAACGGCAGAAATATTCTTAAAAAATATCCATTCCTAAAAGACGGCGATGTTTTGACAAAAGAATATATTGACAATTTGGAAAATGAAGAGCAAAAAGAAATTTGCCACCAGTTAAACAGAAGAACCGAGTTTAGAGTATTGCGAGACGACTACGGTATCAATGCCGTTAATTTCGGTTCGGAAGAATAAAAATCAAATTAAAACATATCTTTGCCGGCTATATGATGAAAGAGGATATTCGTAAAATATACAAAAAAGCATCAGATATGGACTTCCTTTCTGTTGATGAAGGCTTGCTTTTGTATGAAAATGCGCCGACTTCCGACTTAATGTTCCTTGCCGACAATATCAGAAAGGCAAACCAAGCGGAAGAACACAGAGACAAAGTTGGCTGGATTATAGACCGCAATGTTAATATTACCAATTCTTGCATTGCACAATGTGCTTTTTGTAATTTTTACAGAAAACCCGGTTCGCCCGACATTTACATTACCACGCCGGAAGAATATAATGAGAAAATTAAGGTTTTAAAGGAATTAGGCGGCAATCAACTTTTGCTGCAAGGCGGTTTGCACCCGAAATTAGGACTTGAATACTACAAAGGCTTATTTTCCGATTTAAAAAAGGAATATCCGGATATAAAACTGCATGCTTTGGGACCCGCAGAAATTCATCATATTTCCCGAATTTCAAAAAAAACGTACCGAGAAGTTTTGGAGCAACTAATTGAAGCAGGCTTGGACAGTTTGCCCGGTGCCGGTGCCGAAATATTGAACGACAGAGTAAGAAAAATTGTTTCTCGCGGAAAATGCAATTCTCAGCAATGGCTTGATGTGATGAAAGAAGCGCATAAGTTAAACATCGTAACATCGGCAACAATGATGTTCGGACATATTGAAACCCATAGGGAGCGAATAGAGCATTTTGTGAAACTTCGGGATGTTCAAGCCGCAAAACCGGATTATTCCGAAGGTTTTACAAGTTTTATACCTTGGCCCTTTCAAGACAAAGGCACAAAATTGGAGCAAAAATCGGGTGTTAAAAATACCGTAACTGCCGATGAATACATCCGAACTTTTGCCTTAGCCAGAATAATGATGCCCAATATAAAAAATATGCAAGCATCGTGGCTAACGGTAGGAAAAACAACGGCACAGATTACCCTGCATGCCGGCGCCAATGATTTCGGTTCGATTATGATAGAAGAAAATGTTGTTTCCGTTGCCGGCGCAAATTACAGTTTAAATGTAGAGCAAATACAAGCCGCGATTAAAGAAGCCGGCTTTATGCCCGCATACCGGAATCAGGCTTATCAATATATTTAATAAACAAATAATCACTAACAAGATAGTTTATGAGCAAATTAATTTTTAAAATGAATTATTCCGGAACCCGATGGCCTGCCTACCTCACAGAATTGTTGGGCAAAGATATTGCCGATAAGTGTGTTGTAGAATCAAATGCTACGGCAAAAAGTCACAGTGCCCGAATTATTCTTTATAATTTTGACGGAAATAAATCTACTATCAATACCATTGTTCAAAACGAGAACACCCTGTCCGCTTATATTATAAATGACAAAGAAGTTCAAAAAAAATTAAAATAATCCGAAATTTGTCCTTTTAACATGCAGGTTCAGGATTTAAAATATAAAATAGCCTTAGGGCAAATACCCGGATTAGGTCCCGTAAACGCAAAAAACTTAATATCATATTGCGGAGGCGTTCGAAATGTTTTTGAGGCAAACAGAGCAAAACTGCTCAAAACACCCGGTATAGGCAGCGTTACGGTGGACAGTATTTTGAAAAACAAGCAGCTGCTTGAAGTTGCCGATGAGGAAATAGAATTTATTGATAAGCAAAATATTAAAACTCATTTTTATACCGATGAGGACTATCCCTTTTTGCTAAAACAGTGTCCTGATGCTCCTTTGATGCTTTTTGAGAAAGGAAAGGTCTCGTTTGAGAACAAAAAAGTTATCAGCATTATAGGCACTCGAAAAGCAAGTCAAAGAGGCAAAGAGATATGCCGGAATCTGATAAAAGACCTTGCAGAAGCAGGGCACAATCCTGTTATTGTAAGCGGATTGGCATTCGGAATAGACATTTGTGCACACAGAGCAGCCTTAGAGTACGGACTTGAAACCGTATCGGTTTTAGGACACGGTTTAGACCGAATTTATCCTGCAACGCATAGAAAAACAGCCGAAGAAATTACGGAACAAGGGGCACTAATTACCGAATTTACGAGAAGCAGCAAATTTGAACCACAGAATTTTTTAAGACGCAACCGCATTATTGCCGGACTTGCGCATGCAGTCGTAGTTATTGAATCTGCCGCAAAAGGAGGCTCGTTGGTTACTGCCGATATTGCAAACTCATATAACCGAGAAGTGTTTGCCGTACCCGGACGCTTAGACGATATATATTCCGAAGGCACGAACCAACTCATAAAAAATCATAAGGCATTTTTGTTGCAATCAGCCAAAGATATTGAATACATCTTAAATTGGGAGCAAAGCAAAATGCCGGCACAACAGGTTTTGTTTGTAGAACTTTCGGAAGATGAGAAAAAAATTGCACAAATTATCGGAAAAAACGGGAAAACCGGAATTGATTATATTTGCAAAGAGTCCGGATTTAATTCGGCAAAAACTTCGGCATTATTATTAGAAATGGAGTTTAAATCGGCATTGCATTGCTTGCCCGGGAAAATTTATGAACTTGCCGGAAATATTGAACTTTGAGAAACAGGATATAATGAAAATATCAGCAGTCATAATCACCTACAATGAAGAACGGAATATTGAGCGATGTTTATTATCCTTATTGGAGCTTGCCGACGAGATTGTCGTTTTGGATTCTTTTTCGACCGACAAGACCGAAGAAATTTGCAAAAAATATCCCGTAAAATTTATTCAACATGCTTTTGACGGACATATTGAACAAAAAAACAGAGCAATGAATGCGGCAAAATACACCTATGTGTTATCGCTTGATGCTGATGAGTTTTTATCGGAGAAACTAAAAAAATCAATACTTGCAATAAAAGGAAATGCAGAATTTGATGCCTATTCATTTAACCGTTTAAATTATTACTGCCAAAAACCGATAAAACACAGCGGTTGGTATCCTGATAAAAAAATACGCCTATGGAACAAAAGCAAAGGGAGCTGGGGGGGAATTAACCCGCACGATTCGGTGATTTTAAAAAATCATGCAAGTTTAAAACATTTAAAAGGAGATTTAAACCATTTTTCATATAACACAATCGAAGAACATATAGCACAAACCAATAAGTTTAGCACCATTTCCGCGCAAGCGTTGTTTGAAAAAGGCAAAAAGGCTTCAATAATCAAAATTTGGCTGAAAACATTCGGCGCATTTATAAAAAATTATATATTGAAACTTGCTTTTCTTGACGGGTTTTACGGACTTGTTATAGCGAGAACCAACACCTATGCAACATTCTTGAAATATTCAAAGCTGAGAGACCTAACAAAACGCAACCAAAATAAAACGGTTGCATCTGATTCATTATAAGAAACAATAAGTTTTGAAACAAAGCCTTTATTCTCAAATCGAAAAGTATGAAGAAAAATATCTTAATTGATTTAGACAGATTAAAAAACATACATACCGGCTTAGGGCAAGTATCCTTAAATTTTGGGAAAGAGTTGGCAAAAATTAAGGATGAAGATTTGCATTTTACTTTTTTGCTTCCGAAAGAGTTCGTAAACAGTTTTGGCACAAATGTATCATACGAAGTAGTTTCGCTAAAAAGGCGTTGGTTTCCGGCGATGTGCAAAGATTATGATCTTTGGCATTCCTTGCATCAAGATGCTTCCTATTTACCCGGGAGAAGAAATATGCCTTATGTATTAACCGTGCACGATTTGAATTTTTTGTCGGAAAAATCACCCGGCAAAGCAAAAAAACGGCTGAAAATTTTACAAAAAAAAATAGACAGAGCATCCGAAATTGTTGCAATCTCGGATTTTACAAAAAATAAAATAGAAAAACATCTTGATATCTCCGGAAAAGAAGTAAAGTTGATATACAACGGGGTTGAAGTGCTTGAATTTCCGGAAAGCAATAAGCCGGAATTTGTTCCGGAAGGCGAATTTTTACTTTCAATAGGGGTTATTAAAGAAAAAAAGAATGTAGAGGTTTTGCTTCCTTTTCTCGAAAAACTGCCCGATAATTACACGCTGATTATTGCCGGCGACAAAAGTTCGGCTTACGCAAAAAAAATACAATCGGAAATTTCCCGGAAGTCATTATCCGACAGAATAATTATGCCCGGAGAAGTTTCGGATGAAGAAAAATATTGGCTTTTAAAGAATTGTTCCGCCGTATTGTTTCCGTCTAAATTTGAAGGCATGGGTATGCCGCCCATTGAAGCCATGCGATTGGGCAAAGCTGTTCTTGCATCAAGCTTTTCAAGCATTCCGGAAATTTGCAGAGACAAGGCTTTTTATTGGAACAATTTTGAGCCGGACTATATGGTAAATGTCTTTTTTAGAAGTATCACCGGCTTCTATGATAACAAACGAAATGCAGAAGAAATTCAAGAATATTCAAAAAAGTTTCTGTGGACAAAAAATGTGCAAGCCTATTTGAAACTTTACAGAGAATTACTCAAAATAAGCTAAGCCGACCATAAAGTTTAATTGCTCTGCACTCCCTTTTTTTGCTTTTAGCCTTTGTTCTTTGGTAATAAAAATAAAGTTTGCAAGTGCTTCAATGGCTACATCAACTCAACACGGCAAACCCATGATGAAGAAAAAAATGTTTTCTTGCTTTGATGCACCTCAAAGAATAATGCTTAACTGCCGGCACTATTTAGTCCTGTATAACTTATAGATGGTATTGTGTGATAATTATCTTTTTTCCAAAATCTTAATAAGAAGTCAATATCATCCAAGTATTGTTTTCCGACACCTTGTTTAAAAAATGACAACTTAGTTTTACAGTTATCGATGCAGTACATAACCAATTCCGTCGACAAACTGTCATCCATTAATAAACGCATTATATGTTCTTCACTATCTTCTTCTTTGTAATATGGATTAGATGCCATTGGAAATGCAGAATTTACGCCTAATGCTATTTCAGTTCCACCATTCGGATTGAAAAAAACCAGTCCTGTTTCTGCCATATCTAAAAAATCTTTATATGTATCTTTTATGCCAAAAAAGCTGTCATTTCTTGCTCTTTTTTTTGCCCCTCTAATTTCTTCTTCGGATAAATTTAAAGTATTATTAAAAAATTCTATGTATCCTTTTAAAAAATCATCAATTTTTTCTGATGGCAAAAATGCCAGCTGCGAGCCATTATTAAAATCTTTAAATGCAGATAATTGTTTTTCTAACATATCATTGACATTTTGTTCTTGATGGTCTAAAAAACTAACTGCTATTTTGCTTTCCAAAGATTTCTTTTCTTGTTGTATTAATCTATGATTAAATGATTGTTTGAAAAATACGCCGGAAAACCACCATTCACCTTTCCACTGTACAATACCCATAAATAAGATTGCATCCAACTCATTTAATTTATCTGCATCGTCAAAAGATTTCTTTGTTAGATTAAACTTTTTACTTGAAGCAATATGTTCAATAAAGATATTATTTTCATCTTGTCCTTTGTACAAGAAAAATCCTTGTATTCTTTTCGTGAGAGCTAAAAAGTCTTTATATAAAGTATGATTTTCACCTATAATCTCAGCAACCCACTCTTTCCCTTTTAAGCCAAGAAGTCTGGTATGAGTTTTATGTACAGTCCTGTCTCTATTGTCATTAAGATATATTTCTATATTATAGAAATCTTCATCATTTTCAACTATCCGGGCTGCTTGTTCTTCTAAATCAAAAAAAGTATCAGTATAAAACAGATAGGTTCTAAAGAGCAATGTATCAATCAAATTTCGAGCGATATAAAAATCATTTTCTTTTTGGTCTATTTTGTAAAATGTCTTTAAATATTCATTTTCAGGGGCAAAATCCCACGCTTTATCAAACACATCAATTATTTTTTCTGCCGTTTCTATAATAAAATCATTAAAAGGTGAAATAAAACCTTCATTTTGCAAGGTATTCAGAAAATACCAAATTAAGAAACTAATATCTTGTGTATTAATTTCTTTTTCATAATACTCGTCCAAATTATAAAAGGGTAACTGCTTTTTATATAATTTCCGGTGAATTTTTATGAAAGAATTCCATATATTCGTTTCTGAAATCAAGTCTTCGAAATATGATGTTAAAAAACAAGATAAGAAGTTAATATCTTCATTATCCAAATATAGCAGCAGAACAACCGATTGTTTATTGCTTGTAATGACTGTCTTAACATCATTGCATATCTTGAGATAATAACTGTCAGTTACAGTTTGTTTCCCATAAGGTTTTAAATCTAACCAGTCTTTTATATAAATTCTTTTATCCATTCAATTTTCAGTGTTAATAATCCTTTTATTGGTTTTATGATATCTAAGGTTCAAGTGTTTTTCAAATAATTCGGGCTAAAGTGTTTTTTATTCCAAAACACAAGCAAAGTTAGAATAAAAATGTATTTTGAGGAAATTTTAATAGTCTTTTAAGAATGCAACTATCGTTGTGGGGACACTATCCGGCTTTGAACCTGAATCCTCATGCAAAGTAAAGTTCTTGGCTTTACTTTTGCAAAAGTCTCGAAATGCGGCTTAAAAATGCGCATAATGACGTATTTGGTGTTTTCTTGCAGAGACTAATTATGGAAAATTGAAGCATTCGGCATCTTAACAATAAATATTTTTCTAAGAATAATAAGGTTTAAATTATGAAAAGAATAAGCGTACTACTGATTGTTTTAATTTGCATATCTTATTTTGCCCGGGCGCAAAAAATCATAACAGGATTAATTACAGACGAATCCGGAGAGCCTTTGCCGGGTGTTAGTGTTCTTGCCAAAGATACAACTCTAAGCACAATAAGTTTAATAGACGGCACCTACAGCATTGAAGTTACGTCTTCTGTAAAGACCTTGATTTTTTCTTTTGTCGGAATGGAAACAGTTGAGAAGAAAATTACGGGCAATGTAATTAATGTAAGGATGCAGCCGGACAGGCTTGAATTAGAGGAAATTGTTGTTAGCGAAATAGTCGAAAGTGCCGACAGAAAAACCAAACGAATAGAACCGAGTCCCAAAGCGCTGAAAAGCCCGGAGGTTTATAGTGAAAGCTCAGATGCCGAATTTTTATATAAAGAAACTTCAAATGTTGAAGTCTCCGGCGGTTTGCTCACGGCAGGAGAATTGAACGACTTCGGCAAATGGGAATTGTGGCAAGATATTTCGGAGAATAAACTCAAAACCTATAAGACCCTTTGGAAAATGATGCCGCAAGAAAGATATTGCATTCAACTTAGCAACTATTCCGGCAGACCGGTCGTAAATGCACAAGTTTTCTTAAAGAACAAAAAAGGGGAGATAATATGGACGGCATCAACCGATAATACCGGCAAAGCCGAATTGTGGATGAACATGTATGACAACGGCTATGCCGGAAAGAACCTGATTATGGAGGTGCAAAATGACGGTCAATCATTTAAATTGAAGAATGTTCACAAATTCCATGACGGAATCAATTTTTTAAGCATTCCGGCAACATGCAAGATCCCGAATCATGCGGATATAGCATTTGTGGTGGATGCCACCGGTTCTATGGGCGATGAAATTGCTTATCTGAAAGCCGAGCTTGAAGATGTTTTGAAAAAGATAAAAGAACAGCATAAGCACATCCAAGTAAATACCGCCAGTGTTTTCTATCGAGATAAAACCGATGCCTATTTGGTGAAGAAATCGGACTTTACTGATGATGTTACTGCAACTGTTCAATTTATAAGCGAGCAATCAGCCGGTGGGGGCGGTGATTTCCCGGAAGCGGTTGATGCCGGATTAAACACGGCAATAAATGAATTGTCTTGGTCTGATAATGCGCTGGCAAAAGTTGTATTTTTAATTTTAGATGCACCGCCTCACAACGCCCCCGAGAGTATTAAAAAAATACATGAATTAAGCAAAAAGGCAGCGGCAAAAGGCATTCGAATAGTTCCTGTTACAGCCAGCGGCATTGATAAAAGCACGGAATATCTTATGCGCTCCATTGCATTGGCAACCAACGGAACCTATGTTTTCTTAACTGACCATAGCGGAATAGGCAATGCACATATTGAGCCGACAACGGACGAATATCAGGTAGAACTTTTGAATGATGTATTTATCAGATTAATCAAGCAATACTTAACGGCTCCCGAGTGTGAGGAAGACATCGTATATGATGAAGACGAAATACAAGACACATCTTTTATTGAAGCGCCTTTAGCCGGTAATGATACAACGAGAGCAACAGATACTAACGATACTGCAAACAGTAAAGATAATCCTTTCGGAAAAGTAAAATACTATCCTAATCCTACTCCGGATATTTTAAATATTGAAATAGTCGGCAAAATGGAGGAAATGTATTTGGCGGATATCTCCGGAAAAATTTTACAAAGATTTGATATTGCAAATCAAAATAAGTTCAGAATAAGTTTAAAACAATATCCGTCGGGCATATATTTTATTCAATACCAAAACGGAGAGAAATGGCAAACCGGAAAAATTATTCATACAAGTTTAAATTAATCTGAACTTCGAGACTTTTTCAAGAAGTAAAATTAAATAGCTAACTTTATCCTTATAGCATTATCAAAGTTGGGAGACTGAAGCAGACCTCAGGGGTTTTGAAAACCCCTGAGGTCTTTGGTTTAATTCGCTTTTGGCAAATAGCAGAATCCCTCTTGGAGAAGAGGGTGCAGGGAGATTGATTTTTTTTGAAAATTTTAAAATTCTATACATTAATAAGTTGCGAGTTTAGTCAGATGGAGTTTCGAGACTTTTGAAAAAGTAAAACCGAGTATCTAACTTTTTTTGAACGGTGTAGCCCTCACGTTAATTAAGTTGGAAGCCGGAAGTTGGACGAAAATTGAGAACTACAAATTGTTAAAAACCTTATTTTCGGTTTAAACCCTAGTAGAGATAAACACCTAAAAGAAAATCAACCTTATTACCTTATTAAAAGATGCTTGCCGGAGGTAATTCTTAATCGCAAAGGATGCAAAATTTAGCAAAAAGCGCAATAGCAAATTCCCTCTTGGAGAAGAGGGTGCAGGGAGATTGATTTTTTTGAAAATATTAAACCTCAGTATATTATCGACTTACAAATTTAGTTAGATGAAATTATCATCTTCGATGCTACTGCGGGTTAATATATTCCCGGTAATTTATTGCTTTTTGGACAGCCCATGCGGGTTAAATAATTGATTATTTAAGTACTTTTTTCTACTTTTGTTACAATATATTATTTCGCTTTTTAATGCAGAAGATTAATGCGTATAAATATTTATATGATAAATTGTCGGATTAAAATTATAAACATTCAAGTATGAAAAAAGCTATAATTATTTTTATAATTTTATTTAGCATTGTTGAAAATGCAGTTTCGCAAAAAGACAGTCTTATTACGGTAGAAGGAACTTTGACTAACTTTATAGGCAAACCTCTTAAAGTTAAGATATATACTTATAACCGGAGAACCCGAGAATACAAAAGTTTGGAAACCGATCAAAAAGGATATTACAAAGTTAAGGTAAGGCCGGGTACGATAATAACTTATCTAAATAATGTTATTTATAAGGTGCTTGTAGACAAACCGGTTACGGCATATACAAAAGCTCCCGAAGCGAGTCTCAAAACATTACCTCCGGCGAATAAAATAAAAGGGCATGCTGAAATGGGCGACTTGAAATACAACCCGGCTGTATATTTTTCCAAAATATACGGACTGCCTGTAAATGCTGCATTAATTTCCTATTATGACAGATATATAAAGAATATTTATTTTAATAAATTAGACAATACATTTTATGTTGAAACATATAATAATTATAATAAATATCGTAAATATTTTATTGATTATTCCTCTTCATTTTCAGTCGATTTTCCAAACAAATTAGCTCAAGTTCAACGCCAATATTCGCAAGGCAGCAACGGGCTTAAGGATAAGGAGACACCATTTAGTTACGGTGAAATGATTGATGAAAATACAACTAAAACCTACAATTCGTATCATTTTTTTCAGCCCGCGTATAATTTCTTAAATTCTTTGAAATTAGGCTATAATTTGAAGAACATGAAAATTATGCTCAATTATAAAAATGATAATGTAAGGGGAATAATTCCAAATTCTAAAAAACAGGTAAATAATGTTAGTTTTTACATTGATGACTTAAGCATAAAGAATCTTGAAATCGACATAAAAGGGTTTTATAATGATACAAGAATAAATTTTTCGGAAAGCAACTCAAATTATTCTCGTTTGATGCACTCTATAACTTCAACCTCGCCCACTTTTGACAACGAAAACGCAGAACAAACTGCTTATTTTAAGCTTGCAAAAAATCCGTATAAAGAAATTGCCGACAGCTACAATTTTGATAAATTTCAACAATTTGGCTCATCCTTAAAATTAAACTATAAACCTGACGGCTATGAGGACCTTTATTATGTTGTTTCTTTTTATAAAAATAAAAATTTATTCAAAGACGGTTACACAGACTTTATACAACAACCGTGGTATATCGAAAGAAAAACAAACCAAAATCATTTTTTCACTTCTTTAAACTATTTAAAAACATTTGCTTGGTATCCTTTTGTCTATACTATATATTTGAATAGCCAATTTGAACATCTTAATTATATTAATCAATTCGACAAAAGTTCTACCCTAATTCCGGATTTTCCGAATAATAAAAGAAATTTTAATGAACATTTTATATTAAATAAATTTTCTTATAGGCATTGGAATCCCTCGATAGATATTTCATTAGATATAAATGGTTCTTTATACAATTCGAATACCCTTACGGATAAAAAAATTTATATTCTCCCGACAGGACTTTTTTCTGTTTGTATAGAAAACATTTTGACGCTTGAAACAGAATATTCTAAAACAATAAAAGAATATCCCATAAATATTCCGAATTTATATTTTAATACACTTTTGTATTCCTCTGAAAGTTTTGCTTATTTCAAAGACATACATTATCCTAAAACCCCAAAAAATATTCAGCCGGAAAATATTGATAAGCTTAGGTTTTTGACAACTTTGGAATTTCGAGAGTACAGACGTTATTTTGAGTTGTATGCTATTTATGATATTATAAAACATCAAAATACGATTATTCCGATATTAGATAATAATTTTACACTGAAAAATGCCGTAGATTACACCGAAAACAATTTTAAAATAAACTTTAAATATACTGATACTTACAACTATTCTTTAGACATAGCTTTCGATAAACCGACAAGCAAGGTAACTAAAATTTTATCAAGTGCCAACAGAATACCTTATGCCGGATTTTCGGATGTTTCCTTAAATTTTATAGAAAATTATCCGGTTGGGGCTATTGTCGGTTCAAGTTTCAAAAGAGACGAAAACAATAATGTAATAATCGGTGCAAACGGTTTTCCGCTGGTCAATGATTCACCGGCTATAATCGGGGATCCGACACCGGACTGGATTTTAAACCTAAAACAAGAAATTAAAATAAACAGATTTGAATTATCTGTTTATTTGGAATATAAAAAAGGCGGCGAAGTTTGGAACGGCACAAAGAATGCCCTCGATTATTATGGAATATCGAAAAAATCTGCCGATTTGAGAAATCAAGGTGAACTGATAATTGCCGGAGTTACTCAAAACGGTGATGTAAATACAAAAGCTGTTTCTGCTCAAAGCTATTTACAATATTACGGAAAAAGCGGAATAGCCGAAAATGCAATTGAAGATGCAAGTTGGTTTAAAATAAATTCAGTTACTTTGTCGTATATAAACAGAAGAGAAAGTTCTCAGGAGCGAATAGACTTCACGGTATCAATTTGGGCAAAAAACTTACTCATTTATACTCCTTATTCGGGTGTAGATCCGCAAACTGCATTGTTTGGATATCAAACCAATCAGGCGCTGGATTATTATAATTTACCCGCATTAAAATCTTTTGGGTTTACTTTTAATTTAAAATTTTAAATCACGACTTATGAAAAAAATATATAAAATCTGCTTTTTATTAACTTTTGTCGTTTTTAATTTTTATTCTGCAAGTTCTCAATCGTTTATAGAAAGGCTTACAAATAATTTAGATATCTATAATTCCGTAAAACCTACCGAAAAGATTTATCTTCATTTGGATAAAACGCTTTATCAACAGGCAGATTATGTTTTTTATAAACTATATCTTACAGAAGGGCTTACAAATAAGTTAAGTGATATTAGTAACATTGCTTATGTAGAATTGATAGACCCGAAAGGTTCTGTAATAGATAAAAAATCTTTACTTTTATCTGATGGTGTCGGCAGCGATTTTTTTGAGTTGAAAAGCTCTTATAAAGGAGGTTTGTATAAGATAAAAGCATATACAAATTGGCTGAAAAATTTTGAAAATCCGGCAATGTTTGAAAAAGAAATCATTATTCAAAAAGTTGTTACACCCAATATCTTACTGAAAATTGATTTTGATAAAGAAGTATATGGTCCGGGCGATGAGCTTATTGCCGATTTTAGCGTGAAAAACTTAGAAAACAGACCAATTGCAAATCATCCGGTAAGAGCAAAAATATTTCTTGACGGAAAAATTATTCAAGAACTAAACCTGACTACAAATACCAAGGGAAAACTTGACATAAAGTTTAAGTTGCCACAAAGCCTGCACACAAATGACGGAATTTTAAATGTTCAATTAAAATATCACGAACAAACGGAGGCAATAACTCGTTCGATTCCCATAATTCTGAGAAAAATAGAGTTGAGCTTCTTTCCCGAAGGCGGGCACATAGTAAGCGGAACCGAAAACAAAGTGGCTTTTGAAGCATTAAATGAGTTTGGCTTGCCTGCAGATATCAAAGGGACTATAATAGATGAGGACGGAAAAATTATTACAAAGTTCTCAAGTTTTCATCAAGGAATGGGTGCGTTTAGTTTTGTGCCGAAAAAAAATATGATTTACAAAGCTCAAATCCTTAAACCCTTTAAAATCGACACATTATATATATTACCAAAATCCATGAATGCCGGTTTTGTCCTTTCTTACCAAAATACTACAAATGAAAATCTGAATTTTGACATATTTTCAAACAAGAAAGATGCTGCTTATTTGACGGCATCTATAAGAGACAGTATGTTATTTTACGAAAAAATCAATTTAGAGGCAGGTAGAAATAAAATTAAAATTCCGACCAAAAACTTTTCTGACGGAATTGTGCGCGTAACACTTTTTGATAAGAACGGAAGCCCTAAATGTGAGCGACTTGTATATTACGGCGAAATTGTTCCGATGAAAATTGCCATTGCTCTGAAAAAAGACGAATTTTCAAGAGAAGAACTTACAGAATTAGAAATAAAAACCACCTACAAAAACAAACCCGTAAGTGCAAATCTTTCTATGGCTGTTGTTGATGACAAAAACATAACTTTTGCCGACGATAAGCAAGATAATATTCTTTCGTGGCTGCTGATGAGTTCCGAAATTAAAGGGAAAGTTTATGAACCCTCGTTTTATTTTGACCCGAAAGAAGAAAAAGCCGAAGAAGCATTGGATTTTGTACTTATGACACACGGCTGGCGTAGCTTTTCGTGGCTCAAAGTCTTAAACGAAGCGCCAATTGCAAAAATTGCTGCCGAAAAAAACAGAACTGTAGCCGGACAAGTTCTGAAAAACAGCAACAATAAAGGCGTGGAAGCAGATGTTTGGTTGTTTGAATTGAATAATTTACAAAGAGCAGCAAAACTGAAAACAAGCAAAGACGGATTTTTTATTTTTACGAATGTTGATCCAACTGCTCGTTTGCAGGTGGTAGCAAAATATAAAAGGAAAAGACAAGATAAAATTAGAATCGAAATCTTTGATAATAATAAACTTCCCAATAATCGTTTTTTTGAAAATAATACCCACAGTAACCATAAATTTATAAGGCAACATTTTACTGAACAAGAAACCGGATATAAACCGAAAACAGATATTAAAAGCAATTCAAATAATAGCCGAAAAAATGATACATTATCTGAGCCGGTTGCTAATTTTGATATTTATGATAATAAAGAACATAGTTCCGGCGATTTTGGATATTACTGCAACTCCGACATTTCAGAAGTTGTTGTAACGACAATGGGAGCATCAAGAGAAGAAAAAAAAATTGCTTATTCGGCAGTTTGCATTGAATCTGAAACTATTGAACAAAGCGGAATAGAAGGAAAAATCAGCGGAGTAAATATTTCAAATGCTTCGGGAGAGGTAGGAGCAACTCTTCAAATGGTTTTGCGTGGTTTTGCATCATCTAATTCAGAAATGCCGTTAATGATTGTAGATGGAATCCCAATTAGTAATTCAGAGGATAATAATATAGATGTTAGTGATATTGAGTCTATTGACATAATATCAAGCCCTGAGGCGACAGCTATGTATGGCTCAAGAGGAGCCAATGGTGTTATTCGAATCGAAATAAAAGAATCCGGAAAAAAGAAAATTGAAAAAAGAAAAATATACAGATCGCATATTTTGCCTCAAACTTTGAAAATAACTCGCTCCAATACAGAAATTGCGGTTTATAGTTCAAAAGAATATTGGAAAAACATAAATAAGCAAAGAGATAGAAATGCAACTGTTTATTGGAATGCAAATATAGAAACCAATGAAAACGGAAAAGCGATTGTTCCTATTTATTGCCCGGACAAAGTCAGTTCGTATAAAATTATTACCGAAGGAATTTCACAAAGCGGTAATGTGGGCTTAGGGACAACTAATCTAAACGTCATAAAAGCTTTAAATATTCAAGCGAAAGTTCCTTATGAGTTGAGCTATAGTGATATAATGACTATTCCTGTCGTTCTGAATAATGCTGCAAAAAAAGATATTTCAGGAAAAATTATTATTACTCACGGTAAAAAGTTAAAACCATTGAACGAAACCGAAAAAGAAGTTATTATTGCAGCAAACTCGTCTTTAAAAGAGCTTTTTACTTTTGAAGTGCAAACCGTAGCGGGGCAAGAAGAAATTACAATAAGCTTTGAGAGTAAAAATAACTCCGAAAAACTGAAATTTTCTTTGGATATTTATCCTAAGGGTTTTCTTGTTCAAAAATCGTTTGCCGGAAATGAGCGTTTGAAAAAATTTTCATTCAATATTGACAAACCTGTGAAAAACAGTATAAACGGACAGTTTCGCATATATGGTGATGTTCTCGCAGATTTCGAGGCAAGTTTAAATGGAATGTTCAGACAGCCTTGGGGGTGTTTTGAGCAAGTCTCTTCTTGTACTTATCCAAATATTTTAGCTTTAAATTATATGAAAAGCAACAATATTTCAAATCCTAAATTAACCGAAAAGGCTTTGGGGTACATTGAAACAGGCTATAAAAGAATTGCAGCCTACGAAACAGCCAAAAATGGTTTTGAATGGTATGGACGCACTCCGCCACACGAAGTTTTAACCGCTTACGGGCTTTTGGAACTCATTGAAATGAAAAAAGTTTATCCAAATGTTGATGATAAATTAATTGAAAGAACAAAAAAGTGGCTTATGAGTCGAAAAGACGGTCAAGGAAACTTCAAGCAACATCAAGGGAAATATGCTTTTTCGGGAACTCCACAGAAAGTTGCAAATGCTTATATTGTGTATGCTCTGGCTCGTGCAAAACTCACCGATTTTGAAAAAGAATATGAACTTGCAAAAAATGAAGCAATTGCGTCAAAAGATGCTTACAGGCTTGGATTGATGACAAATGCGGCATATTATATGAATAAAACCGATGATTTCAAAGAACTTTTGCTTATGCTAAAAGATGTTTTTGATGATAAAGATTTTGAAAACATAAGTGTCGAAGCATCAATAACGCATTCTTGGGGAAATTCTTTATCTATTGAAGTTACTTCGATTTACTTGTTGGCATTACTAAAAGAACCAATAAAAGATTTGGTGAAAATTGAAGCGGCAAAATCTTATATTCTATCAAAAAGAAGAGGCGGGTATTTTGGAAATACGCAAGGTACGATTATGGCTCTTACTGCTTTGACTGAATACAATAATTTTTACAAAGAATCAACAGATGACATTGTAATGCAAATTACAGCTAACGGAAATAATTTTGAAAAAACGATTCCTTATCAAGACTTAAGAAATTTTTCATTAAACTTGAATGAATACATTACTGAACCGGGAGAACAAGGTTTTGAAATTAACCTTCTTAAAGGCAGGATTCCTTACTCCTTTGATTTCAAATGGAATAGTCTAAACTTTATTCCCGATACAAAATGCAAAATAGAGCTTGAAACAAATCTTGAAAATAATGTTGCAAAAGTTGGCGATAACGTACGAATGAATGTTATTATCGCGAATAAAACAGGCTCCGGACTTCCTATGACGATAGCCGAAGTAGGTATCCCGGCAGGTTTGAGCCTGCAACCTTGGCAGTTAAAAAAAATGACCGATGAAAATGCTTGGGATTATTACGAAATTTTTAACGGAAAACTTGTTGTTTATTATGCCGAAATGGGACCGAAAGAAAAACGTCATCTAAAATTGGATTTAAAAGCTGATATTGCCGGAACTTATACATCGCGTGCAAGTTCTTCGTATCTATACTATACAAACGAGTTCAAAGATTGGGCTGAGGGATTGAAAATTAAAATAATCGAGGATTTTTGATTGTAGGTATAAAGATGTGGGGGCGTAGAGAAAAAACGAAATAAAAATGCCCGAATTATTGTTTCGGGCATTATATTATATGTGTGTCAAGAAATTACTTAAGCTTTATAAAAAGGCAATTTCACAATTTGAGCTTTTAAAAGTTTTTTACGCACCTTTATGTAAATTGTGTTGCCCATACTCCAATGTCCTTTGTTTATATATCCGGTGCCTATTCCTTTTTTCAATGAGGGCGACATGGTACCGGAAGTAACCTTTCCTATAATATTTCCTTCGGCATCGGTAATTTCATAATCGTGTCGGGGGATGCCTCGGTCAATCATTTCAAAACCTCTTAAACGTTTAGCCACGCCTTCTTCTTTTTGTTTTTGCAAAGCAGCTTTGTTTATGAAGTTGTTTTTGTCGTTAAATTTGGTAATCCAGCCCAATCCGGCTTCAATGGGCGAAGTGCTGTCGTCTATATCATTTCCGTAGAGGCAATAACCCATTTCCAAGCGCAAGGTGTCGCGTGCTGCCAAGCCTGCCGGTTTGATATTGAACTCTTTGCCGGCTTCAAATACGGCATCCCAAACTTTTAATGCGTCATTATTGTAGATATACAGCTCAAATCCGCCGGCACCGGTATATCCGGTTGCGGAGATAATCACATTTTTTACCTCGCCGATTCTTCCGGTAGCAAATGTATAAAAGCTGATTTTTGACAAATCGACATCTGTAAGTTTTTGCAATACTTTTATGGCATTCGGTCCTTGAATTGCCAATTGAGAGATATTGTCCGAAGCGTTTTCCAATTCAGCGCCTTCGCTGTTTTGAGACACTAACCAATCCCAATCTTTTTGTATGTTTGAAGCATTAACGACAAGCATATATTTTTCGTCTTCGTAATAATATACGATGAGGTCGTCCACAATGCCGCCTTTATCATTTGGGAAGCAAGAGTATTGGGCATCACCCGGTTTCAAAACAGATATATCGTTTGAGGTAACTTTTTGAACGAAATCATAAGCTTTGGGTCCTTTTACCCAAATTTCGCCCATGTGCGAAACATCAAAAACACCTACATTTTCTCTAACGTTTATGTGTTCGTCATTTACGCCGAAGTATTCAACAGGCATGTTGAAGCCTGCAAACTCAACCATTTTTGCTCCTAAGTCAATATGTTTTTGTGTAAATTGTGTTGTATTCATTTTATTTATTATTTAAGATTTATCATATAAAAAGACAGCCTGTCCCGGACTGCCTTTTTATGTTTTTTGCCGGTACTGTATGCTCGGCGATTTAGAATAATTTTTTAATTAAGTCAACAACTCTTGAAGAATAGCCCCATTCATTGTCATACCAAGATAAAATTTTCACCATATTGCCTATAACCATAACCGATTCAGCATCAAATATGGATGAATGCGAGTTGTGAATAATATCTACGGAAACAACCGGGTCTTCGCAATATTGAAGAATGCCTTTCATTTCGCCTTCTGCGGCTTTTTTCATGGCGGCTTTAACTTCTTCTACTGTAACTTCTTTTTCCAAAACGGCTACCAAGTCCACGATAGAGCCGGTGGGTGTGGGAACTCGTGTTGCCATTCCGTTTAATTTTCCGTTAAGAGCCGGAATAACTTTACCTACGGCAACGGCAGCTCCGGTAGTTGTGGGGATCATGGAGACGGCTGCGGAACGAGCGCGTCTTAAATCTTTGTGTGGTCCGTCAAGAATAACTTGGTCATTGGTGTAAGAGTGAATGGTATTCATTAAACCGCTTACGATACCGAAATTGTCATTTAAAACTTTTGCAACCGGAGCCAGACAGTTTGTGGTACAAGAAGCATTTGAAACGCAGGTGTCGCTGTCTTTTAGGTGGTCGTCGTTCACACCAAGAACAATCATATTGTCAATTTTGTCTTTGGCAGGAACGGTTAAAATAACTTTTTTCGCTCCGTTTTTCAAGTGGTCGCCGTATCCGCCTCTTTCGCCTTCGCGTGTTCTGAAAACGCCGGTAGCCTCAATAACTACGTCCGGAGTTTCTTTCCACGGAATATTTGCGGGGTTTCTTTCTTCATAGACATAAGTTTTATGTCCGTTCACGATTAAACCTTCTTCGTCATATTCAACAGTCCCGTTGAACTGCCCTTGGGTAGAGTCGTATTTTAGCAAATGCGCCAATACTTTATTGCTTGTTAAGTCATTGATACCGACGATGTCGTAATCTGTTTTTTCGAGAATGATTTTAAAAACATTTCTCCCAATTCTTCCAAAGCCGTTAATTGCTACTTTTATTTTTGCCATTTTTCTTTATTTTAAATTAATTTGTTGTCTTGAACAATTTTTTGACAAATTTATAACATTAATTGAAATAGTTCAAGTATTTTAGCTGTTATATATAAAAAACATTTTTTATTATGAGAAAATATAGTGTATTCCTAATGCTTTTGTTTTATGTATTGCAAGTATCTGCCCAAGCAGAGCCCGACTCCGTTCGTTGGATAAGCATTGACGAGGCAGGTGCGCAATTTGCCGAAAATCAAAAACCGGTATTATTCTATTTTTATAAAAAGAATTGCGATTCTTGCAGAATGATGGAGAAAAACACTTTCTCCAATCCGGAAGTGAGTAATTATATCAATATTTTATTTTATCCCGTAAAAATAGATGCGGAATATAAAGGCAGTTTGAAGTTTTTTGACGGAACATATTATAAAAATACGGGAAATTACGGCAAAACTCATGATTTAGCCTATAAATTAACCGGGAGCACAGACAGTTTTCCTGCTTTGGTTTTGTTTAGCCGAAGAGCGCGGGGGCAATCTTTTTTCGGCTATAAAGACCGAGATGAAATTTTTAGAATTTTGGTGTATTATGCCGAAAATATCGACTTGTCGGAAACTTTCGAAAATTGGTATAAATACCATAAAAAAGGCTATCCGCCCGGACAAAAACAAATTGTTACCCATTTAAAAATACAATGGAAATCTCTGGACGAAGCCTTAGAACTAAATAAAAAAGAACCGCGCAAGATACTTCTAAATCTGTATAACTACAATAAGGTAAGTTGTTCTTTGATGCGAATGCAAACCTTTAATCAGCAGCAAATTGCAAAATACCTGAATGAGAAATACTATCCGGTAAATATTAATGTGTTCACGCAAGACACCTTGAAAATTATGGGACAAAAGTATATCAACGAAAATAAATCTTATAAATATCATCAATTGCCGGTTGCGGCACTGGGCGGAAAAATGACCTTCCCGGCTTTTCTTATTTTAGACGAAAACGAAAAAGTGTTGCAAAAAGTTCAACAATTTATGATTCCCGAGAAAATGGAGCCTTTGTTGAAATACTACGGAGATAATGTTTATAAGAAAGAAAGTTTTGATGCTTATTTAAAAATCTTTAAGACCGAATTAAAAACACCCTAAGCCGCATTATTATCTTCGATGCTACTTTGTAGTCTTCAAGTCTTCGTCGTGAGAGCTGTTGCGGCAGTCAGTCGCTTTTTTATTTTTAAGGGAGGAAAGCTGTGCCAATAAAACACCGCCCAATACGACAAAAATTCCCAAAATATTAAGCAGGCTTAGTTCTTCTTTGAGGATGTAATAGGCAAATATTGCCGTAAAAATGGGCATGATATTCGCAAAAATATTTGCTTTTGTTACACCGATTTTTTTTATGGCATAGACAAAAAAAGCATAGCTTAGGGTAGAGGCAAATACGGCTAATTCTAATATGTATATAAAGGCATCTGCTTTGAAACCTATATTTTTAAAAGAGGTATAATCAAAAATAAAAAACATCGGTAAAAACAAAATGCTTCCGATAATGTTTTGCCCGGCAATAATTGTCAGGACGTTATATTTATCGGACAAAGTATATACATATAAAGAATAGGCAACGGCACTAAAAACAGCCAGACCAAACAGTAATATGCCGGAGGCGTCGGCGGTAAAACTAAAATCGGGTTTCAGAATAACCAGAAAAATACCGAGTATCGAAATAAGGATGCCGATAAAGCTAAGAACGGAGCTTTTCTGTTTCAAGAAAATAAATGCCGCTATTGCGGTAAAAAGCGGAATGGTTGAAATAATGACCGCCGCAGCTGTTGAGGAAGCATGTTTCAACCCGTAATTTTCACCGATAAAATACAAAAAAGGCTGAAAAACTGCCAAGAGTATAAACATGGGAATATCCTTGCGCTTTATTTTCTCAAAATTTTTAAGAAGCATATTCAGCCCTATTAATAAAAGGGAAGATATGGAAAACCGAAACAAAACAATGGTAAAAGGCTCATAGTAAACCAAAACCTGCTTGGTTATAACAAAAGAGGCTCCCCAAAAAATCATTGCAAAACTTAAAAGCGTATATACTTTAAATTTCTCGGACATTATGTACACATTTACCTACTAAAAGCTATTTGTTTCGCTTCATTATTTTTGAAGCAAAATTAAAAAGTTCTTTTTTTGCGGCATCGTCGCCCGAAACTTTGTCCAAATGTTCTGTTGCCTGTTTGTAATAGGCATTAATGGCAGTCATTGCTTTGTTTTTTATATCTAAACGGTCATATATCTCAATAACGGAAGCAATTTTTGTTTCCTTGTCCATGCTTTTGTCCTTTATTAAAGCATTTAGTTTTTCTTTTGTTTGCGCATCGGCAAGCTGCTGTGCTTTAATAAGCAAAAAAGTTTTCTTTGCGGTGATTATGTCATTGCCTGTTTTTTTCCCGAAAACCGAAGTGTCGCCGTAGCTGTCCAAAAGGTCGTCTTGAATTTGAAAAGCCAAACCAATATTAATTCCGAATTGATACAATAAATCGGCATCTTTTTCGCTTGCACCGCCGATAATTGCTCCGGCTTTTAATGCTGCGGCAATTAAAACGGATGTTTTCAACTTAATCATGTTTAAATATTCTTCTTCCGGGACTTCCTCTCTGCTTTCAAAATCCATATCGTATTGCTGACCTTCGCAAACTTCCAAAGCCGTTTTATTAAAAATCGAAAATACTTTTTTAAACGAGAGCTCGGGCAGGTCGGAAAGAAGTTTATAGGCTTCAATCATCATGGCATCGCCGGAAAGAATGGCGGTGTTTGCATTCCATTTTTTATGCACGGTTTCTTTGTTGCGGCGCATGGGCGAATTATCCATAATATCATCGTGCAGCAAAGTGAAATTATGAAATACTTCAAAGGCAAATGCCGAGGGAAGTGCCTGCTCTACGGTTTCGGAAAAAATATTGCAACCGGCAAGTACCAATACCGGGCGAATACGTTTGCCGCCCGAGGCTAAGGCATATTCTATCGGTGCATATAAACCCTGCGGTTCTTTGTCGAAATTTAAGCTGCTTATTTTTTCTTCTATCGTTTTTTGTAGTTCCGTTAATGTAAACATCTGTGTATTAAGTTTAAAATCTGACTTGATAATTCACAAAGAATTATTACTTTTGAGTTTGAATAATTTGCACAAATGTAAAAAATAATGAGAAAAATCTCAATTAAAATAATATCGGAAATAGTTCAAGGCAATGTTTTTGGAAATGAAACAAGTAAGGTAAGTGAGGTGCTGACCGACAGCCGCAGTTTTGCCGCTTCGGCTGAGCATTTGTTTTTTGCCCTGAAAGGAAAGAATAATGATGGGCATCACTTTGTGGAAGAATTATACAAAAGAGGGCTTAGAAATTTTGTTGTATCGGAATATTCGGAAAATTTTAAAAAGCTGAAAGACGGCAATTTTATTTTGGTGGAAGACAGCTTGCAGGCATTGCACGCATTGGCGCATTACATAAGGAAAGAATTTTCCAAACCGCTGATTGCCTTAGTCGGCAGCAACGGAAAAACTATTGTGAAAGAATGGCTCTTTCAACTTTTAAAAGACGATTTTCATATTGTGCGAAGTCCCAAAAGTTACAATTCTCAAATAGGCGTGCCTTTGTCTTTGTTGTTGTGCGATAATTCCTTTGATTTTGCATTTATTGAAGCCGGTATTTCGATGTGCGGCGAAATGGAAAAATTGGCAAAAATAGTGCAGCCGGATATATGTATTTTCACCTCTTTCGGAGCGGCGCATCAAGAAAATTTCAGCAGCAAGAAAGAAAAATTGCAAGAAAAACTGCTTATGGCAGAGGGGGCAGATTGCTTTATTTTTCCGGATGATTGTGCGGATATACACGACTTAATGCCGACGGTTCCTCAGCCTTTTTCATGGTCGGAGCAAAGCCGCAAGCAAGCCGATTTGTATCTGCTTAAAACAAGGCAAGAAAACAATGCAACGGAAATAACTGTCCGGTACGGAAAGGAAGATATACACTACCGCATTCCTTTTACTGATGCGGCTTCCGTAAAAAATTCACTGACTTGCTTGTCTTTCTTGCTTTCGCAAAAATTGCTAAACGAAAAAACAATCGCGCGGTTTGCCGATTTGGAACCGGTTGAAATGCGTATTGAACAAAAACAGGGCATTAATAATTGTTTGTTGATTAACGACAGTTATAATTCGGATTTGGTTTCTTTGAGAATTGCCTTGGAAGAACTGCAAAACCGTTCCATTTTTGCGCATAAAACATTAATTTTCTCGGATATTTTTCAAAGCGGAATGACCGACGAGCTTTTATATCGAAGCGTATCCGAGCAATTGAAAACAAGCGGAGTTACAAAATTTATCGGAATCGGTGAGCGAGTAGGGAAACACAAAGCACTTTTTTCGGAGATTGAAAACCGGTTTTTTTACGATTCTACGGAAGAATTTCTAAAAAACTTTACAAAGCATAATTTCAGAAACGAGGCTATTTTGCTAAAAGGCGCGCGCGATTTCAAATTTGAAAAAATATCGGATCTTCTGCAATTGAAAAAACATCGTACTGTTTTGGAAGTCAATATGGAGGCAATGGTTCATAATTTGAATTATTATAAATCTTTATTGCCCGACAATTGCAAGATTATGGTGATGGTAAAAGCATTTTCCTACGGCAGCGGAACCTTTGAAATTGCCAAATTGTTGGAGCATCATCAAGTAGATTATCTGGGCGTTGCATTTACCGACGAGGGCACCAAACTTCGGCATGCGGGAATAAGAAGCAATATTATTGTAATGAACCCCGATGAGGACGGATTTAAAGATATTATTGACTATGGTTTGGAACCGGAAATATACAGCTTCGGCATTTTGGATGCTTTTGCCCAAAAGGTGCAAAATTATACGGAAAAGAAAGTGCCGATACATCTTAAAATTGATACCGGAATGAAGCGTTTGGGTTTTTGTGCTTCCGAAATCGATGTTTTGATACAAAAAATAAAATCTTATCCGCAAATTTATCTTAAATCGGTTTTTTCGCATTTGGCTGCAAGTGATGATGCCGAAAATGATGCTTTTACAAAACAACAAATTGCAGTCTTTACGCAAGTCAGTCGTCAATTGATAGCGGAATTGGGCTATCCGATTGACCGACATATTTTAAATTCTTCGGGCATTGAGCGTTTCCCGGAAGCGGCATTTGAAATGGTGCGTCTCGGAATTGGTTTATACGGCTTTGGCTCTGCCAAGGGAAAACTTATGAATGTGAGCACCTTAAAAACCCGAATTTTGCAAACCAAAAAGCTTAAAAAAGGCGAAACAATCGGATACGGCAGGCAAGGAAAAGCCGAAAAAGACATGAAGATTGCCGTGATACCGATAGGCTATGCCGACGGCTTTAACAGACGACTAAGCAAAGGGGTGGGAGAGGTGCTCGTAAACGGGCAAAAAGCCGCCATAGTCGGGAATGTTTGCATGGATATGTGCATGATTGATATCAGCGAAGCGGATGCCGAAGAAAATGATGAGGTTATTATTTTCGGAGATGCCTATCCGGCAAGTATCATTGCCCAAAAATTACAGACCATTCCTTACGAAATCATCAGCGGAATTTCCGAACGCGTGAAGCGGGTTTATTTGGCTTAAGATAAGCTTCAAAACTTTTTTTAAAGTAAACTTAGCGGTTTGGTTTTACTTTTAAAAAAAGTCTCGAAATGCGAGGAAGCCATCCTTCCTGAAAATAATAACCTTCTGCCACTCATCTCGACAAGTTCAATGCAACTCACTAAGGAGGGAGAGATTTGAAAAACTTCAGTTTTTATGTTTGCTTGACTTTTCATTTTGGCATTAAAAAAAACGGTTAGAAAACCGTTTTTTTTAATCTGTTGTGTCGTTTTTAAGCCCTTACAATCCTATACCAAACTTGCCAATTACCCATATCTTCTTTATTTATATATTCTCCTTTAGGACTGTAGTTGCCAAACCATTTATTCGGGTCGCCCGTAAAATATCTTTGGTATTTTTTAAATTTACCATTCCGCAACAACATATCTTTTTCTATCTTTCCTTTTTCTATTCCTTCTTTTCTTCTTATCTGTCCTTTTCTTCTTATTTTTCCTTTTCTTATTTCTTTGATTATTTTTTTGCCTTCTATTTTTTCGAAAAGTACCATTACAGATTCTGTTGCAGCTCCTTCAAAAACAGTTATTCCGCCAAGATCAATGTCATTTTTACCGAACCTGCCACTTAATTTCATAATTCTTTTTTTGGGTATGGTAACTTTTTTGCTAATCTTTTTGTTTTTATCAAGTATTATGGTTGTTTGAAATTTTTGTTTCTGTAAGAAATCTTTATCATCCAAAATCCTGATTTTATCTAAAATAACTTTAAAACGAACTCCTTTAATGATTTTTTGATTTTTAAAATCAAATTGCATTCCATTTTTCTTATTTGTTACATTTAATAATTTGCCTTGTGTATGCCATGATTTTGTAATAGCTGAAATTTTATATACATCAGGATTGATATTTTTAAACATATAATTACCCTTTCTGTCCGTTCTGATGATTGCTTCCTGTCTTCCGTTTGCCGTTTGCAGCATAATCATGGCATTTTGAACCGGTACGCCATTGTTTAAAAGAGTGCCGGAAAGGCTTGTTGTTTCTTGCTTAATTTTAATTGTTATTCCGCTGATGAGAGCATATCGTTTATGTTTATGCAAGTTTCTTTCGATTGAACGCCTAATTCTTTTAAACTTTCGCTCTCTTTTTCTCAGGCTTACTAAAATTTCAAAACGAAGTTCGTATGTACTTTTGAAATCTTTAACAAAAGCTTTTTTTGCCAACCACAAGAGTATATCAACTGATTCATTTGCTTTCAGTTCAAAAGATAAATGTGGTACGGGTTTATTCTGAATTTCAAGAGGGATTAATTCTTTACCGAGTTTTTTCCCCATTCTAAACCATTCAAATTGAAAAATTTCGGAACATTTTTTATAATTCTTAGGAAATACAATAATAAATTTTCTTTTGTTATTATATGGATTTTTAATTTGATAGATATGCTCTTTAAAATTTCTAATATTTTTGTGCATTTCTATTATTTTTTCTTTATCCTCTGCATTTTCAGGAATTTTATTTCCATACGCAAAAATATTTCCTTTACCTGCTTCCACAGGTGCTTCCGGTTCTTGATCATCATCCTCGCCTTTATCAATACCCAGAGTGAACCAGTCAATATTTCTTTGTGCTTCATTGTGTTGCACTCTTATATCCCAATGTCTGTTTATATCATCTTGATTCAACTCTGTTAACTGAGCAATTGTTTTTATACATCGATGTGTTTCTCCCGGAAATCGAATATCGGTAAATTGAAAGGTATATGAAAAGGTTTGTTGTGCGCCCCAATCTTCTGAAGGAATATTATCTATTCTATTAGCATTAAAATAAATCGGGCATAATACCGCAGGTTTAAAATCACCGGGGGTTCCCGGGTTTTCAATTTGAACATTTTCAAAGAGAGTCCTTACTTCACCCTCTCCGCCGCATCCCGATCTAAATCGTTTTATTCCGACGGCAAACTTTCTGACAGGATGCGTTCCTATATTGAAAACTCTAACGTTTATAACATTATCATATTTGCCTCCTTCATCTTGAATATAATAATCTGCCTTTGAAGCATATGGTTTGTCGGCATGATTATCATCAATTGAAGGATTGGCATATGGATGGGTTAAATAAATATCGGGGCTTTCATAATAAGCATGTATTGTCTCTTGTTGATCTCCGTCGCGAATTAAAAATGCCGGTTTTCCTAAATATAAAGCTTTGCCAATATCATTCTTAAAAACAAAAGTTGAATTATCTGAACTCCATAATTTTTCCTTTTCCAATTTAGCAAATTCATATGCTTGTTCCATTGAAATTTGCAACTCATTTTGTGTATATCCTGATGTAACAGATAATTGGTCTGCATAGCGATTATCTTCACTTAATTTTTTAAATTGCAAAGCTTTGACCCAAACTGTCGTAAAATGGCTTTCTTCACTTGTTGTTGACGGTGTTCTGGTTTGACCGGTATTGCATGCAAAAGTTGCCGTATGATTATCATAACTAAGATAATCATTAAATTCAGCACCATAGTCTTGTTGCATTACAATATGCAACTCTCCTGCTTCAAGATAGCTTAGTCTTTCTTCAATCCATGATCCGTCTATGCCGTCTCCATCCTCGCCAAGACTTTCCATGATAAGTTTCGGCTCGTCAGTCCCCCTTCCGGTAAAATATAAAAGAAAGCTGTAATTGGCATCCGAATCGGTTGGAATAAATTCTTCATCAAATTTATCGGTCATCGTGTCATAGCTGTCTTGGTCGCCTATGTTATATATGTTATTTTCCGGTACTCCCGCATTGATGAAGTAATTTGTGTACTGTTCATCGGAACTGCCTACGGCAATTCGTATATTTTCCGGGGGATAATTATAAAATTTTGTTAATGTATCAAAAACATTTTGTAAATCTTTTAAATATCCGTCTGCTGCTGAGCCGGAAATTAAAAATGCAAATTTGTCTGAAGGATTTGTTGTTGCCATAGTATTGATGTATATATTAACTTGTGTTTTGTATTTTTTAATTTTTAGCCTTTAAAAGTTCTTTCATTTGTTTTTGTTCCATGCGGAGCGATTTTAGTTCGTTTGATAATTGTTCAATTACTTTTTGTTGTTTTTTTATAATTTCTGCCAATGATGTTTCTTTTTCTTGATTTTCCAAGTTTATACTTTCTCCTTTTTCTTTAATATACACAAGCTTTTCGCCGCTGATTTTTTCTATTAATCGGATTGCTCTCAGCATATCAACATTTATAATTTGTCCGGTTTCAGTGTTTTCAGAATAATATGACCAAGCCATCGGCTCTGATTTTTTGAGCAATGAAAAATTATGCGGCGAAAGAGTGGTTATATGTCCGGCTTCATCTCTTACCCTTAATTCGGCTGAATATCCGGAAGAGTACAGAATAATACCGTCTGTAATTGAGCCGGTTGGAGCAGTTCCGCTTACAATTCCTAAAACATTTGAACCGCCGCCGTTTAGTGTGTCGCCAATGCATACACTTCCGTGGAAGCCGAGTTTATCTTGAGCCATATTTCCCCAAATAATCGGTCTGTTCGTGTTAGAATTAGAAATATATAATTTATCGGAACCCGTTTCGTAATAACCGGCTCGATATCCGATGCATATATTGGAAGAACCGTTTTTGTTAAGTCTGCCGGCTTGATATCCGATACATATATTGGAAGAACCTGTTGTGTCTCTTTGTCCTGCTTCATTTCCCAAATAAATATTATTGTCTCCTTTTCTATTATCTCTACCACTTTGGCGACCCAAAAACAAATTATTATAACCGTCTGTATTACGGTGACCGCTCCTCGGACCTATAAAAACGTTGTTGTTTCCGGATATGTTATCTCTTCCGGACTGATATCCAAAAAATGTGTTGTAATTACCGATTGTATTTGACCGTCCGCTCCAATAGCCGAGAAACATATTAGCTGTACCTAAGGTATTTGACTTTCCGGCTTTGGTACCGATAAAAACATTGTAGTCATCATTGCTTGAAAAACCGGCTTCGGTACCGATAAAAACATTGTGTTTCCCTTTTATGTTTTCATACCCTGTTTTGTAGCCGATAAATGAATTATATTTTCCGTCATCAGAAGAATTATCAAGGATTGTTTTTATTCCGCTTTCATGCCCCAAAAAGGTATTTTCGGGTGTCATATGAACAAAACTTTGTTTTGAGTTACTTCCGCTATTTTTTACTTTTAAACCGGCAACACTGTCTTTTGCATTAATGATGGTACTATCCAAATCTGTAAAAAAGTTATAAGTGGTGTCGCCTTTTGCCAAAGCATAACGCCCCACGGCAAAACCGCCGGAGGTGCCCGCGGCACCGGCAGTTTCCGGTCCTACGGTATATATGCGCGTGTGTTTGGTGTCGGTAAAAAAATTGTAGGCAGTGTCGCCTTTGGCAAGCGCATAACGCCCTACGGCAAAGCCGCCGGAGGTGCCCGCGGCGCCGGCAGTTTCCGGTCCTACGGTATATATGCGCGTGTGTTTGGTATCGGTAAAAAAGTTGTAGGCTATGTTCCCTTTTGCTTTTCCGTCTTTTGCCAAGGCATAGCGTCCCACGGCAAAACCGCCCGAAGTGCCCGCAGCGCCGGCAGTTTCTTTCCCCATGGTAAATACACGCGTACTGTCGGGTGTTACCATAAACAAGGTGGTATCCGTGGCTTTTCCGTCTTTTGCCAAGGCATAGCGCCCCACGGCAAAACCGCCCGAAGTGCTGGATGCACCTGCGTTTTCTTTAAAATTAAACTTCGTAAGTTGCGGTGTTACAATCATCAAAGGATTGCCGTCTTTGTCCCGAATTTCCATTAAAGTATCGTCTTCGCCGTCAGCTTGTATCACCAACTTTTTATTCGGGTTTGTGGTGCCTATGCCTACATTGGCATCCGGGTCGGATAAATACACCGCATCGCCGTTTTTAGACCACAGTCCGGCATTTTCGGAAATATTATACCATGTAACATTCCCTTTGCTGTCTTTTCCGTAAATAAAAAAGGCTTTCAAAGTTACATCATACACCAGCAAACCTCGAGCATGGCTGATTCGTCTGCCGTGCCTTCTTCTTTGGAAATGAGTACTTGTGCTTGTGCTTGCGGGCTGAATGTTGCCGCAAACAAACAAGTTAGAATAAAAATCAGAGTAAAACTTACTTTTTTCATAGCCATATTATCTTAGTGATTAATTAAATTTTAAATACTTTTTTATTTGGCTGGCTAAGATAAAAATAAAATTTATTTTTTGCAAAAATTTTATACGAAATTCGTTAAAAAATGATGAGTTACGAATGGTGCAACCTTCATTCTTCATTTTAATCGGCTTTTAGCAATAAAAAATAAGATAATAAGGTTTATTTTTTTGATTATCTTTTTCTACTAAGGTTTGAACCGACAATAAGGTTTTTAAACGCTAATACAAAAAATCAATCTCCCTGCACCCTCTTCTCCAAGAGGGAATTTGCTATTTGCCAAAAGCCGTGAAACAGTAAAGAACGTACTCCTAACAAATAAGTGCAAACTGTTTTTTCTTCCGACTTCCGACTTCGGTCTTCCGACTGTTAAATCTTCTATAAGGATAAAGTTAGCGTTTGGGTTTTACTTTTTCAAAAGTCTCGAAATGTGGCATAAGATAAAAATGCCGACACTAATTTGCTCAATTTTTTATAAATTTTCTTGTAATATGTTTTCCGTTTTCATAAAATGAAATATAATACAAACCTGTTTTTAAATCCGAGATGTCGAACGTAAATGTGAAAGAATTGCCGTTTTTTCTCGGAATTTCCTTAACAAGCTTTCCGGAATTGTTGTGAATCGAGATTTTATCCGGATTTATTTGTTCCAAAAAACAAACCATAATCCGGTCTTTTGCCGGGTTCGGCAATAAAAAAACTTTTTCGACTTTATGCAGTGTGTCCACTCTCAGCACCTTCGAATTTCCTGAGATAACATCGTGATGCGGGTCAAAAACAAGCCCCGTAACATTAAAGTCTAAATCTGTCGTAAATTCTTCGCCGTTGTGATTATTATCAAACCAAATTAAAGTATCTTTAAAGATGCCTTCAACTTTTATCGGTAGTTTCATATTAAAAAAATCTACGGAAGCATGCGATTGTGTTTGATTAAAGCTAATGTTTAAAGTTTTGTTTTTTGATTGTGAGTAAAAAATGGTATAAGTCGGGTAGCCTTCTCCGTAACACCAATCATCAAAAAAATCCTGCAAAGAACTGCCGTATGTCTGTTCCAAATGATATTGTAAATCTGCGGTGTGTGCATAGCCGTTTGCAAGGTCGGGGTCGTTTAAATAATTTTTTATTCCTTCGAAAAATGCGTCATCGCCCACATATGTTCTAAGCATGTGTATAAGCATTGCGCCTTTTTGATAAGTTAATCTTCTGCTGAAAATACGCCTGATGCTTGTTGTATCATCAACATATACCGAACCGCCCGGTTTTGAAACAATGGAGAGAATATTTTCTAACTTCCAAGAATCAAAATTGCCGTTGCTGCCGGCAAGCCGGTGTTCTCTGGTTATTCCGTCAAGATAGGTGGCAAAGCCTTCATTAAGCCAAATGTCATGCCATGAGCCGCAGGTTATGTAATCGCCAAACCATTGATGTGCCAATTCATGTGCCATTAAATGGTATCTGAAATCTACCATAAAACTCATTGTTTGATGTTCCATGCCTCCGCCCCATTTGAATTGTGCATGTCCGTATTTTTCGTCGGCAAAAGGATAAGGAATAAACAAATTGCTGTAAAGTTGTATGATGTCTAAAATATTCGGAGTGTTTGCCTGTGCATAATCCAATTTTTCCGGAAAAACATAGTTTAAGACTTCCACCTTCTCGCCGCTTGTTAGGCTTACAAAATCCGAATAGCTGCTGTAATCGGTAAGGGCAATGGCTATAAGATAGGCGGCTATCGGGTGGCGGTGTTTCCAGTGTGCAGTTTGCATTCCGCCGGCAAGCGTTTCGGAAACCAATACTCCGTTGCTTGCGGCTTTGTATGCCTCCGGATTTGTTATGAAGACATCTATGGAGTCGATTTTATCGTCTAAACTTTGTTTGCAGGGCCACCAGTCTTTTGCGCCGTAAGGTTCGGATAAAGACCAAACAACGGGCGTATTTGCTTCTCCGTGCGTAGCATATTCAAAAGAGCCGAAACCGTTTGAATCCGGAATGCCGTGATAATACACAGAAATTGAGTCAATGGTATTTGCGGCTAAATTTTCTTCCAAATTAATTGTAAGTTCGGAATTGCTGTTGGTAAAATTCAATAATTTATGCTGATGAAATATTACAGAATCAATGGTCATCTTATCCGTAAAATCAAAACTTATTTGATTAAATCCGGCAAACTTCGGCACAAAATAAGAAGTTATGATCCCCTCTAAATATTTGCTTTCTAAATTCGGAAAACGAAAGGATAGACTGTGGTATTTTAAGTCGTATTGAAAACTTGATTTCTCGGAATATTTCTTTTGCAAGTTGGGACTAAGCTTTGAAAAGTGCTTTATCTTTGCATCTGCGCAAGGATGGTTTTGTGCTTGTGTATTTTGAACAAAAACAAAAGAAACAATTGCCGTAATCCATAAAAAGACAGTTTTCATAAGAACAGAGGTTTGAAATTAACAAAAGACTTATTATTTTTGTGAGCCTTGTATTGCGAAATTAACAAAGTTTTAATAAAAATGAATAAGCCCGACAAGAAATTTATCCGTTTTATAGAAAAACATCATGTGCTGACATTAGCCACATCGGTAGATAACAAACCATATTGTGCCAATTGTTTTTATGTATATTCCGAAGAAGAAAATGCTTTTATTTTCACTTCCGACACCGAAACCAAACATATACAAGATGTATTGAAAAACAATATTGTAGCCGGTTCTGTTGTTTTGGAAACATCCGTAGTCGGCAAAATACAAGGCATACAGTTTACCGGCATCTTGCAACTTCCGGAAAATAAATTGAAAGAAAAAGCAAATCGTTTATATATGCGAAAATATCCTTTTGCCAAACTGATGAATACGCAATTGTGGGTGTTGCATCTAGATTTTATGAAGTTAACGGATAACAGGTTGGGCTTCGGGAAAAAACTGATTTGGAAAAAAGAAGCCTAAAAATCTTTGTTATAATTAAAAAAACATTACCTTTGCGTTCCCAAAACAATCCGGTCACGTGGCCGAGCGGTTAGGCAGTGGTCTGCAAAACCATGTACAGCGGTTCGAATCCGCTCGTGACCTCAGAATATTTAAGGGCTTATGGATTTTATTCCGTAAGCCCTTAAATCGTTAAGCCGCATTTCGAGATTTTTTATAAAAATAAAGTAAAAAATATCATCTAACTAAACTCTCAAGTTGTTAATGTATCGCATTTAAAATTTTCAAAAAAAATCAATCTCCCTACGCCCTCTTCTCCAAGAGGGATTTTGTTGTTGCGCTTTTTGCGAAAAGTTTTTTAAAAAAATTTCATTTATCATTCACAATTACTTACGTGAGGGCTGCGCCGTTCATCATTCATAATTCGTTTTAATCAATCTCCCTGCACCCTCTTCTCCAAGAGGGAATTGTAATTGCGCTTTTTGTTTAATCGGCTTTTGGCTCTTTGCCTTTGGCTTTTAGCAAATCAATAGGCAATAAAAATCAATCTCCCTGCACCCTCTTCTCCAAGAGGGACTTTGCCGGTGCGCTTTTTGTAAAGTAAAGTTAGCGTTTGGGTTTTACTTTTAAAAAAGTCTTGAAATACGGCTTAAGTTTAAAAGTTTTTGTTATTTTGCCCCCTGCAAAAACAGCGAGAATTTATGAGTGATATTATTCAATTACTTCCGGATGCGGTTGCCAATCAAATTGCTGCCGGAGAGGTTATTCAACGACCGGCATCGGTTGTTAAAGAACTTATTGAAAATGCTTTGGATGCCGATGCCGATAAAATTACCCTTAATATCAAGGATGCGGGCAAAACGCTAATTCAAGTTATCGACAACGGAAAAGGAATGTCGGAAACCGATGCTCGCATGGCTTTTGAGCGTCATGCCACTTCAAAAATTCGTATGGCGGAAGACCTTTTTTCCATTCGTTCAATGGGTTTTCGAGGTGAAGCCTTAGCATCGATTGCCGCCGTTGCCGATGTTGAATTGAAAACCAAAACTTACGAAAGCGACTTGGGAACCCATATTCACATTAAAGGTTCGGAACTTATTTCGCAAGAAACAATTGCTACGGAAAACGGCAGTATTTTTTCGGTTAAAAACTTATTCTTTAATATTCCGGCTCGGCGCAAATTCCTGAAAAAAGACAGTACCGAACTAAATCATATTATTTCCGAATTTAAGAAAACCGCATTGGCGCGTCCCGAAATCAGTTTCAGCTTATATCATAACGACACGGCAATTTATAAGTTGCATAAAGAGCCGCTTATTCAACGAATTGCCAATGTTGCGGGGAAATCATATTTGAAACAACTGCTTAAAATTGACAGCGAAACAAGCCTTGTTAGCATTACCGGCTATATCGGAACGCCCGAAACAGCCAAGAAAAGAAATAATGACGAATATTTTTTCGTAAACAAGCGTTTTATGAAACATCCTTATTTTCACAAAGCACTTCTTTCGGCTTATGAGCAAATTATTCGCCCGGATTTACGACCCTCTTTTTTCTTGTATTTTGATATTGCGCCGGAACATATCGACATAAATATTCACCCGGCAAAAATTCAAATCAATTTCGACGATGCGCCGGGTATCTTTCAGTTGGTAAGAGCAAGTGTGCGGCAAGCTCTCGGAAAATCGAATATCGGACCGTCCATAGATTTTGACACTGAGGGTGCTATTGATATTCCGCACTTAAAGCCCGATTCCGGGACGTATCAAGAGCCGGATATTCATACAAAAGAAAGCTACAATCCTTTTGATGAAGAGAAAGCAAAGCCTTCGTCCTTTATTTTTAAAAAGAATGCACAAAATAAACTCCCCGACGAATGGGAAAGTTTATATGAAAATTTTGAAAAAGAAATTGATTTTAAGGAAAGTACGGAAGAAATAAGTCAAAAACATTTTACGCCCGTTTTTCAATTTAAAAAGAAATATCTTATAACGGCAATTTCTTCCGGATTGCTCATTATTCATATCACCCGGGCGCATGAGCGAATTATTTTTGAAGATTTTTTGAACAAACTCGGTTCAGAAAAAATACACACTCAAAAACTTACATACCCGGTCGAAATCCCGTCGGACAGCAGCAGTTTGGAGTTTCTTCATGCGGCAGAGGATGTTTTGAAAAGTGTAGGCTTGGATTTTCAAACGGATAAAATAAGCGATAAAATTATAATAAACGGTATTCCGGACTTTTTGCCGAATGCAAATCCTAAGGAACTTATTGAATCTTTTATGGTGCAAATAAAAGACGACCCGGAGTTTTTGACAAGCGAAACAAAGGAAAAACTTGCCGAAATTATTGCCAAAAAGAAATCAATGACTTTTGCAAAAACGCTTGCCGAAGAGGAGTTGCAGCATCTTGTAAATTCTTTATTGATATGCAGTAATCCCAAATATACACATGACGGAAGAGTTATCATGCATAAAATTAATGCGGATGCGGTTGAAAGCTTTTTCTAAATTTTTGAGATATCTACAATTCAGCATGTAAAGTTTATGAAAAAAGAGGTGTATTTTGAGGATATAGGACTTGTGAAAATTGTGAAAAAACGCGGTTTAAAACGTATGACTTTAAGCGTTAAAACACAAGGACAAATCAGTATGTCGGTGCCTTATTCTGTTGCTTTTTCTACTGCCGAAAAATTTATTGAAGAAAAAAAGAATTGGATTATCAAGAGCCAAAAGAAAATTAAGGCAAAAGAAGATAAAAGAACTGTTTTTGCTCCGGGAACAGAATTTGCGACAAAATATCGTAGGATGGTTTTTATTCAAGACCAAAAAAGTTTTATTCGCACCACACAAAAACATATAGAAATTCACTATACTACTTCCGTAAATTTTGAAGATGAGGGCATTCAAGAATTTATTCGCAAAGCCCTTAACGAGATACTTCGAGCCGAAGCCAAAAAGTATCTGCCGGAACGCACACGCTGTTTGGCTGAGAAACATAATTTTTCTTATGAAAAACTTAGCGTGAGAAATGCCAAAACACGGTGGGGCAGCTGTTCGGGAAGAAACAACATCAGCTTGAATATTCATTTAATGCGCCTGCCCGACAAACTCATCGATTATGTAATATTACACGAGTTGTGCCATACGGTTGAAAAAAATCACGGAAAAAATTTTTGGGCATTGTTGGACAAAGTCAGCGGAAATGCAAAAGCTCTCGACAAAGCACTCAAAGAATATAATACCGTGATTTTTTAAATATTCAAGCATTTATATTCGGTTTTTTGTTTACTTTTGTCGGTTTAAAATTGCTTATTATTTAATAAAATAAACATATAGAATGGCAACAACAGCAGATTTCAGGAACGGAATGACCATTGAATTTCGAGATGATTTATATAAAATCGTATATTTCCAGCATGTAAAACCGGGTAAAGGACCGGCATTTGTTCGTACAAAACTCAAAAGTTTATCAACCGGTAAAATTTTAGAAAATACCTTTACCTCCGGCGTAAAAGTAGAAGAAGTAAGAGTAGAACGACATCCTTATCAATTTCTTTACAAAGATGATTTAGGCTATCATTTTATGCATCAAAAAACATACGAACAAATTTCATTGGAGGAATACCTTGTAGATAATAATGATTTGCTAAAAGACGGGCAAGAAGTGGAAATGCTTTTCCGCTCGGCAAACAACCAGGTTTTATCTTGTGATTTGCCGCCTTTTGTTGAGTTGAAAGTAACTTATACCGAGCCGGGATTTAAAGGTGATACAACTTCGTCTTCGGCAAATAAACCGGCAACACTTGAAACCGGTGCGGAAATAAAAGTTCCGCTTTTCATTAATATTGATGATGTTTTGAAAATAGACACTCGCACAAGAGAATATTCAGAACGTGTAAAATAGGCTGTTAATGGCAAAAAACTCATCCATAAAACGCTTAAAGTTTTGTAATTTCAAGTTGGATGCCCTGCTTGAAATTACAAATGCTATTAATGAAAATTTATCCGTAGCGGAAATCCTTGAAACCTACCGACATATACTTCTCGAAGAATTAAAAATCGGGAAAGTATTGGTTTTTGCAAAAAGCTTTGAATGGGAATTAATGCTCAATTCGGGAGCGGAAAATAATGATTTTATCGATATTAAGGTTGAAGAAGATTTAGTCGAATACGACGGGATTACCGGCACTTCGTCAAGTGAGAACAAAAAACTTGCAGCTTTTGATTTTATTATCCCGGTTTATCATGATGTAAAATCGATTGCTTATGTTTTAATCGGCGATGTTGATGAGGAAAAAGAAGGGGTCAGCCCGACAATTAAGCATTTACGTTTTATTCAAACGCTGACTAATATTATTTTTGTGGCTATTGAGAACAAGCGTTTGTATGAAGAGAGCATCAAACAGGAGCGCATAAAAAAAGAGATGGAATTAGCCTCTCACATGCAATCGATGTTGATACCCGACACCGATTTGTTTCCTCGAAATAATGCGATAAATGTAACTTCTTTTTATCTTCCACATTTTGATGTTGGGGGTGATTATTTTGATTTCGAGAAACTTACGGATAATGAATACTTTTTCTGTATTGCCGATGTGTCGGGAAAAGGAATTTCTGCCGCAATTTTGATGTCAAATTTTCAGGCAAGTTTAAAAGCCTATCTCACAACCGGGATTAAATTACCTCAACTTGTACGCTTGTTAAACAGTCGGGTTATCGAGAGTGCACAAGGCGAACGTTTCATAACATTCTTTGCCGGGAAGTATAATGCTGAAACCCGCATGTTGGAGTACATTAATGCCGGGCATAATGCTCCGTTCCTCTATGATAAAAAGACCGAAAAATTGCATGAACTTAAAGACGGTTGTCCCGGAATAGGCATGTTGGATGAAATACCCTTTATTAACGAAGGTCTTTTTCACGTTAAAAACGCATCAAAATTGATATGTTTTACGGATGGTTTAGCCGAATTGGAAAATGAAAATCATGAGGAAATAGGCTTGGCGGAATTGGAAAAGTGTATGTTAAATGAAAACTTTGTTGATGATAATTTCTTGTGCTTGCAATCAAATTTGCACCTGAAAAAAGGCAATCCGGCTTTATTTGATGACATTACCATTTTAGGCATTGATTTTTTATAAATTCTTGCATTTAATTCTTTCTTCCATAAGTGTTTTAGTCCTTTACTTTGAAAATATATTATGACATAAGTAATTTTGCGCTTGATAAGCCCGTGCTGACGGTAGGGACTTTCGACGGTGTTCATTTGGGACACAAAAAGTTGATTTCCGTATTGCTGGAAGAAAGTGCAAAAATAGGCGGAGAGCCTGTCTTGCTGACTTTAGACCCGCATCCGCAAAGAGTCTTGTTTCCCTTTGCTGATTTGTCTTTGATAAACACGCTTGATGAAAAAGCCGAATTGTTGCAAAAAGCCGGAATAAAACATTTAATTGTATATCCTTTTACTTCGGATTTTGCCCAACTGTCTTCCTCCGAGTTTATTGAAAACATACTGCATAAACAATTAAATATAAAGATGTTGATTGTTGGCTATGATCACCGTTTTGGAAAAGACCGAGAAGATAATATTGACATCCTTAAATCTTATGCCGGAGCTTTTAATATCGATGTTATAAAAGCCGGCTCATATCAATGTTGCGGAGAGACGGTGAGTTCTACTAAAATACGAAGAGCCTTACATGCCGGGAATATGGAAAAAGCCAAAACATTTCTAAATTATGATTATTTTCTTTGGGGAAAAGTTGTTGAAGGCAATAAAATCGGGAGGAAAATGGGCTTTCCTACGGCAAACATTCAAGTAAACGAGAACAAGTTAGTTCCAAAACCGGGCGTATATGCGGCTGAGATTCTTGCTTTGGGCAAAATATACAAGGCGGCTGTAAATATAGGAAATCGCCCTACCGTAAGCAATGATAAAGAGCGTACCATTGAGGTGCATATCTTTAATTTTGATAATAATCTGTACGGAAAAGAAGTTAAGCTGATTTTTAAGCAATACCTTAGAGCGGAGCAAAAGTTTCCGAACGTAGCATGTTTACGCAATCAAATAGAAGAAGATAAGGTGCTGATTAATCGTATCTTATCCAGAGCCGGAAGATAATGATAAATTCTGAATGGCAAAGATTTCGCCAAGTCATAAAAATTTATAGTTGTCGGCAAATTGCAAAATCCCTCCCGGTGCCGTAAATTGCATTGTTTGGGTGCTTTTTATTTCTCTGTTATTGGAGTAAGATAAGGTTCTTTGCCTGCAAATATTACGGCAATTTTGATAATGTTTTCTTGTTTTATATTGTTTTCAAGTAGCTCCGAATAATATTTGTTTGTTTCAATTTGGCTTAATGCTTTGTCTATTTCTTTGTTTACTCTGTTAATAAAATCCTCCTTTTTTTCGGTTTCCTTTTGCTTTTTGATACTCTTTATTTCCAGAACTATTCCGTTTTTTGTTTTGTCAAGGGGAATAAGCATTATATCGTAGCGTCCCTCTCCGCTTTCTCTGTTGGATTTTATAATGTAATCATCTTTAAGAATTGCTAATAAACCAAGCGTGTAAACATGATAGATCTGCTCGGAACGAATAATCTTTGCACCATATTTATCGGTTGCCTCGGCGGTATCGTAATAACTGAAAGTATCGCCCACAAGTTCTTTAAACCCTTTTTCAAATTCAGGTATCCGGTTGTTTATTAAACTTCTTGTTGTACTTATCAGCAAATCCTTTTTTAATTTAACATCATTATTCAACCATGTTTTAGTCAATAATGTCCATAAAAGTTCGTTGTCTGTCTCAAAATCTTGAAATACAAAGTTTTCGTGTAACTCTTTTTCGATTGTTTCCCCTTTTATCAGTGCTTGTATGTTTTCTTGCACCCCAAGTTCAATAATTCGACTTTTTATTAGTGAATAATCACCGGAATTTACCCAATAAGGTCTAAATCCATCTTCGTATTTTGTAATATAATTAACGATTGACCAAGGATTGTAAATATTTTCGGTTTTGCCGAATTTATAACCATTATACCATTTTTTTACTTCTTCTTTTTTGTTTGACAGGTTAAAATCAGCTAATATTTTTTCTGTTTCTTCTTTTGTAAATCC